>Ga0302319_10001886_pt1 | contig 46361 bp, 45 predicted proteins | sample Bog_T0_2_FD_203319 | JGI IMG/M metagenome (GOLD analysis project Ga0302319, IMG submission 203319) | Peat permafrost microbial communities from Stordalen Mire near Abisko, Sweden - Bog_T0_2 | ecosystem: Environmental > Terrestrial > Soil > Wetlands > Peat | place: Sweden: Abisko, Stordalen Mire...
AGGTTCACAGCCCCCCGCCCACAACTGGCCAGCGATTCGTTTTGGACAACGACACTACGCCGCGTTTCCGATGTAGAGTCAGCCGTCCCCACCGCTTCCTCCAATCCGACCACCTGGGCAGTTACCACTGTGTTCACCAGCATGCTGCCGCAGGCGCGCGTCACCGACCTGCTGGTCTGCGTCGGCCCGCCCGACATGATCGCCATGGGTTCGACCGGCGTGTTCGTCAACAGCCTGCCGGCTGCCCGCATGTTCGACCCGACCGCGCATGGCGGCGTGATCGTGGTCGGCTGTCCGACGGTTCTGATCGGCTAGCCGGCAAGGGGCAGAACATGCAAGGCCAACAACATGTAACGATTGCGCAATATATCTATATCGCGGCGAAACGCCGCGGCGGCAGAATTCCCGGGCGCCTCTTCCATCCGATTGGGTGTGATAGAATATAGAATAGTGACCGGCGGGCGTTGTTAGCAAACCTTGCGGCGCGTCGATCAAGGGTTGGTGCACAGGAGAGGCGACATTGGGCCAGATCGCGGGACGTGACGGCAGCCCATGACCGATTGGCAGCGCGGCCGTGCCCTCCTGGCCGTCACCAGTCCGCTGGGGCCCGACGTTCTCATGGCCGTCGCCCTGTCGGCGCATGAGGAGATCAGCCGGCTCTTCGACATCCGGCTGACCCTGGTTTCGAAGCAGGCGCAGATCGATCCTGACACGATCCTTTACCACGGCGTCGATGTTGCCCTGCAACATGACGGGGAGCCGGTGCGCCACTTCCACGGCATCGTCCAGTCCTTCACCGCGGAAGGCGGCGTGGGCGATCTGACGCGCTACCAGGCGCGGCTGGTGCCGCGGCTGTGGTTTCTCGGCCAGACCTCGGACTGTCGCATTTTCCAGAAGCAATCGGTCAACGACATCGTCAACACCGTCACCAAGGATGCCGGCATGCCGGCACCGGTGTTCCGCCAGCAGAACCCGCCCAAGCCGCGCCCCTACGTGACCCAGTTCAACGAGACCGACCTGCAGTTCATCACCCGCCTGCTGCAGGAGGAAGGCTGCTTCTACTTCTTCGAGCATCGCGACGGCGACCACTCGTTCGTGGTGGCCGACCACAACGGCGCGTTCAAGCCGCTGCCGGCCGGGCCGATGCGCTTCAACTCCGCGGTGGCGGCGGACGATGTGCTGACCGCCTGGGACCGGCCGCGCGGCACCGTGCACGGCCGCGTGCGACTGACCGACTACGATCCCGAGGCGCCGCAGAAGAAGCTCGACGCCGCGCAGCCCACCGTGCTGAAGACCGGCGGCGCCGCGACCCGCGACGTGATGAGCTGGCCGGCCCGCAGCTACGAGCCTGGCGACGTGCGTGCCCGCGTGCGCTACCAGCTGGAGGCGGAGGAGGCGACGCAGGCGCTGGTGCATGGCAAGGGCCGCAACCGGGCTTTCGTGGCGGGCGCCTCGTTCACCCTGGCGGAGGACCCGCTCGACGGCCAGCAGAACGGCACCTTCGTGCTCCGCTCGGTGACCCACGAGGCGCTCGACGACACCATGCTGAGCGACGGCTCCGGTACCGGCTACAGCAACAGCTTCACCGCTTTCCGCGCCGCGGTGCCCTGGCGCGAGCCATTCTCGGTGCCCAAGCCGCGTATGGAGGGCGTGCATGCCGCCCTGGTGATCGGGCCGGAGGGCACCGAGATCCACACCGATGACCTCGGCCGCGTGAAGGTGATGTTCTTTTGGGATCACCGGCAGGAAGCCAAGCCCGACCAGGCGGTGTGGGCGCGCGTGGTCAATTCCTGGGCGGGCAATGGCTGGGGCTGGCAATCGACGCCACGGGTTGGCACCGAGGTGGCGGTCGCCTTCATGGACGGCGATCCCGACCGGCCGGTGGTGCTGGGCGGGGTGTACAACGGCAATGACAAGACGATCTTCACGGAGGCGCAGAAGACCCGCTCGGGCATCCGCACCCGCTCGACGCTGAGTGGGGGCACGTCGAACTTCAACGAGCTGTCCTTCGACGACGACAACGGCAAGGAGCGGGTCTATCTGCAGGCCGAGCGCGACCACGAGGTGCTGGTTAAGCACGACCAGACGGTGACGGTCAAGCACGACCAGACCCTGACGGTGGATAACTGCCGTGTCGTGCACGTGAAGAAAGACGAGACCATCACGGTCGGCAACAACCGCAGCGCCACCATCACCCAGGGCAACGACTCGCTGACGGTCTCGCGAGGGAACCTGAAGATCGACGTGACATTGGGCGCGATCGCGATCAGCGCCATGCAGTCGATCGAACTGAAGGTAGGTGAGACCAGTGTGAAGCTCGATCCCACCGGCGTGACCATCAATGGAATGCTGCTCAACTTCAAGGCCGGTGCCATGTTGCAGACCCAGGCCCCGATGACGCAGCTGAAATCGGACGCGGTGACGATCGTCAAGGCCGGCATCATTTTGCTGAACTGAGGAGGCGGAAAGGCCCGTGTCGCAACCGATTACCCAGCCTTCCGGCAGCAGGCTTTCCGGGATGCCGGCCGACCTTGCCGAGCGCATCGTGGCGGCGCCGGATGCGGCGGCGCTGGTGCGGCAGAGCGGCAGCGCCCCGGAAGCCCTGACCCGGCTGGAGGAGGCCGGGTTGCTGGCGGGGGCCGCCCGCCTGGTCGCGCACGCGCTGCCGGCGCGCGAGGCGGTCTGGTGGGCCTGCATGTGTGCCGACCACACGGCACGCGCCGATCTGCCGGAGCCCGACCGCGCCGCCCGCGTCGCCGCCGAGCGCTGGGTGCGCGAACTTACCGAGGTGACGCGCCGCGTCGCCATGGAAACGGCGCAGGCCGCGGGGCTGCTGACGCCGGAAGCCTGGGCTGGGGTCGCCGCCTTCTGGTCCGGCGGCTCGATGGCGCCGGCCGGACAGCCGGAGGTGCGGCCGGCGCCGCATCTGTGCGGCACCGCCGTGGCCGGGTCGGTGCTGCTTGCCTCCGTGCGCGGTGACGCCGGCCGCCAGCCGGCCCGGCTGCGCCGCTTCCTGGCGAGTGCACGCGAAATAGCCGCCGGCCAGCCCGGCCGCTTGCCGCATGAGGATGCCTGATCCATGGCAACCCGCCTGACCCTGTCCCTCATTGCCGGCCCTGGCAACGTACAGCCGCAGACCCGTAGCGTGGGCGGGGCCGAATTCACCCTCGGCCGTTCGGAGGATGCGGACTGGACGCTGCCGGACCCGGACCATGTGCTGTCGCGCCGGCATTGCGTGTTCGGCCAGCACGCCGGCGACTGGTGCGTGACCGACCTGTCGGGCAACGGCACTTTCCTGAACCACGAGCAGGCGTGCATCGGTCACGACGAGACACGCCGGCTGCGCGACGGCGACCGGCTGCGGATCGGCGCCTACGAGTTCCAGGTGCAGCTGATCGAGGCGGCTCCGCCACCGCCTGCCGCGCCCGCGTGGGGGGCGGACCGGTTCGACAACCCGTTCGGTCCGCCACCGGTCCAAACTCCGCCGCCGCCCGTCGGGCCGCCTGGCGGCAACCCCTTCGACGAGGTAGCTGACCAGCCCTGGGCTCATCCGCCCGTCGTGCTGAAGCCGCCCGCCTTTGACACCGGCGTATGGTCCGCTCCGGCACCGGTGCCTCCCGCCCCGCCGAGCCCTGCTCCGCTCCCTGCCGCGGCGCGGCCACCTGCTTTCGATACCGGCGTCTGGTCGGCTCCAGACCCGGCTTTCCTGCCCCCAATCCCCCCTGTTCCGCCGCCGGTTCCCGTCGCGGCACCGTCCGCACCGGTCTCATCTCCGCCGCCTGCCACAACCGCGCCGTCGCCCGCGGACTCGGAGCTCCTGGCGGCCTTTCTGCACGGCGTCGGGCTGCCCGACGCGGTGCCGAAAAACCCCGTGCAGGCCATGCAGGCGCTTGGCGCGGCGTTCCGGGCCATGGTGATCGGGCTGCGTGACGCACAACTGGCCCGCCGCACCGTGCGCAGCGGCTTTCGTATCAACCAGACGATCTCCAGCCGAAATCCGCTGAAGGTGGCGGTCAGCGATGAGGATGCGCTGGCGGCGCTGCTCGGGGCCGGGCGCCCGTCGCCGGTGCCGCCCGCCTGCGCCGTCGAAGAGGTGCTGCGCGAGATTGCCCTGCATGAAGTAGCCACCGTGGCGGCCATGCAGGAAGCGGTGCGGACGCTGCTGGCGAGCATCGACCCGGCCCGCCTGCGCGAGGCGGCCGGCCAGAGCCTGGTGCCGCTGCAAGGCAAGGCGCGTGCCTGGGACGCCTACGAGGCACGGCACGCCAGCATCGTGCAGGCGCTGGAGGACGATTTCGACAGCGTGTTCGGTCGCGCCTTCGCCCGCGCCTACGAGCGCGCCCTCGCGGAAGCGGCGGAGCGCGGAACGCGATGAGCGGGCGCAGGCCGGCCCGCCATGGCCGCCGCCGTTGCGACGCTGCGGCAACAATGCGCCGCAATCAGCTGCTGGAAGGAAACCCAGGACGGCCATGAGCTGGACAAACCCGGTCATCTGGCAGGAGGGCATGTTCCTCCGGGCTCAGCACTTTCAGCAGCAAGGCCGCTGGACGGAGGCACTGGTGCGCGCCCGCACGGCGGCGCTGGGGCCGTGGTGGTGGGGCGTCGCGGAGTTGACGATCAACCGCGAGAAGCTCGACATCGGCCAGTTCGGGCTGATCTCCGCCACCGGCGTGTTTGCCGACGGCACGCCGTTCGTCGTGCCCAACGACGCCGATAATCCGCCGGCGCTGCCGCTCGACGAGGGCGCCCGCAACCGGCTGGTGCATCTGTGCGTGGCCGCCCCCTCGGCGGACGCGGCGCAGGTCTCGGCCGACGGCCCCGGTGCCGCCGGCCGCTACAGCGTGCGCGAGTTCGGCGCGGTGGACACCTTCCCCGGCGCGCCGGGCGACCCCTCGGAGCCCGCGCCGTTGCTGATCGGCCGGCTGCGGCTGCGCTTCATGCTGGACGGCGAGGACCGCAGCGGCTGGCAGTCCATCCCGATTGCCCGCGTCGCCGAGGTCGGGCCGGACCGGCGGGCGCGGCTGGATGAGGAATGGATCGCTCCGGCCGTGCGTCTCGGCGCGGTGCCGCGGTTGGCCGGCTTCGTCGACGAGGTGCTCGGCGGGATCACCTCGCGCATCGACGAACTGGCCGGGCGGCTGGCCGGGCCGGGCCTGCATGCCGGGGCCGAGCAGAACGATTTCATGCTGCTGCTGGCCTGCAACCGCTGGCAGAAGCTGCTGGCGCACTGGTCCGCCACCGGGGCGGTGCATCCCGAGCAGGTTTATGCCGCCTTCGTGCAGGCCGCCGGCGAACTGGCCACCTTCTCGGAGCCGGGCCGCCGGCTGGACGGCTATCCGCCCTACCGTCACGACGACCTGCAACGCAGCTTCGTGCGGGTCATGGCCGACCTGCGGCGCGCGCTCGCCTGGGTGCGCGACACCGGCGCCGAGCGCATCCCGCTGGCGCAGAAGGAAAACTGGTTCCGCGGCCGGGTGCACAACGCCGCGCTGCTGAAAAAGGATGCGGCGGTGTTCTATCTGGTGGCGCGCGCCGACATACCGGCCGAGCAACTGCGCCGCGAGTTCCCGACGCAGGTAAAGATCGGCGCCTATGAGCAGATGGAGGCGCTGGTGCGCAGCGCCATCCCCGGCATCGCCGTCAGCCCGCTGCCGGCCCCGCCACCGCAGATCCCGTTCCAGGCCGGCGCGATCTATTTCGAGCTCGACCGCAGCAGCGCCTACTGGGAGCAGGCGCGCGCCTCGGCGGTGCTCGGCCTGCACGTTTCCAACCTGCCGCCCAACCTTGATCTGCAGATATGGGCGGTGCGGACATGAGCGACAACCCGTTCGACGAACCCGGCGACACCGATCGCACGCGCATCATTCGTCCGTCGCCCGGGGGACGGTCGCCCGCACCGCCGCCGCGCCCCCTGCCTGACGCAGCGCCACGGGCAGCGCCCGCCGCGGGTCCGGCGGCGGTTTCGGCGCTGCCCTCGGTGGGGGCCTCGCCGCTGCTCGCCGCCGCGGCACCGCTGCTGCAACTGCTCGGGCGGCTGCGCAGCGTCGCCGCCGCGCCCGACCCCGCCGACCTGCGCGCCCGCGCCGTGCAGGAACTGCGGCACTTCGAAACCGCGGCCCAGGCCACCGGCCTGCCGCCGCGCACGCTGCGCACCGCGCATTACGCATTGTGCGCCAGCCTCGACGACGTGGTGATGAACACCCCATGGGGCAGCACCGGCGCGTGGGCGCAGGGCTCGCTGGTGGCGACGTTCCACGGCAATGTCAGCGCCGGCGAAGGCTTCTTCCAGGCGCTCGATGAGCTGAGCCGCGACCCGTCCGGCCAGTTGCCGCTGCTCGAGCTGATGTACTACTGCCTGTCGCTGGGCTTCGAGGGACGCTACCGGGTGCTGCCGCGCGGCGCCTCGGAACTGGAAAAGCGGCGCGAGCAGCTGTACGGCATCCTGCTGCGCCTGCGTCCGGCCGCCGAGACCGCGCTGTCGCCGCGCTGGCGCGGGGTGGACGCGCCGTACCGGCCGTTGCGCGCCGCGCTGCCGTTCTGGGTGATGGCGGCCGGCGCGGCGGCGCTGCTGGCGGTGGTGTTCCTGCTGCTCTCGGGGGTGCTGGAGCGCGGCTCGGACGCGGCCCTCGCGGCAGCCGCCATGGCGCCGCCCACCAGCATGCCGGAGATCAGCCGCGCCGCCGCCGTGCGGGCGCCGCCGCCCCCGCCGGCGTCTCCGGGCCCGAGCGCCGCCACGCAGATACGCCGCTTCCTCCAGGCCGAGATCGAGCAGGGGCTGGTGACGGTGACCGAAACCGCCGTGACCACCCGCGTCCAGGTGCGCAACACCGGCGTGTTCCCCTCCGGCAGCGCCAGCGTGCGGGCGGGTTTCCTGCCTCTGCTCAACCGCATCGGCGAGGCGCTGAACACCGAGCCGGGGCGCGTGCGGGTGATCGGGCACACCGACAATCAGCCGATCCACACGGTGCAGTTCCCCTCCAACTTCCAGCTTTCGAACGCCCGCGCCGAGGCTGCCCGTACGGTGATCGGGCACGCCATGCAGGACCCTGCCCGGCTGTCGGCGGAAGGCCGCGCGGATCTCGAGCCCGTCGCTTCCAACGACACCCCGGAAGGGCGGGAAGCGAACCGGCGGATCGAGATCGTACTGCAACGCCAGGGTTAGACGCGACATGGCCGCTTTCCTTCGCTCGCGCTGGCCGCTGACCGGTATCGGCACGCTGCTGGTGGCGGCGCTGCTGTGGCTGTTCGGCCCGTTCTGGGCGCCGCTCGAGGGTGTGCCGCCGCGCGCCGGGCTGGTGGCGCTGTTGGCGCTGGTCTGGCTTGTTCTGAACCTGCTGGCCGACCGCCGCCGGCGCCGGCGCGATGACGCGCTGGCCGCGGGCCTGATCGCCGCCGATCCGGCCGCCGGCGCGCCCGCCGAGGAGGTGGCGGCGCTGCGTGATAAGCTCGCCCACGCGCTGGGGCTGCTGCGGCGGGCGAGCGGGACGCGCGGTTACCTCTACGAGCAACCCTGGTACATCATCATCGGCCCGCCCGGCGCCGGCAAGACCACGGCCCTGCTGAACGCCGGGCTGCGCTTTCCGCTGGCCGAGGAACTGGGCGGGGCGGAGGTGCGCGGCGTCGGCGGCACCCGGCTGTGCGATTGGGTTTTCACCGAGCAGGCGGTGCTGATCGACACCGCCGGGCGCTACACCACCCAGGATTCCGATGCCACGGTGGACCGCGCCGGCTGGCAGGGCTTCCTTGACCTGCTCCGGCGCACCCGGCCGCGCCAGCCGCTGAACGGGGTGATCGTGGCGATCGCGCTGAGCGACGTGGCGCAGGGCACGCAGGATGAGCGGCTGGCGCATGCGCGGGCAATCCGCCGGCGGCTGAAGGAACTGGACGAGCGGCTGGGCATGGGCAGCGGCCTGCCGGTCTATGCGCTGTTCACCAAGGCCGACCTGCTGGCCGGCTTCGTCGAGTATTTCGACGACCTCGACCGCGAGCGGCGCGGCCAGGTCTGGGGCACCACTTTTCCGCTGGCCGGCCCCCCCGGCGGTCCTGCCGCCGCGTTCGCGACCGAGTTGCGCGCCCTGGTGGACGTGCTGTCGGCGCGGGTGGCCGAGCGACTGCAAGCCGAGCGCAGTGCCGACCGGCGGCCGGCGATCGTCGGCTTCCCGGCCCAGCTTGCCAGCCTCGAGGCGCCGCTCACCGAGTTCCTGCAGGAGGCGTTCGGCGGCAGCCGGCTCGACCCGGCGCCATTCCTGCGTGGCGTGTATTTCACTTCTGGCACGCAGGAGGGCACGCCGATCGACCGCATGGTCGGCGCCCTGTCGCGCAGCTTCGGCATCGACCAGCGCCGTGGCCTGGCGCTGCGGCCGGAGCGCGGACGCAGCTATTTCCTCGAGCGGCTGCTCAAGAACGTGGTGTTCGGTGAGGCAATGCTGGCCGGCAGCAACCCGGGCGCGCGGCGCCGGCGGCTGTTGCTGCGCGTCGCCGCCTGGGGCGTGGCGGGGCTGGTTCTGCTGGCGGGCACCGGTGCGCTGCTGGCGGCCTGGCAGGCCAACACCGCGGCGGTGGCGCGGTTCGACGCGGCGGTGACGGCCTGGCGGCGCGGCGCCGAGGCGACGCCGCTCGCGCCGGTGGCGGCGGCCGACCTGCACCGCATCACCCCGCTGCTGGACGGGGCGCGGGCGCTGCCGTTCGGGCCGGACGCCAGCGACAGCGTGTTCTGGGGCCTGGGGCTCGGCCAGGAGGACAAGCTGCGTACCGGGGCGGCGCTGCTGTACCGGCACGCGCTGGAACGCATCCTGCTGCCGCGCCTGGTGTGGCGCGCCGAGCAGCAGATGCGCGGCCTGATGGCGTCGCCGGCGCGGCTGTACGAGGTGACCCGGGTGTACCTGATGCTGGGCTCGCAGGGGCCGCTGGACGCCGGCCTGATACAGGACTGGGCCGCCGCCGACTGGGCGCGCGAGCTGTATCCCGGCGCCGCCCAGGCGCCGCTGCGCGAGGACCTGATGCGCCATCTGCGGGCGCTGCTGGCCGAGCCGCTGCCGGAAGTGCCGCTGGACGGCGTGCTGGTGGAGGATGCCAGGCGGGTGTTCAGCACCGTGCCGGTGGCCGGGCGGGTCTATTCGCTGATCCGCCAGCAGGCCGGCGACCACGCGAAACCCTGGGCGCCGGCCGATGCCGGTGGCGCCGGCGGCGGCCGGTGGTTCACCCGCCGTTCCGGCGCACCGCTGACCGAGCCGGTGCCCGGGCTGTTCACCCCCGCCGGATTCTGGTCCGGCGTGCTGCCGGCCCTGCCCGGCGCGATCGCCCGCGTGGGCAACGAGACCTGGGTGCTGGGTCGCGCCGCCGGCTTTGATCCGGCCAACCCGCAGGCGCTGCCGGCGCTGGAGCGGCAGGTGATCCGGCTCTACACCGACGATTACATCCGCGTCTGGAGCGCGTTGCTGGACGACCTCGACCTGGTGGCCCCGCCGACCGCCGAACAGGCGCTGGCCGATCTGCAGATACTGTCAACGCCGCAATCGCCGTTGCGGGAGATGCTGGCGGCGATCGTGCACAATCTCTCGCTCGCCGCGCCGCCGCCTGTGCCGGCCGCTGCCGGAGCGGCGGCGCAGAACGCCGCGCTGGGGCGCTTCCTCGGCGCTGATGCCGACCCGCCCGGCCAGGCGGTGGACGATCACTTCCGCGACCTGCGCGAGTTCGTCGAGCGTGGGCTCGATCCGGTGCTGCGCGGCCTGCAGGATTTGCAGCAGCAACTGACCCAGCAGGCCGCCGGCGGCCCGCCGCTTCCCGCGGGCGACGCGGCGGCGCGGCTGCGTGCGCTGGTGGCCCGCAGCCCACAGCCCGTGCAGCGCTGGGTCACGGTGCTGGCCGCGGGCGGGCAGGCTCTGCGCAGCGATCTGCAGAAGCGGGCGATGCTGGCCGCCTACAACGTCGGCGCTGGCGGCGGCGGCGGCGCGCCGATGCCAGCACCGGGGCCGCTGTGCAAGGCGCTGGAGCGCCGCTACCCGTTCGTTACCGAAGGCGCGGACGCGCCGATGGACGATTTCGCCAAGCTGTTCGGGCCGACCGGGTCGATGGACCAGTTCTTCTCGGCGCAGCTGCGGCCCTACGTGGCGGTGCAGGGCAATACCTGGCGGCCGCAGCCCTACATGGGCACCGAACCGCCGGTGGAAGCGGCGGATGTGGCGGTATTCCAGCGGATCGACCGCATCCGCCAGGCTTTCTTCCCGTTCGGGCTGACGCCGCGGGTGACCTTCCTGGTGCGGCCGGCCGGGGCCAATTCCGGCACCAGAACCGCCACGCTGGACCTGGGCGGGCAGCCGGTTGCCTGGCAGGCCGGGCAGACGCCGCCGCCGCATATGTTCGAATGGCCTGGACCCGGCGGCATGACCAGCGTGGAGGTGACGTTCGATCCGCCCGCCACCGCCGGCGCGCGGCTGTTCGAGACCGGGCCATGGGCGTTGTTCCGGCTGTTCGCCCGCGCGCAGCGCGGCGGCGGCGACAACCAGTTCATCCTGACCTTCACCCAGGGCGAGCGGGAAGCCAGCTTCGAGGTGCAGACCAGCACCAACAACCCGTTCCTGCCCGCGCTGCTGCACAATTTCCACTGTCCGGCGCTGGGTCCGTGACCATGCGCCCGGAGAAGCTGCGCGGGTTCTTCGGCAAGCTGCCGTCACGCGGGGACTTCGTGGGCCACGGCCTGCCGCGCGACTTCCTGACACCGTGGGAGGCGTGGATGGCCGAGGCGATGGCGGCGTCCCGGGCGCTGCTGGGGGAGGCTTGGCTGCCGGCCTGGATGGAGGCGCCGGTGTGGCGGTTCGCATTGCCCGGCGGGGCGTGCGGGCCGGATGCCGTGCTCGGGCTGCTGCTGCCGAGCGTGGATCGGGTGGGCCGCAGCTTCCCGCTGCTGGTGGCGGCGCTGTTTCCCGCCCGCGGGGGCGCGCCGGAACCAGCCTGCGGCACGGCTTTCCTGGACGCCGCCGAGACGGCCGCGCGCGACGCCATCGCCGACGACCTTGCCCCCGCGGATCTCGCCGCGCGCCTCGCTGCCGCGCCGCCGGCGGAAGCCGGCGCGGCGGTGGCGGAGGCGGCGCTGTGGTGGACCGAGGGGGCGCCGATGATGCCGGCGCAGCGCCTGCAAACCGCCGGGCTGCCGGCCATGCCGGCGTTTGCGGGGTTGCTGGCAGGGGGTGGGACGGCATGACCGGGTTTCGTTCTTTCGCCGCCACGCATGCCGGCCCGCGGCGCCACCACAACGAGGACAGCTACGTGGACCGCCCTGATCTGGGCCTGTGGGCGGTGGCCGACGGCGCGGGCGGGCACGCGGCGGGCGAAGTGGCCTCGGCGATGATCCGTGACGCGCTGGAGGCGATTCCACCGGGGCTGGATGCCGGCCGGCTGCTGGCCGAAGTGCGCGGGCGGCTGCTGGACGTGCATGTGGCGCTGCACGAGGAGGCCGCGCGGCGGGGTCCGGGGGCGGTGATCGCCTCCACGGTGGTGGTGCTGCTGGCGCGCGGCGGCCATCTCGCCGCGCTGTGGGCGGGGGATTCGCGCATCTATCTGCTGCGCGACGGCGTGCTGTCGCAGCTCACGCGCGACCATTCGCTGGTGCAGGAGATGGTGGATGCCGGCGCGCTGGCGGCGGCGGAAGCGGAGCGGCATCCCCGCGCCAACATCATCACCCGGGCGGTGGGGGCGGGCGACGAGGATCTGGTGCTGGACAAGGTTACCGGGACAGTGCTGCCGGGCGACCGGTTCCTGCTGTGCAGCGACGGGCTGTCGAAGACGCTGCCGGAGGCGGAGATCGCCGGGCTGCTGGCGGCCCCGGAAGGAGTGGCGCCGACCGAACTGCTGATCGCGGCGGCGCTGGCGCGCGAGGCCGGGGACAATGTTACGGCGGTGGTGGTGGAAGTGGGATGAGAATGCCGGGTGTCGGACGCCAAACGGAGGAGAACCGACAATGCGTTCCTGGGCATGGCTAATGTTGGCGATCACCGTGTTGGCCCTGGCTTCCCCGGCTACCGGGCAGGCGGCGGACGGCCATGTGTGGCAGCGCTACACCAATGCACGGTTCGGCTATACGCTCTGCTACCCGGCCGACCTGCTGCACCCGCAAGGGGAATCGCCAAACGGGGATGGACAGCGCTTCGTTGCCGACGACGGCGCGGTGCTGCTGGTCTATGCCCGCTTCAATGTGCTGGACGAGACTCTGCGGGCGATCGTGGCCGAAACCGGCGAGCGCCTGGCCGGCGGCGGCGGCAAGGTAACGCACCAGACTCTGCGGGCGGAGAGGGGTGTCGTGTCGGGCGTATCGGGCAGGGAGGTGTTCTACGCGCGCGTGCAGATCAGGCGCGACCAGGTGCAGGGGTTGGAACTGAACTACGCCCAGGCACGGGCCGGGGTGTACGACCGGATCGCGACACGGCTCAGCGCCTGTTTCAGCAATCCTGAGAAATGATCTCGGATGTTGCCAGCAGCCTGGCGTGCTGCTCGAACGCCTCGGCCATCGACCCGAATTTGCGAAACCGCGCGACGATGAAGACGGTTTCGCCGTGGATAACCTCGCGCGTCCTCGCCTCGACACAGGGCTGGCCCGCCGCGGCCTTGATACCGAATGGGTTATTGCTGCCGATCGGCATTTTGCGGCCCCAATCGCTTTCAAGCGCCCATTGGGCGAGCGTGACGGATGCCGGAATCTTCCACGTCTTCAGTGACCGCTTCGCGGCATCGATGACGTCCGACGGGAAACTGCCGCCGCCGGGATACGGCTTTGGCGGCTGAAGCCGCACCGATCCGCCGTTCAACACACGCATTGTCGCGCCGTGCGGGTCGACCCGACCGTCCGGCGGGTTCATGCGAAGATAGAGGCGCTGGATATGCTCAATCGCCTCGATCGTCAGCGGCCCGCACAGCCCGTTCACGACGAGCGGTCGCAACGGAACCGGCAGCCGGCTGTTGATGATCTGCCGTATCGTCACGACATCGGAACGCATGTTAACGCCGCCGCGCCCGACCGGCAAAGTGATCCGTGCTTCATGCCCGAGAGCCATGGATCACTCCAATATGAACCTCAGGTCGGAGCAACGGAATGTTGATACTGCCGGCCTGCGCGCGACGGCGTAGCCTCGGCAGCCACGCCGCCGTAACGCGCCAGGATCAGACCTTCACCTGCTTGGTCAGATCCCAGCCGGCCTTGAGCGGCGTGGCGGTGCCCTTCGGATCGAAGCCGGTATACGAGATCACGACCTTGGTGAAGTTCAGCGACAGGCTTTCCGAGGGCGCGTCGCTACCGGAGCTGATGCTCCAGCCGCTGAGCCCGACATCGGTCAGCTCGAAGTGAAGGTAGGTGTGCACCTTATCTTTGGTGGTGGTGGTGAACTTGATATCCACCTTGGTGTCCAGGTTGCCGCCGACAGCGTCCTGGAACAAGCCGGTCGAGCCTGCGTCCAGCGCCTTGGTCACCACTATCTCGCTGACCGACGGCTCGCTGGCCTCACGCAGCGAGCTTCCGCGTGCCGCCGTGCCGATGCCGCGGCCGACGCCGAACTGGAACGAATGGAGCTCGATCCACTTCTCGAAGCCCGCGGTGGTGACCGGACCGTTGACGCTGCCGAACTTCAGATAGATCGTCACTGGTTTTCCTCCTTGGTGTTGCCGGGATCGTGGGTCTGGTCGTGCGTTCACGCGACCGTGTAGGCGAAGCCGCCGCCGGCGCCGGAAGCGACCTCGATGCGCCGTACCGTCTCGCCTTCGGCGAGACGGGCGAGCACTTCCGCGGACAGTTCAGGCAACAGCGTGCGCGACAGGATGCTCTCGACGTTGCGTGCCCCCGACGAGGTTTCCGTGCAGCGCGCGGCAATCTGTTCGACCAGGGCGGGGTCCCAGTCGAACGCCGCGCGATAGGCGTCGCGTACCCGGGCGCGGATGCGGCCGAGCTGGAGGGCCACGATCTGGCGGATGATGGCCTCCGGCAGCGGGAAATACGGCACCAGAGTCACCCGCCCCAGGAAGGCCGGCTTGAAATGTTTCGCCAGCTCGGGCCGCAGCGCCTCGGCCAGCCCGGCGGCGTCGGGCGCGGTCTCGGGGTCGGCGAACAGCTTGGCGATCAGGTCGGTGCCGGCATTGCTGGTCATGATGATGACGGTGTTCTTGAAGTCGATGTCGCGGCCTTCGCCGTCCTTCATCATGCCTTTGTCGAACACCTGGAAAAAGACGTCCTGCACGCCGGGATGCGCCTTCTCCATCTCGTCCAGCAGGATTACCGAATAGGGCCGCCGCCGCACCGCCTCGGTCAGCACGCCGCCCTCGCCGTAGCCCACATAGCCCGGCGGGCTGCCCATGAGCAGGCTGACCTTATGCTCCTCCTTGAACTCGCTCATGTTGATGACGGTGAGGTTCTGCTCGCCGCCATAGAGCTGGTCGGCCAGCGCCAGCGCCGTCTCGGTCTTGCCCACGCCGGAGGTGCCGACCATCAGGAACACGCCGATCGGCTTGCGCGGGTCGGTCAGCCGGGCGCGGCTGGTACGCATGGCCTGCGCCACCGCCTCCAGCGCGTGGGGCTGGCCGACGATACGCCGCTCCAGCGTCTCGCGCAGGTTCAGCACCGAGCGGATTTCGTCGCCCTGCATCCGCCCGGCCGGAATGCCGGTCCAGGCCTGCACGATCTCCGCCACCGCCTGGCCGTCCACCACCGGAAAGATCAGCGGCTGCTCGCCCTGCAACGCCCGCAGCGTCGCCGCGGTCGCGGTCAGGCGGTCGCGCAACGCCGTTTTGTCCTGGGCGTCGCCGGGATTATCGATCGCCGCCCGGGTTTCGCGCAGTTCGGTGACCAGTCCCCGTTCCTGTTCCCAGCGCGCTTCCAGTGCCGCCAACTCAGCCTCGGCGGTGGCCCGGTCGGCGGTCAGCCCCGCGACACGCTCGGCATGGTCGGCCCCGGCCGCCACTTCGCGCGAAAGGATGGCAAGCTCGGTATCGATCAGGGCGATCCGCCGCCTGCAGTCCTCGATCGGCGCGGGGATGGCGGCCTGGCTCATGGCCACGCGGGCGCAGGCGGTGTCGATCAGGCTGACGGCCTTGTCGGGCAGTTGCCGCGAGGGGATGTAGCGGGCCGACAGCCGCACGGCTTCGACGAGCGCCTCATCGAGGATGCGCACGCCGTGATGAGCTTCCAATGCGCCGACCAGGCCGCGGATCATGGCGACCGCCACCGGTTCGGCCGGTTCGTCGATCTTTATCACCTGGAAGCGGCGGGTCAGAGCCGCATCCTTTTCAAAGTATTTTTTATACTCGGCCCAGGTTGTGGCGGCGATGACGCGCAGGTCGCCGCGGGCGAGCGCCGGCTTGAGCAGGTTGGCGGCGTCGTTCTGCCCGGCCTGGCCGCCGGCGCCGACCAGCATATGCGCCTCGTCGATGAACAGAATGATCGGGACCGGGCTGGCCTTGACTTCCTCGATCACCGATTTCAGCCGGTTCTCGAACTCGCCCTTCACGCCGGCGCCGGCCTGAAGCAGGCCGAGATCGAGCGTGCGCAGCACCACGTTGGCCAGCGCCGACGGCACGTCGCCGGCAGCGATGCGCAGCGCCAGTCCCTCCACCACCGCGGTTTTGCCGACCCCAGCCTCGCCGGTGAAAATCGGGTTGTTCTGCCGCCGCCGGGTCAGGATGTCGATGGCCTGGCGGATCTCCAGGTCCCGGCCGAGGATCGGATCGATCCGCCCGGCGCGGGCGCGCGCGGTCAGGTCGATGGTGAACTGCTCAAGCGCCGGGCCGCCGCCTGGACGCGACGTGGCCCCGGCCTCGCCCGCCGTTCCAGCCGGCCCGGCGCCGGTCGCCATAACGGTTGCCGCTTCCGGGCTGCGCGCCGTCACCGCGGCGAAGTCGCGCTTCAGCAGGTCGGCGGAAATCCGCTGCAATTGTCCCGAGGTCTCGCGCGCCCGCCGTCCCAGCATTTCGTCGGCCAGCAGCGCCCACAGCAGATGCCCGGATCGCAGCTTCGAAGCCCCCTGCTCGACGGAGGCGAGCAGCCAGCCCTGCTTGCACAGGTCAACCAACTCGGGCGAGAGCGCCGGCGCACGGCCGTTGCCCGTCTTCATGCGGTCGAGCGCGTGGTTGAGGTCGGCCGCGAAACGGCCGCGGTCCACCTCGTAATGGTCGAGGATGGCAGACAGGTCGGTTTCGCCACGGTCGAGCAGGGCGACCAGCAGGTGCTCGATCTCAACATTGTAATGGGTTCGTGACAACGTCAGCCCGGCGGCCGCCTCAAGTGCGCGGCGGCACACGTCGTCCAGCCGCCCGATCAGCGACCTGAGATCGATCGAGACCATGGGTCCCCCTCCTTGTAAAGCAATTGTATGTTTTACAAATGGGATCTGTCCAGCTCTATGTGTTACGATTCGACCCTGTCTGGTTCTATGTGTTACGAGTCGGACTTATCCAGTTATAAGGATGCACTATAAGGATGCGGGGGTGTCAGGTGGATATGTTCGATGACGTGATCGACGTGGCGGCACTGCTGGAACCGATTGCCGGCGCTGCGCCGCAGGGCCGCGATTTGCGGTCCGAACGTGGAACAGATGCGCCCTTCACCCGTCTCAAGGACGCCCGCACCGCCGCGCGGGAGGCGGAAAAACGGGCGGCGGACCCGGGTGAGGATGGCAAGGCCCCGGCGGCCGATTGGGGCGCGGTGACGCGCGCCGCGCAGGTGGTACTCGGCAGCCACAGCAAGGATCTGGAAGCCGCTGCCTGGCTGATGGAGGCGCTGGTGCGCTCCGACGGACTGCGCGGCCTCGGCGCCGGTGCGCGTCTGGTCGACGGGCTGGTGGAGCGTTACTGGGGATCGCTGTTCCCCGGCATCGACGAGGACGAGCCGGACGAGAACCCGGCGGAAGCCTGCACCCGCGCGCTGAGCGGTCTGGCCGGCCCGCGCGGCACGCTGCTGGCGCCGCTGCGGCTGCTGCCGCTGTTCGCCGGGCCGCATGGCGGCCCGGTCTCGTTGGCTACCTACGACGAAGCGGTCGGCTTCGAGCGTCTTGACGCCGACCAGCAGGCGCGGCGGGCCGGCGAGGGCGTGGTGACCCTGGCACAGCTCGACGAGCAGGCTCGCGCCGACCGCGAGGGGCTGGCCGCGCTGGCGCGCGATGCGGCGGCGGTGCTGGCGACCTGGCAGGCAATGGAGGCGACGCTGGCCAGGCTGGCCGGCAACGCCCGGCCGAATACGGCCGAGGTGCGCACGTTGCTGGAACGGATCGCCGGCATCGCCGGCGGGCTGGCCCCGGCAGAGGCGCCCCCGGCGCCTGGCGACGCCCCGGCGGCACACTCCGCCGGCCCGGCGCAGGGTGGTGCGGCCGGGCCGATTGCCTCGCGCGAGGAGGCGCTGCGCCGGCTGAAGGAGGCCGCCGACTGGTTCCGGCGCAACGAGCCGCAATCACCGCTGGCCTACACGTTGGAGGAAGCGGTGCGGCGCGGCCGTCTGACCATGCCGGACCTGTTGGCCGAGATCGTCCCCGATTACGCGGCGCGCGCCGCCATCCTCACCGCGCTCGGCATCCGGCCACCGCGCGAGCCGGAATGAAACTTCGTGAAAGAATTCCGGCGCACCGCCAAACGGCGAGAAAAAACGTAATGATACCTTCGGGCTTTTCGCGCGTTCGATTGCTTCGCGGGCATCGGGCCACAATTGACCCACAGGGCCGACGCTCGCTAGTGTCGGTACGTCATCATCCCGCCGCCAAGTTGTCCAAGCCAGTAGCTGCGGCGCGGCAAGCCGGTACCCGTGCGACCAATATCGAGGAGACCGATCAATGAGTGGCAGCATCTACGGCAAGCTGAACCGCGTGCGCAAGCCGCGGGTGCACATCACCTATGAGGTCGAGACCAACGGGGCGCAGCAGATCAAGGAGCTGCCCTTCGTGGTCGGCGTGATGGGCGACTTTTCCGGCGACCCGACGCAGGCGCTCAAGCCGCTGGCGCAGCGCAAGTTCGTGCAGATCGACCGCGACAACTTCAACCAGGTCATGGCCACCATGACCCCCGGCCTGAAGCTGAAGGTCGAGAACAGGCTTGCCGACGACGGCACGGACCTGAACGTCGAACTCGCCTTCAACTCCATCGAAGATTTCGACCCTGCCCGCGTCGCCGAGCAGGTGCCGGCGCTGAAGGCGCTGCTGGAGACCCGCGCCAAGCTGCGCGACCTGATGGCGAAGGCCGACCGCTCGGAGGAGCTGGAGGGGCTGCTGGAACAGGTGCTGCAGAACGAAGGCCGGTTGAAGGTGCTGTCCTCGCAACTCGGCCTTGGCGGCGAGGGCTGAGCCATGTCACAGACCCAGGGCACCACCGCCGCCGCTGCCACCACCGAGGAAACCGGGCTGCTCGACCAGGTGGTGGCCGCCACCCGGCAGACCGCGCCCGACGAGGCCCGCGACCTGATGAAGAACCTGGTCGAGCAGGCGCTGTCCGGCACCGTCAGTTTCGACCGCAACCTCTCGCGCACCTTCAGCCGGGCGATCGAGGCGATCGACCGCAAGCTGTCCGAGCAGCTCAACGCCATCGTGCACGATCCGCGCTTCCTGCAACTCGAAGGTTCCTGGCGGGGCCTGCACTACCTGGTGCAGAACTCCGAAACCGGCGCCAGCCTGAAACTGCGCGTGCTGAACGTCAGCAAGCGCGAACTGGGGCGCAACCTGCAGAAAGCGGTCGAATTCGACCAGAGCACGCTGTTCAAGGCGATCTACGAAAACGAGTTCGGCCAGGCCGGCGGCGAGCCGTATGGCGCGCTGATCGGCGACTACGAGTGGACCAGCCATCCCGAGGACGTCGAGACGCTGCGGCTGGTTTCGCAGGTGGCGGCGGCGTCGTTCGCGCCGTTCGTTTCCGGGGTCGGGCCGAAGATGTTCGGGTTCGACGACTGGACCGAGCTGCCCAAGGTGCGCGACCTGGAAATGACGTTTCAGTCGCTGGACTATGCAAAGTGGCGCAGCTTCCGCGATACCGAGGAGAGCCGCTTCGTTTCTCTGGTGATGCCGCGCGTGCTGGCGCGGCTGCCCTATGGCGCCGCCACCAAGCCGATCGAGGAGTTCGGCTACGAGGAAGCGCCGGCGGATGCCACCGGCGCGGCGCGGCCGATGGGCCACCATGACTACTGCTGGATGAACGCCGCCTATGTCATGGGCACGCGCATGACCGCGGCGTTCGCCGAGAGCGGGTTCTGCACCACCATCCGTGGTGCCGAGAATGGCGGGCGGGTGGACAACCTGCCTCTGCACACCTTCATCTCCGACGACGGCGACATCGATGGCCAGTGCCCGACCGAGATCGGCATCACCGACCGGCGCGAGGCGGAGCTGTCCAAGCTCGGTTTCCTGCCGCTGGTGCACTACAAGAACACCGACTACGCCGTGTTCTTCGGCGCCCAGACCGCCAACAGGCCGAAGGTTTACGACCGGCCCGACGCCAACGAGAATGCCAAAATATCGGCCCGCCTGCCCTACATCATGGCGACCAGCCGGTTCGCGCATTACCTCAAGGTGCTGGCGCGCGACAAGATTGGCAGCTTCATGGAAGCCAACGAGTGCGAGGCCTGGCTGAATCGCTGGATCAGCAACTACGTCAACGGCAGCGAGAACGCCGGGGCCGAGATGAAGGCCCGCTGCCCGCTGCGCGAGGCGCGCATCGAGGTGCGGCCGGTTCCAGGTTCGCCGGGTTCGTACAACGCCGTCGCCCATCTGCGGCCCTGGCTCCAGTTCGAGGAACTCACTACCAGCATGCGCATGGTGGCGCAGATTCCAACCCGGTCCTGAGGTGGAGGAAGCCTTGGCCCTGGCGGCCGCCAGGCGCGACGTTGCGTTGCGCGACGTCGTGCTGAGCGGTCGCCCGTTCGGTGCCGCCCTGGGCGACTTCCTGTTCGCCCCGGCGGAACAGGCCCTGCGGCAATGGTTCGGCGAGGCGCGGCCGCGCCGGCTGCGTGAGGCGCTCGACCGTGACATCGTTGCCATCGACGCGCTGATCTCCGCACAACTCGACGCCATCCTGCACCATCCCCGCCTGCAACGACTGGAGGGGCGCTGGCGGGGCGTCGAATGGCTGACCGCGCTGGCCGAACGCGGGCGCTGGACGCGGGTGAAGCTGCGTATCCTGAACGTCAGCTGGACCGAACTGGCGCGCGACCTTGCCCGCGCCGCCGAGTTCGACCAGAGCGAGACGTTCCGCAAGGTCTATGAGGAGGAGTTCGGCCGCGCCGGCGGCGAACCGTACGGCGTGATGGTGGTTGACCACGAGCTGCGCCATGCGCCGGCGCCGAGGGAGGCGACCGACATCCGGGCTCCGACCGACGACGTGGATATGCTCGAGCAACTGCGCGGCATCGCTGCGGCGGCATTCGTGCCGATGGTGTTCGGTGCTTCGCCGGCGCTGCTCGGGTTCGACTCCTTCAGCGAGATGGAGCGCGCGCAGGACCCCGCCGGGGCATTGTCGGACGCCGCGCATACACGCTGGAACGCGCTGACCGGACGGCGAGACACCGAGTTCCTGGCCGTGGCGTTGCCGCGCGTGCTGGCGCGGCTGCCCTGGGAGGACGACGGGCGGCACGGCATGGCCTTCCGCTACACGGAATACGCGCCCGGTTCGACGGAGCGCGTTTGGACCGGCGCGGGATTTGCCTTCGCGGCCGTGGTCGCGCGCGCCTTCACCGAGCATGGCTGGCCCGCCGACGTGCGCGGGGCCGATACCGACCGGGTGGGCGGCGGCCTGGTGACCGGGCTGCCGGTTGAATGGTTCGGCACCGATCCGCCCGGAACCTGGCCGCGCCTGCCGCTGGAGGTGGTGCTGACCGATTCCCAGGAGCGCGCGCTCGCCGACGCCGGGCTGATGCCGCTGGGCGCGTTGCCGTTCGGCGCCGAGTTGCTGTTCGGCGTGGTGCGCAGCCTGCGCCGCCCGGACCGCTACACCGGCCCGCAGGCCGAATTCGCCGACGCCAATGCGAGGCTGTCGCTACAGATCAACTCGGTGCTCTGCGCCGCGCGCTTTGCTCACCTGCTGAAGATCATGGCGCGCGACATGGTGGGCAGCGTCGTTACCCCCGAGGAGATGGAGCGGCGGCTGGAGGAATGGCTCAACGGCTATGTCAACGGCAACCTCTCGGGCGGACCGGAGTCGCGGGCGCGCTATCCGCTGGTGCAGGGGCGCGTTGAGGTGCGGGAGTTGAAGGGACGGCCGGGCGCCTATGGTTGCACGATGCACCTGCAACCGCATTTCCAACTCGACGATGTCGGTGCCAGCTTCAGCCTGACCACCGAAGTGACACGTGCCACGGCGGCATAGCGGGAGACCGGGATGACCACTGGATCGGATGCCGGCGCGCTGTTCAGGGCCGGGCGGCTGGATGAGGCGGTCGCGGCGGCGACCGACGCGGTGCGCAAGGCCCCCGCCGATCTCGGCCCGCGGCTGCTGCTCGCCGAACTGCTGCTGTTCCAGGGCAGCCTGGAGCGCATCGACACGCTGCTCGACGCCGCCGCCAGCCTTGATCCTTCGGCCGGGATCGGGGTTGCCGAGTTCCGCCAATTGCTGCGCGCCGAAATCGCCCGCCGGCAGTTGCTGCGCGAAGGCCGGGTGCCGGAGTTCCTCGGTGAACCAACCGCCGCGCAGCGCGGTACCCTGGCGGCCGTGGTGGCGCTGCGGGCGGGCGACGCGGCGGGGGCGGCGGAGGCCAGTGCGGCAGCCGAGGCGGCCCGGCCGCACCCGGCCGGGCGGCTGGGCGACACCCCGTACGACGACCTGCGCGATGCCGATGACACGATCGGCGGCTCGCTGGAGGTGCTGACAACCACGGGCAAGTATTTCTGGGTGCCGTTCGAGCGCGTGCTGTCACTTCAGCCACACCCGCCGCTCCGGCCGCGCGACCTGTTCTGGCGCCGTGCCACCCTCTCGGTTGCCGACGGGCCGGACGGCGAGGTCTACATCCCCGTGCTCTATGATTCCACCGGGCCGGTCGCCACCGAATACCGGCTCGGCCGCGCCACCGACTGGGCGGAGCAGGTGGGCCTGGTGCGCGGCGTTGGCCAGCGCGTGCTGCTGGTCGGTGAGGAGGGTGTGCCGCTTCTGCAACTCGGCGAGCTGACGGCGGCATGAGCGGTCGCCTTACCCGCGGCGGTTTCCACGCCGATTTGCGCGCGAGTGACGTGCGCGTGCAGATGCCGCTGCTCGACCGGCTGCTTGACGATGCCCCGCAGGAAAGCCGCGACCCACCGCTGGTGCCGGGACAGGCGCATGTGGCGCTGGAGGATGCGGTGCGCCGCGATCTCGAGGCGCTGTTGAACGCCCGCCGGCCCTGGCGGTCGCTGCCGGCAGGCTACGCCGCGCTGCGGCGCTCGCCGCTCGGCTATGGGCTGTCCGACTTCGCCGCCGGCGCGTTCAACGCCGTCGAGCGGCGCGAGCAGTTGCGCGCCGAGGTGAAGGCGTCGATCGAGACTTTCGAGCGCCGGCTGGTCCAGGTGCAGGTGGTTCTCCTCGACAGCGGCCGCCCCGAGGCAATGCTGCGCCTGCACATCCGGGCCCAGCTCGACGGCGAGCCAGCCCCCGAGCCGATCGGCTTCGACACCCTGCTGCATGTCGCCAGCGCAGACATGGAGGTGCGGCAGAGCCACGATGTCTGACGCATTGCTACCCTACTACCGGGCCGAGATCGAGGCGCTGCAACGGCAGGCCGCCGAGTTCGCCGAGGCCTATCCCAAACTGGCGGCCCGGCTGCGGATTTCCACCGCCACGGTGGACGACCCGCATGTCGAGCGCCTGCTGGAGGGCATCGCGTTTCTCGGCGCGCGCGTGCAGCACCGGCTGGACGACGAGTTCCCGGAACTGACCGACGCGCTGCTGGGTGTGCTGTACCCGCACTACCTGGCGCCCTTTCCTTCCTGTCTGGTGGCGCGGTTCCGTTGCGCGCCCGACCGTGAGCAGCCGGTCGCGGTGGCGCGCGGCACGGTGCTGGAAACCCCGCCGGTGCGCGGCGAGGTCTGCACTTTCCGCACCACTGCGCCGCTGACCTTGTGGCCGGTCGAGGTGGAGCAGGCGCGACTGTCCGGCATGCCTTTGCCAGCGCCGCAGAATCCCGCCGCCGTCGGCGCCGTCGCGGTGCTGCAGATCACGCTGCGCTGTGCCAGCAGCGAAATGACGTTCGACAAACTGCGCATGGACGGGCTGCGGCTGTTCCTCGGCCCGGCCGGGGCGGCGTCGTTGCAACTCTATGAACTGCTCTGCGGCCACACGCTGTCGATGGCTTTCGCGACCGGCGTGGCCGATCCGGCGCCGCAGATCCGCCCGGCCTCGGCCGTCGCGCCGGTGGGTTTCGCGCCGGAGGAGGCGCTGCTGCCCTGGCCGGCGCGCAGCTTCTCGGGGTTCCGCCTGCTCAGCGAGTATTTCGCCTTCCCCGAGAAATTTCTGTTCGTCGATCTGTCCGACATCCCGGCGGCCGGCTTCGGCAACCGCATGGAAGTGTTCATCTATCTCGACCGCGAGGCGCCCGAACTGGTGCGCGCGGTGGATTCGCAGATGCTCCAGCCCGGCTGCACGCCCGCGGTGAACCTGTTCCCGCAGTCCTGCGAGCCCGTCCCGGTCGACCAGACCGCGACCGAGTTGCTGGTGCTGCCGGACGCACGGCGGCCGGCGGCCCTGGAGGTGTGGTCGGTCGAACAGGTGCGCGAATCCTGGCAAGATGGCGCGTCGCGGCCATGGCGGCCGTTCTACCGGCTCACCCGCGCGGACATGGAGACCGCCGCGCGGGTGCCGTCCTACGTGACGGTGCGCCGGGCCGCGCCGATGCCGCCCGGCGGCAGCGAACTGTTCCTCGCCCCCTGCGATGTCGCGCTGGACACCACGCGGCCGGCCAACTCGGTGCTGTCGATCGATGCGCTGTGCGGCAATCGCGACCTGCCGCAGGATCTGCCGTTCGGCGGCACCGGCACGAAGCTGCACGCGGTGGCCGGCGCGGGCGGGGTTACCGCCGTGCAGGCGGTCACGCCGGCCACCCGCACGCTGCGCCCGCCGCTGCGCGAGCGCCGCGCCTGGCGGCTGATCTCCCACCTCGCCCTCGGCCATCTGTCGCTCACTGGCGAGTCCGGAGCGGCGACCCTGCGCGAGGTGCTGCGCCTGTATGACCTTGCCGAGCGGGAGGAAACGCGGGCGGCGATCGGCGCCCTGCTCGATGTCACCGCGCGGCCGGGCACGGCGCGGGTACCGGGGCTGCGGCCGGGGGCGTTCTGCCGCGGCCTGGATGTGGACCTGACGTTCGATGCCCGCGGCTGGCAGGCGCATGGGCTGTATCTCATGGCCGCCGTGCTGGACCGCTTCCTGGCACTGCACGGCCAGGTGAATGCTTTTGTACGGACGCGGGCGTTGTTGCGCGACCGGCAGACCCCGGTTGCCGTCTGGCCGCCGCGTGCCGGCGGCCGGGTGCTGCTGTGACCGCCCCCTCCCTGTTCGCCCGTCTGCTTGCGCTGCCCCGCCGCTTCCGCTTCGACGCGGCCATCCGGGTGCTGATGCACGAGCGCCGCCGCGCCGATCCCGGTGAGGCGGTGCGGTTCCGCACCTCGCCGGGCCTCGCCTACCCGCCGGCCGACATCCTGGCGATCACCCCGGGCGAGAACGGCCACCCGCCGGAGGCGACTGTGGGGCTGGGCGGTCTGACCGGCCCCTCCGGGGTGCTGCCGCGATTCTACACCGAGCAGGTGGTGCAGCAGTTGCGCCTCGGCGCGCGCGGCCTGCATGTTTTCCTCGATATGCTGGGGCACCGCATGCTGGCGGCCTTCGCCGTCGCCGGCATCAAGTACCGCCCGCATCGCGCCGCCGAGCGGGCGGCGCTGGGGGGTGTGGCCGACCCGCATCGCGACGCCCTGCTCGCCCTGGTCGGCGAGGCGGGAGTCGGCGAGGCGGGAGTTGGGCAACCGCGCCCGCGCGACGAGCAGGACGCGCTGCTGCACTATGCCGGCCTGTTCGCGGCCTGGCCGCGCTCGGCCGAGCGGCTCCAGGCGCTGTTGTCGGACTGGCTGGGGCGCCCGGTCACGGTGGAACAGTTCACCGGAGCCTGGCTGGCGCTGCCGCCCGCCGAGCGCACCCGCCTGCCGAAGCGCCGCGATGCCGGCGCCTTTGCCCGGCTCGATCGCGACGCGGCGATCGGCGTGCGCGCCTGGGACGCCCAGGCCCGCGTGGTGCTGTGCATCGGGCCGCTGAAGCTGGCCGACTTCCACGAGCTGCTGCCGGATCGCCGCTCCGCCGGGCGGCTGGTGGCGTTCGCCCGCGCCTTCCTCGGTTCGGCCGCCGTCTTCGCGGTGAACCCGGTGTTGGCGCGCCGCGAGGTGCCGGATTGCCGGCTGGGCACGGGCACGCGGCTCGGGTGGGATTCCTGGCTGCCCGCGAGGGCGCGGGAGGCCGACCTGACCGACGCGCTGTTCGACGCCGCCGCAATCGAGCGGTTGCAGGTCAGGATGGGACACGCATGAGCGGGATGGCCGGGGACTGGGGCGGCGGTTACGTTACCGATATCGGCTACATGCCGGGCTGGTACAGCCAGCAATCGCCGATGCACTTGGCGGTCACGTGCCTGTTGATGGGCGTCGCCTGCGACCTGCCCGCCGGCGACGAGCCGGTACATTATCTCGAGCTCGGCTGCGGGCTTGGTTTTGGTGCGCTGGCGCTGGCAGCGGCCAACCCGTCCTGGCGCGTCACCGGCGTCGATTTCAATCCCGCCCATGTCGCCTTCGCGCGCGGCGCGGCGCGTGACGCCGGGCTGGACAACGTGGTCTTTCTTGAGGCCGACCTGTCGGTACTGGCCGAGCAGGAGGAGGCGCGGCAAATCCCGCAGGCCGATTTCGTCAGCCTGCATGGCGTGTGGAGCTGGGTTCCCGCGCCGGTGCGGGCCGGAATTGTGCGGCTGCTGCGCGCCAAGGTGGCGCCAGGCGGGATCGTGCATATCAGCTACAACAGCCTGCCCGGCTGGCAGCCTGCGCTCGGCATGCAACGCACGCTGCGCCTGGCCGGCGAGGCCGCGCCCGGCCGCAGCGACCGGCGCGCGCTGGCCGGGGTGGCCCTGCTGCGCGACTTGATTGCCGCCGAGGCGGTGCACCTCGCGGGCACGCCGTTCGCGCGGCGGATGGCCGAACGGCTGGAGTCGCTGCCGCCGGAATACCTCGCCCATGAATACATGAATGCGTGCTGGGCCCCCTGCTTCCACGCCGACGTCATGGCCGACCTCGCCGCGGCGAAGCTCGACTGGATCGGCTCGGCGACGTTGCCCGAGAACTTCCCCGAGCTGATGCTCACCGAGCCACAACGGGCGATCTACAATCGGTGCGAGGACATGCGGCTGCGTGAGCTGGTGAAGGACATGTGCCTGCATCGCGGGCTGCGCCACGATGTGTTCGTGCGCGGAGTCCAGCGCCTCGACCCGGCGGTGCGCGATGCCGCGCTGGGCGACCTGGTGCTGGCGCTGGCCACGCCGGTCGATTCAGTCGAGTACCAGGTCGAGGTAGCCTCCGGCACGGCCTCGCTGTCGCCGGCCTTCTATGGGCCGATGATCGCGGCCATGGCGCAGACACCGCGCCGGGTGGCCGACCTGCTGGCACTGCCCGGGATCGAGGGGCGCCGCGACAACCTGCGCGAGGTGGTGGGCATCCTGGTCGGGATCGGTCACGGGCTGCCGCTGCTGCGGCCGGGGCTGCCGCCGCAGCCGGCCGCCTTGCGCTTCAACCGGATGGCGGCGAACTGGCTGGTGCGGCCGGAAAACATGACCAAACCGCTGGCGCTCGCCGCCGCCTCCGTGGGGGGCGGCTTCCCGGCCACCCTGCTCGATCTGTTTGTCCACGCCCGCCTGCAGTCCGGCGAAGACGAGGGCACCCTGGCCTCCTGGGTCGCCGCGCTGGGTCCCCGCATGGACGAGGAGGATCGCAGCAGGTTGCACGCCGTGCTGTCGCGCAGCCTGACTCTGCGCCTGCCGCTGATGCGCGCGGCCGGCGTGTGGTGAGCCGGCGGAATGGCGGACTCTGTTGCGCTGGTTGTCGTGCGTGCCGCAGGGCGGTTCGACCAACTCCATATTCGCGTTCGATCTTTCGTCTTTGAGCACCTGGCCGACGACCGACACCGCGCTCACCCTGCTGACCGACGCAAATCGGCTCGCGACCAATCTCGACACCGTCACCAATCCCAATTCCCTGTTCCCGAGCATGTTCAGCTACTACACGGCCTCGGCCGACGGCAGCCATATCGTTTCGCTGACCGCCGACCTGACCGCTATCGGCGTCTCGACGCCGGAGCCGGCGAGCCTGCCGCTCCTCGTGTCGTCCATGCTCGGCCTCGCCACGGCACGTCGCCGCCACGCCTGACTGTTCGGCAATCCATCGGATACGGGCGGCCCGGAGCCCCTCCAGGCAGGACCGCGCCTCCTCCCGGATGAGCCGATCGGGCGAGCGCCGGTCATGCGCCGTCAGGTGATCCACCGCCTGCGAGTGGCCTGCTGAATTCTCTCTGCCAGTCCGGCCAGGATGCCGCCGGCGATCCTGGCCGGTGGGAGATCGGGCCGAGGGCGCCAGCCATGCCAGCCGTTCCGGTTGGCCGCGTTCGTGCCCCGTTCTATATCCGCCCCGATGACCGACTACCTCACCCGCCTCAACCCCGAACAGCGCGAGGCCGTCGAGACCACCGACGGACCGCTGCTGGTGCTGGCCGGCGCCGGCACCGGCAAAACCCGCGTGCTGACCACCCGCTTCGCCCATATCCTGCTGACCGGCCGCGCCTATCCGGGCCAGGTGCTGGCCGTCACCTTCACCAACAAGGCCGCCCGCGAAATGCGCGAGCGCGTCGCCGCCATGCTCGGCCGCCCCGCCGAGGGGCTGTGGCTCGGCACCTTCCACGCTTTGTGCGCGCGCATGCTGCGCCGGCATGCCGAACTGGTGGGCCTGACCAGCAGCTTCAACATCCTCGACGCCGACGACCAGCTGCGCCTGCTCAAGCAGGTCATGGAGGCCGACGGGCTGGACACCAGGCGCTGGGCGCCGCCGGCGCTGATGGCGGTGATCCAGCGCTGGAAGGACCGCGGCCTGCCGCCCGCCCGCGTCACCGCGGCCGAGGACACCGATTTCGCCAATGGCCGCGCCCGCCTGCTCTATGCCGCCTATCAGGACCGCCTGCGCAGCCTCAACACCGCCGATTTCGGCGACCTGCTGCTGCACGTCACCGAAATCCTGCGCGGCCATGCCGACGTGCTGGCGCAGTACCACCACCGTTTCCGCTATATCCTGGTTGACGAATACCAGGACACCAATCTGGTGCAGTATATGTGGCTGCGGCTGCTCGCCCAGTCGCACCACAACATCTGCTGCGTCGGCGACGACGACCAGTCGATCTATTCGTGGCGCGGCGCGGAGGTGGAAAACATCCTGCGCTTCGAGAAGGACTTTCCCGGCGCCCGCATCGTCCGCCTGGAACGCAATTACCGCTCGACCGCCCCCATCCTCGCCGCCGCCTCCGCCCTGATCGCCCATAATGAAGGCCGCCTGGGCAAGACCCTGCGGCCGGGCGGTAACGACGCCGCGGGCGAGAAAATCGCCGTCCTCAGCCTGTGGGATTCCGACGAGGAGGCCCGCGCGGTCGGCGACCGCATCGAGCAACTGCGCCGCGATGGCGAAAAACTGGCGGAAATGGCCGTGCTGGTGCGCGCCGGCTTCCAGACCCGCGCCTTCGAGGAGCGGCTCATCACCCTCGGCCTGCCCTACCGCGTCATCGGCGGCCTGCGCTTCTACGAACGCCAGGAAATCCGCGACGCCATCGCCTATATGCGGGTGCTGCACCAGCCGGCCGACGACCTGGCCTTCGAGCGCATCATCAACGTGCCCCGCCGCGGCGTCGGCGAGCAGGGGTTGCGCGCCCTGCACAGCGCCGCCCGCGAGCGCGAGGTGCCGCTGACCGTCGCCGCCGCGCAGCTGGTGGAGCAGGGCGGCCTGCGCGGCCGGCCGCGCGAGACGGTCGGCGAGCTGCTGCGCGGCTTCATCCGCTGGCGCGACCGGCTGGCGCGGGAGGGCCACGTGATCACCCTCGCCGCCATGCTCGACGAATCCGGCTACATGGCGATGTGGCAGCACGACAAATCGCCCGAGGCGCCCGGCCGGCTGGAGAACCTCAAGGAGCTGGTCCGCGCCCTGGCCGATTTCGAAACGCTGGCCGGCTTCCTCGACCATGTCTCGCTGGTCATGGAGAACGAGGAGAACGCCGAGGGCGACCGCGTCAACCTGATGACGCTGCACGCCGCCAAGGGGCTGGAATTCGACAGCGTGTTTCTGCCGGGCTGGGAGGAGGGGCTGTTCCCCAGCCAGCGCACCATGGACGAGTCCGGCGCCAAGGGCCTGGAGGAGGAGCGGCGGCTGGCCTATGTCGGCCTCACCCGCGCCCGCCGCCGCGCCATCGTCAGCCACGCCGCCAACCGGCGCATCTATGCCAACTGGCAAAGCAGCATCCCCAGCCGCTTCATCGCCGAACTGCCGGAGGCGCAGGTCGAATTCACTGGCTCGGCGGCCTTGCAACGCGATCGGATGCTGGCCGCGCCGGCGGTGTTTCCCGGCCAGTTTCCCATGCTCGCCCGCCGCCCGCGCACCACCGAGGCCTGGGAGCAGCCGGCCCGCAAGCCGCGCGAGGATGCCATCGAAGTAGGCGCGCGGGTATTCCACCAGAAATTCGGCTACGGCACCGTCACCGCTGCCGAGGACGACAAGCTCGACATCGCCTTCGACAAGGCCGGCGACAAGCGCGTGCTCGACCGGTTCGTGGAGAAGGCGTGACTCCAGTCCTGCGCGTCCTCACCGTGATGGCCTGGGCGGCAAGCGCCGGCCATGCCGCCGTCGCCACTGACGTTCGCCGTCAGCGCGACGGTGGGGAGGCCCCTGCACCCCGCGACTTTTCGGGGCGCGTCGGCATGAACGGGAAGCGGATCAGCGCGAGTAGAACTCGACCACCAGATTCGGCTCCATCTGCACCGGATACGGCACATCGGACAGCTTCGGCGCGCGCAGGAACCGGCCCTTCATGGCGCGGTGGTCCACTTCCAGGTATTCCGGCACGTCACGCTCGCTGCTCTGCGCCGCATCCAGCACGCAGGCCAGTTGCTTGGACTTCTCGCGCACCTCGATGGTGTCGTTGTCCTTCACCGAGTAGCTCGGGATGTTCAGCCGGCGGCCATTGATCAGCACATGGCCGTGGTTGACGAACTGGCGGGCGGCGAACGGGGTGATGGCGAATTTCAGGCGGTAGATCACCGCGTCCAGCCGGCGCTCCAGCAGCTCGATCAGGTTCTCCGAGGTGTCGCCCTTGCGGCGCACCGCCTCGAAATAATACTTGCGGAACTGCTTCTCGCCGATGTTGCCGTAATAGCCCTTGAGCTTCTGCTTGGCCATCAGCTGGACGCCGAAATCGGTGGGCTTGCCCTTGCGGCGCTGGCCGTGCTGGCCGGGACCGTAATCGCGCTTGGCCAGCGGCGATTTCGGCCGCCCCCAAAGGTTCACGCCCAGGCGGCGGTTGATCTTGTACTTGCTTTCGACGCGCTTGGTCATGCGCGGCCCTTTCTTGACGGCGCCGCTCGTCCTGGCCCGCATCGCGGGCCGGAACGTTGACGGCTTGTTGCACCGGTAGTCCCTCCGCGACGTACGAAAGGCGGGCGCGGAACCCTGGGCTCCGTCCACGTTCCCGGCATGAGGCGCGGCGTATAGGCGCCGCCCCCCGGCCTTGTCAAACCGGACGCCCGGGGGTACCCACCGGCGCATGGTCAATCGTGGCGACATCCTGATGCTGGGCATCTCGGCCGGCGTGTTCGGCAGCCTGGTCGGCGGCCTGATGCTGTTCGCCGGTATGGCGCTGATCGTCAACGGCGCCAATGCCGGCTGGCTGTTGCTGCTGCCCGCCGCCCCGGCGGCCGGCGGCATCGGCTGGATCATGGGCCGCCGCCTGGCGGCAAAGCTGCCACCGGCCTGACCTCGCCCCGCTGATATCGCCGGAAGGCGATTTTCCCGCGACATTTTCTTGACAGCCGCCCGGCGGCAGTCGCAAGATACTCGGGTCGTCAACAGAGAAAGGAGGGTGCGGAAACAGCATGACTCCACCTGGGTTGAACGGAGTTGCCGCCCAGCTTGGCAGCGGTAACTGAACAATACGGCCAAGCCGAAGCTCGGGTATTTCCCCGGGCGCGAGGGTATAAACTTCGCAACGCGGCCCCCGCATGACGCTTTCCTGCGTCGCGGGGGTCTTTGCTTTACCGGGCACGCAATTCCGTTTTTCTATACCAAGGCGACGGCGCAGTGCGTCCGGTAGGCCGGGCGGGTCAGCAGGCGCTCGTACCAGGCGCGTAGATTCGGCGCCGCCGGACGCTCCTCGACCGGCATGTTGAACCAGCGATGCACGTGCGGCCCGAAAGCGATGTCCGCCAGGGTCGGCGAGTCGCCCGCCACATAGGCCAGCCGCGCCAGCCGCGCATCCAGAATGGCCCAGATCGCCGCCGCCGCCTTGATCCCCGCCGCGATCGCCGCGCCGTCCCGCCGCTCCGGCGGCGTGCGGATCAGCCCCTGGAACACCACCGAGGCCGGCGGGTTCAGCGCGGTCTGCTGGAAATCCATCCATGCCTCCACCTTCGCCCGCAAGCGCGGCCCGGCCGGGTACAGCGATGTTGCGGGCGCGTGCGCGTTGCAGATGTAACGCAGGATGGTGTTGCTCTCGAACAGGCTGAAATCCCCATCCTCCTCCAGCGCCGGCACCAGGCCGAGCGGCTGCATGGCGCGATATTCGGGCGTCGCGGTGCCGCCGAACGGCCCGCCGACATCGCGCCGTTCATAGGAAAGGCCAAGCTCATCGAGCAGCCAGGTCACTTTCATCACGTTGCTCGACGTGGCGCGGCCCCAAATCCTGATCATTCCCGTGTCCCTCGGTCGATTTTGCCGGCAGGGTAGGATGGACGGCCACCGGGAGCAACTTGCCGGGGCGCGGCGGTCCGGTCATATGGCGGGCCATGAGCATCACCCGTACCCGGCTTGCCCTGGCATTCGCGGCCCTCGCCGCCGGCGCGGCGCTCGGCGGCGCTCTCGGCGCCGAGACCTTTCTCGGCGTCGTTCCCTGTGCACTTTGCCTGCTGGAACGCTGGCCGTGGCGTATCGCCCTCGGCCTTGCCGTGGTCGGTTTGCCGCTGCCGCGCGGGCCGGCACGCGCGGTGCTGGCGCTGGCGGGGCTGATCGTGCTGGGCGGGGCAGGGGTGGCGGCGCTGCATCTCGGCGTCGAGGCGAAACTGTGGCCCAGCCCGTTGCCGGAATGCGCCGCCCCGCGCATCTCCGGCGGCACCATTGAGGAGCGTCTGGCCAGCATGCCCGCCCGCCCGGCCAAGCCCTGCGACGAGCCGACCTTCCTCCTGCCGGGCGTGCCGGTTTCGACCGCGGCGCTGAACCTGATGGTCAGTCTGGCGTTCGCCGCCGCCGTCGCCACCTTCCTGGCACGCAGCAGAAGGAATGTCGCATGAGCGAGACCGCAGCGGGGCGCCTGCCCGGCGACCTCACCGCGCGCGAGACGGTGGAGCGCATCATCCGCGTGGACCATGCCGGCGAATATGGCGCCCGGCGCATCTATCAGGGCCAGTTGGCCGTGCTGGGGCGGCGCAGCCCCAATGCCGGGCTGCTGCGGCGCATGCGGCAGCAGGAACAGGCGCATCTGGACAGTTTTGCCGATCTGGTGGTGACCCGCCGGGTGCGTCCCACCGCGTTGCTGCCGCTCTGGCACGTGGCCGGCTTCGCGCTCGGCGCCATCACCGCCGCCCTGGGCGAGAAGACCGCCATGGCTTGCACGGTGGCGGTCGAGGAGGCGATCGACGAGCACTATGCCGGCCAGGCCGCCGATCTCGGTGAGGACGAAGCGCCGCTGCGCGCCACCATCGAGCAATTCCGCGCCGACGAGCTGGAGCACCGCGCCATCGGCCTGACCCACGGGGCCGAGGACGCGCCGGGCTACCGAATGTTATACAACATCATCAAAGCCGGCTGCCGGGCCGCGATCACGCTCAGCGAGCGGATTTGAGCGCCTCGGCGATCGCTACGTTCATCGCCCGCACCCCGGCGGCGGCGCCGTCGGGGTGGTTCCACACGGCGCCCACCACGGCGATAAAATCCGCCCCGGCCCGCACCAGCGGCGCACAATTCTCCGCGGTGATGCCGCCGATGGCGACGCAGGGCAGTTCCATCATTTCCGACCACCAGCGCAGGGTTTCCGGGTCGGCCTGGGTAACGCCCTGCTTGGTGCCGGTGGGAAAGAAGGCGCCGAAGGCCACGTAGTCGGCCCCCGCCTCGCCCGCCTCCATGGCGAGGTGGCGGCTGTCATGGCAGGTCACGCCCAGGGTCAGCCCGCCCAGCACCTTGCGGGCCAGCACCGCCTGGGTGTCCTCCTGGCCGACATGGGCGCCGTCGCAGCCGAGCGCCAGCGCCAGATCGGGCCGGTCGTTGAGGATCACCGCCACGCCGCGCTGCTGCGCCACCGGCAGCAGCGACTCCACCGCCCGCTTCAGCGCGTCGTCAGAAAGGTCCTTCAGCCGGATCTGCAACGCCCCGACATCGCCCGCATCCAGCGCGGCGGCCAGCGTTGCGGAAAAGCCGTCGGCAATGGCGGGCGGGGTGATCAGGTACAGCCGGCACCGGTCTTCGGCCGCCATCGGGGTCACGCTTTGTCCTGGTGGATGTGCATGCGGCCGTCCTAACCCAGCGGGCCGGTCCTGTCATCTGCAAGCGGGGCATCTGCAAGCGGGGCATCTGCAAGCGGGGCATCTGCAAGCCGGGCCGGCGCCAGCCAGGCCGGCAGCAGGCGTCCGGCGCCCGGGGCGGCCAGGTCGAACGCCGCCGGGCGGTCCGCCAGCACCGTCGCGCCGATGGCGGCGGCGGCGGCGGCGACCGCCGGGAAGGCGGGGCAGGCGGGATCGAGCAGCAGCAGGCGCTGGCCCACCCGCAGCGCCGCCATGGCCCGACCCGGCGCCGCCCCGCAATCCAGCACGTCGTCGGCGGCGGTGGCCGGGAATTCCGCGCGTCCCTGTTCGATCAGGCCGCGCCACCACAGGCATCCCGCGAACCGTGCCGCCCCGGGCGATGACAGCAGCGTTACCGGCCGGCCTGGCCTCATTGCGGTCCGCACGTGCTCAAGGCCATGGACCACCACCGCCGGATGCAGGATCATGCTTGACGTTCAAGCCCCTCGGCGCTTGAAACTCAAGTTGAACCGGAGTGGCCGGAGGACTGGATTTGGCGGACACCGACGACCCGGCCTTTGCTGCGGCACGGCTGGAGGCGGCGCTGGAGCGCATTGCGGTCCTGGCCGAGCAGGTTGCTTCGGGGCGCGCGGAGGGCGCGGTGCCGGGGGAACCGGGCCCCGAGGAGGCATTCGATGTGTCTGCCGTGGCGGACCGTCTGGACTCGCTGATCGCGAAGCTGCGCGCAGCGCTTGCCGGCCGGCCCACCTGACGGAGGCCGCAACAGATCAAGGAGGCTGCGTTGGCGCAGGTCACCGTGAAGGTCAACGGCTACACCTACACCGTCGGCTGTGAGGACGGGCAGGAATCCCACCTGATCGCCATGGCCGAGCAGGTGGACAGCCGGATGGAAAGCATCAAGGCGCTCGGCGGCAATTCCGGCGAGTCGCGGCTGCTGCTGCTGGCGGCGCTGTTGATGGCCGACGAAATCCACGATTTGCGGGCCGAGATGGAGGCGCTGCGCAGCGATGCCGGCCACCCTTCCGGCCCGGCCGGCAAGCCCGCCGCGACCGCCGACCCGGAGTTTGGCAAAAGGCTGGAAAAGCTCGCCTCACGCGCCGAGCAGATTGCAACAACGCTCGAGCATCCCTAGTTAAGACATGCGGGGCTGCCCGGTGCGACAGGCTTATCATCCCCAGGGCCGATAAGCATCTCCCGGGAGCTGGCTCTGCCGTGGCCGTGGTCACGGTACCCGGTGCCCACCTGCTCACGCGGGCCTTGGGAGGATGTAAACGCCAACGGCCATGGCGGCTCCGCACTCATCCATTGCTGAACTGACCGTCGCCAAACAGGTTCTCCGCACCCAGGCGCGGGCGCTGCGGCTGCGGTGCGACCCGGCGCTTGGCGCCGCCCTCGCCGGCCACCTTCTGCGTAACCTGCCGCCGCCCGAGGGCGCCATTATTGCCGGCTTCTGGCCAACCGGAGCCGAAATCGACATCCGCCCGCTGTTGGATGCGCTGCATGGGCGCGGCCATCCGGTGGCCCTGCCGCAGACCCCGCCGCGCGGCAACCCATTGATCTTCCGGCTGTGGCACCCGGGCATGGCGATGCTGCCGGAACCCTTCGGCACGGCGCGGCCGAGCGGGGAGGTGGTGCGGCCGGACTGGCTGCTGGTGCCGCTGCTGGCTTTCGATCGCGGCGGCCATCGTCTCGGCTACGGCGGCGGCTTCTACGACCGCACCCTGGCCGCGCTGCCCGGCGCGGTCGCGGTGGGGTGCGCTTATGCGTGCCAGGAGGTGGACGCGGTGCCGGTGGCGGCGCACGATGCCCGCCTGCATGCCGTTGCCACCGAGCGCGGCGTGATTCCCTGCGACGGAGACTAGATGCGCATCCTGTTTCTCGGCGACGTGGTCGGGCGCACCGGCCGCGACAGTGTCGCCGCCGCCTTGCCCGGCCTGCGCCAGCGCCTGCGCATCGACCTCGCGGTGGTCAACGCCGAAAACGCCTCGCACGGTTTCGGCCTGGCGCCCGACATGGCGCGCCACCTGTTCGCCGCCGGCGCCGACGCGATCACCCTGGGCAACCACGCCTGGGACCGCAAGGAAATCATTTCGTACATTGCCGAAACGCCGCGCCTGCTCCGGCCGCTCAACTACCCGCCGGGCACGCCGGGCGCCGGCAGCGTGCTGGTCGAGCTGCCGGATGGGCGGCGGGCGCTGGTGGTGACCGCCATGGGGCGGCTGTTCATGGACAGCATCGACTGCCCTTTCCGCGCCACCGCCGTGGAACTGTCCCGTTACCGGCTGGGCGCCTCGGTGGCGGCCATCGTGATCGACTTCCATGCCGAGGCGACCAGCGAGAAAATGGCCTTCGCCCACTCCTTCGACGGCCAGGTGAGCCTGGTGGTGGGCAGCCACACCCATTGCCCCTCAGCCGACCACCAGGTGCTGCCGGGCGGCACCGCCTTCCAGTCGGATGCCGGCATGTGCGGCGACTATGACAGCGTCATCGGCATGCAGAAGGACATCGCGGCGGCACGGTTCTGGCGCAAGATGCCGGGCGACCGCCTGCAACCGGCGGAAGGCGCGTCCACTATCTGCGGCGTGTTCGTCGAAACCGATGACATCAGCGGGCTGGCCACCCGCATCGAACCGATCCGCCAGGGGGGGCGACTGTCACAGGCTCTGCCGTCGGTGTAGAAAACCCGGCGTGAAAGGTAAGAAAGGCCAGGGGGGCGCTGCCCCTGGACCCCGCCAAGGGCCGTGAGGCCCTTGGAACCCATTACTTTTTGAGGGTCTTGGGAGAGGGGGGTGAGGAGATCTCGATATATCTCCTCACCCCCCTTTCCCAAGACCCTCCAAGTAGCGGGGTCCAGGGGTCCACCGACCCCTGGTGGGGGTCCAGGGGGCAAAGCCCCCTGGCCTTGCTTGCCTTCGCGCTGTGTTTCGACATCCGAGGAGCGGCCATGGCCGGGCATTCGCAGTTCAAGAACATCATGCACCGCAAGGGTGCGCAGGACGCCAAGCGGGCCCGGCAGTTTGCCAGGCTGATCCGCGAGATCACCGTCTCGGCACGGCAGGGTTTGCCCGATCCGGCGACCAATCCGCGCCTGCGCGCGGCGGTAACGGCGGCGCGCCAGGCCAACATGCCCAAGGACACGGTGGATCGCGCCATCAAGAAAGCGACCGGCGCCGCCGCCGGCGATGACTACAGCGAGGTGCGCTACGAGGGCTATGGTCCCGCCGGGGTGGCGGTGATCGTCGAGGCGCTGACCGACAACCGCAACCGCACCGCCAGCGACGTGCGCAATGCCTTCTCCAAACACGGCGGCGCGCTCGGCGAAACCAACAGTGTTTCTTTTCTGTTCTCACGGCTCGGCGTGGTGCGCTATCCCGCTGTGGCGGCGAGCGAGGACGCGATGCTGGAGGCGGCGATCGAGGCGGGGGCCGACAACGTGGAAAGCGGGGCCGGCGGCCACGAGGTGACCACGGCGCCGGAGACTTTCTTTGCCGTGCGCGATGCGCTGGAGGCCCGGTTCGGCGCGCCGGAGGAGGCCAAGCTGGACTGGCGCCCGGCCACCACGGTGACGCTGGACGAGGAGCGGGCGACCGGGCTGCTGAAGCTGCTGGATGCGCTGGAGGATAATGATGACGTGCAGAACGTCTATGCCAATTTCGACATCCCGGACGCGGTGATGGCGAAGCTGTCGGCGTAGGAAGGGGGGCGGGCTGGTCCGTTTGCTGGGTATCGATCCGGGGCTGCGATTTACCGGCTGGGGGCTGGTGGAGTCGGACGGCAACCGGCTGCGGCATCTGGCGGACGGGGTGATCGCCACCGATTCCGCGGCCGGCGTGCCCGAGCGGCTGCGGGTGCTGCACAACGCGCTGGCGGCGCTGCTGGCGCAGTGGCGGCCGGATGAGGCGGCGGTGGAGGAAACCTATGTCAACCGCAACGGCACGGCGACGCTCAAGCTGGGCTATGCCCGCGGGGTGGCCCTGTTGGCGCCGGCGCTGCTGGGGATTCCGGTGGCGGAATACGGCGCCAAATCGGTGAAGCTGGCGGTGGTTGGCACCGGCGGGGCGGCGAAGGAGCAGGTGCAGATGATGGTGCGGCGCCTGCTGCCGGGCGCGTCGATCCGGCGGGCCGACGCGGCGGATGCCCTGGCGGTGGCGATCTGCCATGCGCATCACCGTGCCAGCGCGCGGCGCTGGGCGGCCGGGGCGCGGATGGCGTGATCGCCAAACTTACCGGCCGGGTCGAGCAGATCGAGGCCGACCGCTGCCTGATCGACGTCAACGGGGTGGGGTATCTGGTGCAGGCCTCGACCCGCACGCTGGCGGCGCTGCCGCCGGGCCAGGTGGCGTCCGTGCTGGTCGAGATGCAGGTGCGCGAGGACGCGATAACCCTGTTCGGGTTTGCCGAGGCGGCGGAGCGGGAGTGGTTCCGTTTGCTGACCACGGTGCAGGGAGTGGGGGCGCGGGTGGCGCTGAACATTCTGTCGGCGCTGTCGCCGCGCGACCTGGTGGCGGCGATCCAGGCGGGCGACCGGGGCGCGTTGACCCGGGCGTCGGGGGTCGGGGTGAAGCTGGCGGTGCGGCTGCTGACCGAGCTGCGTGAGAAGGCGGGGGCGATGCCGTCGGGCATCGGGTTCTCGCCGGTATTGCCGCCGCCGGTGGGCGGGGTGGAGGCGGATGCGCTGTCGGCGCTGGTGAATCTGGGCTATCGCCGGCCGGACGCGGCGGCGGCGGTGGACCGGGTGCTCAAGCGCCTGGGCGAGGGGGCGGCGCTGGATGCGGTGATCCGCGAGGGGTTGAAGGAGTTGGGGCGGTGAGCGGCACCGAGCAGCCATGACGGAACGCCCCGTTTCCCCCGCCCGCGCCGAGGAAGACGCCGCGGAGGCGTCGCTCCGGCCGCAGACACTGGCCGAGTTCATCGGCCAGAAAGCCTCGCGCGAGAATCTCGCGGTGTTCATCCAGGCCGCGCGCTCGCGCGGCGAGGCGCTGGACCATGTGCTGCTGCACGGGCCACCGGGCCTCGGCAAGACCACGCTGGCGCAGATCGTCGCCCGCGAGCTTGGCGTCGGCTTCCGCGCCACCTCCGGGCCGGTCATCCAGCGGGCCGGCGACCTCGCGGCCATCCTGACCAACCTCCAGCCGCGCGACGTGCTGTTCATCGACGAAATCCACCGCCTGCAGCCCGCCATCGAGGAGGTGCTGTACCCGGCGATGGAGGATTTTCAGCTCGACCTGATCATCGGCGAGGGGCCGGCGGCGCGCAGCGTACGGATCGATCTGGCGTCGTTCACCCTGGTCGGCGCCACCACCCGCGCGGGGCTGCTGGCCACGCCGCTGCGCGACCGGTTCGGCATTCCGCTGCGGCTGATCTTTTATACCCCGGCCGAACTGGAACTGATCGTCTCACGCGGCGCCGACAAGCTGGGCTTGCGGCTGACCGCCGAGGGGGCGGCGGAGATCGCCCGGCGCAGCCGCGGCACCCCGCGCATCGCCGGCCGCCTGCTGCGCCGGGTGCGCGACTTCGCCCATGTGGCCGGCGACGACCCGGTGGACCGCGACATCGCCGATGCGGCGTTGCAGCGGTTGGAAGTGGACCGGCTCGGGCTGGACGCCATGGACCGCCGGTATTTGCGGCGCATCGCCGAGCACCATGCGGGCGGCCCGGTGGGGGTGGAAACGCTGGCCGCCGCGCTGGCCGAGGCGCGCGACACGCTGGAGGATGTGGTCGAACCGTTTTTGATCCAGGAGGGGCTGGTGCTGCGGACCAGCCGGGGCCGCATGCTGGGCGAGCGCGGCTGGCGGCATCTGGGCCTGGTGCCGCCCGCTGGCCCGCAGGCGGTGCTCGACCTGCTGGGGGAGAATGAATGAACGATCATCGGCCGGATACGGAAGGCGCGGGCGGGGAAAGCGCCGGCGGGCACCGCTATTCCGTTCGCGTGTACTACGAGGACACCGACGCCGGTGGCGTGGTGTACCACGCCAACTACCTGCGATTCGCCGAGCGGGCGCGCACCGAAGCACTGCGCGCGGCGATGGTTCCGCACGCGGATATGACATCCCTGCATGGCGTAATGTTCATGGTGCGGCGACTGAAAGTGGACTATCTGGCGCCGGCAAGGCTCGACGATTCGCTGCTTGTGGTGACCCGGCCACTGTTGCTGCGCGGTGCTTCGGTGGAGCTTCGCCAATCCATTTACCGGCCGGCCATCTTCCGGGCGGCTGCGGGGGAGGCGGCTGGCGAGGGCCGGCCCCTGGTGGTGCTGGAGGTGCTGCTGGCCTGTGTGCGGGCAGCCGACCAGCGGCCCGGGCGGGTGCCGGAACGGTGGCGATCCGCCCTGATGTCGCTTTCGTAAGGCCGCGAATCGGCCAGAATGCGCTTGTTTATGGGCGCTTGTTGTTGCCGGCGGTCGGGCCGGACGGTGTGGATGTGAGGGGAACGGGTAGTGGACCGGGCGATTGACGCGGCAAACTTGGCGGCGGCAGGGGGGGCGGCGGCAGGCGACCTGTCGATCTGGGCCCTGTTCGTGCAGGCCGACATTGTCGTCAAGCTGGTGATGATATTGCTGGTGTTCGCCAGCGTATGGGTCTGGGCCATCGTGTTCGAGAAGGTCACCAGCCTGCGGCGTGCCAACCGTGCCGCCGACGCTTTCGAGGACCGGTTCTGGTCCGGCGGCAGCCTGGACGAGCTGTTCGAGGCGGAGGGCACCAAGCCGGAGCACCCGATGGCCGCGGTGTTCGGCGCCGCCATGAGCGAGTGGCGCCGCAGCCTGCGCGTCGCCGGCGCCGACATGAGCCGCAGCGGCGTGCGCGACCGGGTGGAACGCGCCATGAATGTCACGGTGCAGCGCGAAATGGACCGGATGGAGCGCTGGATGGTGTTCCTGGCCTCGGTCGGCTCCACCGCCCCCTTTCTGGGCCTGTTCGGCACGGTATGGGGCATCATGCACAGCTTCTCGGCCATCGCCGCGATGCACAACACCAACCTCGCGGTGGTCGCCCCGGGCATCGCCGAGGCGCTGTTCGCCACCGCCATCGGCCTGGTGGCCGCCATCCCGGCGGTGCTGGCCTACAACACCATTTCCACCGACCTCGCCCGCTATGCCGCCCGGCTGGAGGGGTTCGGCACCGAATTCGGCGCGATCCTGTCGCGCCAGAGCGAGGAGCGGGCCTGAGCGATGGCTGGCTCGATGCAACAAGGCTCGGGGCGCGGCCGTGGCCGCTACCGGCCGATGGCGGAAATCAACGTCACCCCGATGGTTGACGTCATGCTGGTGCTGCTGATCATCTTTATGGTCACGGCGCCGCTGCTGAGCAGTTCGGTCAATGTCGATCTGCCGAAAGTGAACGCCACCCCGATCAACCAGGACAACGAACCGCTGCAGGTGTCGGTGAACGCCCAGGGGCAGGTGTATCTGATGGACGAGACGGTGGAGCTGCCCGATCTGGTGGCGAAGCTGCAGGCGATCGTGAAGGACCAGAAGGACCGGCGCATTTTCGTGCGCGGCGACCGCAACAATTCGTACGGGCGCATGATGGAGGTGATGGGCACCATCATCCAGGGCGGCTTCACCAAGGTGTCGCTGCTGACCGAGCAGCCGGGCGGCGCCGTTCCCGCCGCCAGTTCCGCGCCTCCCGCCGCGGCACCGCCCGCGGCGTCCCCGGTTGCGCCGGCGCCCAGCTCGTCCGCCGCGCCGCGCCGCCAGGGTCGCGGCTGAGCGCGGCCGCGGCGCGCATCCCGGATCGCCATGAGCCCCCTGCTGAAGCGCGGCGTCGCCATCTCGGCGCTCCTGCATGTCATCGTGCTGGTGTTGCTGCTGCTCGGCATCGACCTGCGGACGCCGCCGGAGGTGCCGCCGCCGATGGAAGTCGAAATCGCCATGGAGCAGGCCGAGCCGGGGCCGGCGCAGGAAGCCCCGAAGGCGGCGGCGCCGAGTCCGGTGCCGGCCCCGGCGAAGCAACCGGCGCCGCAGGTCACCCCCCAGCCGCCCGCGCCCGAGCCGCCCAAAAAGCAGCCGGTGCAGCCGCCACCCCCGCCGCCACCACCCCCACCACCCCCGCCGCCGCCCCCCACGCCGCAGCCACCGCCGCCGAAGCCGACGTCGCCCACCCCGCCGCCGCCCTCGCCCGAGCCGACGCCGCTGCCCACGCCGCCGCCGCCGCCCGCCCCGCCGGCACCGCCGCCGCCGGTGCAGAAACCACCGCCGCCCCGGCCCCAGCCGACGCCGCCGGTGGCCTCGCCGCCGGCACCGCCGAGCCAGACCAGCCAGCCGAACGTCACCAAAAACCCGGCGCCGGACAGCCGCGAGCTGAACAACACGCTGGAGCGGCTGCGCGCCCTGCAACGCCAGACCCAGGCGCCGACCGCCCGCGCCAACCCGGCCCAGGGCAGCAGCGGCGGCAGCCCGAACGGCACGCTGACGGATAAGCTGAGCGCCGACCAGCGTGGCGCCATCGGCGAAAAGGTGCGCGAGTGCTGGACCAAGGATGCCGGCGCGCTGGACCTGGAGAAGATGCGGGCGCTTCTTGTCGTGACCATCGACGGCGAGGGTGTCGCCCGCCAGGTGGTGGTCGCGCCGGAGGACGCCGGCCGGCTGAGCGACCCCCGTTTTCGCGCGTTCGCCGAGCGCGCCATCCGGGCGGTGCTCAACCCCCGCTGTGCCAGCCTGCCGGTGCCCCACCCGCTGCTTGCGGACGGGCGCGGTACGCTCAAGTTTCGCTTCACGCCATGACCGGCGTTGTTTCCATGTCCGGATTGTGACAGGTGACCAGATGACGGATGACCTGACCCCCTCCCGCCGGCAACTGATCGCCGGCACCGCCGCGGCGCTGTTCGCGCCGGCGATCGCCCGCGCCCAGACGCCTGGGGCCGGGGGGGCGCCCGCCGGGGTCGCGCCCGGCAGCGCGGTGATCGACGTCAACCGCGCCCGCACCGAGCCGATCCCGATCGCCATTCCGGTGCTGGCCAGCGCCGGCGGCGACTCGGCCCGGCTGGGCCAGGATTTCGCCAACGTCATCAGCAACAACCTGGCGCGCTCCGGCCTGTTCCGGCCGATCGATCCGGCGGCGTTCATCAATGCCGCCGGCGGCGACGTGCCGAACTTCCAGAACTGGAAGGCCATCGGCGCGCAGGCGCTGGTGACCGGAAAGGTGGAAAGCCAGGGCGGCGACAAGGTGCGCGTCGAGTTCCGGCTGTGGGACGTGCTGCCCGGGCAGCAGATCCAGGGCACCGCCTACACCGCCACGCTGACCAACTGGCGCCGCATCGCCCACATCATCAGCGATGTCATCTACGAGCGTTTGCTCGGCGAGACCGGCTATTTCGACACCCGCATCGTCTATATCGCCGGCAGCGGTCCGCGCGACCGGCGGGTCAAGCGGCTGGCGATCATGGACCAGGACGGCGAGAACAACCGCTTTCTCACCGATGGCGGCTTCATGGCGCTGACCCCGCGCTTCCACCCGACGCGCGACCAGATCGCCTTCATGAGCTACCTGAACAACAAGCCGCGCGTGTACCTGTTCGATCTCGGCAGCGGGCGGCAGCAGTTGCTGGGCAATTTCGACGGCATCACCCTGTCGCCGCGCTTTGCCCCGGACGGGTCGAGCATCATCATGGCGCAGACCACCAATGCCGGCGGGTCGGTCATCATCCAGGTCGGCCTCAACGGTGGCGCGGCCCGGCGGCTGACCGATTCGGGGTCGATCGACGTGTCGCCCTGCTTCAGCCCGGATGGCCGGCAGATCGTGTTCAACTCCGACCGCGGCGGCGACCAGCAGCTCTATGTGATGGGCGCCGACGGGTCGGGCGTGCGGCGGATCAGCTTCGGCCAGGGCCGCTACGCAACCCCGGTATGGTCGCCGCGCGGCGACCTGATCGCCTTTACCCGGCTCGGCGGCGGCAATTTCGCCATCGGCGTGATGCGCCCGGACGGGTCGGGCGAGCGTATCCTGTCGGAGAGCTATTTTTGCGAAGGCCCGACCTTCGCGCCGAACGGCCGCGTCATCATGTTCTGGCGCGAGTCGGCGGCGCGGGATTCGCGCGGCGGCGGATTTTCGGCGCGGCTGCATTCCATCGACATCACCGGTTTCAATGAGCGCGCGGTGAGCACCCCCACCGATGCCTCCGATCCGGCGTGGTCGCCGCTGGGAGCATGAACCAGGGGCATGAACATCGCGTGAAGCGGCGGGCCTGTGGTACGAAAGCCCTTGAACATGGGGGGCATGTGCCTTTTTGATAACGCAGGTTCTTGACCCGGTTCGTTGCGAGGGTCTAAGGCGAACCCGTATTGCGAATGGCGCTTCGTCCGGCGCGGTTGCTGCCGGGACAATGCCGATGCCCACCTGAACCGCCCCACCGGAACCGTGCTCCAGGGGCACCCAAAGCTTCGCATCACCTTCAGGGACTCACCACCTATGAACTTCAAGATTTTTGGCGCGTTTTCCGCCGTCGCCCTGCTTGCGGCGTGCGCATCGACGCCGCCCGAAACCGCCGCATCCACCGGCTCCGGCGCCGGCCTGGCCACGGCCGCCCCGGTGCCGGGCAGCCAGGAGGACCTGGTGAAGAATGTTGGCGACCGGGTGTTCTTCGGCTTCGACAAATCCACCATCCGGGCCGAGGACCGCCCCGTCCTGGACCACCAGGCCGCCTGGCTGGCGCAGTATGCGCAGAACAACGTGCAGGTCGCCGGCAACACCGACGAGCGCGGCACCGAGGAATACAACATCGCCCTCGGCCAGCGCCGCGCCAACGCCGCCCGCGACTATCTGGTGGCCAGGGGCGTTGCCGGCAGCCGCATCAGCACCATCAGCTATGGCAAGGACCGCCCGTCGGCGCTGGGTTCGGACGAAACCGCCTGGGCCCAGAACCGCAACGCGATCACCTCGGTTCGCTGAGCCGCGCGCGGCGCGGTCGCGCAACGACAGACTCGCATGCTACGGCAGGCCGGCGGCCCTAGGGTCGCCGGTTTCTGTTTGCGCATCTGCGTTTGCGCCGTTGCCCGCGCGCAGTTTCTCGCTGCGGCGGATTGGCTTAGAAACGCTGGCCGATCCCGCTGCATGGAGTTCCGCATGAAGCACCAGTTGGCCGCGCTATGGCTCGGCGTTCCCCTGTTCGGCGTCCTGGCCGGAGTGCCGGGTGGGCCGGCGCGGGCGCAGTTCGACAGCCGCGAGGCGATCGCGCTGAACAACCAGATCGCCGAACTGCGCCGCGACCTGCAGAACCTGCGCGACCAGGTGGCGCATGGCGGCGGCGCGCCCACGTCCCCGCTCGGCGGCTTCCGCTCGGCGCCGGCGGCCACGGGTTCCGGCGCTTCCGACCTGGATGCGCAATTGCTCGACCGGGTAAGTCAGCTGGAGGAGGAGGTGCGGCGCCTGCGCGGCCACCTCGACGAATCCGACAATGCCCGCGAGCGCCAGGGCGAGGATCTCGCCAAGCAGATCGGCGACCTCAATTTCAAGGTGGACGGCCTGTCCGGTGGCGCCAGGCCGCCCGCCGGCGCCGCCGCGCCTGCCCTGGCGGCGCCGGCGCCTGCCGCCCCCGCTACCGCCCCCGCCGCCGCGCCGCCGCGCCGTACACCGGAGATGGCATTGCAGGAAGGCAACGCCGCGCTGGCCCGCCGCGACTACGCCGCCGCCGAGGCGGCGGCGCGGGAGGTGCTCGCCGGGCCGGTCACCAAGCGCAGCAACGACGCCAGTTTCCTGCTGGCCCAGTCACTCGCGGGCCGGAAGGATTGGGCGAAGGCGGCGGTCGCCTATGACGACACCTATGGCCGGGCACGGACCGGCGCGCATGCGGCGGACTCGCTGCTCGGGCTGGCCGGGGCGCTGGCCAATCTGGGCGAGAAGAAGGCCGCCTGCGAGACGCTGGACAAGCTGCGCGCCGAGTTCTCCAGCCCGCGCGCCGACCTGCGCGAGGGGATTGCCGCGACCCGTCAACGCGCCGCGTGCCGCTGACCCCGCTCGAGCAGGCGGAATTCGCGGCGCTGATGGCGCCGCTGGGGCCGTTCGAGCCGGCGCCGCATGTCGCGGTGGCGGTGTCCGGCGGCGCGGACAGTCTGGCGCTGGCTCTGCTGGCGCAACGCTGGGTGCGCGCCCGTGGCGGGCGCGCCACCGCTCTGGTGGTGGATCACGGGCTGCGCCCCGAGGCGGCGGGCGAGGCGGCGGCCACGCAAGCGCGCCTGCACGGGATCGGCATGGACGCGGAGATACTGCGGCTGCACGGGCTGGCGCACGGGCCGGCGCTGGCCGCGCGGGCGCGGGTGGCCCGGCACGCGGCGCTGGCCGGGGCCGCCATGCGCCTTGGGGTGCTGCATCTGCTGTTCGGCCACCACGCCGGCGACCAGGCCGAAACCGTCGCCATGCGGCGCCTGTCGGCCAGCCAGGAGGCCGGGCTGGCCGGCATGGCGGCGCTGCTGGAAACCGACGGGCTGCGCCTGCTCCGGCCGCTGCTGGCGGTGCCGGCCGGCCGGCTGCGGGCCACGCTGCGCGCCGCTGGGATCGGCTGGGTGGAAGACCCCTCCAACCGCGACCTGGAAACCCTGCGGGCGCGGCTGCGGCTGGCCGGCGGCGATGCCGCCGGCGACGGCCTGCTGACCCGCGCCGCCGTGGCCGCCGCCGCCGCGCGT
>Ga0302319_10001890_pt1 | contig 46262 bp, 32 predicted proteins | sample Bog_T0_2_FD_203319 | JGI IMG/M metagenome (GOLD analysis project Ga0302319, IMG submission 203319) | Peat permafrost microbial communities from Stordalen Mire near Abisko, Sweden - Bog_T0_2 | ecosystem: Environmental > Terrestrial > Soil > Wetlands > Peat | place: Sweden: Abisko, Stordalen Mire...
TACCGCCAACTGAATGAGCTAGCGATCGGCGGCGTGCGGGAGGTCGCAGAGTCGGACCCGGGGATGCGGATTGCGATTGAGTATAAATTCAAGGAGCCGCGTACTCACATGTTCTTCAGTACGGCGGCACGCACGCTGCTGGCGATTGACGAGATGGGCGTGGACAATGTCGGAATTGTGTTCGACTTGGGCCACTCGCTCTTTGCCCGTGAGACGCCCGCCGATGCGCTGCAACTGGTGCATAGCCGCGGCAAGCTCTACGGCGTGGAGATGAATGACAACTGGCGCGAGTGGGACGACGATCTCGCGGTCGGCTCGGTACACTTGATCGAGACGCTGGAGTTTCTCCTGGAATTGCGGCGGATCGACTGGAAAGGCGTCTGGGCGCTGGATCAGTTTCCCTTCCGGGAAGACCCGGTGGAAGCCGCGCGCGCCAGCATCCGCACCCTGCGGGCAATGGATCGGGCTTTGGACCGGCTGGATATGGCGATGCTCAAGGCCGCGCAAGACTCCCAAGACGCGCTCGCGGCGCAGCGTCTCATCCATGAGCTGCTACTTGGCAGCGGCGAATAATCCGCCGCGAAACCGCCAAGCATCTTACCACCTTGCGATGACGGATTACGAACTCAGCGTCAAAGCGATCCAGTTGCGTAAAAAAACGCTGGAGGCAATCTATGCAGCCGGCGCCGGCCATACCGGTGGCGGGCTTTCCTGCATCGATATTCTCACGGTGCTCTACCATCGTATTCTCAATGTCTCGCCGGAGCATCCCGCGGACCCAGACCGCGACCGTTATGTCCAAAGCAAGGGCCACTCGGTGGAGGCTCTCTATGCGGTGCTGGCAGATCGCGGTTTCTTTCCGGAATCCGAGTTGAAAACGATTGGGCGCTACAGGTCGCATTTCGTGGGCCACCCGACGCGGCACATACCCGGCATAGAGATGAACACAGGCGCGCTTGGCCACGGCCTGTCCATCGCGGCCGGCATGGCCATCGCCGGGAAGATGGACGGCGGGCCATATCGCGTCTTCACGTTACTGGGCGATGGCGAGCTGGCGGAAGGCTCGAACTGGGAAGCAGCGATGGCCGCCGCGCATTACCGCCTGGATAACCTGACGGCCATAGTCGATCACAACACCCTGCAAATCACCGGCCGCACGCGCGATGTTTGCAGCAATGAGCCGCTCGATGAAAAATTCCGCGCCTTCGGCTGGGCAATTGACACGGTCAATGGCCACGATTTCGCGGGGCTGACTGGCGCATTGACCGGGCCGCTGGAACCCGGGAAGCCAACCTGCGTGATCGCAAACACCGTGAAGGGCAAAGGAGTCCGCTTCATGGAAGACGTGGCCCGATGGCATCACGGCGTGCCGAGCCAGACGGAATTCGCCCTGGCGATCAACGAGCTTGATGCCGCGGAAGCACTGCTGAAAGGGAACCAATGAGCGCGTGCGCTCCATCCATGTACTCGCCGGAGGCGAGGGAGATGGCGGAGTCGCTTGGCCTGAAGATGGGTCCCGCAAATCTGGACGAATTTGCCGCGACACTAGCGGAACTGGCGCGGGCGGACCGGAACATCATCGCTGTCACAAGCGATTCCCGCGGCTCCGGGAAGCTCGGGCCGTTCGGTCAGGAACTGCCGGGGCAATTGGTGGAGGTCGGCATCGCGGAGCAGAATCTGGTCGGCATCACGGCGGGGCTCGCGGCGGCGGGAAAGAAACCATTCGGGGTCTCTCCCGCATGTTTCCTGACTGCACGCTCGCTGGAGCAAATCAAGAACGATGTCTGTTACTCGGATGTGCCGGCGACGCTGGTGGGCATCAGCGCGGGCGTCAGTTATGGCGCGCTCGGAAGCACCCACCATTCGCTTCACGATTTCGCCGCGTTGCGTGCAATTCACAATATCTGCATCGTAGCGCCAGCGGATAACTTCGAGACACGCGCGGCGGTGCGTGCTGCCGCCACCTCGAACAAACCAATGTACCTACGCTTCGGCAAAGCGGCGACTTACTCATTGCACGGTCGCGAGGCAAAATTCGAGCTAGGCAAATCCATTGCATTGCGGCATGGGAATGACGCGGCGTTGATCGCGACTGGAGAAACGGTGATTCACGCGCTGCTGGCCGCGGGGCAGCTCGCCCGGCACGGGGTCGCCTGCCGCGTGATCTCCATGCACACGGTCAAGCCACTGGACGTGGAGACTGTGCTGAAAGCCGGCCGGGAATGCCGGGCTATCCTGACCGTGGAGGAACACAGCATCCATGGCGGGCTGGGAGAGGCGTGCGCTGCCGCGCTGATGCAGGATGGGGGAAATATGCCCTTCCGCATCATCGGCATCCCGGATGAGGAAACTGTTACCGGCTCGCAGGCGGAGATCTTCCGGCACTATGGCATAACGATGGAAGGTCTGAGCGAAGCGGTGATGCAACTGGTGAAGCTGACATGAGCCTGATCCTCACCCTGGACCAAAGCACGTCCGCAACCAAGGCCGTGCTATTTGACGCGCTGGGAACAGTCATCGACAAGGCCTCACGCGATCACCGGCAGATTTATCCACAACCGGGCCGGGTAGAGCATGATGCAGAAGAAATCTGGGGCAACACCCTTGCGGTCATCGCCAAAGTTGTCTCCCGCAATGCCGATCGGATTGCGGATATCGCTGCCATCTCCATCACCAATCAACGCGAGACGATCCTGGTATTCGACCGGAAATCGGGCCGACCCTTGCACAATGCCATTGTCTGGCAATGCCGGCGCGGCGATGCACTCTGCGAGTCTCTGCGGGCGCGGGATTGCCAGGAGATGGTCCGCCGCAAGACGGGTCTGAAAATTGACACTTACTTTTCGGCGTCAAAAATCGCGTGGCTCATCGCGGAAAAGCCGGACATCGCCGCGAGGCTGCGCGATGGCAGCGCGGTAATCGGCACGATGGATACTTATCTCATCCACAGGCTGACCGGCGGCGCCGTGTTTGCCACGGACTTCACCAACGCGAGCCGCACTTTGCTTTTCGATATCGGAGCGTTGCGATGGGACGAGGAGCTTTGTACTCTTTTTAACGTCCCCCCCGCCGCCCTTCCAGAGGTGCGTGAGAGCCCCGCGCGCTTCGGCGAGACCGATGCCGATGGCATTCTGCCGCGGCAGGTGCCGATTGCCGGAGTGATGGGCGATTCTCAAGCCTCTCTCTTCGCGCAGCGCTGCTATCGGCCCGGCACAGCGAAGGCCACCTTCGGCACAGGCACGAGCGTGCTCTTGAACATCGGCGGAGATTTTAAGCCTGCGAGCACAGGCGCGGTCACGGCGCTCGCGTGGGTGTGGAGGGGCAAACCGGTTTATGCATTCGAAGGGATCATCACTTTCTGCGCTTCGACGATAGAGTGGCTCAAAAACCAGCTTCAGTTGATTCGCGACGCCTCGGAGGTGGAGGCGCTGGCCCTCGCGGTGGAGGATAACGGCGGCGTCTATTTTGTGCCGGCGTTCTCGGGCCTCAGTGCCCCATACTGGTGCCCCGGCGCGCGCGCGGCGATCCTCGGGATGACGGCCTTCACGCGGCGCGAGCACATCGTGCGCGCGGCGCTGGAGTCCATCGCCTATCAGATTCGCGACGTGCTGGATATGATGCGCGCGGATGCGGGCATCGGGCTGCAAAGATTGCATGCCGACGGAGGTCCCACCCGCAATGCATTCCTGATGCAATTCACGGCCGATATTACCGATGTGAAACTGGACGTCGCCGATGTGGCGGAATCCTCCGCATGGGGGGCCGCGATGAATGCCCTGCTCGGGCTGGGAATTTACCAATCACTCGAGGACCTGGTAGCGCTGCCTCGCGCGTCGACGCTTTTTACACCCACGATCAAGCCGGACGCGGCCCGGCGGCTTCACGACGGCTGGCTGGCCGCAGTGCGGAAAGTTTTGCAACCGTAACCAAATCATGAAACCTCCCCTCAACAAATTCGCCGCGATTCTTGCGCTCACATTGGCCGCGCTATGCCTGACTCCGTCCGCGTGGGCCGATGGCAAACAAAAGATCGCGGTTGTCGTCTCGACGATGAACAACCCCTGGTTTGTAGTGCTTGCCGATTCGGCGAGGGATCGCGCCATTGAGCTTGGGTACGACGCGACGATCTTTGACTCGCAGAATGACACCGCGAAGGAGGCGGCGAATTTCGAAAATCTCATCGCGGGAGGTTACGGCGCCGTGCTCTTCAATCCAACGGACGCGAATGGCTCGATAGCCAATGTGCGGAAAGCCAAGGCTGCGGGCGTGCCGGTCTTCTGCATCGACCGCGAGATCAATGCCACGGACGCAGCGACGGCACAGCTGCTCTCGGACAATTACGCCGGCTGTGTCAAGCTTGGCCAGTACTTCGTGAAGACCGTTGGGCAGACCGGCACTTATGTCGAGCTGCTCGGCCTGGTAGGCGATAACAATACATGGAATCGCTCGAAGGGATTCCATAGCGTTGTGGATCGCTTCCCCGGGCTCAAGATGGTGGCGCAGCAGAGCGGCGAGTTCGACCGCGCAAAGGGGCTCGAGGTCATGGAGTCGATGTTGCAGGCGCATCCGGACATCAACGCGGCCTTTTGCGGCAATGACGCGATGGCCATGGGCGCCTACCAGGCACTACTTGCGGCGGGCAAAGCCGGCCAGGTAAAGGTCTTCGGCTTCGATGGCGCGGACGATGTGCTGAAACTCATCGCGGCGGGAGGAATCGAGGCCACTGGGATGCAATTCCCGAAAACCATGGCGCGCCAGGCGGCGGAATTCGCGGACGCATATCTCAAGGGCAAGCGCGATTTTCCGCAGAAGGTTCCCGTCGAGGTTCAACTTGTCACCCGTGACAATGTCGCCAAATACGGCGATTTCGGTAAGAAATGATCTCCCATGCGCGTCGTCCGCTGCCTCATCGCACTTGTGGTGGTTGCCGGATTCTTCCGGTTCTTCCCGCTCTTCCACGTGGAGCGGCTAAAGACGGCGGCTGAGCAAGCGGCGACAGTCTTCAATGCCCAGCAATTCGCGGAAACTTTTTGGACCGGCAAACTCCTTCCTGCCATCAGTTCATCGAGCGTCAAGGCCGCGGTCCTGCTGCCCGCGATCAAGGCGGATGCCGCGGCGGCGAGGAAGAAATACTCCCATGGCGCCGGCCTGGGAGATACTTACTTCTACTTTGTCTCCGGAAGCGGGCGCGCCACATCAGTCTCGGACGATGAAGTCTCGCTGCGTGTGACCGACGGCGGTAATGAAGCCGAGGTCTCCATCCAGACCGGACTGATCTTTGGCGACGCATTACGCGACGGCACCGGGCTACTGAATCCAAGCGATTTTTCGAATTCGCAAAACTTTAACGATATCTCCGCCGCGCTCGATCACATCGCGGAGTCGCGCGTCATCCCGGCGCTGCGAAAGCAAGCGAAGGTTGGGGCGACAATATTCTTCGCGGGGTGCGCCGAGGTGGACGACGAATCCACGGACCTGAAGCCGCTAAAGGTGATCCCGATCCAGACCGTACTACAATGAACACCAACGCAAAGGACCTGATAAAGAGGCTTCAGCCTCTCATCGCGCTCGTCTTGCTGGTGGTGGCTCTCGCGTTGCTTTCGGACAGATTCCTTACATTTGCGAACGAGCGGAACATCCTTCTGCAAATCTCGGTCAATCTCTGTCTTTCCATTGGGATGACGCTGGTGATCCTTACCGGCGGAATTGATCTATCCGTGGGAGCTATGCTGGCGCTGGCCGGGGCAGTGGCGGCGGGCTTGCTGAAAAACGGCCTCACGCTTAAGGCGCTGGGAGTGGTGCTTCAGTTCACACCATTCGGAGCCATCGCCGCGGGGATCGCAGTTGGCTTCGCCCTCGGTTTGCTCAATGGCATGGCTGTCACGCGATTCAAGCTGCCTCCATTTGTCGCCACGCTCGGCATGCTGAGCATCGCCCGGGGATTAACCATGCTCTGGACGGGCGGATTTCCAATAACCGACCTCGGCTCGCAATTCGGCTTCATCGGCGCAGGTTTCTGGATCGGCGTGCCAATGGCCGTGTGGATCTCAGCGGCGCTGGTCGCGATCTTTTATGTGGTCTCCCAGCGCACCACGCTCGGCCGTTATATTTACGCAGTGGGCGGCAATGAGAAGGCGACTGCCTATTCCGGCGTTAACGTGAATCGCGTGAAGATATGGGTCTATGCGCTCTGCGGGGCGCTGGCGGGAGTTGCGGGGTTGATCGTGACCGCGCGCCTTGACGCCGCTGATCCGAAGGCGGGACTCGGGTATGAACTCGACTCCATCGCGGCAGTGGTGATCGGAGGCATCTCGCTGAGTGGGGGATGCGGCTCGATCTTCGGAACCGTGCTCGGTTGCCTGATTATTGGAGTCTTGAATAACGGCCTATTTCTTCTCGATGTTTCACCGTTCTGGCAACAGGTGGTCAAGGGCTTCGTAATCATCGCGGCGGTTGCGCTGGATAAGATGAGCGCTCGGGGAAAGACTTCTCACTAACTCAATCTAACACTGAATGACTCAATCGCGCTTTTTCCGCTTCGCCCGGCTTCCCCGCGCCCACGATGGAATTGCCTTTATTTCAAGCCGTGACCGTTGGCGGGCGCCTGAGACTACCGCCCGCCATAAACAGGGCAACTTAACATGATCTCAATAATCGCAACCTCCCAGCAAAATCCGAATGCGATACTGTCCGCGGCCATTCGCTCTATTCTGCCGCTTTTACTGGCAATGTGTTTCGGCTTTGCCACGGCTTGCGCCCAAACCCAAACGATTCGGCATACGGAAATCTCGATTCGCGGGGAGGACTTTTACATTAATGGCAAGCCGACTTATGCGGGCCGCGGTTGGAACGGATGCCGGATCGAAGGGCTCCTGCTCAACGCCCGGCTGGTTCAGGGAATCTTTGATGACTCCAATCCTCAAACCGTCAGCCGCTGGAACTATCCCGATACACACAAGTGGGACCCGGATCGCAATACAAACGAATTCATCTCCGCCATGCCGGGATGGCGCAAACATGGCTTGATTGCATTCACGCTCAATCTCCAGGGCGGATCGCCCGAAGGTTATTCGCACGGACAACCATGGCGGAACTCTTCCTTTAATCCGGATGGTTCACTGCGTCCGGAGTATTTCGCGCGGCTCGCGCGGATTCTCGACCGGGCTGATGAACTGGGAATGGTGGTTATCCTTGGATATTTCTATCAAGCTCAGGACAAGGTCCTGACGAATGAACCAGCCGTCCTCAATGCCGTGGACAATGCCACGGGCTGGATATTGGATCATGGTTATCGCAACGTGATCGTTGAGATCAACAATGAGTGCGACCAGCACTACGTGAATCCGATCCTCAGGCCCGACCGCGTCCATGAGCTTATTATGCGCGTGCGAAACGCTTCGCGCGGCACCTTTCACCTCCTGGCCGGCACGAGTTATAGCGGCCCCTTGCCGAAACAGAATGTTGTGGACGCCTCGGATTTGATCCTCGTCCACGGCAATGGCGTTAAGGATCCCGCGCGCATCACCGCATCCGTTCAACAAATCCGCACGATGTGCACAACGCCAAAACCCATTGTCTTCAATGAAGACGACAACTACGGCTTCGATCAGACCGAATACAATTTCCTCGCCGCGTTGCGCCAGCACGCCTCCTGGGGCTATTTCGACTATCGCCGCAAAGGCGAACCCTTCGCGGATGGCTTCCAATGCGTCCCGGTCGATTGGACGATTGACACCGAACGTAAACGCAGCTTTTTCAATCTGCTTTCCAATGTAACAGGAAACTCCCTGACAAACTAAAGAACCCGTAATGGAAACATTCTCCGCAAAACCGGCCCGCCCCTTGAAAAGGCTTTTACCGGATAGTGATTTCTCCGTGACATTTTATTTCTGACATTGTGATGATTAAAATCCCTGAAAGTCGCATTCCATTTCTTAAGGTGCCCCGTCTGGGAACTTCGCGCGGAGCCCCAGCGTCGCGATTGCCGATTCCGAGTATTGGACTACGTTGCTTATCCAAAGCCTCGCAGACAAGACGTCGATACGGTATCCCACAAGGTCACCAAAATTTGAGAAGCAATGCGGGGATCCCACCGCAGGCTCGGCAGTACCCCGACCTCGTCGAGCTAGCATCGGCGACAGTCAGGCCGCCGATTGAGTGCGCTTCGTCTCCACCCATCGGAGTAATGCTGCCATGGGAATTTATCTTCACCTTGTATTTTTGGGCATGTTCTCTGATTGGCTTTTGTCCAGAAGCCTCACCGATAGCGTCTACTTCTTTCGTCTCCGCATCCTTTGGATATGCATTTGCTCAAAATCACAGCTTTTACAATCAGACCTACTTCTCCCAGGGGCCATCGTCGCGCCACGCCTTTGAAGCGCCTGATAGGCTGCAGTAACTTCCAAACTAATACCGACTCATGCCTACTCTTCATCGCACCCTTTTCATTGCCATCCTAACTGCGGGCCTCATTTCTTCCCCGCCCGGCATTGCGGCAGCCGGAACCGCGGACGACGGGTTGAAGGTGAGCGACAACCACCGTTACCTTGTAGATGCGAAGACAGAAAAGCCCTTCTTCCTCCTCGCGGATACCGCTTGGAATCTCGGCGCGCTCAAGATAGAGGATGTGGACACCTACCTGAAAAGTCGTGCGGATCATGGATTCACCGCTGTGATGTTCGCGCTAAATTTCGCGCCGCAAGCCGCGGAGAATAATGCCTACGGGCAGCCGGCTTATATCGGCGTGGGGAAAACTGAGTTGAACCCGGAGTATTTCAAGACTTGCGACCAGATCATTCAGCATGCGGCTGCGCGCGGACTCTTCGTGATCATCTACCCGATGTGGGCCGGGGAGAAGGCTGGCACTATGAACAACTACACGCCGACGCAACTCGAAGCGGTGGGCAGGGAGTTGGGCGCGCGGTATGCCGGCGTGCCGAACGTAATTTTTAGCGCAGGCGGGGAGGCAACCCCCCATTACATTGATGTGGACCGTGTCAATGCGATGGGACGCGGGCTGAAGGAAGGGTGCGCCGGGCGCAACCTGGTGACGCTGCATCCGATGTCACCATTCTCAAGCTCGGATTACTACGCAAGCTCTTCCTGGCTCGATTTCAATCTCATCCAGGCGAAGTCCGGCGTGGCACCCGCAAATACCGCCTTTGACGCGGCGGCGCTGGTATTGAAGGATTGGGCGCGTATTCCAGTCCGGCCGACGATGATGGGTGAACACCGGTATGAGTCCGGCACGCAAGAAGACCCGATCATCCAGCGTCGGAGTCTGTATCAATGCGTCTTTGCCGGCGCATGCGGCCATGTTTATGGGCATGATGCATTGTGGCAAATGACGCCCCACACCGGGGCAAAGTGGATGCTGCACAGTTGGACCCCGGGCGTGAAGGAGTGGACAGAGGCGCTCGATGCGCCTGGCGTCCGATCATTGCACCTGATTACGAAACTGCTCTACTCACACCCCTACCTTGAGCGCATCCCGGACCAGGCCTTGGTGCTGGCGGGACAGGGCGCCGATGTCTTCACGCGCATCGAGGCCACACGCGACGGCACGCCGGCCAACCGCAACGCCACTTACTTGATGGCCTATCTCAGTGCACCGACGAAGGTGACGCTCGACACCAGCGTCATCGCCGCGCAGACACTGAACGCCTATTGGTTCGATCCGGCAACCGGGGCGACAGAAGTCATCCATGAGCGCTTCCCGAATCCACAAAGTCTTACCCTCGAACCAAGAATACAGGGACACGATTGGGTCGTTGTAATCGAGGACGCATCGAGGAACTATCCGCTACCGAAAGCTGACTAAAATCCCCCATTCCATGAAATACTCCAGGATTCTTACGGCACTTCTATTCACGGCAGCCACTTCTCTTTTTGCAGCACAAGCCGCGCCGCGCCAGCGATTGCTTATGGATTTTGGCTGGCGATTTTACATGGGCGACGTACCGGATGCAGGAACACAGTTCGATTATCCCGAGTTCAAGCGCCTCGATAAGACCCGGCCTGATGACGATGCGTGGGAGGCAGCAAATGCACCGTTGCAGGTGGACGCGGCTAAAACCAATCTCGGCCATCAGGTTTCCTTCGTGCAGCCGGGATTCGATGCGTCGGGCTGGCGGCAACTGGACCTGCCGCATGATTGGGCGGTCGAATTACCGTTCGACAAGCGCGGCGACAAGAATCATGGCTTCAAGTTGCTCGCGGTCAATGGTTCGGGCACCACCATCGGCTGGTATCGTCGAACCTTTAGTCTGCCCTCAAGTGATAAAGGGCGCGCGCTATGGATTGAATTTGACGGCGTCTATCGCAATTGCCTCGTTTGGCTGAACGGCGTTTGCCTCGGCCGAAATTCGACCGGGTACGGGAGCTTTTATTACGACATCAGCCGCCAGGCCAATTACGGCGGAACGAACACGCTGGTAGTGCGGGTGGATGCCACGCGAACCGAAGGCTGGTTCTATGAGGGTGCCGGCATCTACCGGCATGTATGGCTTGTAAAGACCGGAGCGGTGCACGTAGCCCACTGGGGCACGTTTGTCACCAGCGCCGTCGACAACCGCGATGCGGAAGTAAGCGCGCAGACGACCGTGCGCAACGATTCTGCCCGGCCTGTGAACGCAAAGGTCACCTCAGTGATCGTGGATTCCGACGGTCGCGCAGTTGCGGTCTCCGATCCCGTCGTCGTCGCCATCGACAAAGACGGAGAGGAGACGCTAACCCAAAAACTGAAGGTGCCGGATGCTCAACTCTGGTCATTGCAAAACCCCCATCTATACAAGCTGAGCTCCCGCGTGGAAGTGGACGGCACACTATCCGACGTATACGAGACCCCCTTCGGCATTCGCACCATCAAATGGGACGCCAACCAGGGTTTCCTGCTCAACGGGCAACATGTCTTCCTCAAGGGGACGGCCAATCACCAGGACGCGGCAGGGGTAGGTATCGCCGTTCCGGATGCGCTCAACGAATGGCGACTGGGGCAGCTCAAGAAATTTGGCTGCAACGCCTATCGCACGGCGCATGGTCCTGCCACCCCGGAGTTGCTCGATGCGTGCGATCGCCTTGGCGTTCTCGTCTTCACGGAGCAGCGCCGCATCGGCCACACGGCGGAGTCCTTCGGCAACCTGGAGAATCTCGTCCTCCGCGACCGCAATCATCCCAGCATCATCGCCTGGGGCCTTTGCAACGAGGAACTATCCGCACAGGGCAAGGATGAATTTGCCCAAAGCCTTGCGGTGCCGAATCAAAACCTCGTGCATAAGCTCGATCTCACGAGGCCCGTGACATGCGCGATGAATTGGGATTGGGGCAATGGCTTCTCCAAGGTGCTGGATGTGCAGGGGTTCAATTATTGGTTCCAAGGCACGCATGCAAAGAACCGCGGCCATTTCCTGACGATTGATGAATTTCACGCTGCGTTTCCGAATAAGCCCGCCTTCGGTTCCGAGGAAGGTTCCACCAGCAGCACGCGCGGCATTTACGAGAATGACAAGGTCCATGCCTATCTCTCCGCATACGATCGCAACCTGCCGCGCGGCGGCGATCCACAGCGCGAGTGGGGGTCCACCGCCGAGGCATGGATGCAGTTTTACGACGCGCGCCCCTGGCTCGCCGGGGCATTTGTGTGGACGGGATTCGATTACAGGGGAGAGCCGACGCCTTACGGATGGCCTGGGATCAGTTCCCCCACCGGAATCCTGGATACATGCGGTTTCCCCAAGGACGCCTTTTACTTCTACAAGGCATGGTGGACGAATGGACCGGTGCTCCACATCCTGCCTCACTGGAACTGGCAGGGCAGGGAAGGCCAGAACATTGAAGTCTGGGTCTATAGCAACTACGACGCGGTCGAGTTATTCCTGAATGGCCAGAGCCTCGGCAAAAAGGATATGCCCCGGCTTTCGCACCTGGAATGGGAGGTCCCTTATCAAGCCGGCAAACTTGAAGCGCGCGGTTACAGGAATGGACAACTGGCCGCGACCAGTGTCGTGGAAACGACTGGCGCGCCTGCGAGCCTGGTTCTCACCACAGATCGAAAAACCATGAGCGCCGACGACGAGGACGTGGCCGTCTTCACCGTGTCCGCGCTGGACGCGGAGGGCCGAGAGGTTCCCACGGCCGACAACCTGGTGAAATTCCAGATCACCGGCGGAAAAATCATCGGCGTGGGCAACGGCGATTCCAGTTGCCATGAATCCGACAAGGGAAGCGAACGCAGTCTCTTCAACGGCCTTGCTCAAGTCATCGTCCAGTCCAAAGAGCCCGGGCGACTCCAATTGACCGCTACATCCGACGGGCTGCAATCCGCAATGTCCACGCTGCAATGCGTTGCGGCTCAGACGCACGAGTTGCTGCCTTAATGAAGCCGGAAAGACCAGAATGAAAACCCCCAGAACAATGCTCCGCAGGTCTTTGAGCTGCCTGCTCCTCGCAGTGCTGTGCGCTGCAATGGCATCGCCGTTCAGCATTCAATCCTGTTCGGGCTGCGTTGATACACCGGACGCCCGCACATCATTCATGAATGCCGACTTGCAGTCGATGACTGTGCAAGGAGGCGATGGACAGATTCTTGTCTTCGCCGGATCCACGAAATTCTATCTGGATCGGGACACCCTCGTAAGAGAGCCTTTTAATATAAACGATATCAGAGCCAATCCATGAGTGACATCACGCTACTCCTGAAAGTCATAGGGCACGGTGAAAAAGCCACATCGGAGGAAATGGTGCCTCTGGTGTACGATGAGCTGCGGCGGATGGCCTCTAACTTGATTGTTGGGGAGAGGCCAGGCCAGACGCTCCAGGCGACTTCACTGGTGCATGAGGCGTGGTTGCGCGTCGTGGGAACCCAGGACCGCAATTGGAATAATCGGATGCACTTTTTCCGGGCTGCTGCGCAGGCAATGCGCCGTATCCTTGTAGAACGCGCGAGGCATAAATCAAGACTCAGGCATGGGTGTGCCTGGCAGCGCTTGAATATCGACGATGTTCAACTGGCGGATGCCTTTTCTGATGAGCGAATCCTCTTGATCGACGAAGCGCTCAGCAGGCTCGAGAAAGTTGATCCTGAGAGCGCGGATCACCACCCTCAAGTTCTTCGGCGGATTTACCAACCGGGAAATTACCAAAACCCTGAATTTGACCGAACGGACCGTAGAACGCCGATGGGGCTATGCGAAGGCCCGTCTCATTCACCTAATTGGCCAGTGCGCGAACTAATGCACCATAGGGTCCGGATGACCGCCGGATTTAAACAGTCGCTTTGCTTATCGATATGCGAAGCGGAAGCCGGAGATCCATTTTGGAGAACCCACTGATACAGATCGAAAAATCGCTCTTCGATGCCGCGCTTGACATTGAAGACCCGGATCTGCGCAATGCTTTTCTCGAGCAGACCTGCCGCGGCAACCCCGACATGCAGGCAAGGCTGGAGGCTCTGCTGGCGGCTCACTCTACTTCGGAAACCTTCTTTGATATCAATGTGCTCCAGGCAGTGGGCGGCGGCGATGTCGAGGAGGTGGATTTTCAACCGCCTCCATCAAACGAACTCTCGCATAAGCCCGAGCCCGAGTCTGATTTTGCGGAAAATTCGAACACATGGATTGGCCGCTACAAGCTGGCAAAGCGGCTGGGCTATGGCGGATGCGGCGTGGTCTACGCCGCGGAGCAGCAGGAGCCAGTCCAGCGGCAGGTTGCTCTCAAGATCATCCGCCTGGGGATGAATACCGAGCGCATCATAGCGCGCTTCGACGTGGAACGGCGGGCGCTGGCACTGATGAACCATCCCAATATCGCCCACGTGCTGGATGCCGGAGCCACCAAATCGGGCAGACCCTACTTTGTGATGGAATTGGTGCCTGGCAAGCAAATCACCGATTACTGCGACGAGCATCGCCTGAGCATCGAGGAGCGACTGGGGCTATTCATACAGGTATGCCTGGCCATCCAGCATGCCCATCAAAAGGGCATCCTCCACCTCGATATCAAACCGTCGAATGTCCTGATTACGCTAAAGGACGGGACACCCGTGCCGAAGGTGATCGACTTTGGCATCGGCAAGGCAATCGAGGGGCCGCTGGCAAACGGCGCGGCGCTTGCCACCCCTGAGCAATTTGTCGGGACCCCAGCCTATATGAGCCCCGAGCAGGCGGCCGGTGCGGAGGAAGATATCGACACGCGCAGCGATATCTACAGCCTTGGGGCGCTGCTGTACGAGTTGCTGACGGGGCGTCCGCCGTTTGACACGGCGCAAATGATGGGTGCGGGAACGGAGGGAATGCGGCAGATCCTGCTGGAATCGGATCCACCGTTGCCGTCCGTGCTCCTGCGCTCGCTCTGCAGCGAGGAGGTGGCGGCGATTGCCGAGCGGCGCAGGTGCAGTGTGCCAGTGTTGATTGCGTCGCTGCGGAACGATCTGGACTGGATCGTCAAGCAGGCGATGGAAAAGGACCGCCACCGCCGGTATCCAACGGCAAACGGGATGGCGGCCGATGTGCGGCGGTACTTGCAGAGCCTGCCCGTTTCCGCCCATCCGGCCAGCAGTCTCTACTCATTGCGCAAGCTGGTGCGGCGGAATTGGCTCGTTTTCGTTTCCGCGGCGGCGGTCCTGTTGACGCTGGTCGCGGGGCTGAGCACATCCACATGGCTGTTCTTTCGGGAACGCGAGGCCCTTGAGCAGGAGGCCCGCTTGCGGGTGTCAGCTGAGGATGGCGAGAACTTGTTGCGCGCCATGGCCTTGGTGCGTGAGGGCGATTTTGATGGCTCGGACAAATTGCTCCAGGAGATTAAGACACCTTTGACGAAGCCATCTCTCGACGGGGAGTCGGCTTATCGTTTCAGTGGCGACGCGCTTGCGGCGCAAGGGAGGTGGCGGGAGGCCGCGGAACGTTACGCCGTCTTGTTGCGCATCGATGCACTGAGTCCGTGGGGACGATTGATAATGGACTACCAATCCTACGGTGCTGTTTTGATGGAGGGAGGAGACATCGCGGGGTATGAAAGCTTCCGCCACGCGGCCATCGCGAAATTCTCCGCATCGAAGGTCACTCCGGGCGCGCCATCAATCCTGGAAACCTGCCTCCTTGCCCCGGTAGATAAACAGTTGCAGACGCAACTACAGCTCCTGGCCGATGAGAATGAACGCCTAGTGGCGGCATTGGGTGCGAAAGCACTGACCGGGGATTTGATTCCCGGCGGTCTATGGCGTTACCGGATTGGCGATTATAACGGGGCGATTAAATATATGGGCCGGAATCTCGACGCGCCGAATCCGGTCTTACCGCAGAACGTCGCAAGCCGCCTAATCACGGGTATGTCCCTGGCCAGGATGGGACAAATAGACGAGGCACGTTCCCTGATCGTCCCGGCGGGCGGTGTGATCGAAGCGAAGTTTTCGTGGGTCGCTCGAGGGCCTCGACGCCAGGCAGGTTTTGACTGGATGTTGGCGCAAATCCTTTTACACGAGGCCACAGTATTGATCGGAGGAAAAATGGAAACTGCGGGAAAACGTGTCATTTCAAGCTACGGGGGACTGCGATTTATAGGGGACGTACCCAATATAAAAGATTTCAAAATCAAGGGGTCCCCCCAACGTCGCGACCCGGATGCGAGGAAAGTTTATTGCGCCGCAGGATATTCAAAATCCATTGAACTGCCGGGTGTCGTTTTCGCCCTGAGGACGGGGGAACACAATAAAATTTGCCATTTCCTTCGCGGAACCTGTCCCGCTTCTCCCATTCATTCACCGGTCTTTGATGAGCCTCTCTAACGCCCATATGTTGGTGCCCCGCCGCGCGCAGGCGGCCATTCTATGCATACTCCTACTGGGCGGGGCGGCCGCGATGGCCAATGTTCCGGGGGGAATCATCCCCGGCACCAATCCGGCGGTTACGCTCACGGACAATGGCGGCACCGTCACCATGTCCAACGGCATCGTCTCGATTCTTTGCAATAAGGCGGGTGCGAACATTACCCAGATCAACTATACTTATAACAACGGGAACGGCACCAAGACCACGCAATTGCTTAATGGCGGCAATGACGGTGGGGAGTTGTATTGGGAATTTGGCAACTTCACCGGCATCACCGGCAATCCCGGCAATGCGACGTACTCAATCGCGGTAAACCCGGCCACGGGCGATGCCAACCACGCGGCGGGCAGCTATGGGGAGATCGATTTTTCGACCACCTCGAGCACCGCCGGCACTGTGGATGTTCATTTCTCGATGCTCCGCGGCTCGCCTGGCTTTTACGTGACGGGCATCTGGAGCCATCGCGCCGGGGATGCCGTGATGTCCATCGGCGAGACGCGCACGAATATTTACAATAGCCCCATCTTCAACTGGATGACCGTTGATCCGCAGAGGAACAAGCTGATGGAGATCCCCAACGGCACATCCATCCCGGTGCCGGGCGCACCGCAGGAGTGCAGCCTCTGGATCAACGGGGTGGACGAGGGTCATTACGAGGATAAGTACAAGGATAGCGCCATCTTCGGCTATCAGCGGACATGGGGCTACAGCAGTGTCGGCTCGGGCGGTTACAATATCGGGCTTTGGAATGTGCTCGCCAGCACCGAGTATTACAACGGCGGCCCGATGAAACGGGAACTGATGGCGCAGGTCATTCCGGACATTCTCAATATGTTCAACGGTGGCCATTACAATGCCGATCTCGACGGGGATTTCGCCGCGGGCGAACTCTGGACCAAGACTTACGGCCCCTATTTTGTCTATTGCAACAACGTTTCCGTCACCAACACCAACGCGGCCCAGACGGCGCAATTGCTTTACAACGACGCCGTCGCGCAGGCCGCCGCGGAGGCGCCGGCGTGGCCCTACAGCTGGTTTGTCAATGCGAACTACACCCCGGCATCCGGACGCGGCACGGTCACGGGCCAGATCGTCATTAGCGACACGGGCAATCCATACGCCTCGGGGTCCAATCTCTGGGTCGGTGTCGTGAAGCAGCCCATCACCTCGGCCGCCTCGTATGATTTCCAGCAATGGCTGAAGCCCTACCAGTTCTGGGTGCAGGCGGACAGTAATGGCAATTTTACCATCCCAAGCGTCATCTCCGGGACCGGTTACACCCTCTACGCGTTCGGGACCGGGGCGGAGGGGACCTTCATGTCACACAATCAATCGGGGGGCAATCCGCAATTGCTCTACAATCTGCCTTCCACCCCTTTCAATGTGACGGTGGCGAGCGGATCGACGACCAGCCTCGGGACGATTACCTGGAAGCCGACGCGCGCCGGGGCGACGGTATTCGAGATCGGGTACCCGGACAGGACCGCCAGGAAGTTCCGTCACGGTGAAGACTACTGGATGGACGACAACGGGGCGAGCCCCACGATGCCCTCGCCGATTTGGACGAAGTTCCTTGAATACCCGTTCGATTTTCCAAATGGAATGACTTACAACGTCGGCACCAGCCGCTGGACGACCGATTGGAATTATGTCCAGCCCGTGGTCACCGACACCGCGGGCAATTACAATCCTTCCACCGGCACGATCACTTTTGCACTCCCCTCGGCCCCTCCCACCGGCGCGAAGGCCTCGCTCTATATAGGGCTCACATCGGCCGATGCCGGGGAGACCATCGTCAGCGTAAACGGGAATAACCTCGGCAGCACCGCCGGAGTTACCTCAACCCCAGGCGGCAACAGTGCCAACGGCTATAGCCCCACTTACAACGACAATGACACCACCGTCCGGGAAGGGATCAACGCCGTCTTCTCCGATGAGCGCCTTACCTTCCCCGTTTCGCTGCTCAAATCCGGCACTAATCTCAATTCTATCACCATTAACATGCGCAAGGGCGGCTACTTTGCCAACCATATCATGTATGATTACATCCGGCTGGAGCTTCCGGGATATATCCCGCCCGCACCCTCCGCGGTCACCGCTTATCCCGGCAATGACTCGATCCTCCTGAGCTGGCCGGTGACGCCCGGCGCGACCAGTTACAATGTGTCGCGGTCCACCACATCGGGAACCGATTACGTCGCCCTCGCCGGCGGCGCCGGCGTTACCGGACCGGTCTGCGGCAGCGGCCCCACCAATGCGACCTGGCTCGATACCACGGCCACCAATGGCACGGCCTACTATTACGTCGTCCGGTCTGTCAATACGACGGGGACGAGCGCCAATTCTCCCCAGAGCGCAGGCGTGGCGCCATCGGCCGGCATCGTCACCACCGCCCCGGCGGCGCCCACCGGCGTCGTAGCCGCCGGCGGCAACAGGAGCGCAACGGTCTCGTGGACCCCGTCCTCCGGCGCGAGCTATTATGTCATCCAGCGCTCCACGCTGTATGATAACAAAGGCGGCACTTATAACACGCTGGGCTCCATCACGCTCAGCAACACCGCCACCGCGACCACCTACATCGATACCAGCAACCCCGAGAACGGCACGATCTATTCCTATACCGTCACCGCCGTGAACGCCTCCGGCGCGAGCGCCGCCTCGGCCGGCGCGACCGCCGTCCCAACCCCCGTGGCGCCCGCGGTGGATACCACCCTCACCATCACGCCGGGCGCGGGGCAGGTCACCTTGAACTGGACCGCCGTTCCCGGGGGCGTGGGATATGTGATCGAGGAAGCTACCGCCCCCGGCGGCCCTTACACCTATATCGCAAGCATTACGGAGCTTACCTATGTCATCACGGGGCTGAACAATAATACCACCTATTACTTTACCGTCCAGCCCACCAACTACGGCGGGAGCGCGCCCACGCCCGCCGCGACAGCCGCCACCACGCCGCTGGCGCCGCCGTCTACCCTTACGGCCACGGCCGGCAACACCCAGATCAGCCTCACATGGCCCGCCGTCGCCGGCGCCAGCGGCTACACCGTGGAGCGCGGCGCCGTTACCGGCGGACCGTACACCACCGTCGGCGCCCCCACGGGCGTCAGTTACACGGACAATGGCCTCACCAATGGCACCGCTTATTACTATGTGGTGGCCACCAATAATGCCAACGGCACCGGACCGCTCTCGGAGGAGGCCACTGCCACGCCGGTGACCACCGTGCCCGTCTCGCCCGCGAACCTGAAGGCCACGCCCGGAAATACGGAAGTCGTCCTGACCTGGACTGCCTCCGCCGGGGCTACCGGCTATATCGTCAGGCAGGCCGTGCAAAGCGGGGGACCTTACACCAGTGTCGCCGTCACCGGCACCACTGACACGAGCACCGGCCTTACCAACGGCCAGACTTATTACTACGTGGTCGCAGCCACCAATGGCGGCGGAACCGGCTCCAACTCCGGCGAGGTCTCCGCCACGCTGCCGATCCCGGAGCTGGAATGGCACGGCGGGGTTAGCACCGCGTGGGACACCGTTACGAACAACTGGCTCCTGGGCGGCAACGCCACGGTTTATGTGAATGGCGATGCCGTCACCTTTGACGATTCCGCCGCCACCTCCGCCGTCGTCGTGACCGGCACTTACTCTCCATCGAGTGTTAACTTCAATAACTCCATCCTTGCTTATACTCTTACCGGCGCCAGCGGCGGCATGATCTCCGGTACCACCGGCCTAGTCAAATCGGGCTCGGCCGCCGTGGTGCTGGCGGAGGCCAATACCTTTACAGGCCTGACGGTCATTAATAAAGGCGTCCTGCAATTGAGCAATCCACAGGCATTGCTGGGCAGCACCCTGGACTATGACAACCAGGGCGGGACCTTGAGCTTCGGCCCATTGACCTCGTGCACCATGGGCGGATTGACGGGAGCCGGGGCTCTTTCGCTTACCAATACGAGCGGCGCCGCGATGGCGCTGGCCGTGGGATATAATGGCCAGGACAGCACTTACTCCGGCACTCTGAGCGGCACGGCCAGCTCCCTGTTGAAAACCGGCACGGGCACGCTCACGCTCGCGGGGAGCAATGGCGCCCTGCTGGCTGCCACGACCGGCGCGGGGACACTCTCGGTTTCCACCGGAGGCGTGGTCAATGGCAGCAAGGCCAATATCACCGGCGGCCAATTGCAGCTCAATGGCGGCGTACTTATCGCGAATGCGACTTCCAACATCACCGCCGGCTCGGGTGGATTGCTGGTGAACTCCGGCACGGCGTCCTTCAATGCCGGTCTCACCACGGACGCCGGGTCGGATAACAATCTCTTCATCGGTGTGACCGGCGGCGTCTTGGACGCGGCGAGTCTCTTCATCGGTCGCAACGGGACCGCCTTTGACACGCAGCCGGCGGCCGGCAGCACGGCCTCGGGCTTGTATGTCGATGGGGGGACGGCGGCGATCTCCGGTCAGCTTGACGTCTGCACCCAGTCCGCGGCGACCTCCTCAGACAGCGTGCGCCTCGACGCCGGGTCATTGACGGTCGGCTCGACCACCATCATCACGCTCAACAACGGCGGCCGCTGGAGCGTGCTTGATATCAATGGCGGTGTCTTCACCAGCAACGATACGACGGGCGCCGGCATCCAGCTCGGCGGGATATTCACGGGCAATAACGCGGTCATGTTGGTGCGCAACGGCGTCGCAAATACGAACAAGATCACCTTTGGCGATGGAGTCCAGACTTCGGGCGCGGACGTGCTCAACGTCACTGGCGGCGCCTTGTATATCGGGGCCGGGGGGGTCGTCGCGGGAGGCGCGGGAGGCTACACCACCACGGTCAACCTCTCGGGCTCCGGCACCCTCGGGGCGCTGGCCAATTGGTCCTCCCCGCTCAGCATGACGCTGGGGGGCGACACCATTCAGGCGGGCGATGCGCTCGGCAATGCTTATAACATCACCCTCAGCGGAACCCTCACCGGCACGACGCTCATGAAAACCGGCTACGGCACGCTGACGCTCTCCGGCTCATGCTTCATCGGCGGCGCGACTACGGTCACGGCCGGAGTCATGAAGGTGAGCGGCACTCTCACCGGACCCAATTCCGTGACCATCTCCAACGGCGCGACGTTTTACCTCGCCGGCGGCTCGCTATCCGTCTCCGGGGGAATCACCAATAACGGCCTCTTCAAGGTCTCCGGCGTCCCGTCCCTGGCCCTGACGGGCGCCTTTGTGAATAACGGCGTGCTCGATTTGATCGATGGTCCCGCAACGCTGCCGCCAAATTTCGTGAACAACGGATCGGTGCTCGATGCCTCGAACATCAATGTGCGGAGTGCCGCGATGTCAGGATCGATTTTTACACTTACCATTCGATCCTATGCCCAGCACACTTACCAATTGCAGGGCTCCACTTCCCTGACCAATCCCGCTTGGACGAATATCGGTTCTTCGCAGACCGGGACCGGCGGGACGCTGCAATTTACGGATACCTCCGCCGCCGGGCCGCAGAAATTTTACCAGATACTCGTCGGACCGTAAGTTCGTGACCACACTTATACTAAGAACCGTTTCGAATAACCCCAAAAAGATATGACTCCTACATTCATGCGTCCAGACACCGTCTCGTATTCAATCGTGGGAGGTTTTAGGATAGGTTCTGGTGTTGTGTCATCAATATTGCCTGCCGATCAGACGCTTACCCCCAGAGAACCCTCCCTCCCCATGAAATCAAGCATGCTTTTCCCCAGTAGCCACGGTCATGTCCGCAAATTCGCAGCCTTTCTATTTTTTGCGGTCTGTTTTGCGGTGGCGGGATTGCACGCACAAACACCGATAGCGTCATTCCCGGGGGCGGTCGGTTACGGCGCCGCGACGACGGGAGGTTGGTCGCTGACCGGGACCAATCACACCGGCGGCACGGTCTATCATGTGACCAATCTCAATGATTCCGGGGCGGGGTCGCTGCGTACTGGCGTCGGCACCGGCGGAAATATCGTGGTGTTCGACGTAGGGGGTTGCATCCAGCTCCTGTCGCCGATGAGCGTCTCCAGCAATGTGAGCATCGAGGGGCAGACGGCGCCAGGCGGCATCGAGGTATATGGCTGCGAGACGTCGCTGTCCGGGCGCAGCAACATCATTATCCGCTATGTCAGCTTCATGGATGGGACACTGGACCCGAATTATCCGGGATCGAGCGCGACGAATTCGCATACGAATGCCGTGAACATGGGCAGTACCACGAACATCCTGCTGGATCACTGCTCCTTTGAATTCGCGGCGTACAATAACATTGATTCCGCCGGCGCGGTGAATGTCACGATCTCGAACTGCATCTTCGCGAACCCGATTAAGGAGCAGCAGTTCAACTGTCACTTCGAGACGGGGCCGGTGACATTCATCGACAATCTGTGGGCGAACTCCCACGGGCGAAATCCGCTGGGGAAGGGGAACATGCAGTACGTGAATAACATCGTGTACAATTATCAATATGCGATGACGACCGGGAACTCCTCGGGCAATTTCCTCTGGGATGTGGTGAACAATTATTTCATCGCCGGGCCATCGACCACGAGCGCAGGCGACGATTATTACCAGGTCGATTCCAACCAGAGCGCCTATGCCATCGGTAATTTCCTGGACTCAAACAAGGATGGCACACTTAACGGGTCCTCCGCCAATAACGTCGGCGGCGCGAAGGTGCTGCCGACTTATTGGTCCAACACGACAACCTCGCTGCCGACGATCAGTGCGGCGGCCGCATTTTATGACGTGATCTCCAACGCGGGACCCGTACCCCATGGCCAGGTGGATTCCCAGGTGGTGGGCAACGTCCTATCCCTAGGCAACCAGGGAATGCTGTGGGGCAACCAGACCTCCACCGGGCTGGGGAACGATGGGTACGGGGTAATCGTGGGGGGATTGCCGCTGCCGGACTCCGATGGCAATGGCATGCCCGACGATTGGAAAGCAGCCAAGGGCCTGAGCCTGACCAACGCTGCGATCGGCTCTCAGACGTCTTCCACGGGATACACCAATCTGGAGAATTACCTCAGTTGGAAAGCGCTGCCGAACGCCTTTGTCGCCAAGAATACCTCCGGTCTGCCGACCTCGGTTACCATCGATCTCAGCAAGTATGCCAACGGCTTTGGCACGACCGCGACCTACGCCATCAGCAATGTCCTGGGAGGGACTGCCACCCAGACCGGCACGGCGCCATACCTCGTGAAATTCGTCCCGACAGTGAACACCTCCGGTCTCGGCGGATTCAACTGGACGGTCACCAATTCCACGACCACGATGAGTAGCACCTGCGGTGTCCTAATATCCCAGAGCGGCCCCTCGCAACCCGTAAAATGGAATGGAAACGGCAGCACGAACCCATGGGACACGAGTAGCCTGGAGTGGACCAGCCTCGTCTCCGGCAGCACGGTGGCTTTTGGCTCGGGTGATCCGGTGTTCTTTGATGATACCGGCTCGACGAACCCGGCGGTGAACATCACCACCGCGGTCTCGCCCGGCTCGATGGATTTCGAGGGTCAGACAAGCAATTATGTGCTCGCCGGCAGCGGGGCAATCGGCGGCACCGGAGGCCTGCAGAAGGACAGTCTCGGAACCTTGACCATCCGAAACACCACCGCGAACACCTTCTCAGGCGGCGTGGTGGTGAATTCGGGCACGCTGGTATTGGACCAGAGCGTGGGGACGGGTCCGATCAATCTGGAAGACGGCACGGGGCTTACCCTGAATACGTCGATTGCCGGCAATACACTGAATGTTGATGGATTTGCCACCATTCTGGCGCAGAACGGCGACGTGTTTGGCGCCATCACCGGCGCCGGCACCATTTCTTTGGGACCGGAGACAGGGAATCCGCGCTTTGACATGGATGGGAGCATGGCGGCGTTCACCGGGTCGGTGCTTTTCGGCAACAGCAGCGTGCAATTTCGCTTCAATGGGTCCACCGGCAGCACCGCAGCCTCGTTCGATCTCGGCAATAACGGCTCGCAGATGTATCCGAGGAACGGCAATAACGCCACTTACTCGCTCGGCTCGCTGACCGGCGGGACCAATTCTATTCTCGGCGGCGCGGCCTCCGATACGGTGCCGATGGTCTGGTCGGTGGGCGGGAACAATGCAAACACCATATTCCAGGGCAAATTGCAGGGCACGGGCATGTCGCTGACCAAGGTGGGCACCGGCGTGCTGACGCTCACAGGCAACAGCCCCAATTACACCGGAACCACCAACGTGAACAACGGCTACCTCCAAGTGTTTGCACCGCAGGGGAACTCGAGCATCACTGTCAATTCCGGCGGCACGCTGATTACCAATACGACCATCAATGGAATCGTCACCCTGAATGCCGGCAGCTTTCTCTTCCCCGGCGGTTCCACCTCACCTGGAGACATCGGAACGCTCGTCTCCGGAAGCGGCTTTAGCGTGAACGGTGGGAGTGGAGCGACGATCTTTTTCGACCTCTCCAGCTCCGCCTCGGCGACGGGTTCCAATGACCAGATCAATGTGCCCAACGGCTCGCTGAACCTCACAGGGGTGGTGAACCTGCAATTTAACCTGACCAACGGCGTCCTCGGACCCGGGCCTTATCAATTGATCACCGGAAACGCCACGCAGAACGGCAGTCCGACGCTTGTTACGAACATACCCCCTACCAATCGCCAGAATATATTCCCCTACCGCCCTTCCGCAGGCACGAAACCCGGGTATCTGTATCTCAGCGTGACCGGCACTGCCGGCGCCCTGACATGGACGGGAACCAACGGGGCTACGTGGGACTTGAACACCACCGCGGACTGGACCGGCGCCACACCCAATACATTTTACAACCTGGACAGCGTTACTTTTAACGATACCGATGCCAATGGATCGGTCGTCCTCACCGGTACGCTGCAGCCGAGTTTTGTATATGTGAACAATAACGCCACCAACTACGTCTTTAGCGGTGGCGGCGGACTCGGTGGGAATTCCACATTAGTCAAGACAGGAACCGGCTCACTAACCATAGGTAACAGCGGGAATGTGGGCAGCGGTCCCATTTATATCGACGCCGGCACACTCTGGGCCAATGCATGGATGGGCAACGGGACTATTTACCTGAACGGCGGCACGCTGACGGTGGAGAACGGCACCTACCTCGGGCAGTCCGTTGTCGTGGAGACCTCCGGGACAATCAATTCGGTCAATGGGAGCAACTGGATCACGAACAATCCCGGGACAAGCCTCACCAGCACGGGGCCAGTAACCCTTTATGTGGGGGTGAATAACAGCGCCGCATTGACCATTCCCGGCGCGATGGATGGCTTCCAGGGAACGTTCGAGATGGGCGCCAGCGCCGGGTTGGTGCGCTTCGACGGGGACGGCAGCGGATCGGCCTTATTCGACATCGGCTCTTCCACGGGATGGTTTGCGAATCGCAACGGAAACGCGACGGTTAATTTCGGCGCACTGGCCGGCGGGCCGAACACCACACTTGGCGGCCGGCAGAGCGGCAGCGGCCCGACGACCTCCACCTACATCGAAGGGGCGCTCAATACAAACTCCACGTTCGCCGGCACCATCACCACCGGCGGCGACCTGGGCGGCCTCAACATTACCAAGGCAGGCATCGGCAATTGGACCTTGAGCGGGACCTCCAGCTTTACCGGCAATATCGAGGTGGTGGGAGGCACGCTGACGATCACCGGCTCGGATAACAACAATGGACTCAATTTTGAGGTGCAGAGCGGCGGCACCTTCGCCCTCCTCGGCGGCATGGTGAACACAGAAGTCGTCCAGATCGATCAGGGCGCCACCTTTACCGGGTACGGCACCCTTTATGCGTCACTGGTCAATCAAGGCACGGAGACCGTCAGCGGACCGCTCACGGTCAATGGCAACTTCGAGAATGACGGAACCATGACTGTCACCGGCAGCGGCAACCTGATCGTAAACCTCCCCACGGACGGTTCCGGGAACTTTGTGAACAACGGCCTGCTCGACATCATGGACAGTCCGAATACCCTCCTGCCGGCAGGCTTCGTCAACAACGGGACAATCCTGACATCCTCGCTCGTGACGGTGAAGCAATTCAGCAAAACCGGATCGATTTTTTCCGTTTCGATCCAGTCTTACTCCGGTCATACGTATCAGTTGCAGAAATCGAACGATCTGAACACCTGGCAGAACGTGGGCTCCTCCCAGTCTGGCGCCACCGGCACGACACTCACGCTGACGGATAGTAGCGCGCCGGCCTCGGGCGGGACATTTTATCACGTGGCTGTGGGGCCGTAGAACCCGGCATCGGCGAGGCGGGTGCGCAGGCCTCAAGGGTGTCCAATAGCCTTGGACATTGCCGGTAGATTATGGTAAATCGAGGGCGTCTCTCGATCAGCCGCTTACCCGTCCGAAAGCCCCTGGAATAACGATGGGCAAGTGCGGGTCACGTGCACACCCATGCGTACCCCCAGTTGCCACTTCCGCCTCCGTCGAGCAGCCGCTCTGATCTTCGCCGCCCTGTGCCTCGCGGCGGGCGGATTGCAGGCGCAGACGCCCATTGCGTCCTTCCCCGGGGCTGTTGGTTACGGAGCTCGAACGGCTTCTTGAAACACCCCGCGCAGCACCGCGATACTGTTGTTCACCACGATGAGGAGTATTGCTTTTGATACCGTGTGATCCAGTCCTCGCAGTCGCGATCACTCACCTTCCGAACATCGCTTTCGGACAATGCAGGCCAGGAGCGCTCTATAAAGCCGAGCAGCATCTTATAGTAAGCCTTGCTCCGCGGTTTGAGGGAGACGCTCGCTTCGACCTTTGCGAGGAATGCTTGCGCAGCGTCGCCCACTGTCATTTTCCCGCTCACAAGGGCCTTGGTCGATTCGAGGCGCCCCTGAAACTGCCGAATTTTGTCTGGTAGGCGCTGCTTGGCTACGGAGAAGACCGTCGTATCGAGGCTCTGCCGAACTAATCTACCACCAACCCTGAATCGGGCAAAATAGGTCCCCGAGCGCCGATACCGGATGAGGTTCGGAACTGTACTCGTTTCCCAAAGAGAATCTGGATTCTGAGACATGGCCTGGTGTGGGCCATGATTTCAGAAGAACATGAGACGGCTGCGCACCGGAGGGAGCAACCGGTTCTTTGGGACACTGGTCGGCAATATTCACTGGGGCTCAGGTGGCCCGTCCTACGTCGCTTGTCCAAGCGGATTTCGGCCGCAGTATACAATGGCAGTATACAATGGGCCGTTTTTCCGTTTTGCTAGGCGGCAAGGTACTTTGGGATCATGAGATATCGGATTTTGCGAGTTTTGGAAACGTCCGATGCAATTTCGAGATACCCCGCGGTCAAATCGATGTTTCGCCAATCAAGATGCAGGATTTCTTCCGTTCGAAGGGCGGCGAAAGGATTAAGCGCCACTAAGGGAACCATCGGCGGCAGCTTTGAGCAGGGTCTGGAATTGCATCGGTGTGACCTTCTTCCAGTTGCCGATGTCGTTGAGCGGGCCGCCGTCGCTGGTCCAATACGTCAATCCAGCGGTGTTCCGACCCGTCCCGGTGCCATTGTTGTTGCGGTCGCTGATAAGCCAGTACTTGGGCATATGATTAGAGATTCCGGAAATCGCCTTCTCTGAGGTGATCCAACGAGATCATCGTCCAATTGTCGAGGCGAAAGGCCATACGGAGTTCACAAGAACGGGGTGCCTTTCGTTAGGCTCAAAGCTCAGACATGAAGCGGACGCTGGCGGTCTCCATGGCGGACGGTTAGCATCATCGCGTCGGACTCAAACATCTGCCTCTCGCCGTCGAGAGGAACTATAAAACAGCAATAACCGGAGCCCGGTCATTCTCCAGCCGTGCCACCTGATCTCCAGTTGCTGGCTGAGTGACGATCTTTAAGAGCCGGTAGGCCTTCCCCGGCGGTTGAGGTAGAAGGAGCCCCTCAAGCGCCGTTCCCGGCGGGACGTCCTCCCATCCCTGCTCGCCGGTGACCTTGTTCTTCTCCCCGAACCGCTCGATGTCCGGGACAATCACCGGCTCGGCACCCTCGCGCCTGATCCAGTAATTGCGACTCTCGCTCTTGGCTGGCCCTCCGAACACGGCATCCTCAAACGGCAGTTCGAAGATCGCCCCGGGACCCTTCATCAGGACTCGAGCCCGCTCACCGGGCTTGATCATCTTCCCTGACTGGACAAAGCGGTTGCACATAGTCGGAGTAAACCTCTACTCCCGGATGCACCTCCTCGCAAGCCGATGACAGCCGGCTAGGCCTTTTTCAACCTGGCCCAACGGGCTTTCTGGGCAGCGGCGATACGAGCACGTCCCTCAGGACTCATCGTCCGCTTCTTTCCGGTCTTCGCCACTGGTTCAGCTGCCGGGATGGTGCCATTCTTCTTTGCCCATCGGGCTTTTTGAGCGGCCTTCATCTTCGCGATGGTCGCAGCGGAGCGTTTGCCCCGGCGGCCATCTTTCACGGTAGGAGATCCAACAGATCCGGGTTTTGGGGGCCGGCCTCTGCGCTTCGCCACCTTCCCATTGCCGACTTGCTCCCCACCCAGGATCCCGGTGAGTGATGATTTCAGGGCCTCGATCTGCTTACGGATGTGGAGAGCCTTCTCGATGGTTTCTATCGGATGGTCCCAAATGGAAGTGGACATCTGGAGATTTGAAGCACGGTGTGGGAGGTGGGGCAACCTAAACCGGTATATTCCGGGAACGAACACACGATCACGAGCCAGGTAATCCTGTCCCACCGGTGAACCGTCTGGACAAAATCTCCTGATTGGGAAAAAAGGGACCCATGAATGATCTGAGGCCAGACTCGAAACCCGTGTCACTTCAAACCGAGAAACGGAGCGGAACATTTCAAGTGCAGCTTGACGTCGGTAACTACGAGGGAGGCTATCTCATCGATACCGCTGTGGTCTATGCCTACGGAAGTGCTGCACTCGACCTTGCGCCTGGGGTACACACTTTTGACGTGGCCCGGGAGCCTGGGTCTGCGTTCTCGTTCGTCCTGGGCGCAGACGGTTCGGTATCGGGGATCAGCAACCCGGCAACCACCGTGTAGGGGCTCACAAATACCACCGCCCTCCACCCTCATACGACACCGGGACTGATGGAACGACCGTAACTCGTGACGCATTGAGCCCGCCTATCTCGCTGACGGTGGTGCAAGGACCAAATTGAACCACTGATTGTGCATCAAATGCTGCTCAGGCTGATTGGCCGTGAAGTTGGCGGTAGATCCCGTGAGACTCAGCGCCGAAACAGTGACTGGGTTCTCATATTGATTCATATGCATCTTAACGACGCCGTTGGTGGTTTGATACCATCCAGTTTCGCTTGGGTTTAAGCATGCCTGGAAATTCATCACTGGGTTGCCGCTGCTGTCTTTAGCTCGGATTGTGAGCGTGATGCACTTCAGTGTTTTCTTGAGCGCAGCGGCGGACCCATTGAAGGTGTGAGCACCATTGCCTTGTTTACACTTGTTCAAGGTGAGATCAAACTCGGTATCCGTTGACAGGCTATTCACCTTTTGAGTCGCATAGAAGGCTCCGGTCATGGTGTTCGCCAGGTTCTGTACGGTGATGATCTCCGGAGTACTGGATGGTGCCACCGACACCTTGGCAACCCCATTCGTCGTTTGAATCCATGGGGTCACATTGCTGACTCCTGCCTGAAATTGTTTCACAGGCGTTCCATCACTGTATTTTGTGATAACGGTGAGCGTAATATCGCCGGCTGTTTTGCCGCGAGGCGTGGCGCAACCGGCTAAAAGGGCTACGGCGGCAAGAAGGGCGATGTGTGTTTTCATTGGGGGTAAAGAGATCTGATATGCATTACAGGGCACGCAGGCAACGTCTATTTACCTTCCTGAGGTGTCTTCATCCTCAACTACCGTCAGAACGTCTAAAGCGGGCGTACAGAGTATTTGTGCGGACTTGGTGAACGGCTTGGGACACCACAATCAACCCTCGGCGTTGAGGAACCCAGCATCTCTTTTCACGAAATGCTCGTGCGAAATGCTCGTGGGGAAGATGGGTCAACGCTTGAAACTTGAATGGGTTCTCGAAGCGCAGGTCCCAAGTTGAGACTCTCGCCGCGGGCTCGAATAAGCGTCCCGCTGCGACGAAACGTGATATCAGTTGCATCCGTCACGCGCCAATATCGCCGCTGGAAAAATATGCGGTGCGAGTGGTAATCTAAAGCATGATTAACCAGGAATTGATCACTCAGATTTACTCTGCCTTCAACCGCCGGGACATTGACGCGACACTCGCGCCAATGAGCGAGCACGTCAGTTGGCCGAAGGCTTCCGAGGGCGGCCGGGTAGTGGGGAAACAGGCAATCCGCGATTACTGGACGCGCCAATGGGCTGAATTCGACCCTCGCGTCGACGTACTCGAAGTGGTTTCCCATGACCTGGCCACGATCCATGTCAAGGTTCATCAGCTCGTAAAAAATTTGACTGGCGACCTCTTGTCAGACACGGAGTTATGGCACATCTACACCATTGCCAACGGCCTCATCGAGCGCATGGACATCAAGGAAGGCGACACCCGTTCAGAAGGTCCCTCCGCCGCCTTCTCGCGAAGCAGTCACGCGAAATAATAAATACCGAACGCAGCGCTCCGCCCCATGAAAACGCCGATCCTCGTCGCCCTTGGCTGCGCATACCTGGCTGGTCGCGGATTCGCCGCAAGTACGGGCGAAAGCATTGGCGCTGTCCGCGACAAGGCCAACGCCGGAGACGCGCCCGCCCAATGCGAGCTGGGATTCGACTACGAAACCGGACGGGGCGTCCCTGTCGATCTCACGCTCGCCATGCAATGGCTCTCGAAGTCGGCCGCGCAGGGTAACGTCGGCGCCATGGAAGGCGTCGGAGCACTTTACGAAACCGGTAAAGGCGTCAAGCAGGATCCCGAGGAAGCGATGGCATGGTATCAAAAAGCCGCGGCCGCCTCAGACAAGACAGGACAGCAGAATTTCGCGAATGGAGATATCCTGCGACTTTCCCGCACCGGACTTACCAGGGAAAAGTATGCCGGAATTCCCGTCGAAGGCGGCACTTACCTTGTAAAAGTAGATGAAACCACTCCCATCGCGGACCAGGTCAAAGCTCTCGCAAGCCACACCGCGGAGATCGAAACCGGCAAGATGTATTGGATCGGTTATAACAGCCAGATGCTCTCCATCGCCGCCCGTGGCGATGCGGCGCTTCCCGACCTTGTCAGCCTGGTGAAGAATTCCCCGGACCCGAAGGTGCGCCGCGCTGGCATTCTCACCATCCACCTCATCGGCATCGACAGCGATGTCGCCGGCAGGTTTTACGAAGATTTCAAGAATCGCCATGCCCGGGAGGCACTCTGGGACCTCATGAAAGTGGAAGGCGTCACCGACGAAATTGCCGATTTGCTAAAGCGCGACCCATGGCCTGCCGATGTCCCGGCCATCATGGCTGCCCTGGCACAAGTAAAGGCTGATTGCCCCGATACCCTCAACGCATTGCACCGTTATCATATTGAAAAATGCCCCATTGATACTCTGGCAAATTCGGGCCTGGGCGGCTTCAGCGTGAGTTATACCCTTCCCGTCCGATATACCGACCGCGACTACCTTGGCCTCCAGATCAAAGCGCTTGGCCGCGGCGTCGATGTGGAACCCGGGCTGCTCGATCAAATTTCCACAAAGGCCGTCTATGGCAATTATGCCCCTGTAAAATGGCAGGGCACCTTTGAAAAACTTCTCGAAACGATGAAGGACCTCAACCCGCCATTCGATTACATCGATCCGGGCCGCAACATTTATTACTACGCTGAGGGGCGGGCATGGGATTGGTCCCCGGGCGCAAAGGGAGCCAAACTCCATATCTGCTCCGCGTCCACCGCAAAGCACCGCCTCCTAGACTGGTGGAAAAGCGAGGGCCGCGATTGGTACTGCTACTCCACCGGCACCGGCGGGTAGGACGGCCTGCCTCCTGCCGCCCGCACTTCTCGCGCGCAGCCGGTTTAACCGGTTAACCAGACTTCCCCCTTCGCCGGGGCAACTCCTCGTTGCCCATGGCGTTTGCATGGGGACATCTTATCCAGACCCCTTATTTTACCATGACCTTTCCCCCTTTCCGCATCGTTTGCATCGCAGTGTTGCTCCTCACTCCGCTGCTTTCCCGCGCCGCAGTGACCGACACGCTGGTGTTCGGCGACGCCAAATCCGAGAGCGCCCATGCATTGACCGCAAGTCATAGCGATACCATCACCGGCGGCCTCAGCCAGCCCGCGCGCCGGTTGCTGCCGCTGCAGCCACCCACCTGGCAGGGAGGCACCGTTTCATTCGTGATGAAGGTCAATCCGGACGCCCCGAATTACTTCACCGCGCGCTTCTGGGGATCGGACCTGAACACGAATCGAATGCTCCTCTTCTGCGAAGGCAAACAAATCGGTTACCGTCACCTTGGCGATGTCGACGTGCTGGATACGCCAAATGGCAGCCCCGCATATGCAGGCCGGTTCTATTATAACACCTGCCCGCTCCCCACCGAGATGACGAAGGGGAAGACGCAGTTGCATTTTGAGATACGGTCAAATGGCGAGATGTGGGGTTACGGGACGACCTTTGCGCAGTATCAAAAGCCAATGACCGGTCCGAGTCGGGGAATTTACGCAGCTTACACCCATACGGACGGCTACTTCGCGCCGCCCGCCGGCGAGACGCAGGGTACGCCACCTGCGAATCCCCCGGTGCGCACAACGCCGGGTCCGGAAATTCTGGACCAGGCAAAGCAGCGGGTGAACCAGGAAATCGCCGGGATGCTCAAGTCCAGGCGGCCGCTGAATCAGCAACAGCTTTGGTATCTTGCCCGCGCGTACTTCGTCAAGTGGACCCCCGCCTACCAGAATCCTATGGTGGTGAAAGCAGCTGTAACGGGCATCGACGCATTGTATGATGCATGCCGCCAGAATCCGTTGCTGGTGCAGGCCGGGCCGGGCATTTACAATAATGGATGGTTTGGCGTCGGTCCCGCGGCTTGCGCGGTGGTGCTGCTGGACAAGCCGCTGGCGCCATATCTGGATGGCGATATTAGTGGGGCGGCAAAGGTCAGCCGCCGCGCCGGATGGGCGCAGATATTCGCCGCATGCCGCGACTGGCATCGGGTCAATCGGCGCCAATATACCAATCAAACAATGATCATGGACACCTATGGCATTTACTATCCCAACCGCGCCGTGGCGATCCTCGCACCGGACAAGGCGCTGCCGGGGAAGGCTGCCCTCCGGTACCTTTACGAGGCAGCCGGGATCGAGCCATGGCGCGGCAGCGACAGGAATGTCCCGGGGACGGAAGGCTTTCAGCGGACCGATTGGCACGTGGGCACTAATTACTATCAACTTACTAATAAGAGCCTGACCAGAGAACTGGGATACGTCGGTTACTACGGCGAGGTCCTGGATTGGATGACAGCCATGTATGACGCAACGCGGCCCGCGCCCGGCAAACCTGGCGACCCGAAACTGAAATCCGCGCTCGTGAAAGCAGCCCACGCCCGCGCCTTCTTTCGCACTCCGGCACTGGATGACGACGGCTACCGGGCGATGCGGGCCGAAACAATCGTCGGCTGGCGGGACGAAGACCATTACCCGGCGGATGTGACTTATGCGGAGCGGCCCACATGGGATGCCTCCGCCATTCATTGCGTGGCGGCGACGCTCGACCTGGCGGAGATCGGCTACGCGCAACAGATGTTCGCGGACAATCAGTTCTTCAAGTCCGTGGCCCGTCAGCTGCAAATCACGTCCCTGCGCGGCACGGCGGCCCTGCTCGATATCCCGGACGATTATGAAACGCTGAAGGCGCAACCTCCCTCCACCCAGCGCCTGCCGATGTCCGCAGGCCAGCCGGACTTTGTCTTCTCCGATGAAGAGGATGGCGTGGTCGCAGTAAAGCATGGGCAGGAGATCCTTTACGCCTCGCTCTACTGGCGCGCTCGCACCGGCGTCAATGGGCTGGCCCGCGTGCATGACACCCTGCCGGCGTTCGACCGCATCGCGGTGGTGCGCGAGGATGCGCAATTCGTGCCGTACGGATTGACTTACACCCGGAAGGATTGGGTGAACATGGGTTTCGGCAATGGCGGCATTCGCTACCCGGTGGACGATCACAGCGCGATGGCCGGCGAGAAAATCCCCATCGCGAAGATTCCCGCCGGAGTCCCATTCAAGGTGGGCGATGAAAGTGTATACGCCGGCCGCGCCTCATTTTACACATTGCGATACGGTCCCTACGTGGTCGGCATGAACACCACCACCGGCCAGACCTTCGACCTCAAGCTGCCGGATGGCGCCCACTCCGTCCAGGAGCTGGTCTCCGGCCGCAAGGACGTCCAGCCGGGCGCGACGGTAAAGGTCGGCCCGCGTTCGACACAGGTCTACTACATGGCATACTAATCGCGGCCTCGCGGGATATGTGAAACCGCGCCCTAAGTCCCCGCGTGTTTCTTCCCCGCGAACCAACTCCGCGGCGCCAGCGCGTAGTTCAATTGCAACATGATGATGAAACCAATGCTCCAATAGGTACTGATGGGCAGCAAACAAAGCGCCGCTCCCACCGCATACCATGTCTGCGAGACCACGATGCGCCGGCAGACAACGCTCCTGTGATTCTCAGGCATCGCCGGATCCACCAGGCCCGCGGCATCGGTGTACCGCCAGCACGCATAGAGCAGCGCACCGAGCACAAAAATATTGAACCAATAAAGCAGCAGCGCCACGCGATAAGTGACAAACGCAGTAAGCAACCGCGTGGAGAAAGGGAGAATCGTCACCGGGAAGAGAAATGCGAGATGCAGCCATGTCAGGTTGCGGTCCGATCGGAGTAGATAATTGAGCTGCGTCTGCTGCCCGATCCAGAAGATGCCGAGCGTCATAAAGCTCATGAGATACACCACCAGCCCGGAGCCATTGCCCACCACCGCGCGCCAGAGGTCCCACTCGGTGGCCGCCCGCAGGGATGCCCGCTCCGGCGCATGCAACTCCAGCAGCAGCAGCGTCATCGCGACACCAAAGATGCCGTCGCTAATCGCCGCCAGCCGCTCCTTGCTTTGCCCCGCGATCTGGTCGTACGAGGAATCCATCCCCGACTGTTTAACATCCCCCCTCGCCAGTCCGCAACAATCCTGCATCCCACGTTTTTCACCGTACCCCCACCCTCCCCTTTGCCGCCCTGCAGTGTCCCCGTAAAGCCGCTCGATTTCATTCCCGCGACCCGGCAATTCTGATACATCAGTGTTTTCACGATGCAGCTCCCCCGGAACAAGAAAATCATCATCCCAGCCATCGCCGCTCTGGCCCTCGCGGCCGTCGCGTGGTGGTGGTACGCACGCTCGGGCTCGGACGCCGTATTCCACACAGCGCCCGTCAAGCGCGGGGACCTCGCGGAGACGATCAGCGCCACGGGCACCATCGAGCCGGAGGAGGTCGTCGATGTCGGCGCGCAGGTGGAGGGGCAGATCACCACTTTCGGCGCCGATGTGCATGGGAAGACCATCGATTACGGTTCCGTGGTCGCAAAGGGCAGTGTCCTGGCAAAGATCGACGACTCCGTCTATGCATCCAACGTCGCGCTCGCCGCCGCGCAACTGGAGCAGGACAAAGCCGGCGAGCTGAGCGCCGCGGGCAATCTCGACCAGATGCGCGCCAAGGCGATCCAGTCCGAGGCTGATTGGAAGCGCGCCCAGGAGCTCGGGCCCTCGGGCGCATTGGCCAGCACCCTCTACGATTCCTACAAAGCCACCGCCGCCATCGCGGAGGCAAATGTAAAAGTGGCCGAGGGAGCCGTCGCGCAGGCACAGGCCAGCACCGTGCAGGCACAGGCCACCCTCGAGATAGCGCGGCGCAATCTCGACTTCTGCACCATCACCTCGCCCGTGGATGGCGTCATCATCGACCGCCGTGTGAACATCGGCGAGACCGTGGTCTCCAGCCTCAATACCCCCAGCCTCTTCCTCATCGCAAAGGACCTCACGAAAATGCAAATCTGGGTCTCGGTGAATGAGGCGGACGTCGGCCGCATCAAGCCGGGCGCGCCGGTAACGTTCACCTGCGACGCATTCCCGGGCCGCCAATTCAATGGCGCCGTCGGCAAGGTCCGCCTCAACGCCTCAATGACGCAGAACGTGGTGATGTACACCGTGGAAGTGAACACCGCCAACCCCGACGGCACGCTCCTGCCCTACCTCACGGCGAACGTCGATTTCGTCATCCAAAAGCAATCCAACACACTCATGGTGCCAAATGCCGCGCTGCGCTGGAGCCCCTCCTCGCTCGCGGAGATTTCGCCCTCCGCCCGCTCCTCGATCCAGGACGCTTCGGCTGACCCTGCCCCGGCTCCCTCGAAGCAGGCCCAGGCCGGCGTGATCTGGCTGCAGGATGGCGCCTACGTGCGCCCCATTGAGGTGAAGACCGGAGTCTCGGATGGCGCGTCCACTGCCGTCTCCGGGGATGGCTTGCAGGAGGGCGCCATCGTCGTCGTCAGCGAGGATGCGCCGGCGGCGCAAGGCGCGACGGACAATCCCTTCCTCCCGAGAATCATCCGGCGCTGAGAGCCCATGCAGAATCCCGAGCACCCTGAGCTGATCCGCCTGGAGAACGTCCAGAAGACCTATCTCCGTGGCGAGATGGAGATTCCCGTGCTCCGCGGCATCTCCCTCAGCATCAAGCGCGGCGAGCTGATCGCGCTCGTCGGCGTCAGCGGCAGCGGCAAGAGCACGCTGATGAACATCCTCGGCTGTCTCGATCGCCCCACGGCGGGCGGCTACTGGCTGGATGGCCACGAGATTTCCGCGCTCTCCGCGGATGCGCGCGCCCTGGTGCGCAATACGAAGATCGGCTTCGTCTTCCAGAACTTCAATCTCCTCCCCCGCACGACCGCGCTGGCCAATGTGATGATGCCGCTTAATTACACCGCCGCCCATCTCACCGAGGCGGAAGCCCGCGAGCGCGCCATCCAGATGCTGGACCTCGTCGGACTGCGCGAGCGCCTGGACCACGAGCCCTCGCAGCTCTCCGGCGGCCAGCAGCAACGCGTGGCCATTGCGCGCGCGCTCATCAATCATCCCCCGGTCCTTTTTGCCGATGAGCCGACGGGCAATCTCGACTCGCGCACCGCGGAAGAGGTGCTCCGGATGTTCCAGAAATTGAATGAGGAGGAAGGGATCACGATCATCATCGTGACGCACGATGCGAATGTCGCCCGGCACACCCGCCGCATGATCCGCATCAGCGATGGCGCGATAATAGAGGATGGCCCGCCGCCGGGCGAAGCCCCACCGTCGCTGCCCGCGAAGGAAGACCCGCAGGCCGTCGCGCGGGCGCTCGCGCTCAAGTGGCCCGCGCCCTCCTTCCGCACCGCGTTCCGTGTCCTGACCATGGCGCTGCACGCCCTGCGGCGCAATGTGATGCGCTCGGTGCTCACCTGTCTCGGCATCATCATCGGCATCGCCGCCGTCATCGCGATGATGGAGATCGGCAGCGGCTCCTCCCATTCCATCGAGCAAACCATCTCGAGCCTCGGCGCGAATGTCATCCAGATGGACCCGGCCGATACCAGCGTCGGCGGCGTCAGCTCCGGCGGCGGCGGCCAGGTGACTTTGACGCCGGAGGATGCGGATGCCGTCCGGCAGGAATGCCCGGCCATCCGCGTGGTTGCGCCGAGCGTCGATTGCCGCGTGCAGATCGTCTATCGCAACCGCAATTGGAACCCGAACAATGTCCTGGGCACCACTCCTGATTACCTCGTCGTGCGCCAGTGGGGCCTCACCGATGGCGAGCCGTTTACTGAGAATGATGTGCGCAGCGCGGCGCCGGTCTGTCTCATCGGCCAGACAGTCGTCCGCCAGCTCTTCGGCGAGGAGCCGCCTCTCGGGAAAATCATCCGCGTGAAGAATGTCAGCATGCGCGTGGTCGGCATCCTCAAGCCAAAAGGGGTCAACATGATGGGCAGGGACCAGGACGATTTCGTCGTCGCGCCGTGGACAACGGTAAAATTCCGCATCACTGGCGTGCGCGCCGCCACGCAAACCACCACCGCGACCGCAGCCTCGACGGTCAATACGCTGAGCGCGCTCTACCCCAGCCAGGTCACGCAGCTTTATCCCGTGCAATCAGCCGTGCAATTGGCGGACATGCCGCAGATCAGCCGCTTTACCGATCTCGACGATGTCTGGATGTCCGCCGTCAGCCAGGAAGATATCCCGGTCGCCATCAAGCAGATCACGGCGCTCATGCGCGAGCGCCATCACATCCAGCCCGGGCGCCCGGATGATTTCAGGATTCGCGACCTCACGGAGATTTCTCAAGCGCTCGCCTCGACCAGCCATGTCATGACGAATCTGCTGCTCATCGTCGCCCTCATCTCGCTGGTGGTTGGGGGGGTCGGCATTATGAATATCATGCTCGTCTCCGTCACGGAGCGGACGCGAGAGATCGGCCTGCGCATGGCCATCGGCGCGCGGGCGAATGATATTCTCCAGCAATTCCTCGTGGAGGCGGTGGTGCTTTGCCTCGCGGGCGGCGTCGTGGGCATCCTCACGGGCCGCGGCGCTTCGATAGCGGTCACGGCGCTCCTCCATTGGCCGACGCTCCCATCGTTGCCAGCAATCATAGCGGCGGTCGCGGTCTCGATGACTTGCGGGATTGTCTTCGGCTATTACCCGGCGTGGAAGGCCTCGCGGCTCGATCCCATTGAGGCTTTGCGGTATGAATAACAGGCGGCGGGGGACGCGGAGTTTTTTTGGCGCGGCATGGATCGCAGCGCTGTTCGCGGCATGCTCGGTTGGGCCCAATTACCGCCCGCCGCGAACGCAGATGCCCGATCAGTGGGCGGGAGTGGCAAACACATCCAACGACTCCCTCTCAGCAGCCCCTGCGACCCCCGCGGAGCTGGAGCGCTGGTGGCAGAATTTCCACGATGCCGAGCTCAACTCCCTCATCGCGCGGGCGCTCGCCGCGAACCTCGACGTGAAGACCGCGGAGGCCGCGCTCCGGCAGGCGCGGGCGTCGCGCGGCATTGTCGCGGGTGCCCTCTGGCCAACCCTCAACGCGAGTGGCGGATACACCCGCAGTGGCGGCGGCACGGCGGCCGGGAACACGTTTCAAACCGGCCTCGACTCCGTCTGGGCGCTGGACATCTTCGGCGGCACGCGCCGCAATGTGGAATCGGCCAACGCCAGCATCGAGGCCGCGAGCGACAGCCTGGCCGCCGCCCGGGTGCTGCTCGTAGCGGAGGTGGCGCTCGATTACATCCAATTGCGCGGCGACCAGGAGCAAATCGCCATCGCGCAGGAGAACCTCAAGGCCGAGCAGCACACCGCCCAGTTGACGCGCCAGCTTCTCACCGCCGGCTTCGCCAGCGCGCTGGATACCGCCAATGCCGAGGCACAGGTCGCCACCACCGCTTCTACCATCCCGGTGCTCGATACCGCGCTGCGACAGGATATCTTCGCACTCAGCCTCCTGCTGGGCAGCGCGCCCGCCGATCTCCTGGCAGAGCTTTCCACGCCCGCGCCGGTGCCGCTGACACCGCCACGGATTCCCGCCGGGATCCCGTCGGATTTGCTGCGCCGGCGTCCCGATATCCGCGCGGCGGAGGCGCAGCTCCACTCGGCGACAGCGCAGATCGGCGTTGCGGTTGCGGCATTCTTCCCGCAGTTTTCCATGACCGCGTCCGGCGGTTACCAGAGCAATCTGCTGAGCACGTTTTTCTCCACCGGCGCGCGCACATGGGCCTCCGGGCCGCAAGTAAACTGGCCGATCCTGCAAGGCGGCGCCCTCGCCGCAAATGTCAGCCTCCAAAAGGCGCTTCGCGACCAGGCTTACCTCAATTACCAGAAGACAGTCCTGGTCGCCCTGCAGGAGGTGGAGAACGCGCTGGTGGCCTACGCAAACGAGTGGGATCACCAGAATGCGCTGGCCGAGGCCTACGCGCAGAATCGCAAGGCACTCGACCTTTCCATGCAGCTTTACAGCCGGGGCAATGTCGATTTTCTCACCGTGCTCGTCGCGGAACGCTCCCTCTACAGCTCGCAATCCGCGCTGGCCCTGAGCAAACAGGCGATCTCCACCGACCTCGTGAGCCTATACCAGGCGCTCGGCGGCGGCTGGGACGGAAGTCCGTAGGGTGGCGGCGTTGACCTGAAATTGCGAATCGCCACCGCAATGGAGGTCCAAAAAGGCTTGTGAATCTCGGACGACGAGAGAGATTTGCGGATCAACGTTCACATTGTTCGTGAGCGTAAATCCCCCACGGAGAAATCCTGGTTCATATGCCCCCCATGCATCTTACCCGCAGAACATTTCTGAAAGGCGCTGCAGCTCTCGGCGCCGCATCCCTCGTCGGAGCCCGCAGTTCCCTGGCCGGCGATTCCAGTCATAAATACAACGTGCTCTTCCTGATGGCCGATGACATGCGCCCAGAGCTGGCATGCTACGGCAACCCGATCGCCACCACGCCGACCATCGATGCGCTGGCAAAGGCCGGGGTGATGTTCGAGCGCGGCTATTGCCAGTATCCTCTCTGCTGTCCGTCGCGCTCCTCGATGCTCACGGGACGGCAGCCCATTTTTACCCAGGTCCTCGGCAATCGCACCTGGTTCGGCGATTTGCACCCAGAGCTGGTGAGCCTGCCAAAGTACTTCAAGCAGCACGGTTACCAGACGATGCGCACCGGCAAGATCTTCCATGGCGGCATCGACGATACCGAGGCATGGACCGAGGGCGGCGAGGCGCGCGTGCTGGCAGGCGCCGGCGAGACGGAGCCGTCGAGCACCGCTCATGGCGGATTGATGCCCTCCCAGCTCAGCGACATGGCGAAACGCAACGCCGCGCTCTCATCCAGCGCCGGGATGAAAGCGGGGCAATACTCGGACAGGACAATCGTGCTGGAGGGGAATGGCGAGGGCCATGGCGATTATACCACCGCGGATCGGGCGATCGATTATTTGCAGCGTTACAAGGATCAGCCCTTTTTCCTGGCTTGCGGATTTGTGAAGCCGCACAGCCCGCCGACTGCGCCGAAGCGATTTTACGACATGTACCCGCTGGACAAGATCCAGTTGCCGGTCGATTTCGCGCCGCACCGGACGCTGCCGCCCGGCTTCCCCGAAGGGTGCCTGCGCAATAGGAACGCGGATCTGTTCATCAACCGGGACGCCTCGCCCGACGAGGCGAAGAAGGTGACACAGGCGTACCTGGCCTCCATCGCATGGGTGGACTGGAACATGGGCCGCGTCATCGCGGAGCTGGACCGGCTGGGGCTGCGCGAGAAGACGATTATCGTCTTCGTCGGGGACCACGGCTACCAGCTTGGCGAGAAGGGGAAATGGTCCAAGGCAGGCTCGCTCTGGGAGGAGGGGGCGCGCGTCCCTTACATTATCGCCGCCCCGGGCGCGAAGGGGAACGGCCAGAAGTGCGAGCGCATCGTCGAGGAGCTGAACATCTATCCCACCATGGTGGAACTGTGCGGACTGCCGGAACCGGAAGGCCAGCATGGCCGCAGCATGACCCAGCTCCTGGACAACCCGGCCGCGGGCTGGGATCACCCCGCATACACGGTCTGGAGCGAGGATGGCCACACGCTCACCGGCACCGGGGTTCGCATCGAACGCTGGCGCTATGCCGAGTATGTGAACGGCGGCCCCATATTGCTGGACATGGAGAATGATCCGCACCAACTCAAGAATCTGGCGCACGATCCGCAATACGCCGACGTGGCGGCGAAGATGTCGGCGCTGATTCAAAAGTATAACGATTTCGCCGCGCCGAAACCCGCCGCTCCCGCATCCACTCCCGCGGCTTAGCGCCGGAAACCTTCCGCCACGAGATGAACGGCGCCCCCTGTTGCAATCCATCCCGCGAGCCGGACTCCCAGCCACGGCAACTGACCGCTTTCCAGCGGACGCGCCCAGGGCCGGCCGATGGGATGCGCCTCATCCCGGGCGGTGAATTCCTGATGGGCACGACCGATCCCGACGCCTTCCCCGCCGATGGCGAAGGGCCGGTACGCGCGATTACCTTGCAGCCTTACGCGATCGATGCCTGCTGCGTAACCAATGAGCAGTTTAATGAATTTGCCAACGCGACCGGTTACAAAACCGAGGCTGAGCGCTTCGGCTGGTCTTTCGTGTTTCACCTGTTTCTCAGCCGCGATCAACTGGCGCGGGTCACCCAGCGCGTGGCCGGCAGCGAGTGGTGGTGCCGCGTCGAGGATGTCACGTGGCGGCATCCCGAGGGCCGGGGCTCGAACATCAAGAAACGGTGGAACCATCCGGTGGTTCATGTCAGTTGGAATGACGCGAATGCCTATTGCGCGTGGGCCGGCAAACGCCTCCCCACCGAGGCCGAATGGGAATGCGCGGCGCGCGGTGGGCTGGTGCAAAAGCGCTATCCCTGGGGCGACGAATTGACTCCGGACGGACGCCACCTGTGCAACATCTGGCAGGGCACATTCCCGAATCACAACACCGCCGCCGACGGATACGAAGGCACAGCTCCCGCGATGAGTTACAAGCCGAATGGCTATGGCTTGTTCAACGTGGCGGGAAACGTCTGGGAGTGGTGCCATGATTGGTTTAGCCGGGATTTCCATGCAGCCGGGCCACGCATCGACCCCACTGGGCCGCCTGCCGGCGATCAAAAGGCGGTTCGCGGCGGCAGCTACCTCTGCCACGCCTCCTACTGCAACCGCTACCGAGTGGCCGCGCGCACACGCAATACTCCGGACAGCTCCACCGGCAACATGGGCTTCCGCTGCGTGCGGGATGTGTGAGCCGCGCGCAAATTCCCCCAGCGCGGAGTATCTGCTTTAACGTCCCGCCTCCCCCGCCCGCAACAATCCCGCAGCCTTCCACCGCGTCTCCTCCCACTCCCGCTCCGGGATCGAGTCCGCAACGATCCCCGCTCCCGCATGAAAATGCGCCCCCCCGCCCCGCTCCAGCACCGCCGTGCGGATGGCGATATTAAATGCGCTGCTCCCATCGTACCCCAGCCACCCCATTGCCCCGGTATAAACCCCGCGCCGCGCCGGCTCCAGCTCCGCGATAATCTCCCGCGCCCGCTTCTTCGGCGCACCGGTAATCGACCCGCCCGGGAAACACGCCCGCAGCGCATCGATGTGATCCAAGTCCTCCCGCAGCCGCCCCGCCACGGTGGAGACCATGTGATGCACCTGCGCGTAGCGCTCCAGCTTGAGAAGCTCACGCACATGGACGCTGCCATAATCGCACACCTGCCCCAGGTCATTGCGCTCAAGGTCGGTAATCATCACCAGCTCCGCGCGCTCCTTCGCCGAGTCCCGCAGCTCGCCCGCCGCCGCCGCATCCGCCGCGGAATCCGCCCCGGTGGGCCGCGTCCCCTTGATCGGCCTCGTCACGATCTCCCGGCCCCGCATCCGCAGGAACAGCTCCGGCGACGCAGACGCGATATACCGCTCCCCCTCGCACAGCAACGCCGCATACGGCGCTGGCGAGCACTCCCGCAGCCGCGCGTAATATCCCAGCGCCGCCGCCGGAGTCCCGCTCCATCGGGCGTCAAAGCGGTGCGAGAGATTCACCTGGTAGATATCGCCGCTGGCAATGTACTCCTGCGCGCGCGCCACCATCGCCAGGTAATCGCCGGACGCCATCCCGGCCTCGAAATGGATCGCCTCATCCGCCACCTCCGCAGGATCCCGCGCCAGCAGATGCCGCATCCCGCCGGAGTCCGTCCACCGCCCCGTGTCATGGTGATAAATGAGATCCATCCCATACAGCCCAAACCGGAACCGCCCCTCGTACTCCACGCACCCCGCCGCAATTCCCGGCGTGCCCGCCCGGGCATTGATCGCCCGCCGCAGCCGCTCCCAATCCCCCGCCGTCTCCCCCTCGATCACCTCCTCCGGCCGCACCGCGACAATGGACACCGCCCCCGGCCCCGGCAGCGCGCTATCCAGGAACACCAGCCCCGGCAGGTGCGCAAGACGCAGCGCCACCTCCCAGGGACTCGCCTCCCCGGGGAGGATCTCCTCACCCATCCATCTGGTATCGCTTTTCAAAATGATCCGAAGCAGTATCGTCGTGCCCTTGCACCGATGAAAAGTCTTCTCGCTCTCCTCGCCGCCGTCGCCCTCCTCCCCATCGCCGCGCGCGCCCAGCAAACCGAATCGTCGCAAGCCCAGTCCCAGAGTCCCACGCCGGCCGGCCCCGTGCCCCGGCCGGCCAGCAGCCCGGAGATCAGCGGCAGCGAGGCTGCCTCCGCCGTACCCCTCCCCGGCGAGACCATTCCCGCCCCGCCGGCCCTCGAGAAACCGCTCCCTTTAATGCCCGAGACCATCCCGTCCGGCAGCGCCGGGCCCTCCGGCAGGCATGGCAAGGGCGCGAAAGCCGAATCCGGGGGCGAAGCCGCCACCAGCGGCACCGCTTCCAAAAACACCTTCGACGTCGAGCGCGACATCCGCCTCCGCGTCCACCTCCGCATGGCCGACACCCAGGCGGAGAACGACCCGAAAATCCAGGCCGATTGGCTCGCCGCCCATGAGACCCGCACCGATCCCGACCGCCGCACCGCCCTCACCAGGTATTATACCGACCTCACCGCCGAGGTGGAGAAAATCGACCCCACCATCGCCCAGCAGGCCGACGCCCGCAAAGCATCGGCGATCGACCGCCTCCACTACGCCCACCTCGGCGACGAACCACCCGAGCTCGACCCCTTCGGCACCCCGCCCCCGCCGCAGGAAGGCCAGAACCCGCCCAGCCCGGACACCGTCAACGGCTACTGAGAATCCGCTGGATTTCCCGGCAGGCCGATGTATCTTCGCCCTCCCTCTTCGTAAAAGAAGGGAATGTGTGACCAACGGCGCCATCGTCTAGGGGTTAGGACACGGCCCTCTCAAGGCCGGGACACGGGTTCAATTCCCGTTGGCGCTACCACTGAGAAACGGGGGGTCTACGCCTTTGGCAAAGTGGCAACGCTTTTCCCCACGCTGCTTGCCATTTCCTCAACCCACCACCAACCCTGGTTGTCTGAATGCCGCATTTGTTCCTTCCAGTCCTCCGGTAACCATTCCCTCCGCTATGGTTTGCGTATTTTTCCGCATTCCGGGTCAAAGTACGATTTACAACTATTCGTGCGAATCAAGCATATAGCCAGTATCACTGGAAAAAACATAAAACATCCTGCGCCTAAGATCTCCTCCCACCAGTGGGTGGCCTGGACTGCATATAGGCGCAGGAGCGCATAAAATATTAAAGAGATACCAACAACTCCGATTGAAAGTAGTTTTCTGGACAAGTTAATGCGCACCCAGCTGAGAAAAAACATGCAAGTCAACACTCCGATTGCCGACCAGTATATCGCTGCTCCCTGGTGGGTGATGGTATTTCTATATTGGGACATCTTTGCCCCCAGCCAGAAAGCCGCCAGTCCAATTAAGACACGGAGAATCCAAACTATGGGCGGTGCTTTGAGTAAATTATAACTGTTAGAGTGCATCGAGAAAGTTCTTATATGCGTCTTGGCGATCGATCATCGCCTTTGCAAATGGCGCTATGGTTGCCTCATCCTGGCTGCGAGATTCTCGGAATCAAAAGAGAGGCTTCCATCCGGAAATCGGACGATACTTGAGAGATCAACCCGCGAGTCTTGGTAAACGTCTTCAGGACTGCCGAGCACGTCTACCATTGCCGAGGGGAGGAGGTTGTGACGTATCATACTTTTATAAACCGCCTGTCGCTGGCGCTTCTTCGACATCCGGGCCTTCGGCAACCCACGCTCCATTGGTTGCAGCTTTCAGTCAAAGGAGTAACCGGCAAAACATATTTCATCAGGTTTTCCATCGCGGTAGACAATAATGTAAATTCCGTGGCCGCGGTCGATTTCCTCGAAGAAATCCTGATCTTTCTCAACGGTCGTCCGCGTTGGCTGCGTCGTGCCGAAGAGCTCCAATAGACGCTCGTCGGGAAGTGGGGAGGCGGCGAAGAATTCCGGCTCCTCCGATATATGATCCAGGTCCAAAATCGATCGCGTACCATCCGCCTCCGCGGCCGTTCGCGCCTCCTCGATGCTGCCGTGCTGGGCACCGGGGGAATCATTGCGGCGATCGAATGGGAACGGTGACGCCGGGTTGTACCGGCCGGCTTCGAACTCCTGCTCCCGCAGCCGTTCCAGTGCTTCGCCGATGTCAGCTCGATATTCCGTGAAATAGAGGTACGGTTCCGCTCCCATGTTAGTCTTTTACTGGATTCGAGGTGGGAATCGCAACGGAAATATTTTGGATTTCCTGAAAGAACCCGGTGATGTTACTTTGTTTGTATCTTCGAAAGTTCCAAACCTTTAAGCAGTTTGGGCGCCAGGCTGAAAAACCGGGCACAAAATCCAATCGCCGCGTCACAGGCCGGCTCGATGTCGCCGGGCAGAAGATATTCCCATTCCGC
>Ga0302319_10001892_pt1 | contig 46252 bp, 37 predicted proteins | sample Bog_T0_2_FD_203319 | JGI IMG/M metagenome (GOLD analysis project Ga0302319, IMG submission 203319) | Peat permafrost microbial communities from Stordalen Mire near Abisko, Sweden - Bog_T0_2 | ecosystem: Environmental > Terrestrial > Soil > Wetlands > Peat | place: Sweden: Abisko, Stordalen Mire...
TCTGCATCCCTTCGCCAGCCAGCAACACAATACGGCTGCGCAGCACCACGCGAGCCGCCATAGAACGCTTGCGGCTTAACCGCTCCAGTTCTTTGCCTGTAGTTTCATCGATCACAATGGCCGGAGCTATACGCATGACGAGGCCTCCTCATCATAAGATGAGCCTCGCCTCATACATGATTCTATTTATGACGCACTACACTAGCGATGAGGGGGCTCAGCCGAGCAGCCGGCTTAAAGACTTACAAAACTAAACGCGATGTTTCAAGGGGGTTGCGAGGATGAGGTCGGCGGCCTGGGGAAGGTCTTCTGCCTCAAAAGTTGCCTGGACTTCATCGGAAGCGCGCTCCGCTGGGTGATCTTCCTTCACCCGAATGGTGCGCACCCCTGCACTTTGCCCACACTCGATATCAGTGGGTCGATCTCCGACCATCCAGGAGTCAGGAAGTGAGATACCGAACTCAGCCTCAGCCTTGCGGAGGAAGTAGGTAGAGGGCTTACGGCATTCGCAAGGACCGGAGTGACTTGGAACGATGCCCTTGGGATGATGGAAGCAGTAGTAGAAGTCGGCAAAGCGGATACCGGCACTGTCGAGTCCATCCGCCAGCAACGCGTGGACAGCATGAAGCTCTTCGAGGCTGTTCTTGCCCTTTGCGTAATTGGGCTGGTTGGAAATCAGGATGAGCAGATAGCCCCCTTCCTGGAGGCGGCCAAGTGCAGGAAAGATATTCGGAGCAAACGCAAACTCATCCGGCCTGCCCGGGGATTCGTACTCCCCGGTAGCCGGATTGAAGACATTGCGATTGATAACGCCGTCGCGATCGAGGAAAACCGCGCGTATCACGCCTACTTTGTCGATTCCCATTTCATCTCATTCTTTTTGAGATTTGGATGGGACACGAGCAGGTGCCAGACCACGGCCTGAAACTCTTCTGCATGAGCAGTGACGGTATCGGCGGTGATGGTAGGGATCACGATGCAGGCATTTGCAACCTGCGCCGTGTAGCCACCATCGCGACCAACGATGCCGACAATCTTCGCACCAACCTCTTGAGCGAGCTTTAGGCTCTGCACAATATTGGCGCTCACATTCTTTTCGAGATTGCCACCGCCGACTGAAAAGATGCACAGGGTGTCACCTTTCCGGAGGCGGCTGCCACGGAGGATGTTGGCGTACGAGGAATCCCAGCCATCGTCATTCACGCGAGCGGTCAGTTCCGAAACGTTATCAGAGGGTGAGTAGCACTCGATGCCAGCGATTTTGCGGAAATCGTTCACCGCGTGACTGGCGTGGCCTGCGCCTCCACCAACGCCGATGAAGAAAAGCCGTCCTTCATTTTCTCTGGTCTCCCGCAAAATTTCGACGATTGCATCAACTTTTTCCGGATCGATCCCGGCCGCCAGCTGTTGGACTTCCTTTAGATACCGAAGCGTATATTCCGTTGCGCTCATGTAATCCTCCTTGTGGGTTTTAAATTTTCGATTTGTGTCTCAGGAGCTTGCCTGGACACGTTCTTTGTATTGATTAGGTTCTTCTTCTTCAACGATTAACAATTCGAGAATTGAGGATAAACAGCAGAAGATGTAGAAAGTCTATCAGAAACACGGATGAAGCCGCCAGAATAAATATCTGAGATGTTACAGGAGTACGTATAGTGCACGAATTTGAGACATTTGAAGATAGTGTTTGCTGATTTAGATATCGCGAGACGGACGGCCCCGGCGTGCAGAGTTCGTCCCTCATTCGCAGGCTGATGTTAATCACTGTCGGACCTCGGCGGCCTAGACTTTTGCTTCGAGGTCGGCGATAACATCGAAGAAGCGTTGGTCGAGTCGGCGGTTGGTAGCGATGGCTTCCTTGATGGGGATGTCGGTGATATCCGTGCCTTTGACGACGGCGATGCGTCCCCACTTTCCCTGGTGGACCATGTCGATTGCGTGAAGGCCATAGCGCTGGGCGAGGGTGCGATCGTAGGCAGTAGGCACGCCGCCACGCTGCGTGTGCCCAAGGTTGACAGAACGAGTTTCGAAGCCGGTCTTCTCTTCGATAAGCTCTGCGAGCGCTTCGCCGATGCCGGATAGACGCGCGTGACCAAAGGAGTCGACCTCTTTTGAAGCGATAACCTGGCCGACTTCCGGGAGATGGCAGCCTTCAGCCACGACGACTACGCCGTAGTGCTTGCCGCGGTCGTAGTTGAACTTAAGAAGTGCACAGACGTGATCAATGTCGATGTCTCTTTCTGGGACTAGGATGACGTGCGCGCCGCCTGCGACGCCGGAGGCATAGGCAATCCAGCCTGCATCGCGGCCCATGACTTCCACAACGACGACGCGATTGTGGGAGTCGGCGGTGGTGTGGATGCGGTCGATGGCCTCGGTGGCGATGGATACTGCGGTGTCATAGCCAAAGGTTGTGTCGGTACCGTTGATGTCGTTGTCGATGGTCTTGGGAACTCCGACGCTCGGAACACCCTGTTCGCTGAGGTAGAGCGTGACCGACTGAGTATCGTCTCCGCCAAGGGCTATGAGGGCGTCAATGTTGTTGCGCTTGAGAACCTCCTGGACCTTCTCAATGCCGCCGGGGATCTTTTTGACGTTAGTACGGGAGGAGTGGAGGATGGTTCCGCCCTTTAGCTGGATGCCGTCAATGTTTTCAAGGGTGAGGGGAATGAAATTGTTGTCGAGCACGCCACGCCATCCATTTAAAAAGCCAATAAACTCGTCGTTATAACGGTTGATTCCCTTCTTTACGGCGGAATAAATCACCGCATTCAATCCAGGGCAATCGCCTCCGCCGGTCAACAAAGCAACACGCATGTTTCTATCTCCTCTTCGTATTTGCAGGGCCGAGTGAGGCCGAGTTGGGAGTTTCTTGAATTTGCACGGCCAGGCCTTGTCATGGCCGGATTCGCACGGTCTGGGTTTCTACCACATGAACTTATCGAAAAGGGACGCGAGCTATTGGAGCACCGTTTTTCGATGATGGTTGAGTTCCGAGCGAAATCGCGGGAGGACACCTTAGACAGTGTAACGCGGGACTGAAAAGAGAAATCGTGACAGGCCGTACGAGAAGAAAGATTTGTGCGCTGGGAAATTAGGTGAACTGAGGGCGCGCCGCAATGATTGAATAGACATATGCCCGGAACCGGAGCGCTCTTGTTGTTGGCGTTCGCCACGATTGTTGTAGGTACGCTGCTTGTGCTGCTTCAGTTGACGCGCCTTGGATACATTGTCCGTGCCACGATTCACGATCAGCCACGGCAGCGCATGTTTCTGGCTTCAGTGGCATTCGTAATCACGTTTGTGGGAGTGCGAGCAATTGTGATCCTAATCAGGCACGATGTGGGTCCGTTCCAGTGGGTGCTGGTGCGTGGCCATCACATTCACCACCTGGTTTGGGGCATTTTGATCCTGCTGCTGGTGGGATATGGGTGGCTTCTGGACCTGGGGCGGTCGCACACGCCGATGGCGATCTTCCTGAGCCGGCTTATGTCCGTAAGCTACGGCGTGGGAGCGGCGCTGACGTTGGACGAATTTGCGTTATGGCTCAACCTTGAACCCGATGCCTATTGGAACCGGGAGGGACGCCTCAGCATTGATGCGGTGATCGTGTTTGGCAGCGTGTTGGCGATGGGTGCGTGGGGGCTGCCGTTCTTTCGCGGGTTGCAACGGATGTGGATGCGTGGCTCGAAGCTGCGCGGCAAACTTGCCGCGCCTATACGCCGCGCGCGGTTGCTTCGTCCGCGTAAAGTTCGTCGATTACCGCCGCGTATCGTGCCGTAATCGCGCGACGCTTGAGCTTCATCGACGGAGTCAGTTCGCCTGACTCCTGGGTCCACTCTTCTGCAACCAGCTTAAAGCGCTTCAGCGTCTCGAAGTTGGCCAGCCCGCTGTTGACATCCCGAACGATCTCCGCATAAAGAGCAACAACCCGGCTATCGGCCACGAGTTCAGCACGGCCTGCAGCCAGAAGGCCATGCTGCGCCGCCCAGGCATCAAGTGCCGCGAAGTTGGGACAAATGATGACGCAGACGAACTTGTGCTTGTCGCCGACCAGGGCCGCATTGGCAACGAGGACATTGTTCTTGAGCTTGTTCTCAATGGGCTGCGGGGCGACAAGCTTGCCGCCCGAGGTCTTAAGCAGTTCCTTCTTGCGGTCGGTGATATAGAGAAAGCCGTCGGCGTCGAGGTGGGCGATGTCGCCGGTGCGGAACCAGTCATCGGAATCAAAACATTCAGCATTGGCTTCCGGTTTATGCCAGTACCCGACGAACACAGCGGGGCCGCGGGTAAGCAGTTCCCCGTCCTCGGCAAATTTAAGTTCCACATTGGGGAGCGGACGCCCGACAGAACCCATGCGGTGGCTAAGAGGGGTGTTAAGGGAGATGACGGGAGAGGTTTCGGTGAGGCCGTAGCCTTCCCAAAGGGCAATGCCGACGGACGCGAACCATTGCGCGGTATCGATGCCGAGGGGCGCGCCGCCGGACACGAATGCGCGGACACGGCCTCCAAAGGCTTCCTGAACTTTGGAGTAGACGAGCTTGTTTGCCAGCTTCCATAGGACGGCATTTGGCTGATTGCCGCTGTAGGTAACGTCGCGGTATTTTGCGCCGAGGTTTACCGCCCAGGCGAGGATTCTCTTTTTCACCGCCGAGGCAGCCGATTTTTGCTCGACCGCTTGGCGGATTTTCTCATAGACGCGAGGGACACCGACGATGACGGTTGGGCGGATCTCCTTCATTGCCTGGGGTAACTTATCGAATTGGGAACAGTAGGCAACCTGCGCGCCAGACATGTACATGACGTAGTCGAGGGCACGGGCGGTGATATGTGAAAGCGGGAGGAAAGAAATGCAGGAATCCGTGGCGTTGAAGTTGAAATCAACAGCTGCGTAGTTCTGATTGGAGGCAATGTTGCCGTGCGTCAGGGCGACGCCTTTGGGTTCGCCCGTGGTTCCGGAAGTGTAGATGAGGGTTGCGATGTCTTTGGGCTCGACAGAGCGAACCAGGGCGTCAAAGATGGGATCGCGTTCGGCACCACGCGCATCGGCACCTTCCATGAGTTCGCTAAAGGCAATGGCGCCTTCGAGCGGGGCTGCGGAATCCATGATGACGATGCGTTCGAGTTCAGTCTGATTCCGCACAGCGTTGAGCTTGTCAAACTGGGCACGCGTGGAAACAACGGCTATCCGGCAACCGGCGTCGCGCAGAAGGGCGGCAATCTGCTCACCGGTGAGGGTGGGATAGATGGGCACGTTGGCGGCGCCGATTCCAAGCGATGCAAAGTCAGTGACAGCCCATTCCCAGCGGTTTTCGCCGATGAGGGCGATGCGGTCGCCCTTTTGCGCGCCCCAGCTGAGGAAGGCCTCAGCAAGCGCGTGAACACGCTGATAGATTTGATTGCCGGAGATCGGGAGCCAGTGGCCAAACTCGTCCTGCCAGAGGACGGCACGCGGGTTGCCGGCAGCCGCAATGCGGCTGAAAAGGTCATTAATGGTCGAAATTGAAGCGGAAACGGTCATTGGATTCAATCGGGAACGCGGAAAACCGAACTCGCGGCCAGTCGAGAGTGTATCAGCGCGGAGGGATGTCCGCGAAGAGGCCCGCGAGTGAGCCCTGGATTTAGATCCACACATTGGAGTCGCGTACTGGCCGGCAAATAGAAGAAAGATAGGCGAGCGCTGGTTGCATACTTATGCATTTTGGATGTATATTTATTCAAGCGCGGTCGCTAAATTGCGGGCCGCGCTTTCGCTTTGTCCGGCGGACAAAGAGCGATCGGCGAAAAAACGGGATGAAGTTTCAACGGCACAATGCGATTCGGGAACTGGTGGGTCACTCTCTTGTGAGCAACCAGGACGAGTTGCGCCGGAAACTGCGCCGCCGCGGATTTGAAGTCACACAGGCTACGCTGTCGAGAGACATCCACGAGTTGCAGCTATCCAAGGGTCCGGGCGGCTATTCCCTGCCCGGCAGCAATGGGAATGGGGCGGCGCCCTTTGTGGATGACGGGTCGCCGACGGTGGCTGAAATGCTGGAGAGTTTTGGCCTGCGGGTGCGTCAGGCGATGAACCAGGTAGTGATTGGGACGGCGATGGGTGGAGCGCAACCCGTGGCGGCCGCGCTGGACCGCGCAGGATGGCCGGAGATCATCGGCACGATCGCCGGAGACGATACGGTATTGGTGATTTGTCCCGATACGAAACGGGCGAGCGAAGTGGAAGCACAATTGAGGACGATTCTGGAGTCATGAACGAGAGCGTACAAACCGGGGTTGTGGGTGTAACTGGTTACGCGGGTGCTGAACTGGCTCGACTGCTTGTGCGGCACCCCCGCTTGAAGGGTAACCCGCCGGTATTTGCCGGGCGTGTGGATGCGAAGGAGGAGGCTCGGGGCGGTGTGCCGCTTGGGGAGATCCATCCACAATTGGCGGACAGTGCGGGCAACGGCACCTTGAAACTGGAACCCTTTTCGTGGGAACTGTTGAGAAAACGCGGCGTTGAAGTTCTATTCCTGGCTACACCGCATCAACAATCGCGGGAGTGGGCGCCGGAAGCGCTGGCACACGGGCTGCGCGTGATCGATTTGAGCGGAGCTTGGAGGCTGACGGAAGCGACCAATCGCGCGGTTTACAACTTTGAAGATGACGGGACAGATTTAGCAGCTGAGACGCAGGCGCTGGCTGTTTACGGCATGCCGGAGTTGCATCGGGCGAAGATTGCAACGGCGCGGCTAGTGGCCAATCCTGGGTGTTATGCGACGTCAGTGATTCTGGCGCTGAAGCCGCTGGTTCAGGCTGGGCTGGTGGACCGGGAGCGTGGGATCGTTGCGGATTCAAAGAGCGGGGTAAGCGGAGCGGGTAAGACTCCGAGCGCAAAGACACATTTTATGTATGCGGCGGATAACCTCTCGGCTTATGGAGTGTTTACACATCGGCATACGGGAGAGTTGCTGGAGCAGATTGGCGTGGACAATAGCGAAATCATTTTTACGCCGCACCTGCTGCCGATTCCGCGGGGGATTTTGTCCACGATATATGTGCGATTTCACGAAGTGCAGACAACGGCGAGCGTGGCGCGGATTTACCACGAGTTTTTTACGGAATGCCCGATGGTGCGGATCTATGATAAGGCCTTGCCGCAGATTCAGTACTCGCTGCGGACATGCTATGCCGACATCGGCTTTCACCTTGCAGCAGATGGTCGGCGTGCGGTGATTGTAAGTTGCCTGGATAATTTGCTGAAGGGCGCGTCATCCCAGGCGGTGCAGAATCTAAATGTGATGCAGGGCTGGGGAGAAGCGGAGGGCCTGGAATGAAGTATGTGGTGAAGTTGGGTGGTGCGGGCCTTGAAACTCCGTCGCTTCTTGCCGGGTCGATGCGTGCGATTGCGGAACTGGTGCGCGATGGAAACCAGGTAGCTGTGGTGCATGGCGGTGGTGTGCAATTGACGCGCATGCTGAAGGCTCTGGGCAAAGCGAGTGAGTTTATCAACGGGCTGCGCGTAACCGATGCTGAGACGCGTGACGTTGCGCTGATGGTGCTGGCGGGCAAGGTAAACAAGGGACTGGTGGCAGCACTGGGTACTCTGGGACAGCCTGCTGTCGGGCTCTCGGGCGGAGATGGATTGACCTTTCGAGCCCGCAAGAAACGGACTGCTCCCGACCTTGGCTTTGTGGGTGAAATTGCGGCCAGCGATCCGCGTTGGATTGAGGCGGTCTGGCAGTTGAACGGCGTGCCGGTGATCTCTTCGATGGCGCTGGGATTCGATGGTGAATACTACAATATCAATGCCGATGAGATGGCGGCGGCGTGTGCCATTTCATGCCGTGCAGATGCACTGGTCTTTCTGACGGATGTGCCTGGAGTAAAGGATGCGAGCGGTCAAGTACTCCGATGGCTCTCCATCGATCAGATCGCCGAAATGGCCAAAAGTGCGGTCATTTCCGGCGGGATGTTGCCCAAACTGAGCGCCTGCCGTGAAGCACTGCTCAACGGCGTGAAGCGGGTAAGAATTCTGCCAGCCGAGGCTGCCGGTTCCCTTCCTGACCTGTGCAGTTCGCGCGTGGCCTACGGCACCGAAGTGATGGTGGCGTAGCAGTCCGGATGAGAACCGGATCAGGAGATACGGAATTGACGAAACTCGATCAAATTCGCGCAGCAGAAGCGAAACTTCTGCTTTCTACTTATGAGCGGAACCCAATCCTTTTCGTGACGGGTGAGGGTGTTCACATCGTTGACGAGAACGGTACGAAGTACCTTGACCTGCTCAGCGGCATTGGGGTCAACGCGCTTGGCTACGGGCATCCGGTGATTGAAGAAGCAATTGCGAAGCAGAGCCGCGTGCTGATTCATACTTCAAATCTGTTCTTCCATGAAGGACAGGCGGAACTCGCGTGGCGGCTTACAGAGCGCACAGGCATGGATCGCGTGTTTTTTGCGAATACCGGCACGGAAGCGTGGGAAGGCGCAATGAAGCTGGCGCGCGCGTATGCCGGGCTGAAGCGGAGCGAGGGAAAGCAGATTGGGACGAGGTTCCTGGCGCTGGAGCAGAGCTTCCACGGGCGGACGTTCGGGTCTGTTTCGACAACTTACAAAGCGAAGTACCGCGAGCCATTTGGGCCGGTGGTGCCAGGTGTCGAGTTTGTAAAGTTCAATGACGTGGACGATCTGCGTGCGAAGTTTAGCAACGAGGTCTGCGCGATTCTGGTGGAAGCGATCCAGGGCGAGGGCGGAATTCGGCCATTGACGTCGGAATTCTTCGCAGAAGCGCGGGCACTGACGAAGTCGACGGGAGCGCTCCTGATCGTGGATGAAATTCAGGCTGGCATGGGGCGCACAGGCAAGTGGTGCGCGTATCAGCACTACGGCATTCAGCCGGATGTGACTACACTGGCAAAGCCGCTGGCCGGCGGGATTCCACTGGGGGCGATTCTGTGTACAGAAGAGGCTTCGCGCGCTATTCATGCGGGGATGCACGGGACGACATTCGGTGGTGGTCCGCTGGCATGCGCGGTTGCTATTGCTGTGATTGACCACATTGAGAAAGAGAACTTGCTGGCGCATGCAACTGAAGTTGGAGACTACTTCCAGCAGGAGCTTCGTTCGCTGGCTGCAAAGCACAGCGCGATCATTGATGTGCGCGGCAAGGGACTGATGGTTGCGGCGGAGCTTGATTCGGCCGATCTGGCCAAGCTGTTGGTGGCAGAGATGCTGAAGCGGCACATCCTGATCAACTGCACCAGCAACACGGTGCTCCGCTTCCTGCCGCCTTACATATTGGAGCGTACGCATCTCGACACTGCGATTGCGGCGCTGGATGAAATCTTTACCGAACACGCGGCCGCGGTGGGTGCATCGCAAACGGCCGCTGGAGGCAGCGACCATGTCTAGCAGAACCTTGATTGAAACGCCGGAGGCAGTTGTGCCCATTGCAAAAGACCCTGATGTTCTTGCAGCAGCGGCACGCCTCGCCGGTGAGGACCTATGCTCGATTGCCGATTTGAGTAGCGCGGAAGTGCGCGCGATCATGAAGCTTGGCCACGATGTGAAGCGAAATCCGCGCGAGTACCGGCATGCGCTGGACGCGAAGCAGATGGTGCTGATGTTCGAGAAGGCGAGCCTGCGCACCCGTCTCAGCTTTGAGACGGGCATCAACACGCTGGGCGGCAACGCGATTTTTGTGGACCATACGAGTTCGCCGCTGGGCGAGCGCGAATCTGTGGCCGATGTAGCGCGTAACGTGGAGCGTTGGGTGGATGTAATTGTTTTGCGGACATACGCGCACGACACGATTACCGAGATGGCTGCCAACTCGCGCGTGCCGGTGATCAATGCCCTGTCGGACTTTGAGCATCCGTGCCAAGCTCTGGCGGACTTCATGACGCTGCAGGAGCATTTCGGCGGAGTGAAGGGACTGAACTTCACTTACCTTGGCGATGGCAATAATGTTTGCCATTCGCTGATGCTGACTGGGGCGCAACTCGGGGCCAATGTGACGATTGCCACGCCGCGCGGGTATTCGCCGGACATCGAGATTGTGACGCTGGCGCGGGACATTGCGCAGGCAAATGGATGCGAAGTGCGGCTGCTGCAGGATCCGCAGGTGGCCGTGGAAGGCGCGGATGCGGTCTACACGGATGTGTGTGTGAGTATGGGCTTCGAGCACGAATCGACCAAGCGCGCACCGATTTTCCGTCCGTTCCAGGTGAATGAGCCGCTGATGGCAAAGGCTAACCCGCATGCTGTGTTCATGCATTGCCTGCCGGCGCGGCGCAATGCGGAAGTGACGGACACGGTACTGGATGGTCGGCAGTCGATTGTCTTCGACCAGGCAGAGAATCGCATGCACGCGCAGAAGGCGCTGCTGCTGTTGCTGCTGGGCGGGCTGGCGAATGTGGCAAGTTTCAACCTCTGAGCACAGACCTCACCGGAGGCAGAATGATTGAATCTGACAATCTGCAAATGGCCGAGACGGTTTCTCCGCAAAATGGATGGATACGGCCACTAGGAGCTTGTCTGGGAGTCTTTGGTATTTGTGCGCTCTACACGATTATGAATTTCTACGACGCAAGGAGAGATGCAGACATTGCACCACGAGAGCAATCTGCGATGGGTGTCATCACGGATAAGACCACTGGGAAGAATGGCAGCATCTATTTCAGATTCCCTTACAGCAGTGACCACATATTTTCTTACCACGACGTTTACTATAACGATTCGGAGGAGGGCGGTAAGGGGTTCAATGTTGGTCAAAAGGTAAAAGTTTATTTCGACCCCAATAATCCATGGACGGGCAGCCTAAGTGATTTCAGGGAGTCGAGCAACAGGCATGCTCGGAACGGGAGACTATTGCTCGCATGTGCCATTCTTTCAGGGGTTGCAGGTGTGTTTTGCTTGTTTCGCGCGCGAGGACGACGACGTGAAATTGTGTAGGCAGCCACAGATCGAGGGGCCTAGAGGCTCTATTGCATTGCGCTAGATAGCTGGGGTCAAACAGATTAGTTCTTTTTGAGGTTTGTAATCATGTCAGTAATTCTTGAATCATTGCCCGTCGGGGAGAAGGTGGGCATCGCGTTTTCTGGTGGGCTGGATACTTCTGCTGCTCTGCATTGGATGAAGGAAAAGGGTGCGATTCCCTACGCCTATACAGCGAATCTCGGCCAGCCCGACGAGACCGATTACGAAGAAATTCCGCGCAAGGCACTTGAGTACGGCGCCGAGAAGGCACGGCTGATTGACTGTCGTGCGGCGCTGGTCCACGAAGGTATTGCAGCGTTACAGGCATGCGCTTTCCACATCACGACTGCTGGAGTCACGTACTTCAACACCACGCCAATCGGTCGCGCTGTCACAGGCACGATGCTAGTGGCGGCGATGAAGGAAGACGAAGTAAACATCTGGGGCGATGGCTCGACGTTCAAGGGTAACGACATCGAGCGATTCTACCGTTACGGCTTGCTGGTGAACCCCTCGCTCAAGGTTTATAAGCCTTGGCTCGATGCGGCGTTCATCGACGAACTCGGTGGGCGAGCGGAGATGTCGGAGTTCATGCGGCGCTCGGGTTTTGCGTACAAGATGTCGGCGGAGAAGGCCTACTCCACCGACTCCAACCTGCTGGGTGCAACGCACGAAGCAAAAGACCTGGAGCTGCTGTCATCGTCGATCCGGATTGTCGAGCCCATCATGGGCGCGGCTTCGTGGCGGGACGATGTCGAGGTGAAGCCCGAAGAGGTCTCCGTCCACTTTGAAGAGGGCTTCCCGGTTGCATTGAACGGCAAGCAATTCGCTGACCCAGTCTCACTGCTGCTGGAAGCGAACCGCATTGGCGGGCGACATGGGTTGGGGATGTCGGACCAGATTGAGAACCGCATCATTGAGGCAAAGAGCCGCGGCATCTATGAGGCTCCGGGGCTTGCGCTGCTGTTTATCGCGTATGAGCGCCTTATTACCGGCATTCACAACGAGGACACGATCGAGCAGTATCGCGACAATGGGCGCAAGCTTGGCCGCCTGCTTTATCAGGGGCGGTGGTTCGACTCCCAGGCCATCATGCTGCGCGAATCCGCACAGAGGTGGGTTGCCGGTCCTATTACCGGAGATGTGACGCTTGAACTACGGCGCGGGAACGACTATTCGATTCTCAACACCGAATCGCCCAACCTGACTTTCCATCCGGAGCGGTTGAGCATGGAGAAGACGGAATCCGCATTTTCTCCGCGCGACCGCATCGGCCAGCTGACGATGCGCAACCTGGACATTACGGACACTCGTGCGAAGCTTCTCACTTATGCCCAGAGCGGGCTCCTGACGCTGAGCAAGGGCAGCGAAATGCCGCAACTCAGCGGCGGCAAAGAAAACGAACTGTGAGTTGGCCGATGTCGAATCAAGAACAATCCGTGAAGATGTGGTCTGGGCGGTTTCGGGAGCCGCTCGATGGCGAATTTGAGCAGTGGCAGAGGTCGATTGTGTTTGACTGGCGGTTGCTTGCGCAGGAAGCCGCAGCCAGCAAGGGGCACGCTTCGGCGCTGATTGCGGTGGGAATTCTGACTGTCGCTGAGGGCGCGGAGGTTCGCGCGGCGCTGGACTCGATTGCCGCGGATCATTCGTCGGACGCGGGCAAGGCGGTGGTGCGCGATCACCCAACCGCGGAAGACATTCATCATTTTGTGGAGCTGGAGTTGGTGAAGCGGGTAGGGTCGCTGGGGCTGAAACTGCATACGGGGCGCAGCCGCAATGAGCAGATTGCTACGGACCTTCGGCTTTATGTAAGGGTGCAGATCGGGCTTGTGGTTGAGGCGCTGGCGGCCTGGGCGGATGCGCTGGTGGAGCAGGCGCACAGTGCGGGCGAGGCGGTGATGCCGAGCTATACGCATTTGCAGCGGGCTGAGCCGGTACTGGTCGCGCACTGGCTGCTGGCTTATGTGGAGATGGTTCTGCGGGATGCAGCACGGTTGCAGGATTGTGCCGCTCGGCTGAATTATTGCCCGCTGGGTTCGGGAGCGGTGGCAGGGGCAACGCTGGCGCTGGACCGCACGATTGCTGCGCGGGAGTTGGGATTTGCGGCGCCCACGGCGAATTCGATGGATGCAACGAGCGACCGGGATTTCATTCTGGAGTATTTGCAGGGGCTGACATCTGTTGGGTTGCATCTGAGCCGGTTTGCGGAGGAGATTACGCTGTTTGCAACGGCGGAGTACAACTTTGTGGCGCTTCCGGAGGCGTTTTCTACGGGCTCTAGCGCGATGCCGCAGAAAAAGAATCCGGATTTAACGGAACTGATTCGGGCCAAGGTAGGGCGAATTCACGGGGCTGCGCAGGCGGTTACGCTGCAACTGAAGGGGCTGCCGCTGGCCTACAATAAAGACATGCAAGAGACACAGGAGCCGGCATTCTCAGTGGAGTTTGTGCCGCAGATGTTGAGGTTGGTGGCGCGATTTACGGGTGCGCTGAAGTTCAATCGGGAGCGGATGAACGAGACGGCGCAGTCGGGGTATCTGAATGCCATGGCGGCTGCGACTTACCTGGTTCATAAGGGCGTGCCGTTCAGGACAGCGCACGAGAAGATCGGGAATGCAGTGCGCTATGCGCTGGAGAAAAACGTGGAACTGGGTGAGTTGACGTTGGAGGAGTTGCGGACATTTGGCGAGGAGTTCGATACGGATTTCTTTGCTGCCGTCACGTTGCAGGCAACGCTTGATTGCCACGACGTGATTGGCGGGACCGCGCGTTTACAGGTGAAGACGGCTCTGGCTGAGGCGACGAAGCGCATTGCGGCTTTGGCAGCGCATGCGAACTCGGGGGAGGCTGTCCATGCTGGTGCGTAAGGCGCTGCTTCAGGACGCTTCCAACGTCTACGACCTGGTGAATTCGCTCTCGACGGACGGCACGCTGCTGAAGCGGGCGTTTGCGGAGATCTGCGAAAACATTCGCGATTTCACAGTCGCCGAGTCCGATGGCGGCGTGTTTCTGGGATGCGGTGCGCTGCATTTTTACGGGCCGCATTTGTGTGAGGTGCGTTCCATAGTGGTGAAGCCGGAGGCCAAGGGACAAGGCGCCGGCGGACGGATTCTTGGCTCGCTGATTGAAGAGGCGGAGTTGCACGGCATCCAGTCGGTGTGCCTGTTTACGCGCATTCCGGACTTCTTTTTCAAGTATGGATTTCGCGTAGTGGAAGACAAGTCGGAGTTGCCGGACAAGATCTTCAAGGATTGCCAGATGTGTCCGCGACTGCATCGCTGCGACGAAGTTGCGATGGTGCGCGGACGGATTCCGCGGATGTCGATTCTTGGGCCGCGATATGAGGCGCAGCAGCTGGTGAGGCTTTCAGGGTGAGCGAGGAGCAGCTGGTAGCCTCTAGCTTTTAGCTCCTAGCTCGATAGGTGGCCGGTCGGGCTTGATGGACTTGACCATGGCTGCGGCTACGACGGCTTGGCCGTAGCTTAGGCCACCATCGCCGGGGCTTACTTTGCAGTGTTCGAAGACTTGAAAGCCTTCTTCTTCGAGGCCTGAGCGTAACAGGCGAGCAAGACGGCGGTTTGCCATGCAGCCGCCGCTCAGCACCACTTGATTGATGTCGGTATTAGTGCGCGCATTCCCCGCAGCATGGATGAACCCCTCGGCAACGCCCGCATGAAACCGCGCTGCAATGCGACTCGCCGGAACCCTGCGCCAAAGGTCATCGAGCACAGCCTTCCACATCTTTCCGGTTCGAATGACGTTGACACTACCTGAGCTTTCCTCCGGCCGGTACAGTTCAGGCACATAATTTCCCTGCTCAAACTTCTCTGGTTCGTCAACGGCGGTCCCTTCCAACTCTATCGCTGCCTGCGCCTCATAATTGACGCTGCGGCGATTCAGAACCACTGCCGCTACCGCATCAAAAAGCCGCCCCAGGCTCGAAGTCATCGGCGAGTTGATGCTGCGGTCGATCATGCGCTTCAAGACTCGCACTTCACTCGCTTCGGCACCAAGAAGCCTGACAATTTCGTCTGAGAGCACATCGAACCCAGCGGCGTGAAGTGCTCCGAGGGCCATTCGCCAGGGCTCTTTGACTGCGGCATCGCCACCGGGCATGGGGATGTATTCGAGATGAGCCCAGCGCTGAAAGCTCGCCAGAGAGCAGATGAGCACTTCCCCACCCCAAATGCGGCCGTCGGTTCCGTAGCCGGTGCCATCGAGGGCGAGGCCGATGACCGGGCCGCAGAGGCCCTGCTCGGCCATGCAACCGGCCGCGTGGGCGTGATGATGCTGAACGGCAATCAAGGGAAGGCCGCGCTCGGCTGCCCATTTCTTCGCCCATAACGTTGAGAGATAGCCGGGATGGAGGTCGTGGGCGACGGCCTCGGGTTCGACCTCGAAAGTGTACATGAGGTGCGCGAGGGACTCCTCAAAGAACTTGAGGCCGGTAAGGTTTTCGAGGTCACCGAGATGCTGGCTCTGATAGACTAAATGGCCGCTGGCAATGGCAAATGCATTCTTGAGATGGCCGCCGACTGCGAGCAGGGACGACGCGTCGATGAATTTGGGAAGCGGAATGCCGAGGGGAACATAGCCACGAGCTCGGCGCAGTAACTGGGGCGCACCATCAACGATCGCAGTGACGGAATCATCGCATCGCTGGAGGATTTCGCGATCGTGCATGAGGAAGGCATCAGCGATTTCATTCAGGCGCTGGAGTGCTTCGTGGTTGTCAATTGCGATTGGTTCTTCGCTGAGGTTGGCAGAGGTCATGACGAGGGCCGTGAGCTTACCGGAAGCGAAAAGGAGGTGCTGGAGCGGCGCACAGGGCAGGAAGACACCGAGCCAGGGAATCCCGGGTGCAACGGCTTCGGCGATTGGGCTGCCGGGCAGTTTCCGAACGATTACGATGGGGCGCGCTGAAGTGGTGAGCAGGATTTCTTCTTCGGCGGTGAGGGCGCAGATGCGGCGCGCTGCATCCAGATCTTCGACCATGACGGCCAGGGGTTTGCCGTAGCGATGCTTGCGTTCCCGCAGGCGCAAGACTGCGGCCTTGTTGGTGGCGTCGACGCTGAGGTGAAAGCCGCCGATGCCTTTGATGGCCACGATCTCGCCGGCAATCATGCGATCAATGCAGCCTTCTACAGGATCGTTGACTGAGAGACATTCGCCCTGCGGATCAATGAGCGAAACCTGCGGGCCGCATTGCCAGCAGGCGTTGGGCTGGGCGTGGAAGCGGCGGTTGGTCGGGTCGTCATACTCGGCCTGGCATGCAAGGCACATGGGGAAGCAGGCCATGGATGTCTGCGGACGGTCATACGGGATGCGGCGGGTGATGGTAAAGCGCGGTCCGCAGTTGGTGCAGTTGAGGAAGGGATAACGGTAGCGGCGGTCTGTTGGGTCGAGCAATTCGCGAATGCAGTCGGAACACGTCGCGGCGTCGGCGGGGATGCCGGTGGAGACACGGCCAAGGACTTCGCTGGCGACAATGCGGAAGCCTGTCTCGCCGAGGGCGGGTAGTTCCCTCGCTTCGACTGAATCGATGCGTGCAAGGGGCGGTGTCTCCTCACTGAGGCGGCCAAGGAATGCGTCCAGATTTCTCGGAGAGCCTTCGAGTTCGATAGTGACCCCGTCGGTGTCGTTGGAGATGAAGCCAGAGAGATACTCCTCCTGCGCGAGGCGGTAGACGAATGGACGAAAGCCTACGCCCTGCACAATCCCGCGGACCACAACACGGCGGCGGAGGGGCAAGACCGATTCGTGGATTGGCTGGGTTTGATCGGTCAACAAAGCGGCCTCATACCGGAGACAAGGATAGCGCATCGAGAGTTCGTTGACGAGCTTATAGAGCCGTCCTGTAGATTTGAGGTCTCCGGCGCGGGGTAAATGATTTCCGATTGTGCAAGCGACTGTGGAGGCTGACGCAATGGCGACGCATACGATCATGGGGTTGGACGTGGGCGGAACCAAGACGGCCTGCGTGGAAGGCACGGCGGAAGGAAGAATCCTGGCGCGCACGGAATGGCCAACAGAGGCGTGGCGGCCCTTCGTGGAGGTGTTTCCGGTGATTGAGGAGCAGCTTGGAAGGATGTTAGAGGAGGCTCAGCACGAAGGACGGAGGCCGGTAGCGATCAGCGTTTCGATCGGCGGACCACTCAGGATTGGAGAAGGGTATTTGGTCAACCCGCCGCACCTGCCGGGGTGGCATAATGTCGCGTTGAAACAGCACCTCAGCGAGGCGTTTCCGAACCTTCCGATATTCGTGGAACACGACGGAAATGCTGGGGCTCTGGCGGAGTTTCACTTTGGAGTTGGCAAGGGATTAACGGACTTAAGGCACCTGATCTTTCTCACATTTGGGACGGGGATTGGCGCGGGGTTCATTGTGAACGGACAGGTTTTGCGTGGGGTGACCGATACGGCAGGCGAAGTGGGCCACTGGCGGCTGGCGGAAGATGGGCCGCCGGGTTTCGGGAAACGCGGGTCGTGGGAGTCGTTCGCCTCCGGAGCGGGGCTGATTGAACTGGCGGCGGAGATGTTTCCGGCGCGATGGAACCGGGAGTCGGCGATTGCGTCGCTGGTGACGGCAATTCTGGAAGGGGACAGCGACGCAATGCAGGTCGCCGAAGTCGCCGGTGAGTGGATGGGGCGGGGACTGGCGCTGCTGATTGATGCGCTGAACCCGCAGATGATTGTGTTCGGTTCTCTGGGTGTGGTGCTGGGGGAGCGGATTCTTGGGCCGGCGCGCAGAGTGATTGCGGCGGAGGCATTGCCACAGGCAGTTGCAGCATGTGCGCTGGCTCCTGCGGCACTGGGGAGGCAGATTGGGGATGTTGCAGCGCTGATGGCCGCTTTGGTGAGCCAAGATGTACAGCGGCTGCTACAGACTGCGGTTTAAACTCAAACTCATGAGAGTCATTGCAATTGGACGCGTCCTTCGGAGCGCGGCGCTGCTGGTATGCATTTTGGCTGAGCTTGGCTTCGCCGCCAATGCACAAACGGCACCATTGGATGAGCAGGCGATCATTCGCGGAATCGACGCGGCCGTGAAGGCGCGGCTCGACGGAACTTTGAGCTACACGGTGACGGAACACTACCAGGTGTATCGCGGCGGAGATGAGACACACCCTGCGGCCGAGATGACGGTGAAGACGACCTACGAGAAGGAGTCGGGAAAGGAGTATGCGATTCTATCTCGGAGTGGGTCGGATGCGATCCAGAAGTTTGTACTCAATTCGATTTTGGAGAACGAGAAGTACATCAACGAACCCGGGGTGCGCGAGGGGTCGTGGATGACCTCAGACAATTATCTTATGAAGTTGAAGGCAGCCAATCCGCAAAAGGTAGACGGGCGGGACTGCTACGCGCTGTCTGTGACGCCAAAGCACTCTGGACCTGGCCTGATTGAAGGCACAGTTTGGGTGGATGCGGGAGATCAGTCCATCACGAAGGTTGAGGGGACGACGGCAAAAAGTGTTTCGATCTTCACCGGAGCCACACAGGTAATGCGCCAGTATGCAAAATTCAGCGGCTTCTCTGAGGCTATCAATGCCCGCGCCACTACCAGCAGTTTTCTGTTTGGGCAGACGGTCATCACCATCGACTATAGCGGCTACGAATTGAATATTCGTGCTACGAAGTGACGCAAGCCACGCCGGACCGGAAGATTGTGATCTATACTTGGCGGCGTGACACTCCTTTTCACCGACTGGAAACTCGACGCTGCGCTGGGCTCCTGTTTGCTTTTGGGCCTTCGCCATGGGTTCGACTACGACCATCTTGCGGCCATCTCAGACATCACGGCTGTGCAGCAAAACTGGCGGAGCGGATTGCGGTTGGGGATGACCTACGCCCTGGGGCACGCGTTTACGGTGGCTTTGCTGGGGGTTGCGGTGCTGCAGATGCATGTGGGGCTACCGCAGGGGCTTGACCACTGGACGGAGCGGCTGATTGGTTTGACCTTGATTCTTCTGGGTGTCGGAGTCGTTGCGGGCATTCTGCGCAAGGATCGGCACGGGCACGCTCATGGCCGCATTGAGAGCAGGTTGGTAATTGCGATCAACGGTGTGCTGTGGCTGGGCTGGCAGGTGCGCAGGTTCCTGGACGGGCAGGCGCGGCAACCGGACCGCTTTCAATGGATGTATACGGGCAAATCGGTCTTCGTGATCGGCATGCTGCACGGCGTGGGCGCAGAGACTCCGAGCCAACTGGCTCTCTTTTTTCTCACGGCAAATCTGGGAGGAACTTCGCGGGGGATGCTGGGGTTGCTGGCATTCTCGATTGGATTGGTTGCGATGAATGCCTTGATGACCGCGTCGCTGGGAGGAGCCTTCAGCGCGACCGGGCACCATCCGCGGTTTTATCACGCGATTGCGTGGGCAGGCGCAGCGTACAGTTGTGCTATCGGTGTGATTTTTCTCTTTGGAATTTCCGATCACCTGCCGGCGCCTGGCTAAATTGGCGCCATTCTTGTCATACCTCTCATTCGATGATAGATAGCTACTTTCGCTCCGCAATGTCTGAGGTCATTCCACAATGCGGCACTGCATACCGGTAGCCGTGACTCCTGTCACTGTATCTCGCTCTTTCCACAGGTAGAAAAGAGACAGGCAACTTGCAGCACCTGGCATTACAATCGCATACTGTCCTGCATTGCCTGCTCTCGGGAGGGAACCGTGCTAACTTTCACACCACCGCCGCTGCCCAGCGACGACAAACGTTGGAAGATCGTGAACGGGACCATGCGCAAGAATGGTTTTGCCCGCCACGCGCTGATTGAGACGCTCCACACCGTTCAATCTTCCTTTGGGTTTCTGGATGATGACGCTATCCGTTTTGTTGCCTGCTCGTTGCGGGTTCCGCTGAGCCAGGCTTATGGAGTGGCGACGTTCTATCACCACTTCAGCCTGAAACCGGCCGGGAAACACACGATGACGATCTGCACCGGCACGGCCTGCTACATCAAGGGGACCGACAAGCTGGTGGCGGCAGCAGAGAAGCGACTCGGAGTTCCGCAAGGGCAGACGACCAAGGATGGCAAGATCAGCCTTATGACGGCCCGCTGCGTGGGCGCATGCGGCCGCGCGCCAGTGGTGCTGACAGACGGCGAACTGGTGGGACAGATGAGCGGCGAGGCGATGCTGGAACAACTGGAAAGGTGGGCCGTTGAATGACCATCGAAGAGCTTGATCAAATTGCAGAGTCGGTGCGGGCGGAGTATGCCAAGTACGACCACGAGATCAATGTATGCATGGGCACTGGCTGTCTGAGCCAGCACTCGGACAAGCTTCGGGATGCGTTGACCAAGTCCGCAGCTGACCAGGGCAAGAATGCATTCGTGCGGCGAACGGGATGCATGGGGTTGTGCGCGGCTGGACCATTGGTACTGGTTGATCCGGAAGAGACGCTGTACCAGCATTGCCAGGCTGGAAATGCTGAGGCTATCGTTGCGAGTCTTGGCGGCGAGGCGGTGGCCGCGTTGCAATGCGATCTGCGCGAGCACTTTGAGCAGCAGGTGCATGTGGTGTTGGAGAATTCCGGACACATTGATCCGGAAAAGATTGACGACTATATTGCACGGGACGGCTACCAGGCGCTGGTAAAGGCGCTTACGGAGATGACGCCGAACGACGTGATTCAGCAGTTGACCGAAAGCGGGTTGAGAGGGCGTGGCGGCGGCGGTTACCCGACGGGCTTGAAGTGGAGCACGGTTGCCAAGGCCAGTGGCGATGTCAAGTACGTAATCTGCAACGGCGACGAAGGCGACCCTGGCGCATTCATGGATCGCAGTGTTTTGGAAAGCGACCCGCAGCGTGTGCTGGAAGGGATGGCCATTGCGGCCTACGCGGTCGGCGCGAGCAAGGGCTACGTCTATGTAAGGGCCGAGTATCCGCTGGCTGTAGCTCGGCTGACCAACTGCCTGCGCGATGCACGGCGGCGGGGCTTGCTGGGCAACAGTATTTGCAATACTCCTTTCAATTTCGATGTCGAGATTCGGCTGGGCGCAGGGGCGTTCGTCTGCGGAGAAGAGACAGCGCTGATCGCATCGATTGAAGGCAAGCGCGGACAGCCGAAGCCGCGGCCTCCGTATCCCGCAGTGAGCGGACTGTGGGGCAAGCCGACGCTGATCAATAACGTTGAGACGTTTGCCAATATTGCCCCGATTATTCGCAAGGGCGGCAAGTGGTTTGCCAGCGTGGGTACTGAAAAGAGCAAAGGGACAAAGGTCTTTGCGATTACCGGCAAAATCACGAACACCGGCCTGGTGGAAGTGCCGATGGGCATGACGCTGCGGCAGATTATCGAAGGCATCGGCGGCGGCGTGCCGGAAGGGCACACGTTCAAGGCAGTACAGACGGGCGGGCCCTCCGGTGGCTGCATTCCAAATGAACACCTCGACATTCCGGTCAGTTACGAGTCCCTGATTCAGATGGGATCGATGATGGGCTCGGGCGGCATGATCGTGATGGACGATACGTCGTGCATGGTGAATGTGGCGCGGTTCTTCATCGAATTCTGCATGACCGAGTCGTGCGGGAAGTGCATTCCCTGCAGGGCGGGGACGGCGCAGATGCACACCATTCTTACCCGGATATGCAGCGGAGCGGGGACGATGGACGATCTTGAACTGCTTGTGGATTTATGCGGGACGATCAAAGAGACGAGCCTTTGCGGGTTGGGAATGACGGCGCCGAATCCGGTGCTGAGCACGCTGCGGTATTTCAAAAACGAGTATATCGACCACATTGTGCATAAGAAATGCCTAGCTGGTGTGTGCAACATCGAGGTCCCGGCCGGTAATGCGCCAGAGCCCAATTCCCTTTTCGAGGTGTCGGCATGACAACGACCAGCGTGGATGTAAAGACACTCACCATCGATGGCCAGGAAGTAAGCGCCCGCGCGGGACAGACGATTCTTGAAGTGGCGCGGGAGCACAACATCGAGATTCCGACGCTTTGCCACCTGGATGGGCTGAGCGATGTGGGTGCCTGCCGGCTTTGCCTGGTGGAGATCAAGGGGCTGAACAAGCTGCTGCCAGCTTGTGTAGCTACGGTCGAGGAAGGGATGGAAGTCTCGACTGCGACGGAGAGGCTGCAGAAGCACCGGCGGACGATTCTGGAACTACTGTTTGCCGAGCGGAATCATATTTGCTCAGTCTGCGTCGCCAATGGGCACTGCGAATTGCAGACGCTGGGACAGAAGCAGGGCCTGACGCATGTGCGGCTGCCGTATAGGAGCCCCGACCTGCATGTGGACGCATCGCACGAGCGGTTCACGGTGGACCACAATCGGTGCATCTTATGCACGCGCTGCGTGCGGGTTTGCGCGGAGATTGAGGGCGCGCACATCTGGGATGTGATGGGACGCGGCATCGATTCGATTGTGATTACGGACCTGAACCAGCCGTGGGGGGAATCGGCTTGCACACGCTGCGGGAAATGCGTCCAGGTTTGCCCGACCGGGGCGCTTTTCGACAAAAGCAAGGTTGGCTCCGATCATCCCAAGTATCCGGATTTTCTGCCTTACCTGAATTTGATGAGGGAAGCGCAATGAGCAAACTGAAACTGGCAACAGTGTGGCTGGACGGGTGCTCCGGATGTCACATGTCGATTTTGGACATGGATGAACGGTTGCTGGATATCGCAAAGCATGTGGACATCGTCTACAGCCCGATTGTGGATACGAAAGAGTATCCGGAGTACGTGGACATCGCGCTGGTTGAGGGAGCGGTGGCGTCGGTGGACGACGAGAAGAAGATCAAGAAGATTCGCGCCCATTCAAAACTTTTGGTTGCGATGGGGGACTGCGCGGTAGCGGGCAATGTCCCGTCGATGCGAAACCCGATCGGGCCGGATGCGATTCTTGAGCGCGCGTATATTGAGAACGCTTCCGCACAGCAGCAGATTCCGTGCGTGGTTGTTCCGCGGTTGCTGCAGAAGGTGCGTCCGATCCACGAGTTTGTGAAGGTGGACGTGTTTCTACCCGGCTGCCCGCCTTCTGCCGACACTTTCCACACCGCGCTTATGGCGCTGGTTACCGGGGAAACGCTGGATGTTCCAGCACTCACCCGTTTTGGAGCTTAAAGATGAGCCAGACGATTACGATCGACCCAGTCACACGTCTTGAAGGCCACGGCAAGATTACCATTCAGCTGAATGAACAGGGCGAGGTTGCGGACGCGCATTTTCATGTAACGCAGGTGCGCGGCTTCGAGAAATTCTCCGAGGGGCGGCCATTCTATGAGATGCCGAGCCTGATGGCGCGCATTTGCGGCATCTGCCCGGTTTCGCATCTGATCGCATCGGCCAAGGCATGCGAGGCAATCATGTCCGTGCGGATTCCGCATACGGCAGCGCAACTGCGGCGAATGCTGAACCTGGCGCAGATGGTGCAGTCGCATGCGCTGAGCTTTTTCTATCTCGCTTCGCCGGATTTGCTGCTGGGCATGGAGTCCGACCCGGCGGCGCGACACATTTTCGGCGTGGTTGCTGCCAAGCCGGAGCTGGGACGGGCGGGAATTGCGCTGCGGCGGTTTGGGCAGCACATTATTGAACTGCTGGGGAACAAGCGCATTCATCCGGGTTGGGTCGTGCCGGGCGGAGTTACGGAGCCGCTGACGCAAGGCAAGCGTGACGAGATTTTGGCGATGATTCCCGAAGCATATACGAATATCGGGCTGGCACTTGGTGCGTACAAGCAAATTGCGGAGTCTTTCGCAGCTGAAGCGAACGTATTCGCCAACTTCCCTTCCCTGTTCCTGGGGTTGATCAACGAGGACGAGTCAGTCGAGTTTACGGACGGCAAATTGCGCCTGATCGACTCCCACGGCGAGATTGTGGAAGACGGCATCACTGCGACGCGCTTCACTGAGGTGATTGGGGAAGCGGTCGAGCCCTACTCCTACACGAAATTTGCGTATTACATGCCGCTGGGCTATCCGCAGGGCAGCTACCGCGTGGGCCCGTTGGCACGGCTGAACATCGCCAAGAGCATGGGAACACCATTGGCCGATACTGAATTGCAGGCATTCAAGCAGCTATCGAGCGGGCCCGTGTGGAGTTCGTTCCACTACCACCATGCGCGGCTGGTTGACATGCTCTACGGGATTGAGAAGATCGAGCAGATCCTTACCGATCCGTTGATTCTGGACAAGCATGTGCGCGCAACGGCAGGCGTGAATCGGCTGGAGGGTGCAGGGCAGGCGGAGGCTCCGCGGGGAACGCTCAATCACCATTACAAGGTGGATGAGAACGGGTTGATCACCTGGGCGAACCTGGTGATCGCGACAGGACAGAACAACAACGCCATGAACAAGGGCGTGTTACAGGCGGCAAGGCATTACGTGAAGGATGGCAAGTTCAGCGAGGGCGTGTTGAACCGGGTGGAAGCTGTGATTCGTACGTTCGACCCGTGCCTAAGCTGCTCGACGCATGCATTTGGGCAGATGCCGCTCGTTGTTTCGCTTCTGTCGCGAGAGGGCATTGTTGTCGACCAGGTGATTCGCTAACGGTACGATCCTGACTGTACGATCAAGGCATGACTCAAACTGCGGCCCGATGTCTCATTCTTGCTTGCGGCAACACGCTGCGCTCGGATGACGGCATCGGGCCTTGGCTTGCTGCCTGGGCGGAACAACGATTCGGCGATGAGCCGGATGTGCGGGTGATTGCGCGGCGGCAGTGGACGCCGGAACTGGCGGAAGACATTGCGCGGGCAGAGGCTGTGGTCTTTATCGATTGTTCCATTGCATCGGCGCCGGGGTCGGTGACTGTGGTTGAGGTGCAGGCTTGCGGTCGATTGCAGGGACTGGCTACGCATCACGTGGGCGCGGCGGAGCTTCTTGGGCTGGCGCGGGACCTTTATAGTTCTCTGCCCCGATCGTCGGTCCTGCTGACGGTTGGGGCAGGATCAACTGAGTTGGGCCAGACATTCAGTGGGAGGCTTTTGGATGCGATTCCGGAAGCGCGCGGGCGGTTGGAACGTACCGTTCTTGAACTGCTCCGCAGACACGATTAATGCAGGTACCCGGCCAGCTTGAAGGAGTAGGCATGGTCGCCTTGCAGCGGCTCGCGCAGAACAATGCGCGTTCCATCCGCTTGGACTTTGGCCCCTAGTTCATTTGAAGTTCCGAGCTGCGTGATTGGCACACCTGCTTTGGCGGGAACGTCGGGGATCGTGATCGTTTGTGCTTTGGGTTTGCCGAGGACTGTCACATACAGATCATCCCCATTGCGGGTGTAGCGCAGGTCGTCCCCTTCTACACTCTTGCTCGTCGCGTGGGTCCAGGGGGTGGTGTCGTAGATGGCTTCGCCATTCTGCATTAGCCAGGCACCGAGGGCTTTCAGGCGCTCCATTTGGACTGGGGGGATGGTGCCGTCGGCTTCGGGGCCTACGTCGAGGAGGAGGTTGCCGTTCTTGCTGACGATGTCTACGAGGAGGGCTATGAGTTCGCCGGGAGCGATGGTCTCTGCTTCGCCCTCGGCGCGGTTGTAGCCGAAGGAGCGGCCGAGACCGCGGCATTCTTCCCACTTTTTGGGGCTGATTTTGTCGAGCTTTGAGTACTCGGGCGACGCGAAGTCGGAGTGGGAAACGCCGAAGCGATCGTCGATGACGCCGTCGGGGATGACGTTGTAGTAGTCGGCTTCGACTTCGAGGGGCCTGCCGGTCTTGGGCCAGTCGATGTCATTCCAGAGGATGGAGGGGTGATAGCGGGCGATCAGCTCATGGATCTGCGCGTTGGCATAGTCGCCGTAGGCCTGGCTCTGGGGTTTTACCGCATCGTAGTCCTTATTCACCCGGATGGGACCGGCGTTGAAGGTCCAGTCGTAGCCGCCGGAGTAGTAGAGGCCCATGCGCAGGCCCTGTTTGGTGACGGCCGTGGTCAGGTCGCCGACAATGTCGCGCTCAGCGTGACGTTCGTTCTGGGGCAGCGTGGGGCTTGGATTTGGCACTTCGCTAGGCCAGAGCGTGAAGCCCTCATGATGCTTGCTGGTAAGGACGACGTATTTTGCGCCGGCCTCCTTAAAAGTGGTCGCCCACTGATCCGGGCTCCACTTCTTGCTTTCCTTGTTAAAGGTTTCGGCGAACTGGTAGTAGTCGTGATGGGGGCCAAAGTGCTCTTTATCATAGGCTTCGGTGGGAGAACCAGGGACGCGGACGGTGTTCAGGTACCACTCGGCGTAAGGGTCGTACTTGATGTAGTCGTTGGAGTCGAAGTCATGATCCGGGTGGTTGAGCGGGGCCCAGCCGGGGACGGAGTAGAGGCCCCAGTGGATGAAGATGCCGAGCTTCGCGCCTGCGTACCAGTCGGGCAGCGGATGACGATCGAGCGAGGCGATGGTGGGCTCATACTTTGTTGGGGCCTGAGCGAGCGCGTTCAAGCCAAAGAACGTGCCAAGAAATAGAGGAACCGCGAAGAACACCTTCCAGCCAGCCAATTCAGACTCCCTTTGTCGCTGATGCCGAACTCAGAATGACGAGGTCGGGCCAACAAGTCACATTCAAGTTTTCAGCACGGCTCAAACCGATCAGGTTCAGCCTTTGAAAGCATACCTGAGGAATTCCGACTGAGAGGTCTTGAAAAAAGGCCGTGTTTTTAGCGTTATAAGTGGCCAAAACGCAGGGTTTTGGAGCAAAACCAGCGTTTTTCGGGAGATATTTCGTGGTGAATGTTTACTGATTGGCACATGGGATGTTTATGTAAGCGAATGATTTTATGCATGTTACGCGAACGATGCAGGCTTCTCCGACGGTATTTCGGGAGGGAGGGGTGGGGTCAGCCTGTCTTTTTGCGGTGCTTTTTGGCCTCTCCACGGCCGGGAGGCGCTGCCAGGGCTCAAGGGGCGGGAGAACGCTGCAGAAAGACTATGCAGGAATGTTGGTAATTAAACTGCAAACGCGGAGAAGATTTCCTGGAGCTTTCGGCGGCTCCAAGGAAATGGCAATTCTGGGAGCCGCGTTCGGCTGATCGGAAGTAAAAAAGCAGCGATAGCAAAAATTGAGCAGGGCTTCTAACCCTGAAGATTTGCTTTTTGGAAGCATACCTCAGGGGCTGAAGCCCCAGTTCTTATCTGGATTATTTGCCGGGGATAAATCCCCGGCCTACCGTTTGACCAGTTCTTTACTGTTTAAAAGGCGGCGACGGTCTGGCGCAGGCTGTAGGAGCTGAGCGTTTTGATGTAGTTGCCGCGATCGAAGGGAGACGTGTCTGGCACGGAGCGCCGGCTGAGACAACCGCGAGTCTCCCAGAGGGATTGATATTCGCGCTTTTCGAGCCAGTACTCGACGTCAGCCAGAACGCGGCCAATGTGCTCGATGCCATGGATGTGGAGGGCTGAGGCCATCATGGCGATGCCTGCTCCGGCCATGATCGCCTTGAGGACATCTTCGGCGGAGTGAATGCCGCCGGAAACCGCCAGGTCGATATTGATGTGGCCATAGAGAACGGCAGCCCAATGGAGGCGCGGCAGAAGCTCGGAGGGTGTGGAGAAATGCAGGGTGGGGCGCACTTCAAGCGCCTCAATGTCGAAATCCGGCTGGTAGAAGCGGTTGAAGAGGACGACGCCTTTTGCACCGGCTCCCTCAAGCCGCGATACGAGGTTGGGAACAGAGGTGAAGGATTGTGATAGCTTGACCGAGACAGGCACTTTGACAGCCATGGTAACGGCGGCAACGAGTTCGAGCAGCTGGGACTCGAGGCTGAACGCGGTTTGCTTGCCGCTGGTGGCGAGGGCGTAGGTGTTGAGTTCGATGGCGTCGGCCCCGGCCTGCTCCATGTCTTTGGCATAGCGAATCCATCCGCCGGTGGTGGCGCCGTTGAGGCTGGCGAGGATGGGAATGTGGACTGCCTGCTTGGCGCGGCGGAGATGGTTGAGATAGACGTCCTGGGTCATGCGATAGTCGTCGAGGTCGGGAAGATAGCCGAGGGATTCAGCGAAGGACTCGGTTCCGCGCGAGAGATCGTCGTCGAGGGCCTTCGATTCCAGATCCAACTGTTCTTCGAAGAGCGAGGTGAGGACGATTGCCGAGGCACCGGCGTCCTCCATGCGGTGGATGTTATCCACAGTCTCCGACAGCGGAGTGGAGGATACGACGATTGGTCCTTTGAGCTTCAATCCGAGGTATTGGGTTGAAAAGTCGATCACTTTGCACCTCCGGCAGTTGCTGCTGCCAGGTTGTCTTCGGTTTTTTCCAGGGGCGCGATGTTTGGTGTCTCGCCGCGGCCGGGCATAGAGGCCCGCGCCGAGTAGACGCGCCATTGGCGCTCGACATCGTCCTGCGCTTCTTTGAGCAGGTTGGCTGCCAGTTCCGGATTGCTGCGAGCCAGCATGGTGTAGCGGGCTTCCCGATAGGTATATTCCTTGAGCCGGATGGACGGCGCCTTGGAGTCAAGCTGGAATGGATTCTTGCCTGTCTCGCGGAGTGCCGGGTTGTAGCGTATGAGTGGCCAGTAGCCGGATTGAACCGCGAGCTTTTGCTGTTCAAGGCCGTGGACCAGGTCATAGCCGTGGGCGATGCAGCTGGAGTAGGCGATGATGAGCGACGGTCCGTCGTGGGCTTCCGCTTCCTGGAAAGCTTTGACGACGTGGGTGTCATTACCGCCGAGTGCAACCTGGGCAACATAGACCGAGCCGTAGCTGACTGCTTCCATGGCGAGGTCTTTTCTGCTGTTGCTCTTACCGCTTGCTGCGAACTTGGCTACAGCGCCGCGCGGGGTGGCCTTGGACATCTGGCCGCCGGTGTTGGAGTAAACCTCAGTGTCGAGGACCAGGACGTTGACGTTCTTGCCGGAGCCGAGGACGTGGTCTAGGCCGCCGAAGCCGATGTCGAAGGCCCAACCGTCGCCGCCGAGGATCCAGACACTCTTGCGAACCAGGGCGTCAGCGATGGCGAGGAGGTTTTTGGCGTCTGAAGTGGCGTTGCCGGCGAGTCTCTCGCGAAGGATCTTTACGCGTTCACGCTGGAGTTTGATCTCGGGCTCAGTTGTCTGGGATGCGCCAAGCAGGTCAGCAACCAGTTCAACGCCGATCTCGGCAGCGAGGCGCGTGACCAGCGTCTCGGCAAAGATCTTCTGCTGGTCAAGGGCGGTTCGCATGCCGAAGCCGAATTCCGCGTTGTCTTCAAAGAGCGAGTTGGCCCATGTCGGCCCGCGTCCTTCGGCGTTCTTGGTGTAAGGCGTGGTGGGCAGGTTGCCGCCGTAGATGGACGAGCAGCCGGTTGCATTGGCGATGTAGAGGCGGTCGCCGAAGAGCTGCGTGAGGAGCTTGATGTAGGCTGTTTCACCGCAGCCGGCGCAGGCGCCGGAGAACTCAAACAGGGGTTGCAGGAGTTGGATGTCCTTGACCTGGGTGTGCGACAGCCTGGAGCGGTCGACTTCCGGCAGGTTGAGGAAGAAGTCCCAGTTTTCGCGCTCGGCCTCGCGAAGGGGCGCTTGCGGAACCATGTTGATTGCCTTCTTGCTAGCGTCGCTCTTGCTCTTGACCGGGCAGATATCCACGCAGACCGCGCAGCCTGTGCAATCTTCTGGCGCGACCTGGAGGGTGTAACGATCCTGCTCCATGCCTTTCCACTTGGGTTTGGCGTATTGGAGAGTAGCGGGCGCATTGGCAGCCAAATCGCCGCTGTAGACTTTGGCTCGAATCACGGCATGGGGGCAAACCATGACGCACTTGCCGCACTGGATGCAAAGGTCCTTGTCCCAGGCGGGAATGAATTGTGCGATATTGCGCTTCTCCCACTGGGCGGTTCCGGTGGGGAATGCTCCGCCGGCGGGGATTGCGCTTACGGGAAGCAGGTCGCCGTGTCCGGAAGCGATCTTCTCAAGCACACTGCTAACGAAGTCAGGCGCTTTGCCGGAGATAGATGGAATGAGATCGAACTCAGAGGTTGCGGAAGTGGGCAACTCGACTTTATGAAGATGCGCAAGGGCTGCGTCAACGGCGGCATAGTTTTTGGCAACGACCGCTTCACCGCGCTTGCCGTAGGTCTTGTAGATGGCCTTCTTGATCTGTTCGATGGCTTCTTCGCGCGGCAGAACGCCGCTGATGGCAAAGAAGCAGGTCTGCATGATGGTGTTGATGCGAGTTCCCATGCCGGCTTCGCGGGCAACAGTGTAACCATCGATTACGTAGAACTCGATCTTCTTGGCGATGATCTCCTGCTGCGTTGTTTTGGGGAGATGCTGCCAGACTTCGGCGGCGGAGTAGGGCGAGTTGAGCAGGAAGACTGCGCCGGGCATGGCAGCTTCGATGACGTTCATCTTCTCGAGGAAGCTGAAGTTGTGGCAGGCGACAAAGCTGGCGCGGGTGATCAGGTAGCTGGAACGGATTGGATTGGGCCCAAAGCGGAGATGGCTGGTGGTCATGGACCCGGATTTCTTGGAGTCGTAGACGAAGTAGCCTTGCGCGAAGTTGGGTGTCTCACTGCCGATGATTTTGATGGAGTTCTTGTTGGCGCCCACCGTTCCGTCGGATCCGAGGCCGTAGAAGAGAGCGCGGACGGTCCTGGGATCTTCGGTGGAGAAGGTTGGATCGTAGTTGATGCTGGTGAAGGTGACATCGTCTTCAATGCCGATGGTGAAGTGATTCTTGGGGGAGGGCTTGGAGAGTTCGTCGAAGATTCCCTTGACCATGGCGGGGGTGAATTCTTTCGAAGACAGGCCATAGCGGCCGCCGATGACCTTTGGCTTGACTGCAAACGGCAGCGTGTCGGCATGCTCGGCGAGGACAGTGACGATGTCCTGATAGAGCGGCTCACCGAGAGCGCCTGGTTCCTTGGTGCGGTCGAGAACGGCGATGGCCTTGACTGTCGAGGGTAGAGCGGCAAGGAAGGCGCTGGAGTCAAATGGCCGGTAGAGACGGACCTTGAGGAGGCCTAGTTTTTCGCCCTGCCTGTTGAGCAGATCGACGGCCTCTTCGGCGGCTTCTGCACCAGAACCCATGATGATGATGACGCGCTCGGCGTCGGGAGCGCCGTAATAGTCAAAGAGGTGATAAGCGCGGCCGGTTTGCGCGGCAAAACGGTCCATCACGTTCTGGACGATTCCCGGAGTCTTCTCATGGAAGAGATTGCAGGCTTCGCGGGCCTGGAAGAAGACGTCGGGATTCTGCGCGGTGCCACGGATTACGGGACGGTCGGAACTGAGGGCGTTCTTGCGGTAATCGATGATGAACTTGTCGTCAAGCAGAGCGCGGATGGTCTCGTCGCCGATGGGAAGGATCTTGCCTACTTCATGCGACGTACGGAAGCCGTCAAAGAAATGAATGAAAGGAATGCGGGATTCGAGGGTGGCGATCTGGGCCACGAGAGCCAGGTCGGCCACTTCCTGGACGGAGTTCGACGCAAGCATTGCCCAGCCGGTGGAGCGGCAGGCCATTACGTCGGAGTGATCGCCGAAGATTGAGAGCGCGTGAGTAGCCAGGGTGCGCGCGGTAACATGCATGGTGGCCGGGGTGAGTTCGCCGGCAATCTTGAACATGTTGGGGATCATCAGGAGGAGGCCCTGCGAGGCGGTGAATGTTGTGCCAAATGCACCGGCTTGGAGAGCTCCGTGCAAGGCTCCGGCTGCGCCGCCCTCACTCTGTAACTCTTCAACCACGGGCAAAGCGCCCCAGATATTCTTTTTGCCTTCCGAACGCCACTGATCGGCCCATTCGGCCATGGGAGACGATGGGGTGATGGGGTAAATCGCAATGACTTCGGAGAGACGATAGGCTACCGAGGCAGCCGCCTCGTTCCCATCCACAATGACCATTTTGCCAACAGACTTCTGTTCATTCATTCGCTTTGCCTCGCAGCGCGGCCTGGAGAAGATCGACCGCTAGGACGAGTCTCTCCGCGTGGGTGCTGAGTCGCTGTGACGGGAAGCACAGGGTGGATTATTAGTATCGCAATGCGGTATAAAGGTCCATATCATGAATTTTAACTAAACTTATGCCAAACAAACTTTTTGCGGTGTCTAATATGGCAGAGGTCACGCATGAAACGGAGTCTTCTCCCTTCTGTTGCACTCGTTCTTTGTCTTAGTGGAGCGCTGCCGACACGGGCAGCTACGCCCACTGTTGGGCAGCCTGCGCCACCGCTCACTTTCACCCAGTTGCTGAATGCGCCGGCCGGGTCGAAGACGGACTGGCCGTCATTGAAGGGCGAGGTGGTGGTGCTGGAGTTTTGGGCAACGTGGTGCGCGCCGTGTATTGCGGAGATTCCTCATCTGAACGAGGTAGCTCAGTCGGTCGCGGCAAGTCATGTGCAATTCATTGCTGTGGATGACGAGGACCCGGCGGTGGTGAAGGAGTTTCTGACGAAGAAGTCGATGGTGGCGTGGGCCGGGGTGGATACGAGCAAGAGAGTGTTTGACAATTTTGGAGTTGAAGACCGGCCGACCACGATTGTGATCGATACTCAGGGGCGGGTTGCGGCGGTGCTGCGGCCGGAAGCGCTAAAGGGGGAGCAACTCGTTTCACTGGCCAGAGGAGCGCCGACGGTGTTTCCCACCGATCCGTCGACTGCACTGCGGGAGGCGACTCTGAAGGAGGCAAGGGCCGAGGCCAAGAAGCCGGAGGGCGATGGTTCGCCGAAGCCGATTTTTGAAATCTCCATTCGTCCGGGGGATGCGATCAAGATGCCGTCGATGTCGATGATGTCATCAACAAAGGGGGACTCAATCTCCTACAACATCACGAATTCGTCCGCGGGAGGGCTGTTGGAATTTGCGCTTGGAACACCGACAGACCGGTTGGTGATTCATGGGGAGCAAAAGGACGCGCGCTACTCGATGCGTCTGACGAGCCCGGGATCGGACACGAAGGCGATTGCGTCGATTGTGGAAGGCGCGGTTGCCGCGGCTACCGGTATGAAAGTGAGCCATGGTGCCGCGGAACAGGAAGCTTATGTGCTGCACGCGACTTCGCAAGGTTCATCGAAGCTGACGCCAACTGCGTCGAAGTTTGAGAGCATGTGCTATCTCGACCCGGGCGAGGAGAAACTGAAGATGGTAAAGGCAACACTCAATGATCTGGCGGAGGGACTGGAAGGAGCCCTCGACATTCCGGTGGTAAATGAGACAGGGATCGAAGGGGAGTTTGACGCGGATTTTACTTTGCCCATAGGCAGCTTCGAAAACACCAGGGCGGCGCTTGAAGCCAACCTTGGCGTGAAGCTGGTGAAGGCCCGGCGAACGATCGACAAAGTAATCCTGGATCCCTTGCCGGCTCCGGCAAAAGTCGTGGAGGAAGTTGGCGAGAAGGTCACGCCTGCACCGGGGCTGGCGGTGAAAATGATGGCGGTTCCGCATCAGTAAAGGCATACCGATTCCTGTATGGCTTGTCCTGTGTTTGCTGCTAGCTTAGGGAGAAGCAGCACACTGCAGGAGAGCGGACATTCATGGGCACGGCGATTGAATTTCAACACGTGGATTATGCGGTTACGCCGGACCGGCTGCTGTTGAATGGCATATCTCTGACAGTTGAGGAAGGGACGACGACTGCAATCCTGGGGCGGAGCGGTTCGGGCAAGACGACCCTGCTGCGCACCGTGAATCGCATGGTGGAGCCGACGCGCGGAGCTGTGCTGGTAAGATGCCGGCAGGTGCGCGAAGCCGACGTGATCGGGCTGCGACGCGGCATGGGTTATGTGATTCAGGAATCGGGACTGTTTCCGCACTTCACCGTGGAACGAAATGTTGGCGTGGTGCTGGAAGCGATGGGAAGGCCGCGGGCAGAGCGGGTTCGGCGCAGCGATGAGTTGCTGGAGATGGTGGGGTTGGATCCGGGGGAGTATTCGCGACGATTTCCGCATCAGCTTTCCGGTGGGCAGCGGCAGCGGGTCGGGTTGGCACGGGCGCTGGCGGCAGAACCGGACATTCTGCTGATGGACGAGCCGTTTGGCGCGCTGGATCCAATAACACGCGTGGAGATGCAGGATATGCTGCGCGGCCTGCTGAAGCGGCTCAAAAAGACAGTGTTGCTGGTGACGCACGATTTGGATGAGGCGCTCTACCTGGCCGATCGAATTGTGCTGCTCGGCGATGGCAAGCTGGTCGCGACACTAGCGCCTGGAGAGTTTCTGGAGTCGAAGGAGCCGGAAGTTACGGCATACATGCGAGCATTTCACCGCGGCAGCCGCGCGGCTCTGGAGGGGGCATGATGGGCGGCGGCTTCCTGGATCAATATGGAAGCGAGATTTGGACGCTTACACTCGAGCACCTTTGGCTGACGGGCGCTGCCATGCTGCTGGCGACGGGGATTGCGGTGCCGGTGGGGGTTTTACTTACGCGGGCTACCCGGTGGGCTAAGCCGGTGATTGCAACCGCCAACGTGTTGCAGACGATTCCCTCGCTGGCGATGTTCGGATTTCTGCTGCCGCTGCCCTGGCTGGGAGATCGTGCTGCCCGTATTGCGATTGTGGCTCTGACCGCTTACGCACTTCTTCCGATTCTGCGCAATACGTATGCGGGGATTCGCGGAATTGATCCGGTAGTGCTGGAGGTGGCGCGGGCGCTGGGGCTGACGGACTGGCAGCGGTTGACGAAGGTCGAGTTGCCGCTTGCGGCGGCGTTTATTCTGGCCGGGCTGCGGACGGCGACTGTGACCTGCGTGGGGATTGCGACGATTGCGGCTGCGGTGGGGGCGGGCGGACTGGGCGAGCTGATGTTTCGCGGGGTGGCCTCTGTGGACAACCGGCTGGTGCTGGCGGGTGCGATTCCGGCGGCGTTGCTGGCGCTCGGGGCCGATGCGGTGCTGGGGCTGCTGGAGCGGCGGTTAACGGTGCCGGGGAGATGAGGGGCTGGCAGCTTGTTGTGACCTGCGGGCTGGTGATGCTGCTTGCGGGGTGTGCACCACCACGGCCGGATCATCCGGTGATTGGCGCGAAAAACTTCACCGAGCAGGTGGTGCTGGGCGAGTTGCTGGCGCAGGAGATCGAGGCCAAGTCAGGGTTGAAGGTTGAGAGGCGCTTTTACCTGGCGGGAAGCTACATCTGCCAGCAGGCGCTGGTTTCCGGGCGGATTGACGGGTATGTGGAGTACACGGGGACGGCGCTGACGGCGATTCTGAAACAGCCCGTGGGCCGGGATGCGAATCGAGTCATGAAAACGGTGCGCGACCTATATGCCTCCCGGTACAACGTGATTGCCGCGCCACCGCTGGGATTTGAGAACACCTTTGCCATGGTGGTCCGGGGACAGGATGCGCGGGAGCTGCATTTAACCACGCTGAGCGAGGCAGCGCGATTTGCACCGAAATGGCAACTGGGGGCGGGTTATGAGTTTGAACAGCGGCCCGATGGCTTGCCCGGGTTGAGTGCGGCGTATGGATTGAAATTTGCCGCCGCGCCACGAACGATGGATTTGGGACTCCTGTATCGAGCGCTTGAGGCGCACCAGGTGGACATGATCGCCGCAAATTCGACCGACGGGCCGATTGAGGCACTGGGGTTGGTTGCGCTCGCAGACGATCGGCATTACTTTCCGCCGTATCAGGCGGTGCCGCTGGTGCGTGCGGAAGCGCTGAAGCGGTGGCCGCAAATCCAGACGGCGCTCGACTCGCTGGCGGGGAGAATTACCGCGGAGGATATGCGGGCGATGAATGAAGCGGTGGATGGAGAGCACCGCGATCCGGCTGAGGTGGTCAGGGAGTTTCGGGTTCGAAAGGGGCTTTGAAGGGTGCAAGTATTTGCAGGTCGGCCGATATGTTCTGCGCTGGAATTGCAGCCAGGAAAGGTTCTATTCGCGCCTTAAGAGCCTGTGGCGAAGGTCCAAATTGTTGAAAAGCTTCCCTCGGGGGCTAAAGCCCAAGCCTTGTTTTCAACATGTTGCGGCACGGCTGAAGCCGTGCCCTTTCAAAACGCGACTTTCACCACGTGCCCTAATATACCCACTTTGGCTTCTTCCTTTGGAAGTAAAGCATTACCCCATGGATGTCGCCATGATTGGAGAATTCAAGGTGGACATTCGAGCATTTCGCCTCCACCAGCATCTCAAGCACGCACTCCAGCGAATAGAGATTCATCTGCATTCGCGGGCTGGAAAGCGGCCTGCCTCCCACCAGATTCAGTAAGCCATTCACAAGGCTGCTGCGGTGGCGCAATTCAGCAGCCTTGCGGTGCATTGTCGCCTTGGCATTGCGGTAGGGGATTTGAATCGCACCAATTCCCCCGTCCGCCAGCAAAGCGATCATCTTCTTGAGAATGGCTTCGCCGCGCGCGAGAGGGATGTGTTGGAAGACGATGTAGGAGTGAACCAGGTCGAAGCTCGCCGGAGGCAGTGAATCCAACTTATCGGCAAGCAACAGTTGAACAGAAGTGGCGCCGAACTTGTCACAGGCTTCCCGGGCTTTTTCCAACATGCTCGGGGATACGTCAATGCCGACAATTTCCTGCGATCGTTTGGCCAGGGGAATTACGAGCCGGCCTACACCACATCCGTAATCGAGCGAGCGGGCGGGCTGGAAGTTGGGCAGGATCTTTTCGGAAATCACATCAAAGACATGTTCAATATGGTGTTCGCCGCTCCAATAGAACTCTTCGAGCGTCTTGTCGTTCAAGTTTTCGGCGAGATATTTCGGAACGGAAAGCACGCCGAAGTATGGGTTGACCTTACCCCAAGTCTCCCATTCCTTGTCGGTGTCGTTCGAAGATGGCAAGTTGCTTCTCCTGATTGTCTTCTTCTATTTGGAATGTATTCGATGCCTAACTGTAGCGAATGAACGGTCAAAGGAGGGCGACCGCTCGTTCAAAAGCGCTATAACGTCTTGCCAAAAGAGTACCATGGCGACCGTTACAGATCGCATGGCAGTGTGACCCTCACGAGAGAGAGTGCTGGTCTTCCAAGACCACTTGAGCAGACCATGGGCGCGGAGGCAGGATAGTCTTAAAGGCAACGTGATCAAGGATGATTCAGGACCGAAAACGGGGAGCGGGCAGGCGGCGGCGCTGGAGCAGCCGATGGCGGAGCTTACGCCTTTTATGCGGCAGTGGACGGCGGCGAAGCGGGAGAATCCGGACGCGCTGCTGTTCTTCCGCATGGGGGATTTTTACGAGCTGTTCTATGACGATGCGGTGACGGTGAGCCGGGAGCTGCAACTGACCCTGACGGCGCGGGATCGGGAGCGGTCGCAGCCGATGTGCGGAGTGCCTTATCACGCGGTGGATCAGTACCTGACAAGGCTGCTGCGCAAGGGGTATCGGATAGCCATCTGCGACCAGATGGAGGATCCCAAGCTAACGAAGAAGATTGTGCGGCGCGAGGTGACGCGGGTTCTGACGCCGGGGACAGCGCTGGATAACGGGCTGGGTCAGGAGCAGAACAATTTTCTGGCGGCGCTGTTTGAGGCCGGATCTGCAAAGGAACCAGTGTGCGCGGTGGCGCTGCTCGATGTCTCGACAGGCGAGTTCAGGACGTCGGAGTTTCGCGGGGCAGCGGCGCGACAGCAGGCGGTGGATGCTGTTTTGAAGGCGGGGCCGAGCGAGCTGCTGCTGCCGGCGAGTGCGGAGCTGCCGGGGCAGTTGGGGCGGATTCCGGCGCGGACGCGGGTGGAGGACTGGGTTTGGACGCGGGACTTTGCGGTGCCTCTGGTGGAGCGGCAGTTGAGCGTGCGAACGCTGGAGGGGTATGGGTTGGAGACGCATCCGGCAGCGGCGATTGCGGCTGGGGCGGTGCTGCACTATGTACGGACGACGCAGAAAAATGAGGCGCTGCATGTCGACAGCCTGAAATTTGAGGAACACTCGACAGCGCTGGAGCTGGACCAGGTGACGGTGCGGAATCTGGAGCTTGTGGACCCGCTGTTTCAGGGGCAGGATGCGCGGGCGACGTTGTTTTATACGCTGGATGCTTGCCAGACACCGATGGGCAAGCGGCTGCTTCGGGCGACGATTTTGCGGCCGTTGGTGGACGCTGCGGGGCTAGAGGCTCGTTACGAAGCAGTGGGCGAGGCGCAAGGAGATCTGCCGAAACGCGAGGAGGTGCGGCGGGCGTTTTCGGGGATTCTGGATCTGGAGCGGCTGCTGGCGCGGCTGAGTCTGGACTCGGCGGGGCCGCGGGATGTGCGGGGGCTGGCGGCGAGTTTGAGCAGGCTGCCGGGGTTGACGTTGGGGCTTGTCGCGATGGAAGCGGGGCTCTGGCGGGAGTTGACCGCGCGGCTGGACACACTGGAGGATGTAACGGCGCTAATCGAGAGGACGCTGGTGGCGGAGCCTCCACTGACGCTGGTGGATGGCGGCGCGGTGGCGGAGGGCGTGGACGCTGAGTTGGACGAGCTGCGAGCGATTTCCTCGACGGGACGGCAGTCAATTGCGGCGATCGAGGAGCGGGAACGGGCGCGGACAGGGATAGGTTCGCTGAAGGTGAGGTATAACTCGGTTTTTGGGTATTACATCGAGATAACCAAGTCTAACCTGGCGGCTGCTCCGGCGGACTATGAGCGGAAACAGACGCTGGTGAATGCGGAGCGATTTACTACTCCGGAGTTGAAGGAGTATGAGCGGAAGATACTTACGGCGCATGACCGGTGTATCGAGATTGAGAAGCGGATTTTTGTTGAACTGCGCAGGACGGTGCTGGAGGCGGCGGGGCGGATTCGGCGGAGCTCGGCTGCGGTGGCAGAGGTGGATTTGCTGGCGACTTTCGCGCATCTTGCGGCGCTGCGACGGTATGTACGGCCAGTAATTGTGGACGAGCCGGTGCTGGAGGCGGTGGCGGGACGGCATCCGGTGATTGAGCAGTGGATGGAGGAGACGCGCGAGGGCCGATTCATTGCGAATGACTTGTATCTGAGTGCGGCGAGTGAGGATGGGCAGGGAGACGGGCCTAGCCTGCTACTCATTACTGGACCTAACATGGGTGGCAAGAGCACTTATTTGCGGCAGGCGGCGATGTTAGTGCTCATGGCACAGATGGGGAGCTTTGTTCCCGCGGAGCGGATGCGGTTTGGGCTGGCGGACAGGATTTATACGCGCATTGGGGCGAGCGACAACGTGGCGCGGGGGCGGTCGACGTTCATGGTGGAGATGACGGAGACGGCGACGATTTTGAATACGGCGACACGGCGGTCGCTGGTGCTGCTGGACGAAATGGGGCGCGGGACGGCGACGTTCGACGGGCTGAGCCTTGCTTGGGCGACGGTTGAGTATCTGCACGCGGAGACGGGGGCCAGGACGCTGTTTGCGACGCACTATCACGAGCTGACGATGCTGGCGGAGAAGCTGCCGCGAGTGCGAAACCTGCGCGTGGGAGTGAAGGAAGCGCAGGGAGGGATCGTCTTTCTGCATACGATTGAGCCTGGGGCGGCGAGCAAGAGCTACGGGATTGAGGTGGCGAAGCTGGCAGGATTGCCGGTAGCGGTTATAGAGCGTGCGCGGCGGGTGCTGAAGCAGCATGAGAAGGCCGAGCGGCAGAGTGTGCAGGTGGAGACGGCGGAGCCGGTGCAGCTGACAATTTTTACGCCGTTGTCGCAGCGGATTGTGGATCGGATTGAGGCTACGGACGTGAATCAACTGACGCCGTTGCAGGCGCTGAATCTGCTGGAGGAGTTGAAGCAGGAGCTGAAAAGCAGGGTATAGGGTGTGGGGTGTGGGGCGTGGGATTGGCTTTGAATATACGGTTTGCGGCGGGCGAGTTGCTGGTGGTGGGGGTTTCGGGGACGGAGCTCACGGGGCTGGAGCGCGCCTGGGTTCGGCTGGTGCGGCCGGCGGGGATCATTCTGTTCAAGCGGAATATTGTGAATGCGGGGCAGACCCGGGAGTTGTTGCGCGAGGCTACCGGGTTGTGCGCGCAGCATTCGCTGCGGTGCGTGGATGTTGAGGGCGGGACGGTGGACAGGTTGCGGGATGCGCTGGCCGCCATGCCTTCAGCGCAAGATGTGGGGAGGGCAATGAATGCGTTAAGGGTTGACGGGCGGCCGAGTTTTCCCGCCCTTTCGCCAGAAAAAGGGCGAAAGAACGGGGCACGGAGCTTGAGTGGAGGTCTTGAAACTTCTAATTTAGCGCGAACGCATGGGGAGTTGGTGGGGCGGGCGGTTGCAGCGTTTGGGTTCAATGCGACGCTGGCGCCGGTGCTGGATTTGGGACTTGCGGAGTCGGCGGCGGTGATGGGGACGCGGGCGGCGGCGGAGACGGCTGAAGGTGTGGTCGAGTATGGACGCGGGTTTCTGGCTGGGCTGGCAGCGCAGGGTGTGGCTGGGTGTGGAAAGCACTTTCCGGGGTTGGGTGGGGGGACGCTGGATTCGCACCTGGAGACACCGTCGATTGGTCGGACGATGCAAGAGATGAGCCGTGAGGACCTAGTTCCCTTTCGGGCGCTGCGGGATGAGCTGCCGATGGTGATGGTGAATCATGCGGCATATCCACGGACGCCTGGTGGAGTGAGTCCGGCTTCGGTTTCGGCGTATTGGATTACAACGGTATTGCGGAAGCGGATGGGATATCGAGGGCTGATCTTCTCCGACGACCTGGAAATGGGCGGCATTTTGAAGTGCATGCCGATTGAGGAAGCTGTGGTTTCAGCGGTGCGGGCGGGAGTGGATTTGATGGAGATTTGCCATAGTCCGGAGCTGATTCTGCGGGCCTATGATGCGCTGCTTGGCGAGGCGGAGCGGTCGGTTTCGTTCAGGAAAATGCTTCTGGCGCGGGCGCGGGAGTGTTCGCGGAAACGGAAAAAGCTGTTTGCTGGCAAGGAAGCGCGGGCGTTGTCTGCGGGACCGTTTGCGGCGTTGCGGAAGCGGATCGTGGAGTTTGGGGAGCAGGTTGCCTTGGCGCAGGAAGCGGGGCCGGCATGACGGCGAAGGCGATGACCGTGGCTGGGGTGATGAGCGGGACGTCGGCGGACGGGATCGACGTAGCGGTGGTGCGGATTGGGCCGGGGCGGTTGTGGCCGAAACTGGAGTTGCTGGCGCATGAGGCATTTCGGTATCCGACGGCGTTGCGAAGAGCGGTGCTTGCGGCGATGGACGCGAGGTCGACCACCACGGCGGAGTTGGGGCGGCTGAACTGGCGGTTGGGGATTGCCTACGCCGAGGCCGTAGACGAAACGGCGAAGCGGCACGGGGTGACGCTGGATTTGATTGGGTGCCACGGCCAGACGCTCTACCACCAGGGGAAAGCCGAGATGTATGCGGGACGGAAGTTTGCCTGCACTTGGCAGGCGGGCGAGGCACAGGTAATCGCCGCGGCGTTGGGGGTTCCTGTAGTGTCGAACTTTCGGCCGGCGGATATGGCTGCGGGCGGGCAGGGCGCACCGCTGGTTCCGCTGCTGGATTTTGCGATGTTTGCGCATGCGACGCGGGGTCGTGTCCTACAGAATATTGGCGGGATTGGAAACCTGACGGCTATGCCTGCAGGATGCGGGCCGGAGCGGGTGCTTGCCTTCGATACCGGGCCCGGGAACATGGTGATGGATTGGCTGGCGCAGGAACTGTTTGGCAGGCGCTATGACCGGAATGGGGCGATCGCGGCTTCGGGTGCGGTGTTGGAAGCGGTGGTGGCAAGGGCTTTGCGGGATGGATATTTCGGAAGGAAACCGCCGAAGACGGCGGGACGGGAGCAATTCGGGCAACGCTATGCGGCGGAATTTCTGAAGGCTTGCCGGAGAGTGGGTGAACGGCCGGAGGATGCGCTGGCTACGGCTACGGCGCTGACGGCCGAGTCGATTGCGGCGAGTTACAGGGCGTTTGTGCGGAGGAAGATGGGCGGAGCTCCGGTGGACTATATTGTGTCGGGGGGCGGGGCGCGGAATGGAACGCTGATGGCGATGCTGGCGATGCGACTGGAGCCGCTGGGGTGCGAATTGGCCTCAAGCGGGGATTTTGGGATGCCGGCGGAGGCGAAGGAGGCGGCGGCGTTTGCGTTGATGGCCTGGCAGACCTGGCATCGAAGGGCGGGGAATGTTCCGGCAGCAACGGGGGCTCGACGGGGGGCGGTGCTGGGGCAGGTGACTTATGTTTAAGGGGGCCGAGGCTTGTACCCGATCCAGAGGTTTTCCATTGGACAGGGTGTTTTGTTTTGCATATTCAGCGTGTCAGCGTCCGCGTTGCGGACCTAGCGAGTTAGCGAGTCGGCGGCAGAATTGGCAAGTTGGAGTTTCGTTGTTTCTAGTCTGGCAGCACCGGTGGAAGGCAGTTATGAAGCTTGTTTGCTGCGGTCTGATGCTGGCTGGGGGGATTGGGCTTGCAGGGTGCCGCTCGGAGCGGCGGGATCCTTCAACAGTGGTGGTGTTGATTGAGAGTAGCCCGGCTAACCTTGATCCGCGGGTGGGGACCGATGCGCAGTCGGAGCGGATTTATGCGCTGATTTTTGATGGGCTGGTTGCGCGGGATGCGCACTTCAACTTTACGCCGGCGCTGGCGGAGCGATGGGAACAGCCCGATCCGCTAACGCTGGTTTTTCATTTGCGGGATGGGGTGCGGTTTCATGATGGACGGGCGCTGACGGCGCGGGATGTAGCGTTCACGATTGAATCGATGCTGAATCCGAAGATGCCGGGCGGGGTGATTTCACCGCGGGCGGCGAGTTACGCCTCGATCGACAAGATTGAGACGCCGGACGAGCGGACGGTGGTGATGCACTTGAAGCGGCCCGACAACTACCTTCTGATGAACCTGTCGACGACCGCAATTGGGATTGTTCCGGCGGGGAGCGGGAGGGATTTTTGGCTGCATCCGGTGGGGACGGGGCCTTTCAAGTTTGTGAGCCAGCAGATCGACCAGGATGTGACATTGGAGCGGAACGAGCATAGCTGGAGCCTGGAGCCGAAGCTGAAGCGGGTTAGGTTTGCGGTGGTTCCGGATCTAATTACGGAGTCGCTAGAACTCGAAAAAGGATCGGGGGATGTGGCGGTCAATTCCGTGCCCATGGATGCGCTCGCAGTGCTGGCGGCGCGACCGGATCTGCAGATTGAAGAGACGGGCGGGACGGAGATTCAGTATTTGAGCTTCAACATTCGCGACCCTCTGTTGGCAGATGCGCGGGTGCGGCAGGCAATTGCATGCTCAATTGACCGCAAGCTGATTATGAAGACGCTGCTGGATGGTCGAGCTCGAGCTGCGGCGAGTTTGTTGCCTCCGGATCACTGGGCGTTTAACGGGGATGGGGCGCAGTACGACTACGATCCGGCTCGGGCTGAGAAGCTGCTGAACGATGCCGGGCATCCGCGTGGTGTCGGAGGGGTGCGGTTTCATTTGACGATGAAGACGAGCAGTAATGAGGGGACGAGGCTGCTGGCGGCGGTGTTGCAACAGCAATTGGCGGCGGTGGGGATTGCGATGGACATTCGCAGCTTTGAGACAGCGACATTTTATGCGGACGTGATGCGCGGTGCCTTCCAGATGTACTCGCTGCAGTGGGTTGGGGGGAACGAGCAGCCGGATATTTTCGGTTATGCGTTTTCTTCGGCGCGGGTTCCTCCAAAGGGGGCAAATCGGGGGCACTATTTGAATGCTCGGCTGGATGCAGTGCTGGATGATGCGGCACAGAATTCAGACACGGCGAAGCGGATGGCGGACTACGCGGAGGCGCAGCAGATTCTGGCTCGGGACGTGCCGGCGATCAATCTTTGGTATCGGAACACGGTGGTGGTGCATAACAAGCGGCTGACGCATGTGATGCCATCGCCGTCGGGGAGTTATGTGTTTCTGGAGACTGCGGAGTTAGCGCAATAGCTGGTCAGAGAGGAGACAAGGAATTGCAGAAATACCTGTTGATTGCGGCTGGTGGCGCACTGGGGTCAGTGGCGCGGTACTGGGTTGGGTCGACGATTTCAAGCCGGGTGGGCATCCGGTTTCCGTATGGCACGCTGGTGGTGAATCTGACCGCATGCTTGATTATTGGGTTCACACTCACCTACCTGGGCAAGCGCGCAGATTTTGACCCGGCATGGCGGTTTCTGATTCCGGTGGGATTCATAGGGGCTTACAGCACGTTTTCGACTTACGAGTGGGAGACGCTTTCAACGCTCCGGTCAGGGGCATTTTTTCTGGCGGGACTGTATGCAATTGGGAGCCTGGTTCTGGGGCTTATCGCAGTTTGGGGCGGGGCGGCGCTGGCAGAGGTTCTGTGAGCTGGGCGCTTGCCAGCTGTTAGCGTTCGGTGCTTGAATCCTGAGTTGCGCGAACGGCGGAAGACCATGCCGGGCGCGGAAGGAGTGCGATGCTGACATCAGGGAAGGCGGTCAAGGTCTCCATTTACCTTGGCGATGGCTCGAAGCATCACGGAATTCCGGTTTATACCAGCATTCTCGACTTTCTCTTTCATAAAGGCGTGTATGGGGCGACGGTGCTGAAGGGGGTGGCTGGTTTTGGGTCGACGCACCGGCTGCACTCGGCGCACATTTTGGAGATCTCCGACCATTTGCCGGTGAAGATTGAGTTTATTGAGACGCGGGAGATGGTGAACTCCCTGCTGCCGGAGCTGGAGAAGCGCACTGGGTGCGGGATTATCGAGGTACAAGAGACTACCGTTTTGATTCCGGCGAAACGGTGAGTGGCAATCGAAGAGCAACCGCCGATCCTTCGACTCACGACCCCCAAAACTGGAAAGCGTTTGGGGCCCCGTTCGCTCAGGTTGACAATTCATTTTTGGGTTCGAGCTATTCGGCTGAGTTGAACGGGGAGGCGGGCAGGTCTACTCCATTGAAGAGGTTGCACTGGGGACTGTTGGCCCAGCCGTAACGGACGTAGCGCGGCTCGGGGACATCGGTGCTGCTGGCCAGGACGGTGTTGCCGTCGATCTTCGCGGTTGCGGGGAAGAATTTGCGGTCGGCACCTGCAACTTCAAAAGCCGTCAATTCCCCTCCCTTGGCGACGAGTCCCTTGGCGTGGTGGTCGAACCAGACACGGAGAACTGAACCCTCCGGCGTGGCCTGTCGAAACATGGGCCCAATGTAGGAAATGTCTTCGCCGTATTCGATGGCGCGAGCGGCAAGAGCCAGGCGGTGGCCTACGTCTACCTTGTCGGTGGGGTGGACGTTGTCAGGGTTGCCGATGTCGATGGTGACGGCCATGGCGGTGTTTACAAGGGAGAGGGTTTTGAGCTGCTGCTCACGCAGTTCGGCCCAGTCTTCCCCGGGACCCGACTTGAAGTTGGAGATCTGGACGAAAAGGAAGGGAAAGTCACCTTCTGCCCACTGGTGGCGCCAGTCGGTAATCATGGTGCTGAAGACGCGGTTGTAAAGTGGAGCACGGGCGAGAGCGCTGTTGCTTTCACCCTGATACCAGATGACGCCGCGAATGGGAAATGGGGTCAGCGGGGCGATCATGCCGTTCCAGAGCATGCCGGGACCCCAGCTTAGGAGTTGCGGATGCCAGGGGAATTGCGGTTCGGGCTTGCCGGCGGCTTTGGCTTCGGCACGCTGGCGCTGCTCGTCCTTGTCACGAATGAGGGCGTCGGTTTCGCGCTCGGTCATCTGTCCCCAGGAAACGAAGATGGGAGCGAGAGCGGCGTCGGCGCCGAGAGCGGCGGCGCGGGTCCAGGTGTCGGCGACGGTGCCTCCCCAGGTGGAGTCGATGACGCCGATGGCGACGTGCTGGTGCTGTTCGATTTCGCGGGCGAAGTACCAGGCTACGGCGGAAAAGTCACGGGCGGTTTCGGGCGTGGAGGCGGTCCAGCCGGGCGAGTCGATGTCTTCGAGGGGGTACTCGGAGGCCTTTTTGTTGACCATGAGCAAGCGGATGTCGGGGATGGCAGCGTGGGGCAGGTCCTGATCGGCGGTGGCGGCCTGGCGCATGGCGAATTCCATATTCGACTGGCCGGAGGCTAACCAAACGTCGCCGACGAGGACGTCGGTGAGAGTGATGGCCTGCGGGGCTACGTCGGAGGCGGGGGCCGTGGGAGTTCCCTTCACCGTGAGGTCGAACGGGCCGCCGGCGGCGCCGGGGCTGAGGTAGAGGCTCCAGCGACCCAACGGGCCGGCCGTGGTGGAGCGGGTCTGGCCGTGAAAGGTGACTTCGACGGCCTCCGATGGAGCGGCCATGCCCCAGACGTGGACGGGCAGATCGCGCTCGACGACCATGTGGCTGCTGAGAACTTTTGGCAGGCTAATTTGTGCGGGCACGGTAAGGGACAGGCTGGCAATGAAGATGGCAAGAAGAAGAGGTGATCTCAGATTCACAAGGATGCCTCGCGCAATGCGGATTGATGCCGGGCTTTCGGGACGGATGAAGCCCCACATTCCCCGGAAGTAGAACGGTATCAGAGGGAGGCGCGTGTTGCCAGTGCGGCACATTCGCACAGCGGGGAAACCGGCTAGTTTCAAGGGATATACCCGTCGGCTGGCTAAGGGTGTTTCCGCGTTGACACGACCCGGACTTCGACC
>Ga0302319_10001893_pt1 | contig 46199 bp, 41 predicted proteins | sample Bog_T0_2_FD_203319 | JGI IMG/M metagenome (GOLD analysis project Ga0302319, IMG submission 203319) | Peat permafrost microbial communities from Stordalen Mire near Abisko, Sweden - Bog_T0_2 | ecosystem: Environmental > Terrestrial > Soil > Wetlands > Peat | place: Sweden: Abisko, Stordalen Mire...
AGTTCACTTTTCTTTCTGTTAATTAACAAGTAACATCAAACGGCCGATTTTGCCCACTTTTCAGCCCCAAAGAGGCCGCTTTGGGGGCAAAAACATCGCTTTTTCGCCCATTTGTTGCGCTTCGTCTCCGGCCTCTTGACAAATGCCGACCTCTGGCGCACCCCTGTGGGGACTGGGGAGAGACAATTCCAGTCTGGAAAGGACAACTCTGCGCCCCATCCATTCCGCGCTCTTTGCGGAATGGGTTGAAATTCAAGCTGCCTTCAGCCTTCAGCTAAAAGCTAAAAGCTGAAAGCTGATAGCTGATAGCTGAAGGCTCCAGCTCCAAGGGAATCGTTGTGCAAGCGGTCCCTCAATACATAATCGCGTTTCCGTGACAGCCCCGCCTCCGGCGAGATAATCTTAGTGGACGCGCGCTTGCGCGCCCAAGGAGCAACTGAAGACTTATGCCTATTCAAACGACCGCGAAGATCTGGCGCAACGGCCAACTGATTCCCTGGGAGCAGGCCAACATCCACGTCATGAGCCATGTGATTCACTACGGCTCCAGCGTCTTCGAGGGCATCCGCGCCTATGGCCAGCCGCAGGGCTCGGCGATCTTCCGCCTGCCGGAGCACATTCAGCGGCTGCTCGACTCGGCCAAGATCTACCGCATGGAGATCCCCTATGACCTCGAGGAGCTTTGCGCGGCGACGGTGCAGTTGGTCGAGGCCAACGGCGTTGCCCCCTGCTATATCAGGCCCATCGCACTGCGCGGCTACGGCGAAATCGGCGTCAGCCCCAAGGGCTCGCCGGTCGAGGTCTACATCGCCAACTTTCCCTGGGGCAAGTACATTCCCGGCCACGGCGGCGCGGATGTCTGCATCTCCAGTTGGAATCGCCTCGCGCCCAATACCATGCCCTCGCTGGCCAAGGCCGGCGCCAACTACATGAATTCGCAACTCATCAACATGGAAGCGGAGACCAACGGCTACGCCGAGGGGATCGGCCTTGATGTGAACGGCCTGGTCAGCGAGGGGTCGGGTGAAAACATCTTCATCGTCCGCAACGGCGTTCTCTTCACGCCGCCTCTGGCCAGCTCCGTGCTCAGCGGCATCACCCGCGACTCGGTGCTGACGATTGCGCGCCACCTGGGACTGACCATCAAGGAGCGCTCGATTCCCCGCGAGCTGCTCTACATCGCCGACGAGGTCTTCTTCTCCGGCACGGCGGCTGAGGTGCAGCCGATTCGCTCGATCGACCGCATCGTCGTGGGCGACGGCAAACCCGGCGAAATCACCAAGAAGATCGGCGAGGAGTTCATCGCCATCGCCAACGGCCTCAAGCCCGACCGCTTCGGCTGGCTCACTCCGGTCAAGGTCAATGCCGGCGAGGCCGCAGGTGCTTAGAGGGGCTTCTTCCATCGGAAAAAGCAGAGGGCGGCCGTGCTAAAGGCCGCCCTCAGTTCTTGGCCAGCCCATGATTCACAGCGATGCCCTCCGGCCAGGCGAGTATCATGAGCGTGAGGACTTATTGATCCGGTCCATTCATTCTGACACTTGGGTGCCCCATCCATTCGGCGTTTTCTGCTGAATGGGTGGGAGACGATCACACGATTTGAGGGCCGGATCAGTAACTATCCACTGAAAAGGAAACTGCCGCGCGTGAAACCCGATATGAGAGTGACCGTGGCCGGCCTGGAGCTGGCGAACCCGATCGTCGCCGCCAGCGGCACCTTCGGCTATGGCATCGAGTTCGAGGAGATTGTCGCGCTTGACAAGATTGGCGCGCTGGTCACCAAGGGCATTTCTCTGGAGCCGATGGCCGGTAACGCCGCGCCGCGCATCATTCAGACGGCGGCGGGAATGCTCAACGCGATCGGCCTGCAGAATGTGGGCGTCGAGGATTTCATCGCGCGCAAACTGCCCGCCATGCGCCGCTATCCTCGGGCCAAGGTGATCGTCAACGTCTTCGGCTCCACCGTGGGCGAGTACATCGCAGTCCTTGAGCGACTCAATCAGGCCGAGGGGATTGTGGCCTACGAGCTGAATGTCTCCTGCCCCAATGTTCACGCCGGTGGAATGGCCTTCGGCAGCGATCCCGGATCTCTGGAGTATTTAGTGGCGCGAGCCAAAAAAGCCAGCGCGCGGCCATTGATCGTCAAGCTCTCGCCCAACGTGACCTCGATTGCGCACATGGCCAAGATTGCCGAGGAGGCGGGCGCGGACGCGGTCAGTTTGACGAATACCTTTCTCGCCATGGCCATCGACGCCGAGACGCGCAGGCCGCGCCTGGCGAATGTGACTGGTGGTCTGTCGGGGCCGGCGATCAAGCCGATCTCTCTGCGCATGGTCTACGAGACGGCGCGTGCGGTGAAGATTCCCATCCTCGGCATGGGCGGGATCGTGACGGCGGAAGATGCAGTGGAGTTCCTGCTGGCCGGGGCGACCGCGGTCCAGGTGGGCACGGCCAGCTATGCCGACCCGCGCGCGGTGGAGCGGCTGGCCAAGGAGCTGGAGTCATGGTGCCGCGGCCATGAGGTCGAGCGCGTGGCCGGCCTGAGCCGCGCCCTGGAGCCGGCGCGGGATTGACCTGCGCGCCAGGGGCAGATGGGAAAAATGAGCGCCCTCCGGAACTTGAGCAAGATTCCGATTCATTCTTCCGGGCTTTTCCCGGCTGGCAATTTGTGCCCAATTTGCCTCTCAAATCCATAAATATTTTGTTATAAATGCGGCCTGGCGTCGTAAACTCTAGATAATTTTCTTGACAGTAATGAGAATTCTGAAGGCCGGACAGGATTCTTACAACGAAATGAGAACAAAAGAGTAAGCGGGGCAGGCCGCGGCGAGCGGGGTGGCGGCTGTAATGGCTGTCGGTTCCGGTGTTGCCGGACGGCGGTTTCCATGAAAGAACGCCAGTGAATACCGGGCCAGAGAAGATCGAAATGCGCATTCAGGCTGAGGCGAGTCTCGAGGCTTTGATCGAAAGCACGAACGATCTGATCTGGTCGGTCGACCCGCGTCTGCGCCTGATGACCTTCAATCGGGCCTTCAAAGAACACTTCGAGAAGAACTTCGGCGGGCCGGTGGCGCCGGGGATGGGCCTGCGAGAGCTGATTCCGCCGGAGCGTGCGGTCATCTGGCCTCCGCTCTATGAACGGGCTTTGCGCGGGGAGCGCTTCCGCAGTGAAATCACGCTCATTGACGGAAGGCTCCTCGATCTCTCTTTCAGTCCCATTGTCGTCGATGATGAGACGACCGGCGTTTCGGTCTTCGGCAAAGACATCACCGAGCGGCGAAAGGCGGAAAAAAAGTACCAGGAGATCTTTGACGGAGCATTGGAGGGATTCTTTCAGACAACCCCAGAGGGGAAGTTTCTGACCGCGAACCGTGTGCTGGTCAAGCTCCTGGGCTATGAATCGCTGGACGATCTGATCGCCAGTGTTCACGAGACGGCTCGCGATCTCTGGGTGGATGCGGAGGAGCGCGCCAGAGTAGTGCGGCATATCGAAGAACAGGGGTATATCCGGGATCATGAGTGCCGGCTCAAGCGCAAGGATGGCAGCGTGATCTGGGTGCTGCTGAACTGCCGCCGCGGGCGTCTGGCCGATGGTGACATGAAATGCTTTGAAGGATCGATCCAGGAGATCACAGGGCGCAAACAGGCCGAGGCCGCGCTGCGCGAGAGCGGCGACTTCCTGAGCGAAGCGCAGAAGATCGGCACGCTGGGCTGCTACGTGCTGGATTTCACCAGCGGCTTCTGGACGAGCACGCCGCAACTGGATGCGATCTTCGGCATCGATGAAAAATTCGCGCACAGCATCGAGGGTTGGGCGAAGCTGATTCATCCGATGGATCGCGCGATGATGACCGCTTACCTTTCCGAAGATGTGGTCGGCAAGGGCCGCGACTTCGACCGCGAGTACCGCATCATGCGCCCTTCGGATGGGGCCGAGCGCTGGGTACATGGGATGGGGCGGCTGGAGTTCGACTCAGCCGGCCGTCCGTTGAAGATGCGGGGTACGATTCGCGACATTACCGAGCACCGGCGGGTAGAGCTGGCTGTCGAGAACAGCGAAAGGCTCTACCGCACGATCACCGAGTCCTCTCCCTTGGCTTACGTGATCACCTCCGGAGACGAGGAGCGGATTGAGTATGTCAATCCTGCCTTTGTCGAGCTCTTCGGCTACACGCACGAGGAGATTCAGACGGTGGCCGATTGGTGGCTGCGGGCCTATCCGGAGCCGGAGTACAGTGCCTGGGCGATGGCCGAGTGGCAGCGCAAGATTCCCCGCTCCTTTGCCTCGGGCAACTCGACGGAACCGATCGAGACGGAGGTCGTCTGCAAGGACGGCGCCAGAAAGACCATCGTCTGGGGCTTTGTCCGCATCGGCGACCGGAACATGACCTATGGCCTGGACCTGACCGATCAGAAGCAGGCCGAGCGGCAGTTGCGCGAGAGCGAAGAGCGCTACAGGTCGACCTTCGAGCAGGCGCCGGTGGGCATCGTGCACACTGCGCTCGATGGGCGCTTCCTGCGTTCCAACGAGCGCTTTGCGGAGATCATCGGCTACCGGCGGGAAGAGGTGACCAAACTGTGCTTCCAGCAGATCTCCGTTCCGGAGGATCTGGCCGAATGCGAACAGGCCAACCGTCAGTTGCAGAAGGATGCTGCCACGCCGTTGCGCTTGGAAAAGCGCTACCAACGCAGGGACGGAAGCCAGGTCTGGGTACGAATCCATTTGACGATGCGCTGCGATAGCCAAGGGCGCGCGCTTTACTCCATCGCGGTGGTTGAGGATATTCAAGCGAGCAAGGATGCGGAGACACGGCTGGCAGCGGCCACAGAGGCGCTTCGTATCAGCGAGGAGCGCTACCGCACGGCCTTTCAAACCAGCATCGACGCGGTCACGATCAGCCGTCTGGAGGATGGACGGTTTGTCGATGTCAATCAGGTTTTTCTCCAGATGTTTGGTTATCAACGGGAGGAAGTTGTCGGAAAAACCTCGCTGGAGCTGGAGATATGGTTGAATCCCCAGGATCGGCAGAGGTTGGTGGAGGCTCTGCGCAAGGACTCCGTATGCCAGGATATGGAGTTAGTGCTGCGGAAAAAGAGTGGAGAGCAGTTCTGGGTGCTGGTCTCCGGAGGGCTGATGGAACTGGATGGGAAACCCAGCTTTCTTCTGGTGGTGCGAGACATCACGGCCAGCAAGGCCGCCGCCGAGGCGCTGCGTATCAGCGAGCAGCGCTACCGGTCGATCGTGCAGACCAGCTTTGACGGCATCGCGCTCAGCCGCATCGAGGACGGCGTCTACATCGATGTCAACAAGGCCTTTCTCGACTTGATGGGGTATGAGCTGGACGATGTGGTCGGCCACAGCTCTCTGGAGCTTGGCCTCTGGGCCGACCGGTCGGTTCGCCGGAAGATGATTGCCGAGTTGCGCAGAAACTCCAGCATCCGCGATTGGGAGACGCAGTATATCCGCAAGAGTAGAGAGCGTATCTGGGTAATGATCTCGGCCTCGCTGATCGAGATTCAGGGCTGCACACGCATTCTTTCCATCATTCGCGACATCTCGGCGAGCAAGGCGGCGGCTGAGGCACTCAAGTTGAGCGAAGTGCGTTATCGGTCGGTATTCGAGACCAGCCCCGACGCCGTCGTCATCACCCGGATGAGCGATGGCGTAATCCTTGACTCCAATCAATCCTTTCTCAACTCGACGGGCTTTCGCCGCGATGAGGTCATCGGGCGCACAACACGGGAGCTGGGCATCTGGGTCCATGATTCCGAGCGGACGGAATATATGGAGAGAATGAACCGGGACCGTATCTGCCGGGATCTGGAGGTCCTCTCCAGGAGAAAGAATGGGGAGATCTTCTGGATGCGCCTCTCCGCATCCCTGATTGAGATTGACGGAGTTCAATGCATGTTGGTCTTCGCCAAGGAGATCACCGAGGTCAAGGCGGCCACCGAGGCTCTCCGGCTCAGCGAGCAGCGCTACCGCGCGGCCTTCCAGACCAGCCTGGATGCGATCAACATCAACCGCCTGAGCGACGGCCTCTACATCGACTGCAACCAGGCCTTCCTGGAGATCATGGGTTATGAGCGGGAAGAGGTGATTGGCAAGACATCGCTGGGGCTGAGCATCTGGGCGGACGTCCGCGACCGCCAGGCGATGGCGGATCTGGTCAGCCAAAACTCCTGCTGTCGGGGCTTGGAGGTACAGTTCTGCAAGAAGAACGGGGATCTGTTCTGGGGGGTGATGTCGGCCTCGGTGATGGAGGTAAACGGCGAGCCGTGCGTGCTGTCGATGACACACGATCTCTCCGAAGTTAAGGCGGCGCAGAGCGAGATAAGGAGCCTGGCCTATTACGATCCGCTGACCGGCCTGCCCAATCGCCGCATGCTGATTGAGCGCCTGCGCCAGACGCTGGCAGGCAGCGGACGCGACGGCCACTCGCAGGCGCTGCTGTTTGTCGAATTGGACAATTTCAAGACCCTCAACGAGACGCTCGGCCATCTGACCGGCGATCTCCTCTTGCAGGAGGCGGCGCGGCGCATCGCCGCCTGTCTTCGCGAAAGCGACACGCTGGGACGGCTGGGCGGGGATGAGTTTTCCTTGGTACTGGAAGACCTGAGCGAAAACTCTGAGGAGGCGGCCGCGCAGGCGCAAAGCGTCGGCGAGAAGATTCTGATCGCGACCGGCCAGCCCTTTCTGCTGGATCATCATGAATGCCTGACCACGGCCAGCATCGGCATCACCATCTTTGGAGCGGAGTTGGGGAGCACGGAAGACCTGATGCAGCAGGCCGACATCGCTCTCTACCAGGCCAAGCTCGCGGGGCGCAACACCATGCGCTTCTTCTCGCCGGAGCTGCAGGCAGCGGTCAATGCCCGGGCGACGCTCGAGGAGGATCTGCGCCAGGCGATCAAGAACAATCAGTTTGTCCTTTACTATCAGCCGCAGGTGGAGCGCGGCCATCTGACCGGCTGCGAGGCGCTCATCCGCTGGATGCATCCGAAGAACGGCATGGTGCCGCCTGACGCCTTCATCCCTCTGGCCGAGGAGACGGGACTGATTCTGCCCCTGGGCGAGTGGGTGCTGGATGCGGCCTGCCGCCAGCTCGCCGAATGGGCGCAGCGCAAGGAAGCAGCGGTACTGACGGTTGCGGTCAATATCAGCGCCTTGCAGTTCCGCCAGGCGGGCTTTGTCGATAACGTGCTGGCAGCGCTCGGACGCAGCGGCGCCAATCCGAAGAACCTCAAGCTGGAGCTGACAGAGAGCATGCTGGTGGACAACCTCGATGAGGTGATCGCCAAAATGAGCGAGCTGAAGAAACACGGCTTGAGTTTTTCGCTCGACGACTTCGGCACCGGATACTCTTCGCTGGCTTATCTGAAGCGTCTGCCCCTGGACCAGTTGAAGATCGACCGGGTCTTTGTGCGCGATATGCTGGTGGATGTCAGCAGCGGCGCCATTGCGCAGACAATCATCGCGCTGGGCCGGGCAATGGATCTGTCGGTGATTGCCGAGGGCGTGGAGACGGAGGAGCAGCGGGGCTTTCTGGCCGGTCTCGGCTGTCATGCCTTCCAAGGCTTTCTCTACAGCCCGGCGATTTCGCTCAACGAGTTTCAGGCGCTGCTCTAACCGAGCGCCATTCCTTTTCGGAGCGCTCACGTCCTGAATCCTTGGATCTTCTCCCGCAAATTTCCCATTCTCTTTGTAATCAAATCGCACAACTGAGCCGATAGACCTCTCAGGATCAGGACCAATCCGCGCCTCCGCTTCTTCTGTTGAAAACAACCCGCTGATTCCGGGTTCGCTCAGGAGTAAAGGATACGGCAGAGTCGCATGGTTGGTGCTGAAAGGATCGCAGCCGCAATGCCTAAAAACGCCGAAGCCAATCTGCTGGACCTGATCGAAAGCTCCGAGGATATGTGGGGCTCTGTCGATCTGGACTACCGCATGGTGGTTTTCAATAAAAACTTCGAGCGCTATGTTCAAAGCTGCTTTGGCGTGCAGGTAGTCAAGGGAATGAATCCCATGGACATTCTTCCGCCGGAGCGGGCGGCGGCCTGGCCTGTCTTTTACCAGCGCGCCCTGACGCAAGGAGGCTTCCGCACCGAGCATACGCTGCACGATGGCCGCACCTATGAAATCTCCGTCAACCCGATTCTTGTCGATAGTGTTGCCACCGGCGTCTCGGTCTATGGCCGCGACATTACGGAGCGCAAGATGGCCGAGGAGAATCTGGCGGCAGCCACCGAGGCGTTGCGGGCCAGTGAAGCCCGTTATCGCGCGGCCTTTCAGACGGGGCTGGATTGCTTTCTGATCATTCGCGCCGCTGACGGTGTATTCGTCGACGTGAACCAGGCCTTCGTCGATACGATGTGCTACTCGCGCGAGGAGACCATCGGGCGCAGCTCCTTGGATTTGAATTTATGGGACGACCCCAATGACAAGCAGGAGATGCTGCGCCTCGTCCAGCAGGACTCGGTCTGCCGCAATCTGGAGGCGCGCTTCCGGCGCAAGGACGGGCAGATCATCTGGGGCCGTCTTTCTTCATCGATCATCGAAATCGACGGCCAGCTCTGCCATCTGGTTCTGGTGCGGGATGTAACCGAGAGCAAGGCGGCCGAGGAGAGCATGGCGGCGGCGGCTGAAGAGATGCGGGTGAGCGAGGAGCGCTACCGCACGGCCTTCCTGACCAGTCTGGACGGCATTGCGCTCACCCACCTCAATGAAGGGCTCTTTATCGATGTCAATCCGGCCTGGTGCCGCATCTATGGATTCGAGCGGGAAGAAGTTGTCCTGCATACCTCCACCGAATTGAATCTGTGGGCCAATCCGGACGACCGGCTGAAGATGCTCGAAACGCTGAGTGATACATCCATCTGCCATAATTTGGAGATTGAAAATCGTCGCAAGAACGGGGAGAAGTTCTGGGTGGAGATGTCCGCCTCCAAGATCAATCTGGACGGCATTCCCAGCATTCTGATGGTGGTGCGCGATAACTCCGCGGCCAAGGCGGCGGCGGAGAAGATCGAGGACCTGGCCTTTTACGATCCGCTGACGCACCTGCCCAATCGTCGGCAGCTGATGGACCGGCTTCACCAGGCGCTGGCCGCCAGTCATCGCAGCGGCCGCAAGTGCGCGCTGCTGCTGGTGGATATGGACAATGTGAAGACGCTGAACGACACCCTGGGCCACCATGTCGGCGATATGCTGCTGCAGGAGGTGGCGCGGCGGCTGACGGCGAATGTGCGCGAAATCGATCTTGTCTCGCGCATCGGCGGAGACGAGTTTGTGGTGATGCTGGAGGAGTTGAGCGACTCCTCCAGTCATGCCGCGGAGCAGGCGCGGACGGTGGGCGAAAAGCTGCTGGCGGCGCTCAGCAAGCCCTACGAACTGAATGGGCGCGAATGCCAGAGCACCTGCAGCATCGGCATCACGGTTCTGGGAGATCACCGGGCAGACGCCAACGGAGCCCTGCAACAGGCCGATCTGGCGATGGATCAGGCCAAGGCGGCGGGGCGCAATACGCTGCGCTTCTTCACGCCCGCGCTGCAGGCGGCCATCTCCGCGCGAGCAGCGCTCGAGGATGAGCTGCGCCAAGCGATCCGTAGCCGGCAGTTTCAGCTTTTCTATCAGCCGCAGGTGAACCGCGGCCGGGTGGTGGGGGCCGAGGCGCTGATTCGCTGGAGCCATCCGCAACGCGGCATCGTCGCGCCGGGCGGCTTTATTTCGCTGGCCGAGGAGACGGGGCTGATTCTGGATCTGGGTAGCTGGGTTCTGGAGACGGCCTGCGAGCAGATTGCGCTCTGGGCCCGCTCGCAGGAGACAGCCCATCTGGCCGTGGCCGTCAATATCAGCGCCTTGCAGTTCCGCCAGCCCGAGTTTGTGCAACAGGTGCTGGATGCCCTGAGGCGCACCGGAGCCGATCCGCGCCGCCTCAAGCTGGAGCTGACCGAGAGCATGCTGGTGGACAATATCGAGGAGGTGATCGCCAAGATGACGAGCCTGCGCGCGCTCGAGATCGGCTTCTCGCTGGATGATTTCGGCACCGGCTACTCCTCGCTCTCCTACCTGAAGCGCCTGCCGCTGGACCAGTTGAAGATCGACCGCTCCTTCGTGCGCGATCTTCCGGCGGATTCGTCCAGCGGAGCCATCGCCGAAGCGATCATCTCGATGGGCAAGGCCATGGGTATGCCGGTGATCGCCGAGGGCGTGGAGACCGAAGAGCAGCGGGCCTTCCTGGCTCGGCTCGGCTGCCACTCCTTCCAGGGTTTCCTGACCAGCCGTCCGCTGCCGCTCATTGAGTTTGAACGGCTCATAGTGGCGCTCAACACCATTCCCTGCAACTATGCGGATTAACGATCAGGGCCTATTCCCTAGTTCCTATTCCCTGTTCTTCCATCTCCACGCTCGACTGATGGCGCAGATCGGCGCCGCGAATCCAGAAGATGACGTCGGTGGCGATATTGGCGGCGTGGTCGGCGATCCTCTCCAGATGCTTGGCGACAATCACGGCGCGCATCGCCTGCTGCGTATACTCCGGGTGCTCGGCGATGAAGCGCAGCAGCTCGTCGTGGGCGCGATGGTTCATGTGGTCGATCTCGTCGTCCATCGCGCGCACCTCGATCGCCAGTTGCGAGTCGCCCTCCAGAAACGCCTGCAAGGCGGAGCGGATCATGCGCGCCGCAAACTCGCCCATCGCCGCAAAATCCACAGGCAGATCGACCGGCGGCAGCTTCAGCATCTCGCGCGTGCGCCGCACCATGCCCATCGCCTGATCGCCGATCCGTTCAAGGTCGCTGTTAATCTTGATCACCGCCAGAATGAAGCGCAGATCGATGGCCATCGGCTGTTCTTTGGCCAGCAGGTCGTAGGCCATCTCGTCCAGCTCGCGCTGCGCGCTGTCGATCGCCCGTTCATTCTGCTTGACGTACTTGCACAGGCCCTTGTCGCGCTGCAGGAAGGCGTCCACGGCGGAATCGACCGCCGTCTGGGAGAGCGCGGCCATCGCCATCAGCTTGTCCTTGAGTTCGGCCAGCTGGATTTGAAAGTGAATGCGCGGCAAGACGGTCCTCCCCAAGGTTCTATTGTGCATCACGAATGTGAATGGCAGAAGAATATTCCCCCTCCGCTGTGTCCAGCGCACCAGACAAGTCACGCGCCCCGGCGATGAACTAACCTAAAGGCATGACAGCTTCCATGCTCACTTTCGACCCGTCCAAGTGTCAGCAGCGGCAGATCTACAAGCTGATGACCGGCATCATCGTGCCCCGGCCGGTGGCGCTGGTCTCCACCGTCAGCCGCGGCGGCGTGGACAATCTTGCGCCCTTCAGCTTCTTCTGCGGCGTGGGCTCCGCTCCGCCCACGGTACTGTTCTGTCCGGCGCTGCGTCCGGCGGAGACAGCAGAGGCCGGTGAAAGAAAAGACACGCTGCGCAACGTCGAGGAGACCGGAGAGTTCGTCATCAACGTGGTCAGCGAAGAGATGGCGGCGGCGGCCAACTCCGCCGCCGCCGAGGTGCCCTTCGAGGTGGATGAGTTCGCGCTCTCCGGGCTCACGCCGATTCCCAGCCTATCCGTCCGCCCGCCGCGCGTCGCCCAGTCGCCGGCCCAGATGGAGTGCAAGCTCCTTCAGGTCATCTACACCGGCCACGCCCCGGCCAGCGGTGTCATCGTGCTGGGCGAGGTCCTCCGCTTTCATCTGCGTGAAGATCTCTTCGATGACTTTCGCGTCGATCCCTCGGCGCTCGACGCCGTGGGCCGCATGGCCGGCAACACCTGGGTCCGCACCCGCGATCGTATCGAACTGGTCAGGCCAACCCGGACCTCTTGATCCGGCAACCAAACACCACAGGTGTGCCCCGATCACTCGCCGGATCTGGGGCGCCTGAGCCACCCGGCGGTTTTTCGAAAAGAAAAAGGCGAAGATTCTGATCTGCAAAGATGCTCCTATCGGGGCCGTTTCCTGCACGAAACTAGCAAATAATTGCCAGTTATTGGCCAATAATCGGCTGTTTTCCGGGGTTTTTGTTTACTTAATAGTACACAGTTCCGGTTGATCAAGTTGTTTATTATGCTTCACTTGCCTTGAAAAACGCTCTTTAAAAAGCTGGGTTGGAGGGGTGGGGGGGTGGGGGTCCGCTGATTTCTTCTCCTTTTGATCGGTTTTCCTTCGCCCATGCGCCCGCCTTCTTTTTGCACGACTGAAGAGCATTATGCGCCCTGGGGATTGAATTCTACGCAACCCGTTAAGAGTAGGGAATCGTGTGGGGTGAATTGCGACTGCGCGGAGGTTTATGGCTTTCATGGTCTGAGGATCGGGAGCTGGGAAACCCGATTACATATTGTGCTATAATTCGTATATACACAGTGCGCTACGAATGGGATGAGCGGAAGAGCCGGCAAAACCAGCGCAAGCACGGCGGAATCTCCTTCGAGCTTGCGGCTCTGGTCTTTGAGGATGAGCAACGGCTGATCGAATTGGACCGAGTGGACGAAGCCGGGGAGCAGCGATGTCACGTGCTCGGCGCTGTCTCAGTTGAGCCGGGGATTGGAGATGTTCTGCTTGTAGTTCATTTGTACAGGGAGGAGGAGGGTGATGAAGAGATTATCCGCATTATCAGCGCGCGGCAGGCTGACAAGAATGAGTACCGAAGATATCAGGAACAGGCAATGGACTGATTCCGAGAAACAAGCAATTCGGCACGCGAGCGAAGCGCGGGCCGCTGGAGTCGAGTTGGCCGAAAAGGAATATGAGGACATTCCCCGGCTGACCGGGGAACAGCTAGCGCGCATGGTAAGGCTGCGTCCGGCGCGGCGCAAGGTAGCGGTCAGCGTCCGGCTCGATCCGCAGGTGCTCGAATGGCTGCGCTCCAAAGGCGAAGGCCACTTGACCCGCATCAACGATATTCTGAGCAATCTGATGGAGGCGGAAGGGCGCATTGGGGTGGGGAGATAGGCGAACGCCCGCTCATCGCGAAAAGCCGCGATGGGGCACAGATTCTCATGACTCCTGGTGATTGTTCGCGCTGATGAACGGGCCACCTGCCTTCTGCTGACCCACAGGCGAAGTCTGGCGGCGTGGACGCCGCCAGTACAGCCGGTCTGGAGACCGGCGCTACATCTCTTAATTTTTGGATATGTTCCAAGACCTCAAAAATTTCATTACTCGCGGATAATTTTTACGAAGATGCCGTCGGGCAGTTCGCCGCCGAGCAGGTGGACTACGCCGTCTTTGACGTAGCCTTCGAGGATTTGGCGGGCGGGCTTGGCGGCGGGTTGCGTGCGCGTTGCCTCAGCTGCCGGCGCTGACTTGCTGGCTGGCTGACTCGCCGGCTTGCTGACTGGCTTGCGCGCGGCTTCGAAGTCGGAGGGCTTGCCGACCTTCGGAATCGCCGACCAGCCGGAGTTGCTCTCTGTTGCCTGATCGCTGCCCCCTGATCCCTGATCCCTGACTCCTGTTCCCTGTTCCCTAGTCCCTATTCCCTGTTTTTTTCCCATGCCGCGATCCATGGCTTGGTTGGCGAGGCGGTCGGCGGTCTTGTTGCCGCCGCGCAGGGTGTGGCGCATTTCAAAGCTCACAAGCGAGCGGGAGAGCTTGCGCGCCTCTTCAAAGAGCGGGCGGAGGATGGGGCTCTTGACGGCGTACTTGCCCTGCATCTGCTTGACCATCAATTCGGAATCGCTGACGACGCGCAGGCGGCGCGCGCCGTGTTCGACGGCCCAGCGCAGGACGCCGAGCAGTCCGGAGTATTCGGCGAAGTTGTTGGTCTGGATGCCGACAAATTCACTCAGCTCGGCGAGCACGCGGCCTTTGGCGTCTTCAATGACCGCGCCGTAGCCGGAGGGTCCGGGATTGCCGCGCGAGCCGCCGTCGCAGTGGGCGGTGAGCCAGTCGGCCGCGGCGGAGGAGGGATCGGGAAAGAGTGAGCCGTTCATCGTCTCTTAGTGTAACTGGTTGTGGAAGGGTGGGTTGTTGGAGTTCGTGTCTTCTTGAGCCTCAAGATCGGGAGCTTGGCACCCATCGTGGATATTTCAAATGCGGCAAGTTGGCGTCCGCTTCGCGGAGATGGCAAGATAGAGCATTTTCGCTTCACTTGTTGAGATCAAGAGCGAGTCGAAGGTGGCTTTTTCTTGAGGAAAAAGCCACATTTCTGCATGGATTCTGTAAACACCAGAATCGAAAATGCTGTAGCGAGTTGGCGGCGGCGTAGACAATCGGAAGTATCATTTCTGGCGAGTAGATGAAAGCCGAATACGACTGAAGCTGGGTCAAACACGCCAGCAGTGCAATATGCGCCTTATCGCCGCATGGAACAGCCGAAGCGGGGACAGAGTTCGCAGGGGGAGCGATGGTCGGCGACGGATGCACGCGGCGCGAGGCCGACGAGTCCGGAGATGGATTTGAGCGGATGCATGAGCATGGAGGGCATGAGCGTGACGCCGAGCGGGCCGGCCTGGACGAGCGAAAAGAGCGCGCGCTGCTGCGCGATCTCCATGCCGCAGTAGCCGGGGCTGTAGCGCAGGGTGAGCGCTTCTCCTTCGCCGAGATGCTCACCGAGACAGAGCATGAGCGCGTCGGCGGCGGCCTCGGCGGCCCAGGAGCCGAAGGCGTCAATGACCCAGGCCGAGAAGGCGTCGCCGGATTTGGCAGCGGCTTCAGCGCGCCGCGAGATCTCTTCGCCCAGGGTGACGACAAAAACGGCCACGCGGCGGGCGTGCGCGAGGTAGTCGCCGATGGCGCCGGAGATCGCCGTCTGGCCGAGTGTGAGCGAATGCGCGGTTTGATCTGCGACCGGATAGATTGCGAAGCTGCCTCGGGGCTGGAGCGCGGCGTGCGCCTCGGCGACGATGCGGGCGATGCGATCATTCATGCGCTCGGCGGGCGCGGCCGCGGCGGGATAGCCAAGATGGCGATTGAACTCTGCGGCAACGAAGGGTGCGAGAGTCAGTTGAAGACAGAGTTCCGCCTCTGGAATGCGGCCATCCGTGGAGGTCGAGCCCGACGAATTGGGTTGGTGCGGCACGGGGTATCCTCGGCGGGTTGCTCCGCTTGCCCTCAGCGTTAGCGGAGAAAGAGCACGCGGTTGGTCCACTCCCAGTTGCCCGCCTCCTGATGCACGCGCGTGAGCGCCGCCGCCAGCGCGAGGCTCTCCTCCGGCGGAAGGCTTTCGTCATCGAGGAAGATCACGCCACCGTAAAGGCACTCCTCCTCCGACCAGTCCTTCAGAATCGGCGGAATCCTCAGCCGGTCATAGGTGACGAGGGTCAACTGCTGATCGGCCGCCTCGCGCAGGATATCGGCCAGATCCCTGCCGACGAAGTTGCCGTCCTCCCACTCCGCCAACGTCCGCACGTCGATCTCCTGGCTGCGGCGGCGCAGCGCGGCGGCCACGTTCAGCGAGATCTCTTCATGGAGCAGCAGTCTCAGCATCTCAGCGCTTCGCCGTCCTCTTGGGCGCGAACTCGACCGTCTGCGGCAGCATATGCTTCAACTCCGCAAGGTCCGCGGCCCGATTCTCGGCCATCGCCTCGTTGATCTCCTTCGCGTACGCTTCGGCATAGTGGACCGCCGCCTGCACCTTCACCAGCGGCCATCCCAGGTGCTTGGCCGTGGCCGCCACCTCGCCCTTGTAGCTGCGCACCAGCTGCATCACCTCCCAGACCGCCAGCGAACTGGCCTGGATGCAGGCCTGCCGCCCCACGGGCGTATCGCGAAAGTCGATGAAGGCGAATTCCATGCGGCGCAATCCCTCCTCCACCAGACGCGCGCTGGCGTCGCTTGGGGTCCATCCATGCCGGTTGGCCAATCGTCGCAGGCGCTTGGCGCTTTCGGTCGGCAGACGCATGCTGACGACCATCGATGATGCCGCTTTTACCATCGTTTCCTCTGTGTGTAGCTTTTGTAAGCATTGTAGAGCAGATTCCCGGACTTGTTCCAATGATTTTTATCTTTCAAGGTATTATTTAGCTCATCATTGCGCATCGTTGACGTAAGGCGATACAATCGCAAATTGCTGCATTCAATACTGCTTTTCTGGAGACTCCACGTGAATGCTCTGCACCGCAAACGTGCTATCGGGTCGCTTGCCGGCCTGTTGCTGGTTCTCGCTTTCGCGCTGGATTGCGCTCTCGGTCAGACAAATACGCCTTCAAGCAATGACGGAACTCAAGCCGACCCGCCTTTCGTTCTTAAAATGACTACGCGCGAGGTGGTTGTTGAGGTGGTGGCCAGGGACCGGCACAACCATCCGGTGAACGACTTGAAGCAGGATGAGCTGCAAGTGATGGAGAGCGGGAAGCATTCACAAAAGCAGCCGAAGAGGATTCTGGCCTTTCACCTAATCGATCCTGCAACAGCCATTGAGCGCAACGATCACTCCTCGGCCGGCTTCCGGCTCATATCGGGCGGCGGTTGCGCGGTCAGCACAACAATGCACTATGACCTTGTCTATCCGGCTAGCTCTGAGAGCGGCTATCACGAGATTCTTGTCACTACCACACGCCCTCACGTAACGCTCTCCTTCCGCCGCCGCTACTACGTCGGCGAGACAGCCGTGCCCGCGAAGCCGCAGCAACAAGGCGACGTCAGCTCTTCCTTGCGAGAGGCCGCTTGTTACCACTCCGCGCTCCCTTCTTCGATTTCGCTCATCGCCCAGTTTATTCCAGCGCCAAAGAAAGAATCTCTGCGCTATTCTCTCGTCATTCAGGGCGACTCGCTGGCGTTTATCGCACTCACGGACGAGACGCGTCGCGTGCAGCTCGACTACGGCATTTGCACCTTCGATGAAGATGGAGCGCCGATGGAGTATATGCACACATCGGTTGAGCGCGTGCTGGCCCAGCCGGAATACGAACGGGCTCTGGTGCATGGCTTGCCGAATCTGCTGGATATTCAGGGAGCGAAACAGCCCACACTCACACGCTTTGTGGTGCGTGATCGTGCGACGGGAAATCTGGGCTCGCTCGACGTTGTCCGCCCACTGCCCCCGGTTGACAATGGAGCCAAACATAAGAACACGAAGCCGCCGTCAGGCTCCATTCGCGGCTTCGGATCGGTTGTGCCCCGGCCCGGAGCATTCTGCGGCGACGTTTATGAACTGCCAGAAACCACCCTGGATCTGCCCGACTTTTGGAATATGGATCCGATTGGTTCGCTCTACGTGGATTGGCTGGCCGTGCCGGATCAAGCGGTAGCAGTCCAGCATCGTCTGAACGGGCATGTCATCATGAAAACCGAAGGCATTCCCGGAGTTACCAGCCGATCCGCGTGGTTCGGCATCGATTATCACGGTGAATTCTGGGTTTCTACGCCGGGCGAATACGATTTCAAATTGACCTCCGATGATGGCGCGCGGCTCTATATCGACGACCAATTGGTCATCAATCTGGATGGCGTTCATTCGGCGACGGACGGGGACGGTCATGTCACGCTCAGCGCGGGCAGGCACACCATTCACGTTCCCTATTTCCAGGGACCGCCGGTCTCGCTGGCTCTGGTCTTGCAGGTCAAAGCGCCAGGCGAAGAACAATTCAGAGTTTTCGATCTGCGCGACTTCAGAGCGCCTGCCGGGGCAGAGTGAGTTGCCGGGTGCCATAGGTCCAGATACTCGGATTTGGGATAGTACAGCCTACCAGACTTCCAAATTGAAATCCCGGTATTCGCGGATCAGCTCAAAGTCGGCGCGATTGGATGTAATCAGCTTGGCTCCATAGCTACGCACGGTCAGCGCTATCAGTACATCGAAATGCAGATCGCGCAGTTTGCGAATATCAAAGCCGCGATCCTCCTGAATCCTGGAAAGAATCTCTCCCGATTCCAGCCAGTTCTTTTCCGTTGGCGTCAAGATGGGACGGCTACTTGCAAGTTCGCGCAGAAATTGCCGTTCCGCGGCCGCGGTTGCTCCACGCCAAAGCTCCGCTAGCACCACAGAGCAGTTGCGTACAATACCAGGGAGTTCGGCGATGCGCTGCGAGTGGCACGCCGTGCGCATATTGTCAATCAGGACCGAGGTGTCAAAGAGAGTGAAATCACTCATTGCTGCCAGCGAAGGAAAGCTTTCCTTCGTACTTTTTTATTACCGCCTTGAAGCGCTTCATACCTACGATCTCGCGCAAGGCAATATGAACTGCCTCGGTGCGCGACTTGGCTCCAAGCGCGCGCACGGCCTTATCCGCCAGCTTCGTATCCAGTCGGATTGATGTCAGAGTTGCAGGCATTGAGACTCCTCTTGTATATACAGATTATGCTTTCAATATATACGATTGTCAAACGGCTGCGAAGACCCTGTCTCACTGCTTACCGGAGTGTTGTCTACCCCAACTGGCTGACCTTCACCTGCAACTTCTCGAACTCGACCACGCCCAGACCGCGCGCGGCGGCCATGGCCAGATAGGGCATCTGCGCGGGGTCCAGATTCCAGTAGGCCTTGGCGACATAGGCGTCAATGGCCACCGGATCGGTTCCGGCGACGATGGTCTTCTTCAGCGCCACATCTTCCAGGTTGCCGCCGGTCGGCCCGTTGCGCAGCAGGATGCGATAGCAGTCCATCACGGTGAGCGTGGGCAGCATGAAGTTGGCCAGGTCCACGAGACTTTGATGAATCTGCTGATGCAGCCGGTTGCGCTCGCCGCCCAGAATGCCATACCAGTTCTTCATGCCCAAGGTGGCTCCGGTCAGCACGTGATGCTTGGCGACGGGCACGTTGATGATCTTGTCGGCCTCAAGAAACGGCGAGAGAACGGGCCAGCTCTTCAGCACCAGACCGCCCATCTCGACCTCGCGGAAGAGCTCGGGATCGGGCAGGATGACCTCGGCTCCCTCGGCCAGCGCGGCGGCCTGAATGCCGGAGCGGTGGAAGCAGCGGCGGGCCTCATTGCAGCTCACATCCGTCACGATGACGCGCTTGGCGCCGGCCTGACGGCACTGGCGCACAAGCTCGGCGACCACATCCGGATTGGTGTTGGCGGCCTGCTCCGGCGTGCGGTCCCAGGCGATGTTGGGCTTGATGACGACCACATCCTGGCGGTGGATGAAGCGGCCGATGCCGCCAAGATTATCGAGAGCCTGAGCCACCAGCGCGCGCGGTTCTCCGTTTTGAACAACGGTCATGGCTGGCAGTTGAGCATCCGTCCCAATGCGATGGTCGCGGCGCGCCCGCTCGGCCTGCGCGGGCAGCGGACGGAGGCTGTGCCTGCTCAGCCAGAGGGCCGCGCCCGTTGCGCCCGCCGCCACACCGCCCACGCGCAGCAGCTCGAGCAGAGCCTGACGGCGCGTCAATCCCTGCGCCGCCGCGCTCGTTTCCTCCGGCTTGCCTTCCGTTGCCTCGGCCATGGCGATTCTCCTCGTTACACTTCCAGCAGATGAATGCGCTCGGTATCGCAGGTGCCCAGATTGTGAGCGGTGTCAGCAGCAGTGACAATGTAACGCGGCGGCCGTCCGGCGGCTTCGAGCGTGGGCACTCCAACCTCGGCTCGCTTGCGCTCGATCATCTTCCACGCCGTGTGATCGACGGCCACGCGATCCTCGCCGACAATCAGCGCGTTGGGCTGCCAGAGCCGCTCCGGATGGAAGCCCGGACCGCCGTCATAGACCGAACTGATCGCATCGCCTATGGTAAAGCGGACCTTGTCGCGAATCGCGGGGATGCAGTTCAGGTCGGCGACGCTGGGGTTGCATCCGTTGGCGTGCAGTTCGAAGGGCTTTTCGACGACGCCATACATATTCTTCATCGAGAAGGTGACACCCGCCAGCTCGTGATCTTTGAGAATCGGCAGATTCAGAACCATTGCGCACTCGCGCGAGAGAATCTTTGCCAGCTTCACATTCGCCGCCGAGCCGAAGGCAACGCCATCGGCTTCGTAGCCGGCTACATCATTGCCGAAGACGCGAATCTTGCCGGGATCTGTATTGATCGTCAGGCCGCAGGCTTGCAAATCGCGCGCATTGCGATCCCAGATGATGATCTCACCGGGCTTGACGCCCGCCTGTTGCAGGCGCTCGCAGACGGCCATGGTCAGCTCGTAATGCGTGTGGATGCCCTTGCCGCCCAGGCCGTTCACCTTGATGCCAATCACCTTGCCCACCGGCACGATGCTCTTCCAGGCCGCGACCGGCTTGTCGTGACCGGTGTAGGTGGCGATGGCGCGGTCGAGCAGAGCCTGCACGCGCTTTTCGTCGAGCTGACCGGAGCTGTCATGCAGCGCCGCGTCGCGCGCGACGACAACTTTGGATTTGGCCGGCGGCGCGGCCAATCCCAGCTTGCTCTCCGCGCCGATCAGCACGGCTCCGGCGGCGGCGGACTTCAAAAAATCTCTGCGGTTTTTCATGGCACTCATCTCCTTCACAATCTTGAAAAAATACCTCAGGGGCTAAAGTCCAAATCATTTTGGACTGTTAGCGGCACGACTAAAGTCGTGCCCTTTCAAAACCGGATTTTTACTACAAGCCGTTAGTAAACAGTTACAAAAAAATACTTCGGTTAGAGCTTCGCCTCGACTCCGTGCGCCAGCGCCAGCAGCGCGATCTGCGCATTTGGGGCGGCCTCGTAGGCCGTGATGCGCACCAGCGCCGCGCCCTTGCGGAAGGTGACGCTCTGCGCATAGGCCAGGCCCGCATCGCCCAACTGCACCGTCTGCGCCTCCTTCGTCTGTCCCTTCTGGAGAATCGTGCGCGCGCCGTCGGCGCTGCTCATCGTGTACACGTCCACGGTCGCCTCCAACTGGCCCTGATACTTGTAATCGGAGGTCGAGGCGCTGACCACGCCGGCCGCGATGTACTGCTCGGCGTCGCCGTCGATGTACTGCCACAGATCCTTGGCGGCAAAGCTGCGCGTCTCGCTGGTCTTCTCCCATCCGGCAATCGCGCCCGTTGCCGGAAATGGATCGGTGAGCTTCTTCTTGCAACCCGAGCAGGCAACCAAAGCAAGCAAGGCAATCGCCGCGGAGGCGAAGATAAATGACGATTTGAACTTCACTGCATTCTCCTTTATTTTCTGTTCAGCAAAATCTGACTGCTGGGCGAGCGGCTTTCGCCGATGCTGGTGACATAAACCGCGGGGCGATCCTGCAATGGGCAGGCGAACTCGCAGGCCCCGCAACCGACGCAGCGGCTGGGATCGATGCGCGGCTGCTTCAGCGTCTTCACATTGCCCGCTGAGTCGACGACCTGCGCCTCCTCGACGTAGATTGCCTTGGGCGAGACCGGGCACCACTCCTCGCAGACGATGCACTCGGTGGCCATCGCCCAGGGCAGACAGCGGCCGCGATCGTAAAACGCAGTCCCCAGGCGGATCGGCTGACTCTGCTGTTCTGCGCCCACGCCGACCACCCAGCCCTTTTCCTTCGCCGTAATCTGCCAGATCGCGCCCGTCGGGCAGACCTCAGAGCATTGCACGCAGCTCGGTTCGCAGTAGCCGATGCGCGGCGCCAGCGTCGGCGACCACAATCCTTCGAGGCCCGCCTGCTCCAGCGTCGGATGCAGCGCGTTGTTCGGGCAGGCCTTCATGCACTCGCCGCAGCGGATGCAGCGCGAGAGAAACTCCGGCTCGTCGAGCGAGCCCGGCGGGCGCAGCAGCCGATCGTTGCGCCCCTTGCCGAGGCCGACATTCGAGCGCATCAAGGGCACCAGCGCGGCGCCCGCAACCGCGCCGGTTATTGTCCGGCGGCGGCCCAGATCGGGCGAGCGAACTTCGGCTTCGTTGCGGAAGAGTTTGAATTGCAAACTCTCATGCGGGCATGCGCCCACGCAGTTCATGCACATCAGGCACTCGGCCTTGCGCCACGGCACGCCGCCGATGGGATCGTCGCCGCCCTGGCAGTCGAGCAGGCAGCGGTTGCAGTTGTTGCACGTGGCCGCGTCCTTGTGCAGCCCCAGAATCGACCAGCGCGAGACGACGCCCAGCAGCGCGCCCAGCGGACAGATGGCGCGGCACCAGAGGCGCGTGACGCGCAGACTCGCCGCAAGAATCGCCAGGAACAACAGGCCGAAGACGAGCCCCTGCCGGTAATGCGGCTGGCGCAGATCGAGCACCAGAACCTGCAGGATCGAGTGCAGCAATCCGCCGGTCGCCTTGATGGCGGTGATGTGGCTGGCTTCCATCGGCGTGAAGACCGAGCGCGCCACCACATTGACCGCGGGCAGAATCGACAATCCAAACGAGCGCACCAGCAGGCTGAAGGGATCGAGCCAGCCGAGCGCTGCCGAGCCAAACAATGCGGCAAAAAGGCCGGCGATCAGCACAAGATATTTCCACGTCTGCCAGCGCTTGTAACGATTGGCCTCGATGCGCTGCTTGCCGCGCTTCGCCTCGCTCGGCAGATTTCCCACGAAGTGTTGCAGTGAGCCCATCGGGCAGATCCAGCCGCAGAAGAAGCGCCCCAGAAAGAGCGTCGGCACCAGGATGACGAGGCACCAGACGAGGCCGCGATAGAGCGCGTGACCGGCGAGCGCATTCAGCAGCGCAACCAGCGGGTCCCACTCAAAGAAGAGGCGTACCGGCGGGCGCAGATGAATCTCAGTCCCGGCGGTGGGAAAAAGACTCCACGAACTAAAGCAAAGCAACCCGAGAAAGAGCAGCAGAAAAACGATCTGCGAAATCCTGCGCAACCTGGGCAATCGGGACCGACTCAAGCAATGCCTCCACAGACGCGGACGCTAGCCGTACAGAACCGATGATTCGCTCTCAGGCCGCTGCCGGACAGTGATCTGCATCACCGGTTGGAGGTGAGCAGTCGCCGCCCCCCACGGATGGTTGCGATGCAGCGTGCGCGCGAAGGGGATCGTTTTGCGCTCATGGTTCAGGCCGCAGACCCATGCCACTTTCTCCCGGATGCTTTCACTGGTAAAAGTCTCGAATGGCCGCCTACGGCAAATGATTCTGAATCCTCGGCTCCCCTGAAGCGTCAATTTTTTAGCAGGAAGCCGGCGCGCCATCGGGGTTCTCGATTCTGCCATTGCCGCGCAAGCGAAGACAATCAAGGAGCCCACGCATGAATCCCAAGGTCGATGAGCACTTGAGCAAAGCAAAAAAATGGCGGGAAGAGTCTCTGCAATTGCAGAAAATCATTCTCGACTGCCAACTGAGCGAAGAGTTGAAGTGGGGCCAGCCCTGTTATACCTTGCAGGGGAAAAACATTGTTTTGATCGGCAAATTCAAGCAGTATTGCTCGCTATTGTTCATGAAAGGAGCCTTGCTCAAAGACGCCCACGGCCTATTGAAAAAGCCCGGAGAGCATACGCAGGCCGGACGTCTGATCAAGCTGACCAGCCTTCAGGAGATCGTCGAAATGGAGCCCGTCCTGAAGGCCTATATTCAGGAAGCCATCGAGGCGGAGAGGGTCGGCTTGAAAGTGAAGTTGAAAGAGCATTCTGAGTATAGAATCCCAGACGAATTGCAAGAGAAGTTCTCGGAGAACGCGGCCCTGAAGGCAGCCTTTCATGCATTGACGCCGGGACGGCAGCGAGCCTACATCCTCCACTTTTCCGCTCCAAAGCAATCCAAGACCCGCATCTCCAGAATTGAAAAACACACGCCACGGATTCTCGCTGGCAAAGGATTGGCTTAGGGAACCTCTGATCAAAGTGCTTATTGAGCATGCATTCCCTCGGGGGCTAAAGCCCAACATTGATTTTGCTGGATTTATGTACGGGCTAAAGCCCGTACCCTTCAAAATATCGACTTAATCAGAGGTTCCTTAGAGCATTTTCGCTTCACTTGTTGACATCAAGAGTGAGTCGAAGGTGGCTTTTTTTTGAGGAAAAAGCCACTTATCTGCATGGATTCTGTAAACACCAGAATCGAAAATGCTGTAGCCAATCTCTGCGTCAATATTCCTCTCCTGGGCCGGTTCAATCTTTGCACCGGCGCCTGCCCTTGCCCCAGACTGGAGCAGGCGTATGGTTTGGTTTTCCCGGCCAATCTTGTTATTCTCTTTGGCACATGGAAATTGCGGCGATACAAACGCATGGCCTGACGCGGCGCTTCGGCGCGCTGACGGCCGTCGAGGATGTGAGCCTGAGCGTGGCTCCGGGGCAGTTCTTCGGCTTTCTAGGGCCGAATGGGGCGGGCAAATCCACCACCATCAAGATGCTCACTGGGCTGCTTGAGCCAACCTCCGGGACGATCGAGATTCTCGGCCAGCCCTTCAGTGCCGGATCGCTCGAGCTGAAGCGGCAGATCGGCGTGGTGCCGGAGGGGATGGCGCTGCTGGGCCGGCTGACCGCGCCCGAGTACCTGCATTTTGTCGGCCGGATGTACGGGCTGGACCGCGCGACGACCAATCAGCGAACGGACGAACTGCTGGAGTTTATGCAGTTGGCCGATGAGAGCCGCAAGCTGGTGACCGACTTCTCGCATGGAATGCAGCGCAAGCTGGCCATGGCCGCGGCTGTGATCCACGGGCCTCGAGTGCTTTTTCTCGACGAGCCTTTCGAGGGCGTGGATGCGATTGCCGCCGGAATGCTGAAGGCGATGCTGCAGGGAATGCTCAACAAGGGCGCAACGATCTTTTTGACGACGCACGTGCTGGAGATAGTCGAGCGGCTTTGCAGCCACGTGGCCATCATCAGCAAGGGCCGTCTGGTGGCCAACGGGTCTCTCGGAGAACTGCACGACGGCGTGGTCTCCGCGCTGCCCGATGCCGAGCGCGATCAGCGGCTGACGCTGGAAGAGATCTTCCTCTCGATTGTGGGCGCGGGCGCTCAAGAGCCGGCGCAGGAGCTTTCATGGCTGGCGTAGAGAATGCCGGCATCGACGGCGAGGCGCTCAGCCCCTCGGCGCGGGCGCAGTATGCGGCCATGGCCCTGCTGCGCTGGCAGATCTTCCGCAACGGCCTGCGCAGCAAAGCGGGCGCTTTTGAACTGGGCGCGCGTGCGTTCAGAATGGCGATTATGGGCTTCGGCGGATTGATGCTGGGCGCGGGCGCAATCATGGCCGCGTACTTTATAGCCTCCGGCGGGCAGTGGTTTTTTCTGCCCCTCCTCTTCTGGGCGGCGGCTTTTCTCTGGTGGATGATTCCGCTGATGCTCGCCTCGCTGCAGGAGCAGTTCGACCTGGGCATTCTGCTGCGCTTTCCGGTGAGCTTTCGCTCGTACTATCTTCTCTATCTGGTCTTTGGGTTGGCCGATATCTCCACCTTCATCGGCGCGCTCTGCTGCCTGGGCATCTGGATAGGCGTCACGGTGGCGCGGCCCGATCTGTCTCTCTGGACGGCGCTCGCGCTGGGCGGATTTGCCGCCTTCAATGTGCTGCTGGTGCGCGCCGTCTTTGTCTGGATCGACCGCTGGCTCTCCGAACGCCGGACGCGGGAGATCGCCGGCGTGGTCTTCATGGTGCTGATCCTGAGCCTGCAACTGCTGAATCCGGCGCTGCATCAGAAGCGCCATCCTTATCCCTCGCGCTCGATGACGCCGGAGCAGGCGCGGGAGATGGTGCAGGAGTCGGCGCAGCAGAAAGCCGCCTTCCGCGCGCGCTATGGGCCCTGGCTTCGGAGCGCCTATGCAGTGCAAGGCTGGCTGCCGCCGGGGCTGGCCGCGCGCGCCGTCCAGCAGTCCGGCCAGGCGCAACCCGCGCCGGCTCTGGGGACGCTGGGCTTGCTGAGCTTGTGGGCGCTCGGCGCAGCGGGCGTGCTCGGACGCAGGCTCAGGGCCGAGTATCGCGGAGAGAATCTTGGCTCTGCGCCCAGGCGCGAGGCACGCCCGGTGAAGGCCGTTGCCAGCCGGGCAACACAAATCGAGAACAGCGGAGTGCCGGAGTTTCGTCATCCGCTCTTCGCGCTGATGGAAAAGGAGGCGCGTGCGCTGATGCGCACCCTGCCGCTGCTCTGGTCGCTCTCGGTTCCTGTGCTGATGGTGCTGGTGCTGGCCAGCATCTTTCGCAACAGCGGCTCCGGGATGGTCTCCTTTGCCTTTGCTCTGCCCCTCTATGTGGCCTATGCGCTGCTGGGCTTTACCCAGTTTTTTTACAACAGCCTGGGCGCCGAGGGCGCGGGGATTCAGCTTTTGTTTCTTTCGCCCACGCCGATCCGCAGGGTTTTTCTGGCAAAAAATCTGCTCCACTCGATGCTCTTTGGCCTGGATGCCGTGCTGGCCGGCCTGTTGGCCAGTCTCAGATTGGGCTGGCCCAGCGGCGCAATGGCGGCGGCCACCGGAGCCTGGGTTCTGTTTGCCCTGCCGTGCAGCCTGATCGCGGGCAACATCTTCTCCGTGCGAATGCCCTATCGCATCAATCCCGGAAGAATCGCCCGCCAGCGCGGCTCCCAGGCCAACACGCTCTCCAGCGTACTGGTCCAGGCCGGCATCATGATTGTGGGCGCGGCGGTCTTCCTGATCTGCTGGCGTCTTGGCGATCTGTGGCTCGCCGTCCCGGCATTTCTCGCGCTGGCCGTCTTCGCCGTCTTCTTCTGGCTGCGCGGGCTCGCCCGTCTGGACTTACTCGCCAATCAGCACCGCGAGTCGCTGCTGGCTGCGCTGATGAAGACCGAGTGAGGCGCTCTTCAGCGATCTTTGCCCAGCCATTCTTCAGCGGCAGCGTGCGGCAATAATTGCGTGCTTGCAATGAGTGCCTGCAATGCCTACAATGGATGCATGCAATATACGATTCGCAATGTGCCGGACTATCTGGATACCGCTCTCCGAGGCTCTGCCCGGGAGCAGGGCAAGAGCGTGAATCAAGTGGCGATTGAGGCTCTGGCTCGCGGATTCGGACTGGGCGAGCCGCAACTCCGCCAGCGCGATCTGAACGATATTGCCGGAAGCTGGAGAAAAGATCCCGCCTTTGAACGCGCCCTGGCAGCGCAAGACACCGTTGACGAGGAGATGTGGCGTTGAAGCCAGCGACGCACTCAAGCTATGCGTGCAGCGGGGTCGCCGCATGAGGCTCGCCCTCGATACCAACCGCTACACCGACCTTTGCCGGGGCGAGCCTTCCGTGATCGAAGCCGTGGAACTGGCCGATGAAGTCTGGCTGCCCTTCATCGTGGTTGGAGAGCTGCGCGCCGGATTCGCGGTGGGGAGCCAGGGAACGCGCAACGAAGCGGCCCTTGGCAGGTTTCTTCTCAAGCCGGGCGTGGCCATTCTCTACGCGGACGGCCAGACCACCCAGCACTATGCCAACGTCTACCGGCAACTGCGCAGGCAGGGAACGCCGATTCCCACCAACGATATGTGGATCGCCGCCCTTGTCTTGCAGTATTCGCTGGTCTTGTTCGCCCGCGACGCACACTTCGACGCGCTGCCGCAGCTAACGCGTGTCTAGCCCCTTCTCTGCGAGTGGCGCTTTCTTCTCGATCTTTGCCCAGCCATCCTTCAGCGGCAGCGTGCGGTTGAAGATAATTTTCTCGCCGGTTGACTCCGCATCCAGACAGAAATATCCCACGCGCTCGAACTGATAGCGGTCCTCCACCTTTGCATCTCCCAGAGACGGCTCCAGCTTGGCGCCGGCAAGGATCTCCAGCGAGTGGGGGTTGAGGTTGTCCAGAACATCCTGGCCCTCTTCGAGATCGTAGGGATCGGCCTTCGAGAAGAGCTTGTCGTAGAGGCGAATCTCGGCATCGAGCGCGTGCGCGGCCGAGACCCAGTGCATCGTCGATTTCACCTTCCGTCCGTCGGGCGAATTGCCGCCGCGGCTGGCTGGATCATACGTGCAATGCACTTCGACGAGAGTGCCGTCGGCAGCCTTGACAACACTGTGCGCCGTAACGAAATATGCGTTGCGCAGGCGCACCTCTTTGCCCGGCGAAAGCCGATAATACTTCGGCGGAGGAACTTCGCGGAAGTCGTCCTGCTCGATGTAAATCACGCCGGAAAACGGCACCTGGCGCGTCCCTGCCGATGGATCTTCGGGGTTGTTGGCCACCTCGACGAACTCGCTCTGCCCGGCGGGATAGTTGTCGATGACCAGCTTCAGCGGGCGCAGAACGGCCATCGCGCGGCGGGCTCTCTTGTTGAGGTCGTCGCGCTGGAAGTGCTCGAGCATCTCAATATCGGTGCTGCCGTTGGTGCGCGAGACGCCGGCCTGGGCTACGAAGATGCGAATGGCCTCGGGCGTAAAGCCGCGCCGGCGCAATCCGCTCAAGGTGGGCATCCGCGGATCGTCCCATCCGTTGACGCGCTTTTCATTTACGAGCTGCAACAGCTTGCGCTTCGAGAGCATCGTGTAAGTGATGTTCAGGCGGTCGAACTCAAACTGATGCGTGGGGAAGATGCCCAGTTGCTCGATATACCAGCGGTAGAGCGGCTGGTGGTCGGCGAATTCGAGGGTACACATCGAGTGAGTGACGCGCTCCAGCGAATCCGATTGCCCATGCGCGTAGTCGTACATCGGATAGATGCACCACTCGTCGCCGGTGCGGTGGTGCGTGGCGTGCAGAATGCGATACATCACCGGATCGCGCATATTCAGATTCGGCGAACTCATGTCGATCTTGGCGCGCAGCACGCGTGTCCCGTCGGGGAATTCGCCGGCCTTCATGCGCGTGAACAGGTCGAGGTTCTCTTCGACAGTGCGGTTGCGATAGGGCGAGTCCTTGCCGGGCTCGGTCAGCGTGCCGCGATGCCGGCGAATCTCGTCGGCGGTCAGGTCGTCCACATAAGCCTTGCCGGCCTTCACCAGTTGCAAGGCCCACTGGTAGAGCTGGCCGAAGTAATCCGAGGCATAGCAGAGCCGATCCCAATCGAAGCCCAGCCAGCGCACGTCGGCCATGATCGAATCGACGTACTCCTGCTCTTCCTTTTCGGGGTTGGTGTCGTCGAAGCGCAGGTTGGTCTTGCCGCCGACCTCATCGGCCAGTCCGAAGTCGATGCAGATGGCCTTGGCGTGACCGATGTGCAGGTAGCCGTTCGGCTCCGGTGGAAAGCGCGTCTGAATGATAGCGTCGCCGTACTTTTTGTTGCGCAGATCCTCGGCGATAATCTCGCGCAGGAAGTTGGAGGGGACGGCTTGCGGTTCGGAATTTTCTTGGGTCATGGCTCTCTTCATTATCCCACTGACAGGCGGCGCATTGGCCCTTGCAGTGTAGTGGACGCGCAGTTGGCGATCATGATCGCCCCAGTCCAGCACAGGAAATCGCCGGTCTGCGCGTCCGCTCAAAGATCCCGGCCGCTCAAAGATCCAGTTCAGCATCCGCGAAATCATGTGGATCCGGCAGCATACTCTGGTGCAAGATGCGCGAGACGAGGATGCCGTCCCCCTCCTGCCGGTAAAAGAGGACGTGCCGCTCTTTTTCAAAACGAAACAGGCCGGGGCGAATCCACGCGCAGCGCCGACCCAGCGAAGGGTTGCCGGCCAGCAGCTTCGCGCAACGCTCCAGGCTGTCCAGATAACGCTCCGCCTGAGCTGCGCCCCATTTTTGCAGCGTGTATGCGCCGATGCCCAGCAGGTCCGTTTTGGCGCTTCGGGAAAATCGTACCGTGGCCATGGCTAGCTGGGATTCGCCTGCAGATGGAGCGACTCACGCACCTGCTCAAAGACATCTCCCTCGGCAATGCCGCTCGCATCGCCCTCGTCGATGGCCGTACGCAGCGCCTCCAGCTTGGCTTCGAAGAGGCGTTCATCGCGCTCCAGCGTTCGCAACGCGGCGCGCACCACCTCGCTGGCGTTTTCAAAACGCCCGCTCTCCACCCGCGCCAGCACAAAGCTGTCGAGTTCCTGAGTCAGATTCACATTGCGAGTCGGCATGAGGCATCTCCTCGTTCCCCACAGGAGAACGAAACTGAGAGCAAGAGTAGCATGATTAGCAATCTTTGCCAAGCACCTGCGGTGCGGCCAGCCGCTCGCTCTTCGCTCGCAAGGGTTCGTGGTTTCCCATCTTTCGCAAAGAACGCGAAGGATCGGGCATCCGCAGAGTTCGCGTCCTACGACGACCATGGTTTCAAAGTGCGGCGGCGCGCTCTTGCGTCAGCAGACTGGCTTTCAAGCGGCTGCTTTGCTGGCGGGCATCGGCTGGGCCACCAAACGCACGCCGAGCGCCGCACAGACGCGGCTGATGGTATCAAAGCGCGGCGCGCTATCCGGGCGAAGGGCTTTGTAGAGAGCTTCGCGGGTAATTCCGGCGGCCTTGGCGATCTCCGTCATGCCGCGCGCGCGGGCAATGTCGCCCAGCGCCGAGGCCAACAGGGCTGCGTTATTCGCTTCCAGAATTCCGGTCAGATAGACGGCGATGCTCTCTTCGTCGTCAAGGTACTGCACGGGGTCGAATTCAGGCAGGTCGTCCAGGTGAATGGTTTTGCTCATTGCAACTCCCTTTCGCTTTTCAGTAACGCGGCCAAGGCCTTAGCCCGTTGGATATCTTTCTTCTGTGTACGTTTGGAACCGCCGGCAAGCAGCAAGATGATCTCGGCCCCGCACTGCGTGTAATAGAGACGTCAGCCAGCGCCGAAGTCAATGCGCAGCTCAATTACGCCATCGCCAATCGCCTTGAAGTCGCCCAGCAAGCCGAAGGAGAGGCGCTTGACACGTGCCACCACCGCGCCGCGCACCCTGCTATCTTTCAATCCATCAAGCCATGCCGCGAATTCGGGAAGCGGTTTGACGGAAAACATAGTCGGAGTGTAGTCGAACGATTACAGATTGTCAAGTAATAGCCAAGTGAGTGTATCGGGGCTGGCGAGGCGGGCGAGGCGGACATCGCGACTGACGACGGTCGAGGTTTCAAAGAGCCCTCACCCCAGTAGCTTCGCCGCGTCCTTCGCAAAATAAGTCACAATGAAATCCGCTCCGGCGCGGCGAATGCCAACCAGCGACTCCAGAATCGCGCGCTCGCGATCGAGCCAGCCGCGCTCGAATGCGGCCTGCAGCATCGAGTACTCGCCGGAGACCTGATAGGCCCCGATGGGCACATCCACGCGCTCGCGCGCCGCGCGGATGACGTCGAGGTAGGGCATGGCCGGCTTCATCAGGATCATGTCGGCGCCTTCCTCGATGTCGAGCGTGATCTCGCGCATGGCTTCGCGCAGATTGGCGCCGTCCATCTGATAGCTTTTGCGGTCGCCGAATTGCGGCGCGCTGGCGGCGGCCTCGCGGAAGGGTCCGTAAAAGGCCGAGGCGAATTTGCTGGCATAACTCAGGATGGGCATCTGCTGAAGGCCTTCGCGGTCGAGCAGGCGCCGGATGGCCCCGACGCGGCCGTCCATCATGTCGCTGGGTGCAACCACATCCGCACCGGCGCGCGCCAGGCTGACGGCGGCCTTGGCCAGCAGATCGAGCGTCGCGTCGTTCTCCACCTCAAAGCCGCCGCGCTTCTCGGCGACGAGGCCGCAGTGGCCGTGGCTGGTGTACTCGCAGAGGCAGACGTCGGCGATCAGAACCAGCGACTTGGACGCCGGCGACGCTTTGAGCGCGCGCAAACCCCGCTGCACAATGCCGTTGTCGTCGTAGGCGCCGGAGCCGCGCTCGTCCTTTTCTTCAGGCAGGCCAAAGAGCAGCAGGCCCCCGAGGCCCAGCCGTGCAGCCTCTTCGGCCTCGCGGACAGCCTCGTCTACGGAGAGGTTGAAGACGCCCGGCATCGACGCAACCGGACGGCGCACCCGCTCGCCGGGGCAGAGGAAGAGCGGATAGATCAGGTCGCCGGGCGCGACGGCCGTCTCGCGCACCAGCGCCCGCAGGGCTTCAGTCTGGCGCAGGCGGCGCATCCGGGTTTCAGGAAAACTCATGGAGTCGATTGTACTGCGCGGAAGCCGCGGATGGCCGGGCATTACCAGACCTTCTTCAGGCCTTCTCGGGCCTGGATTTGCGGAATCTTCGCCAGGAAAAGGAAAAGAATCGGTTGAAGCTGCCCTTTAGCACGGAAATACCCTCACGTTTCACCTCGCGCACACGATAAAGAGAGTGGGAGAAACTCTCAATGGCGATGCACGCCAAGGCAGCCAGTGTTGCCGAACCGGTTCGCAATAAGGCGGCGGAGTTGCGCTCCGTGGCGCGGCAGCCGATTCTGGACCTGCACAGCCGTGTGCATGGCTATGAGCTGCTCTTCTGGAACGGGCGCAGACCGATGGCCAGCTCCGACAGCGAGTTGGCAACGCGCACCATGCTCGACAATACCGTGATCTACGGCTTGGAGGAGCTCTCCCACGGGCTTCCCGCCTTTGTCAATTGCACGGCGGATTCGCTCACCGACGAGTGGGTGCAGGTCTTGCCGCCGCGCATGACGGTGCTCGAGCTGCCCTCCGATTCCGAGGCCACGCCCAAGTTGCTCTCCGCCTGCCGCAAGCTGAAGGCCAACGGCTTCCGCCTGGCGCTGGCCAACTTCGATGGCGAACTGGACTCGCGCTCTCTGGCCGCTCTGGCCGACTACGTCAAGGTGGATTTCGCCAAAGTCGACTCCCTGGCGCGCCGCAACCTGCTGCGCTGGCTGCAGGACTCCCCGGCCTGCGCCGTGGCCCAGAATGTCGAAACCCAGCAGCAATACGGCGAGGCCTGCAAGGAGGGCTTCGAGCTCTTTCAAGGCTATTATTTCTGCCGCCCCGAGCCTCTGAAAAGCCACAAGATTCCCGGCAACCGCCTGGTGCATCTGGAGATTCTGGAAGATCTGCAAAACGATCCCGTCGACCTGCAGCGGCTGAGCCAGTTGGTCAGTTGCGACGCCTCGCTGACCTACCGGCTGCTGCGCCTGGTCAACTCGCCCATCTGCGCCATGCGCCAGGAGGTGACCTCGATCCAGTCGGCGCTGATGCTGGTGGGCGAATCCACCTTCCGGCGCATCGCCATTCTGGCCATCGCCAGCGACTTCAACGCCGATCAGCCGACCGAGATTCTGCGCATGGCCTTCGAGCGCGGCCGCTTCTGCGAACTGGCGGCCAATCTCTGCGGACTGGTTCCCAGCGAACAATACTTGATCGGCATGGTCAGCCTCTTTCCCGCCATGCTGCGCATCCTGATGGAGGATCTGGTCCGCCTTCTGCCCTTGCGCGAAAAGGCGCGCGACGCTTTGCTGGGCCGGGAGACCCTGGAGAGCATCCTGCTGCATTGGATCGTCTGTCACGAGTACGGTGACTGGGAGGCCTGCGACACCATCTGCCGGGCCAACGGGCTGCCCATCGACCAGATCATGCACTGCCACGCCGAGGCCGTCGAATGGGCGAGCATGGCGCTGACGACTGCCTGAAAGCTCAGCGCGCGGTAATCCATCAACAGTCCTTTTGCCTATCCGAAATATGACACAGGTTATGTGCGCACATATGCTGTGTTCATGAATATCACCCTCTCCATCGACGAGCAGGTAGTCGAGCGCGCCCGGGAGAAGCTCCGCGCCGTCGGCAAGAGCGTCAACCAGGAGATTCGCGAGCATCTGGCTCACCTGGCCGGCGACGACGATGAACGGATGGAGCGCGATCTGGAGTTCCTCCGCAGCACAGCGGGGCTTGGCAACTCGAACGGTTGGAAGTACAACCGTGAGGACGCATACGAAGAACGACTGCGGTGGCCGCGGTCATGAATCCTGATGGCCCGAATACGAAGCTCTCCCGTCTGATCGAGTTGGCGGAAAAGGGCGAAGAGGTTGTCATCACCAGGTCTGGATGGCCGGTAGCACGATTCGAGCCCACTCCAGGATCTCCGCGTACTTTTCTAGACATGAATATCCTTCTCTACGGCGATGACCTTGCGCATGCCGCAAAACAACGGCGAGCGCTTGAGCTGATTCTGGCGCACATAGCTCAGCACACAGGCTGGTTTCTTTGCAGGTGTTGCAGGAATATTTCGTGAATGCCACGGGCAAGCTCGGCATCGATCCTGGATTAGCTCGGCAGAAGGTTGATACCTATTCGCATTTCAATGTAGTGGAACCAGTCACCGCGGATATTCTTGCGGCAATCGACTTCCATCGATTGCACAGGTTTTCCTATTGGGATGCGCTCATACTTCACTGTGCCAAAAAATCCGGCTGCCGCATTCTGCTCTCTGAAGATATGCAGCACGGGCGCGTTGTCGACGGCGTCGAGATCGTCAATCCATTCTTGTAGAGCGTCAGGCGCAACCCACACCCGCCGCGTTAAAATAGGAACAGTCATGGCCCTGCATTTCCCCATCCCGGCCCTCCTCTAGCGGCGCTTGCCGCCTGCGCTTGTTCCTCGCCCTTTGTCTCATCCAACTCCACAGCAGCAGCAACGCGCCCCGGCACAGGCGAAGTCTTTGAATGCGTGCCGCAAAGGTTCCGTCATGATCGATCGTTTGCAACAGATGGAAGAGCGCTACGAAGAGCTTTCCACCCAGCTCTCGCAGCCGGAGATCGTCAACGACCGCGAGAAGTATCAGAAGGCCGGCAAGGCGCTCAGCGACCTGGAAGCGCCGGTGATGAAGTTTCGCGAGCTGAAGATTGTGCGCCACGGATTGGCCGAAGCCCGCGCCCTGCTGACCGACCCCGATATGCGCGCGATGGCCGAGGAGGAGATCGCCCAGCTCGGCCCGCGCGAGCCCGCTCTGGAAGAAGAGCTGAAGATCATGCTGCTGCCCAAGGACCCCAACGACGAGAAGAACGTCGTCCTCGAGATCCGCGCCGGAACCGGCGGCGACGAGGCATCGCTGTTTGCCGCCGAGGTCTTCCGCATGTATCAGCGCTTTGCCGAGCAGCATCGCTGGAAGATCGAGGTGCTCTCCGTCTCCGAGTCCGGCGTCGGCGGCACCAAGGAGGTGATCGCCATCATCGAGGGCGAGCGCGTCTACTCGCAGCTGAAGTGGGAGAGCGGCGTGCATCGCGTGCAGCGCGTCCCGGCCACTGAAACCCAGGGCCGCGTCCACACCTCCGCCATCACCGTCGCCGTCCTGCCCGAGGCCGAGGATGTCGATGTCAAGATCGAGGCCAAGGACATTCGCATTGACACCTTCTGCTCCTCCGGTCCCGGCGGCCAGTCGGTCAATACGACTTACTCCGCCGTGCGCATCACGCACATTCCCACCGGCACCGTCGTCAGTTGCCAGGATGAAAAATCGCAGATCAAAAATCGCGAGAAGGGAATGCGCGTGCTGCGTTCGCGGCTCTATGAAATCGAAATGGACAAGCAGAATGCGGAGCTGGCCAAGGAGCGCAAATCGCAGGTGGGCTCGGGCGACCGCAGCGAGAAGATTCGCACCTACAACTTCCCGCAGAACCGACTCACCGACCATCGCATCGGCCTCACTCTTCATCAACTCGACCTGGTCATGGAGGGCCGCCTGCAACCCATCGTCGATGCGCTTATCACCCACTACCAGGCCGAGCAACTGAAGGCCGACAGCCAATCCTGAGAGCTTTCATGCACTCATTGCGGCATCATCTCGACCAAGCAACCCTCGCGTTGAGTGCGGCTCCGCACTCGGAGCGTGCCCGCGCCGATGCAGAACTGCTACTGCTTCACCTGCTCTGCAAAAATCGCGCGTGGCTGATGGCGCATCGCGACGATGAACTCGCCGAGGACAAGGCGGCTCAATACATTGAGCGAATCGAACGCCGCTGCGCCGGTGAGCCCATCCAGTACATTCACGGCGAGACGGAGTTCTACGGCCTGCCCATTCGCGTCACGCCCAATGTGCTCATTCCGCGTCCCGAGACCGAGCATCTGGTCGAAAAGGCTATCGAGCTAGCCACTCACTTCGCTGCTCCGCGCGTTGTCGATGTCGGCACTGGCTCCGGCTGCATTGCCATCGCAATTGCAAGGAATTTACAACGGCCTGCTGAGCATTCGGTGAAGGGTACGGGCTTTAGCCCGTACAAAATCCCCGCCGAAAAAACCGGGGCTTTAGCCCCTGAGGAAGATCCTTCAGTTTCTTTCTCTCCTCCTCCGATAGTTACTATGATCACCGCCGTCGATCTCTCCGGCGCGGCGCTCGCTGTCGCCGAGGAAAACGCCAAGCGCAACAGTGTCTTCCTTCGCTTTCTCGAAGGCGATCTGCTCTCGCCCGTCGCCGGCGAGCGCTTCGAAATTATCGTCTCCAATCCGCCCTACGTGCCCACCGCCGACCGCGCCACGCTCTCCGTCGAGGTGCGCGATCACGAGCCGGCGCTCGCGCTCTTTGCCGGTGACGACGGCCTCGACCTCTATGGCCGCCTGATCCCCGCCGCCTTCGATGCGCTGGTTTCCGGCGGCTATCTCCTTCTGGAAATCGGCTTCGGACAAACGCCTGCAATCGGCGAACTGCTCGCCCGCTGCGGCTTTGCGCAGATCGAATTCACGCCCGATCTGCAAGGCATTCCCCGCGTCGCCTGCGCCCGGCGGCCCTGACAATCAATTCCTTCACCTGCGTAATGTAAAATTCATTCCGGAAAGGATACCTCCCATGCCCGCATCCCTTGGTTATGCCGCCTTCAGCGCCCAATCGCCGCTCGCGCCTTACAGCTTCACTCGCCGCGAGCCCGGCCCCACCGAGATCGCCGTCGAAATCCTCTACTGCGGCGTCTGCCACTCCGATCTGCACATGGCGCGCAGCGAGTGGGGGCAGTCAACGTATCCGCTGGTTCCCGGCCATGAGATCGTCGGTCGCGTCACGGCCGCGGGCGCCAAGGTGACCAAATTCAAGACGGGCCAGATCGCGGCCATCGGCGTTATCGTCGACTCCTGCCGCCAGTGCGCCCCCTGCAAGCGCGGCGATGAGAACTACTGCGACCAGGGCCCCACGCTCACCTACGCTGCAACCGATCGCGTCGACGGCTCGACCACCATGGGCGGCTATGCCACGAATTATGTCGTCGACGAGCGCTTCGCGCACCTGGTGCCCGCCAATCTCAACCTGGCCGCCGTCGGTCCGCTGCTCTGCGCCGGCATCACCACCTACTCGCCGCTGGTCCGCTGGAAGACGGGCCCCGGCAAGAAGGTGGGCATCGTCGGCCTCGGCGGACTCGGCCACATGGCGCTCAAATTCGCGCACGCCCTGGGCGCGCACACGGTGCAGTTCACCACCAATCTGCGCAAGCGGGAAGACGCCCTGCGCCTGGGCGCCGATGAGGTTGTGCTGTCAACGGATGAGGCCGCGATGAAGGCTCACACCAACAGCTTCGACTTCATCATCGATTGCGCCGCAGCGCCGCACGCCGTCGATCCTTACACCGCACTGCTCCGGCTCGATTCGACCATGTGCCTGGTCGGCCTGCCGGAAAAGCCTCCTGCGGTCAGCATCTTCAACCTCATCGGGCGGCGTCTTTCAGTGGCTGGCTCGATGATCGGCGGCATGCCGGAGACGCAAGCGATGCTCGATTACTGCGGCGAGAAGAACATCGTCTCCGAGGTCGAGGTGATTCCCATCCAGAAGATCAACGAAGCCTACGAGCGCATGCTTCGCCAGGATGTGAAGTACCGCTTCGTGATCGATATGAGCTCGCTGAAGTAACGGCCATGGCTCTCCTACCCTCGCCGCGTTTTTCGGCGAGGGTGGGATCTCACACAATTGCCGAAGACCATCTCTGCGGCATAGAATCTCCTCTGAAATCTTTATTCCGAGGATTGATTCATGCGCGCCTTCGCTTCGCTCTCTCTCGCCGTTCTCGCCCTGGCCTCATTCACAGCTTCCTCTCAAGTGCCCGCCAAAACGCCGGCCGCATTGCAGGTGGCCCCGACGAAGGTGGCCCTGACGCCGCCGATGGGGTGGAACAGTTGGAATTACTTCTTCGATAAGGTCACCGACAAAGACATTCGCGACTCGGCTGATCAGATCGTCGCGAGCGGCATGAAGGATGCCGGATACATTTACGTCAACATCGACGACACCTGGGAGGGCGAGCGCGACGCAAGCGGCGTGCTGCACACCAATGCCAAGTTTCCCGACATGAAGGCGCTGGCCGATTACGTTCACTCCAAGGGCCTCAAGATCGGCATCTACTCCTCGCCTGGACCCAAGACCTGCGCCGGTTACGAGGGCTCGCTGGGCCACGAGCAGCAGGACGCCGCGCTCTACGCCTCTTGGGGCATCGATTATCTGAAGTACGATCTGTGCAGCTTCATCCCCGCCGTGATGCAGAAGCAGGCGCCCAGCGACAAGCCCGCGCAGATGCGCCTCATGATCGCCGCCTACGACAAGATGAACCGAGCGCTCAAGGCCACCGGCCGGCCGATCGTCTACTCCTTCTGCCAGTACGGCTGGGACGCGGTCTGGGAGTGGGCACCGGCGACGGGCGGTAACCTCTGGCGCACGACCGGCGACATTCAGCCCGACTGGGATCGCATTTACGCGATCCTCTCGCAGCAGGAGGGCCTGGAAAAGTACTCCGGTCCCGGCCAATGGAACGATCCCGATATGCTCGAGGTGGGCAATGGCAAGCTGTCGCTGGCCGAGAACCGCACGCACTTCTCGCTGTGGGCAATGCTGGCCGCACCTCTTTTGGCGGGCAACGACCTGCCGCACATGAAGCTGGAGATCCACGCGATTCTGACCAACAAGGACGTGATCGCCATCGATCAGGACCGGCTCGGACGCCAGGGCGCGCGCATTTACTCCGACGGCGAGGTGGACGTCTGGGCGCGGCATCTCGCCGGAGGCGCTGTGGCCATCGCCGTGGTCAACGCCGGCAGCGACCGCTACCCCACCCATCCCTTCCACCTGAATCTGCGCAAGCTCGGCCTGGCCGCGACAGAGACCGGAAAGGACCTGTGGACGGGCAAGACCATCGAGCTGACCCAGAATATGCCGCTCGATCTGGCCAGCCACGACGTGCTGCTGGTGCGCATCGACTCGCCTCATGCGCTTGCGGGCAAGTAGCTCGCGCGCATTTTGCCGGGCGAGGGCAATCATTATTCGCTTGCAATGAAGAATATTTTTATTTTGGATGTATCCAATCCAAATGAAAAGATAGTATCCTTGTTCTCAGCACAAACGATTCAGCTTCTCGCCGGCAGTTCCGCTTCCCTGGTGACCCGAACTGCGGCGCGGCTGGTGGCATTCCAATTACCCCTTGGATTGCGGTGACGATGCTCTCACCCCTTCTCAGGCCCGGGCCTTGGCCGGAACGCAACCCCCCTCATGCGCCCCGGCACGCTCTCTCGCAATGTACGTGCGGAGGTTGAATCCGAATCGGAATCGGGCGCGCCGCCCGCTCTTCCGCGATGGATACGATACGCCGCTTCCCCTGACTGCAATACACAACCTGTTCGGAGGTACTCATGATCTCTCTCAAGCGACCGGGAGTTCTCTTCTGTTTGCTCTCTGTGGGAACGGCGGCAATGGCCGCGCCCGTCTCCAGCAACGTCTCCGCCTGCGTCAATTCCTCCACCGGCGCGGTGCGCATTGTCTCCTCAACCGCCCTATGCGTTGCCGGTGAAATCGGCATGAGCTGGGCAGTGGTTGGCTCGACCGGCCCCGCCGGTCCCCAGGGCCCTGCCGGAGCTAACGGCGCGCAAGGACCAGCAGGACCTCAAGGCCCCGCCGGCCCGCAAGGCGCAACTGGAGCCACGGGCGCAACGGGCGCCGCCGGAGCAACAGGCGCGCAAGGCCCCATTGGCCTGACCGGCGCGACAGGAGCACCCGGCGCACAAGGCCCAATCGGCCTCCCCGGCGCGACAGGAGCACAGGGTCCGCAGGGCCCCATTGGTCCGCAGGGTCCGCAAGGCCCGATTGGCCCCACTGGCGCAACGGGAGCCACTGGATTGACGGGCGCGACCGGCGCCACGGGTGTACAAGGCCCCACAGGTCCTCAAGGACCGCAGGGCCCCGCAGGCACCGACGCAACCATTCCAGCGGCTCTGACCAACCTCAACACGCTCTACACCGAACCATGGTCCGGATTCAACGTCGGCACCGATCCATTTATTGGCGGCAATGGCACGGGCGGATGTACGCTCGGCGATATGCTTCTCTCCACCAACCAATACGGTTCGGGCTCGTACCTGCCCGCGGATGGCAGGGTGCTGTCTATCAACCAGTACGCTGCCGACTTCTCCATCCTTGGCACGCGTTTTGGCGGAAACGGCTCATCCAACTTCGCCCTGCCCGACCTGCGCAACTTTGCGCCGCCGGGGTTGTATTGGTCGATCTGCATGGAAGGTGTCTTCCCCTCTCGCAACTAGAGCTTCACGGCAAGGCCAAGCCAGCTCGGGGTTCGCGCTCAGCGCGGACCCCGATGTTTTTCGCGGCTCAGTTACAATAGAAGAAGGGCAACCCTGAAAAATCTTCCGCGCTTGCCGCGCTGCCCATTGCAAGGAGTGAATAACTAGATGTCGATTCCCGCCACACAAATGCGTCCCGGCATGATCATCAAGCACAAGGACCAGCTGCACCTCGTCTTCAAAGTAGAGCACCGCACCCCCGGCAACCTGCGCGCCTTCATTCAGGCCAAGCTGCGCAACCTCCGCACCGGCGCCATGTTCGAGGAGCGCTTCCGCTCCGCCGACGCCATCGAAAAGGTTGTCGTCGACGAGATCTCCATGGAGTTCCTCTACAACGACGGCGACGACTACTACTTCATGAATCCGGTCGACTACGAGCAGACCGTCCTTAAAGGCTCGACGCTGGGCGATGCCGTCGAGTACCTCACGCCCAACCTGACGATCAAAGTCAGCTACCACGACGGCACGGCGGTGGGCATCGATCTGCCCGCGTCGGTTGAACTCACGGTTGTCGAGACCGAGCCGGGCCTGAAGTCGGCCACCGCCAGTAGTGTCACCAAACCGGCCAAGACCGAGACCGGCCTCGTCGTCCAGGTTCCCTCCTTCATCAACGAAGGCGAGAAGATCCGCGTGGACACCAGCGAGGGCGCTTACCTGAGCCGCGCGTAAGAGAAGCAATCTGCAAAAAGAGCCGAGGCCTCAGCCCCGGCTCTTTTTGTCTCCGTCGCCAGATCAGCGCCCGACCACCTCGACAATCGCACTGTCAGCGCCGCTCCACGCCGCCGCTCCCTTGTGTGTCAGCTTCTTGTGCGCATCGTCCCAATGCAACTCAGTCACCGTGCCCGCGCCCGATTCGTAGGCATAACTTGTTCCGTCATCCGAGAAGAGCGTGAAGCGCGCATCCGCGCCCGGATAGACGCGAATCTTTTCGACCGCCTGCTTCTCGTGCGTGCTCTCCACCGTCGCACCCAGCGGCACGATCGATCCCGCGCGCACAAAGATCGGCAGCGTCTCAATCGGTGCCGCGACGGTAATCGTCTGTCCGCCCTTCAGCCGTTCGTTGGTCCAGTAGTTGTACCAGTCGGCCCCCGCCGGCAGATAGACCTGTCGGCTCGTCGCCCCCTGCTCCGTCACCGGAGCCACCAGCAGCGCCGGCCCGAACATATACTCGTCGCCAATCTCGGCAACCTTCGGATCGTTGGGGAAGTCCAGCGGCAGCGCGCGCATGAAGGGCGCGCCCGTCTTCCAGGTCGAGTATCCGAGCGAATAAATATACGGCATCAACGTATAGCGCAGCTTCAGATACTTTTCCAGAATCGGCTCGGCCTCTTTGCCATACGACCAGACCTCGTTCGCATTGCGGCTGCCGTGCGTGCGGAAGATCGGCAGAAAGGCCGCATACTCAAACCAGCGCGTGTACAGCTCCGGATAATCGTCGTAGCCGCCCACATTGGCGCGCGCGTCCGCCGGGTTTAGCAGCGGCTTGTGCGCCGGATGATGCTCCGGCGGCAGATACTGCCAGCCGCCGGTATCGTTCGACCAATAGGCCATCCCCGAGGCCGTCACATCGAGGCCCGTAGGAAGCTGCCGTTTGAATGCATCCCATGTGGCGGAGATATCCGACGACCAGAGAATCGTTCCGTTGCTTTGCTCGCCCAGGTAGCCGTCGCGGCTCAGGATCGCCGCCCGCTTGCCCGGCTCGTCCCTGCGATAGCCGTCAAAGAGCGCCTTGGTATGAAAGTACGGATAGACGTTGAAGTACTCCGTCCCAGGTCCAATCTTGAAGTAGGCCCCATTCGGCGGCAGGTCCGGCTCCGTCTCGTCGGCCCACAGCGCGTCAAAGCCCTGGCTGACAATGTTGTCGCGAATCGTCTTCCAATACCAATCCGCCGCCTCCGGGTTGGTCGTGTCGATATCCGATCCGGCGCGGTCATACGGCAGCCCATCGATCGGTTTGCCGTTGGCGGTTGAGATCAGCCAGCCCTTCTTCAACAGATCGTCATAGTAGCGGTCGGCGGCCAGAAAGCGCGGCCAGACGCTAATCATCGTATCGAAGCCCATCGCGTGCAGCTTCTTGTTCATCGCCGCCGGATCGGGCCAGAACTTCTGGTCGAAGTCGAACTGCCCCATCTTCGTGTAATAGAACCAATCCACCACCAGCACATCGGCAGGCAGATGGCGGTCGCGATACTCTTGCGCCACATCCAATAATTCTTTCTGGCTCGCGTAGCGCTGCTTGCACTGGATATAGCCATAGGCCGATTTCGGCAGCATGTGCGTCGGTCCGGTCAGCAACTTGTAGCCGGCAAAGATCTCATCCGCCGTAGCCCCGGCAATCACAAAGAACGAAACTCGGTCGCCCACCTGCGAGGTCCACTTCGTCTGTTCGTTGAAGCCCGGTTCGATTGTGGTCTTCGACGGGTTATCCCACAGCAGCCCGTAACCTTTGTTGGTCAGCAGAAACGGCACGCAGAAGCTCTGCCCCGCCGGCGCGTTGTAATCGGCCCAGCAGTGCACCACATGGCCGCGATGATCGAGGAAGCCCTCCTGGTTTTGTCCCAGCCCATAGTAGTGCTCATCGTCGGGCGACACAAAGTCCGCGCCCACGGTATAGAACGCATCGTCCGTCGCGCGCCGGTCGGCCAGCACAGCCGCCGTTCCGTCCTTCTGATTCGGAACCACCTCGGTCCAGCCGCTCATCTCCAGCAGTTTTTTTCCGCCGGGAGTGGTGATGGTGATATGCGCCGCCGGAGTCGACGAGGGGAAGAAGCTCGTGCTGTCGTCCCATGGTTTTTCCTCCCGGCTCACGGTGGCGATGATCCGGGCCGAGCTGTAGACGTCGTCGCCTCGCTTGTTCTGGCTCGCGCTCCATCCGGCGGCAGCGGGCGAGGCCGTCACGCCATAGCCCGGCCCAGCCAGCGCCCGCTCGCGCTTCAGGCTCAGCGTGACGCGCAGGATATTGGGTGCATACGGCTCCAGAACAACGCTGCCCGAGCCGCGCGTCAATTCAACCCGGCCCTCCTGCGCAAAGAGCGTTCCGCATAACAAGAGAAGAATGGCCGCGCAAAGGCGCCTGCGGCCTCGGCAAAGGAATGAGATCGTCATCGAAGTCCTCGTGCGACAGAGACTCAGGCCGACGCCCGCGCCTATCCGTGCATCTTCCATGCTACTCCGGCAGGATTGGGGCGGAGAGGAAAAAACTCAGGGCTGGCGGGTGCTCAATGATCGACCCTGAAGAATGATGCTGAACCATAAGTAGCTTTGCCCCGTATATCGCGTCTTCCGCTGTTTGAACGGGATGAGCGCGCCGGGTGTGTCCCCCTATTTCCGATGCGGAGCAGCGCGGGCTTTTCGCTGGCTCACAGACCACGATGGGTGCCCCAGGTGCCTCGCTGTTGGGCACCTGGGATGGCGCAGACCTCAACCAGACTTTTCCCGATAACGCAGATATTCCGGCAATTGGTTGCCCCGCCGCAAGCAAGAAGCCATCCTCACGACCCTTGACCACTTCCTCAAGAGCGCCGTCGGATAGCTGCCGGAGCCGTGGCCCTGGTCATGTGGAACATGAAAAGAAGACATTCTTTTCATAGCTGAAAAGCACCCGTAGCGGAGGCGTCAGTCAAGGCCGCGCTTTTGGGCGCGCCGCGTAGCGGGCGGAGCGAAGCGGAGAGCCTTTACGGACGCCGGAGCGGAGGGTACGGCCACCGCAGTGGCCGGGAACACCGATGCCGAGGACCGCGCCTTCATTGATTCCAAATGGAATCACAGGGATTCCATTTGGAATCGTGATCGCTCCAAGTCGCCTAGTTTGTGTGCGATGCCATTTGGAATCACAAACGCACTTTGCACGACCCTCCGAGGGATGGAGTGTCATAAATAGCCCGGTGCGAAGCACCATCACCGATTCGGCGAATCATTGCATCTGCAAACACGCGCCGATTAGCGATTGATTGCGATGGCTGTTGCGCTTTGATTGACGCGGCGATGGGCGGCGGAGGTGGCGTGTCCCCCCCTAATTCCGATGCGGAGCAGCGCGGGATTTTGCTGGTCGTGCTGAGGCGTTGGACGGAGGCCACTGACGCAAGCAAGCCGCCCCGGAGGACGGCTTGCGGTTGGCTGCACAACACCGGCTCACTGCGGCTTCGGCGGATCGGCGTGGCCTGCCTCATGGTTCAAGGTAGCGCCACTCGGAGGGTCAGAGGGCATGTCATGGGTTCCGGGCCAACGCAGGGCGTCCACCTCGACCTCCGTGGGCAACTGAAGGATGACTCGCGGGTTATTCAACTGCGGATTCAGATCGTCCACCAACTTGTAGACGTAGGTCACGGTGAAGGTAGTCGGCTCATGGGTCGTGAACTGCCAGCTCATCGCGTTTTTTTCCGCCGCATCCCTCAAGGGTTTTGGCCCCTCGTTAGCGTGCGCGGTCACGACTAGATGACCGTCTGTCGTGACGATCACATGCACAACGCCTGAGACATTTGCAACGCGAGCGAGCGGAGGGTACAGCGGCACTTCTGCGTGGGAGACCATCGGAAGAGCAAGCCCCTGCTGAGCGGCCATAACTAGTGAACCTCCCAGGAGAACGGTAGACACAACACAACAGGCAATCAGGTTGCTTCTCATGTACGCCTCATTTGCTCCACGGATCGTGTGGTGTCGTTTCTGGATGATCCGGCTGTCCGTTACTGCCCCGGAAGCCCGATACGTAGCGCGTTATGTTCTTGTCAACGGCACCCCAACTTCCGTTCCAAATTGGAAATGATCCTCTGCCGTTTTGTCCCTTGAAGCTAAGGTCAGACTGCCCAAGTGCGGCGGCGGCATAAGCTGAGGTTCGGTAGCCTCGATACTCCATCGAAAACGGACTCAGAGTCGTGGCGGGATTATTGAACCGAGGATCGCTCAAGTCCGAAACGTGAGTTCCTTCATGAGCTGCATTGATCGCCTGGTTGACCATTCCTGAATTCTTGCTTGGATCGAACGTGATTGTGAAGTTTAGGTTCCCAGCACTGTCTGATCCTGGAAGCGTTTGTGCAGCGCTTCCGTCTCCAGTCGCGCCGAACTTAACATTCACGTTATTACCATCGTTTTCGGTCCCAAGCGCTTTCAGGGATGCTTGCAACGCCGTCTTTTGATCGCCGTCCTTTAATCCGTCTACCGCTTTTGTTAGCGCAGTCACCCCGTTTTTGAGATTCTTTGAAGATGCATTGAAATCCGCGTTGCACTGCTTGTTATCGCTCGCACAAGTGTTGTCCAGATTGTAGAGGCCAGTCGGGTCAGTTATGATGAGCGGATTATTCAGCGCGTATGTATACCGATTCCAAGTTTGAGGGTCGTCGGGGCGGCCACTATTCAGCATTGGGTCAGGCGACATAAACCGGCCCATTGAACTTGCATAGTACCTGGCTCCGAAGTAGTCATTGCCGGATTCGGCGTCGCGTTCTTTGCCGGTGAAGTGATGTTCGGTGGCGTCTTCCGCGAAGCAATTGTTAGCTGAGGTGCAAGCTGTATTGGGGATTGGCGTCAGAGCATCACCGTAGGGCAGTGACGCATACCACTCTTCGACAAATCCTTTGGTGTTAGCCTGCACGCGCTTGGTGCCGAGCGGGTCGGCTAACTCGTAATGCAGGCCGAGCTTGTCATAAGTCGCGGTAAGTCGCGCGGCGCTGAAGACATTGGAGTGCTGCCAGACGCCCGCGCCATTGATCTCCGTAACTTGATCGCCGCCCTGGTCCACCAGATACCTCGCACTCAGAGTGTAACCCGCGCCGAGCGGCGGCGCGCAGAGGCTCGTCGCAGTGGCCGGAGCGGCGGGGATGGTCGTCTTGGCGATGCGCGCGCCCTCGGCGTCGTAAATATATTGAGTTATCGGCAGGCCCGTGACGGCAAGACTCTGCACGGCGCACTGCTGCCCTTCGGCGTCGTACCAGTATTTGTTGTTGCCGTCGTTGAGCGTGTTGCCGCTGGCGTCGTAAATATATCCGGCGACTGCGGATTTGGCGGTATTGATGCGATTATTCGCCGAGTTATAGGTCGCCCAGTTCGAATTAATAGCGTTTCCGCTGAAGGTTTGCGCGGTGCGATTGCCGTAGGAGTCATAACTCCAGGCCACCGTCTGGTCCGCAAAGGCCGCAGGCGCGCTCGATCCCGCCGCCGCCGCCGTCAGCCGGTCCATCGCGTCGTAACTGAAGAGCCAGTCGCCCATCAC
>Ga0302319_10001894_pt1 | contig 46197 bp, 37 predicted proteins | sample Bog_T0_2_FD_203319 | JGI IMG/M metagenome (GOLD analysis project Ga0302319, IMG submission 203319) | Peat permafrost microbial communities from Stordalen Mire near Abisko, Sweden - Bog_T0_2 | ecosystem: Environmental > Terrestrial > Soil > Wetlands > Peat | place: Sweden: Abisko, Stordalen Mire...
GGCCAGACGGTGAGCTTCGGTGGCGATTTGAGCGGGCACGTGTGGTCGCGCTCCAATGACAAGCTCGGCATCGCGTTTGTGTCGAACGCAATCAAGCGCGACCACCAGAATTACCTGCACTATGGCGGGCTGGGCTTTCTGCTCGGCGATGGCGGCCTCACCTACGCGCGCGAAGACACTCTGGAGTGGTACTACAACGCGCATCTGTGGCGCGGGCTTTACGGCGCGGTGGGCGGGTCGTTCATCGACCACCCCGGATACAACAAAGACCGTGGCCCTTTGTATGTGCCCACGGTGCGCGCGCATATCGATTTTTAGGTCCCGTCCCTAAAATTCTTAACGTAACTGCCGTTGTCATCTGAGCGAAAGGAGCCCCGAACGCTTTTCAGCTCGGGGGTGGGGAGCGAAGAATCTGCGGTTGCTTCTCCTATTTTTTCGATGCGAATTTTAGATGGAATAGTTTTGAAAGGGCACGGATTTATCCGTGCCGGAACGTTGCGTGAAAAACGGACCGGCTTTACAGGCTGCGGAAAAACTCATCCTGGCCAACACATTCGGCAGTTTTGTAACAAGGGCACGGCTTCAGCCGGGCCGAAACGGGTCGCGAAAAACGGACCGGCTTTAGCCGCGGAGGGAGTTCTTGGGATGAAGATACACCCCTCATGGCCTAAAGGCCGGCAATATTCATCAGGCCTGCGGCACGGATAAATCCGAGCCCTTTCAGAGCAGAATCATCCAGCAATCTGCAATGCGATTGCCCCGGCCACGGGCGATTGATGGATAGAGTCTTATGCTGCCATTCAACACATTGTTATGCCGACGCCTGTCCGGTCACCGAATACGCCAAATCTCTAGGCCAGTTCAGAGGAGCTCAGCTTTCCGCAATGCTGTTTGCTCATGGGTGATTTCCGTGTGTGCGAAAATACGCCAGCAGCGGTATGTACGCTCAGAGTGATCTCAAGTTAGAGGTGCTGGAATGGATAGTTGGCCAACGGGATGGCGGTTCTGGCTGCTGGTCGCTCTGCTTTTTCTGTTTCCGCTCGCGCTCCATCCGTGGTGGCTGTTTATCGTCTCCGCCGCTGCTTTTGTTCTGTTGATATGGATCGTAATTGGGAAGCGGAAGAAGTCAGAATAGTCCAGTACTGCCCCCTTCTCACATTCAAGCGGCATTCCGAGAGGATCACCGGGCAACAGGAAGTAGCCCTCAAACGGGTTACTCCCTGTTTGGTACGATCTGACCGGAACCCATCTACTCCTCTGTCGAGTTGTCTTCCGGCTCATGTTTGTACCTGGTCCAGGGCTCTCCTGGCTTGCTTCGCTCCGCGCACCAGCCAATGGGGAGGTCGGCTAATTCGGTCAGGGAAGGATCGCTGTCTAGTGGATGATGGAGGCAGGCCAAAACACCACCGGTATCGGTCATGCTGTCACCGAGAAACTGCCAGGCTCCGTCGTCTTCATCGTGTGACACGTAGGTGACCGGCTCTGCGCCGGTGTGAACGGCCTTGGATAAGTAGGCTCCGGTGTGTGGCGGATCGGAGAACTTCCAATTGAACAAGCTGCTCTTGCGATCCTGTGACGCCCAGAAATCATCTTCGACGCGAGTCATAGGAGCATCCGGCTGCATCAGAGGCTGTTTGAAATGAGTGCTGAAGCCCTCGTCCTCAGGAAATCGGTTTTGAAGGTCTGGATATATGGCTTGCAGGACCGGATAGTCCGATCCACCGTAGTACCAATTCGCCCAGTTCATGATGTGCTTCACCCATTTAGGGTCGACAGGGCGGAATTCACAGTCCACGTTCCCAATCAAGTTGCTGTGCCGACCTTGAGTGAGATCGATTCCGTTGCGCTGACGCTTTACGGCTTCGTTCAAGCAGGAGTGAGCAACTTCCGGGTCCAAACCTACTGTGACAAGGTCAGGCTTGCCACAGGTATCAAAGACCCCGATTGTGTAAGTCCAGCCGTACGCTCGCCCTGCATCGCTTTTCACCGAGAGAACTGAGCAGCCAAACTCCTCAACATTCCTGATAGTGCCCTCATCATGCTCGTTGAGAACGCCAGTGTGAAAATGCCGCGTTCGTGCAGTCTCGAATCTCCGGTCTGTGCTAGCCAAGGACAATCTCCTTGTAATTCGGGATCATACTCACATTATCCCGCGCCAAGTACGGGCGTTCGATCTATTCCGGGAGTATCAAAGCCAACCCGTCAATTACTCATGAGCAAACATCTCGTCACGCCTTCGGCGCGGGGGATGCTGCTCAGTCTCCAGACTTCCCGTGGCAGGATTTCAGGGTACTGACCGGCAGCTTAAGACTGAACCGGAAGCCGTTTCTACTTGCCCGCGGGCTGCGTCTGCTGCTGTGCGGCGGGAGCGTCGGGCAGGGTGTAGATCACTTCGCCGGGCTTGGCGTAGTGGAGCTTTTCGCGCGCCTCATGCTCAATGGCGTCGGGATCGGACTTGAGCCGGTCAATCTGCTGGCGCAGTTGCGCGTTTTCCTGCTGCACGTCCTGAATCTGCTTTTGCAGCGCGCGGTCTTCTCCCCGCATCTGGTGCCATACCGAGAGCCCGTGCTTGCCATTGATCACATGAAACATGAGCAAGCCTGCCAGCGCCACGGCCACTATGGTTCCAGCCGGACGCCAGGCGCGCCTGACAAACTCAAGTGCGCGCTCGGGCGTGGAGAGCGGCTCTTCGGCCGGCTCGTTCTTTTCGAATTCCAGTTTTTCTTCCTTCATTCACTCAATCCAAGACAAATTTTTCGGCGGCCAACCGCAGAGCCTCCATATCGTGCTCGCTGCGCGCCTCGGTGTAGGCGCGAACCACGGGTTCTGTGCCGGAGAGGCGATAGCAGACCCACGAGCCATCTTCAAGAATCAGCTTGAGTCCGTCGGTGCGCACAATGCCTGTAACCTTGCGCCCGCTCAGCTCCGTGGGATCGGCCTTCAACTTCTCAGTGAACGCGGCTTTCACCTCCGGGGTCAAGTGGAAGTTCTCCCTTACGGGATAGAAGGAACCAACCTTGGCAAACAGCTCCTTGAGCTGCACGCCCAGGCTCTTGCCGCGCACGGCAACCATCTCAGACACCAGCAGGCCGGCGATCACGCCGTCTTTCTCCGGCACGTGGCCGCGAATGGTAAGACCCGCGGACTCCTCGCCGCCGATGGCGATCTTGTCTTCGATGATGAGTTCGCCGATGTATTTGAAGCCCACCGGCGTTTCATACAGCGGGACCTTGTGGAAGTCGGCAACCGCGTTGATCAGGTTGGTGGTGGCCACGCTCTTGGCCACGCCCATCTTCCATCCGCGCGTCTCCACCAGGTAGTCGAACAGCAGGGCGATTACGTAATTCGGCTGGATGAAGGCGCCGTCGCCGTCCACCACGCCAAAGCGGTCGGCATCGCCGTCGGTGGCCACGGCCAGCGCCGCGCCAATCTCTTTCATCTTGCGTTTGGCATCGCCCAGCAGCTCGTCGTCCGGCTCGGGCGCGTGGCCTCCAAACAGCACATCGCGGTAATCGTGAACCGTTTCGACCGTGACGCCCGCATCGCGCAGAATATCGCTCAGGTAGCCGCGGCCCGCGCCCCAGAAGGGATCGTAGACCACCTTGATGCCGGATTTGGCGATGGCCTTCAAGTCGACCAGCTCGGCCAGCCGCTTCAGGAATGCGGGCTTTACGTCGGCAGTCTCAAATCCGCCGGCGGGGGGCTCGGCCATGGGAACGGTGCCGTCCTCGGAAACCAGCGCGGCGGCCGCTTCAATTTGTTTGGTCACCTCAGGCAGCGCGGGCGCGCCGTCGGGCGTGGAGTACTTGATGCCGTTATACTGCGGCGGATTGTGCGAGGCGGTAAAGTTGATTGCGCCGCTGGTCTTGAGCGTTCGTACCGCATAGGCGATTGCCGGCGTGGGCGCGGCCTCGGGAATCACGATGGGCGTTACGCCCGCACCTGCCAGCACGCGCGCCGCTTCAGCCACAAAGCTCTCGCCCAGAAAGCGCGGATCGCGGCCCACCAGCACGCGGTGCGGCTCCGGCAGCGTCTTCACATAGGTTGCGATTCCTGAAACCGCCCGCCGAATGTTGGCCAGGGTAAATTCGTCGGCCACAATGGCGCGCCATCCCGAGGTGCCAAACTTGATCGTTGTGCTCATCTCGCCTCACATTTGCGCCTTCATGGGTCGCAAATTCCATACTGCAACACCCGGCCCGGCACGGCAAGCGCGCGGCCACAATTTGCCGCGCATATTTTGTTGTCTATTTATGAGCATTCTCCGCGTCGAATTAGCCCGTATAGTGTTTGTGTAAATAGTCTGTCAATCCGAGGTGCTTTGAATGCCGCGTTCACTTGCTGGGTCAGGGTTTTTTCTTTGTGCCGGGATTGGCATGATTGCCGCCGTCGCCTGCTGTGTAAGTCTCGCGCAGGCTCCGCCGCCACCGCCGGACCCATCGCTTGCGCAGCCCGTGGACCTGCAGTCTGAGGTGCAGGTTCTCAGGGTCGCCGCGCGTGAGGTTGTGGTGGACGTGCAGGTGGTCGACAAGAAAGGCCAGCCGGTTACAGGCCTCAAAGCCAGCGACTTTAAAGTGATCGAGGAACGCGATCCGCAGGCGATTCGCAGCTTTGAAGAACATCGCCCCAGGCCCGCGCTTGAGGTGGAGAATCCCGCCCTGGCGCCAGCGCTGCCGCCGAACACGTTTACCAATTACACGCCGCCCAACAACGCCGGCACGCCCATCGTGATTCTGCTTGATGCCATGGATACGGACATCGACCACCAGATGGAGAGGCGGACGGCGGTGGTCAAGTATCTCAAGCAGATGCCGCCAGGGCCACCGGTTGCAATCTTTCAGTTCGACAAGTCGCTGCGGCTGATCCAGGGATTTACCACAGACCGCAAGGTGCTGCTGGCAGCGGCCGAGAGCCTGCGCGATTCGCCGACGCTTGCCCAGCCCCCTGAGGTGGAGGCGGCCCGGTTCGCGGATACCGATACGCTGCTGCGCCTCAAGAGGGAAGCGCTCCAGGATGGCATGATGACGCTGACCCGCTATCTGGCCGCATATCCGGGGCGCAAGAGCATGATCTGGTTCACGGGGCAGTTGCCCATGCACCGGCCTAACTTTGGCAATCCTTCATTCAACCACGAGACCACGGTGAGCGGCCCCGATTCGGGCGAGGCGGCGCAACTGACTGACGTGCTGACCATCAACCGCGTTGCGGTTTACCCGGTGGACTCCGCCGGCCTTGATACGATTCCAATTTCTCCGTCGCCGGGCGCGGGAGTCATGATCTCAAACAATCGTGCCGCCAGCCACGAAAATCTGGATTATGTGGCCGCGCAGACCGGCGGCAAAGCCTACTACAACACCAACGATCTGACGCAGGCAATCACCGATGCGGTGAACGCGGGTTCCAATTACTACACACTGGTTTACTCCACCACCAACACCCAATGGAATGGCGAGTACCGGCGCATCAAGGTCACCGTGGACCGTTCCGATGTGACGCTGCGCCACAAGCAGGGCTACTACGCGCTCAACCTGGGCGCGGCCGCACAGGGCAAAGTCTCTTCCGATGAAAAGCGCAGAGAAGATGCCGAGGAGCAGGCATCGGCAAACGTGCCGGAAGCCGCGCAAGGCGCTGTGCCTGTTGCCTACAAGGGCGGTTTCAAGGCCGCGATGATGCTGGGCGCAACTCCTTCCACCCAACTGCTGTTTGTTACTCACATCGACGCCGACGCGGCGGCGGAAAAGCTGGGCAAAGGCGCGCCCATGCCGGCGGATAACTACATGAAACCGGAGTGGCAGCACAAGCCATTCCACATTTACAACATTACTTTCAACATTGACTCGAGCAAGATCGACCTTGCGCAAAGCCCGGACGGCAAGCGCCACGGCAAGCTCCAGTTTGCGGCCGTGCTCTTTACGCAAGACCAGCAGCAGATCAACTCGATTGCCCGCACCGCGGCCTTTGGCGTGACGCCGGAGCAGTATCGCAGGCTGCTCGATGCCGGTCTGCCGGTCAGGATGGGATTTGCGATTCCAGCGAAGGGCACCTTCTTTTTGCGCCTTGGCGTGTACGACATGAACGGCGACAAGATCGGCGCATTCGAGATTCCCGTCGACCAGATCAAGCCGGAAACCGCCGCGGCTAAGTAATCCTGGTCGCGGCGGTCGGCCTCGATATTGGTGATCCACCCAAGCCACGATGAGGGTGCCCTCGGTCTCTCGATTTTGGAGACCGGGGATAGGCGGGTGGCGCAGGTGCCGGGGGAAGTAAATACAACCACTGAAGTGGGTGGCCCAGGCGCCTCGCCTTTGGGCACCTGGGAAAGCACGAACTCCAGCATTCGCGGTTTCCCAGGTCTGAAAATCCAGACCTGGGGCACCCGGCTAGAAGCTAGAAGCAAGAAGCTGCTCCTTCTCCACCCCCGCAAGCGAAATCTGACGTAAAGTGTTTGCAGCATCGCTTTCTTTGTAGCGATCCGGACTGCAAACCATGCCCGAGGCCAAAACCACAGCGCGCATCGTTCTCACCACGGTGGGCAGCCGCGAAGAAGCGGAGCGGCTTGCCCGCACGCTTGTCGAGGAGCGGCTGGCCGCCTGCGTCACCGCCATCCCTGGCGCGCAATCCATCTATCGCTGGCAGGGCGAGGTGGAGTCGTCGGCCGAGACGCTGCTGCTGATCAAGACCAGCCTGGAGCACCTTCCTGCTCTTGAAGCCCGCCTGCACGCGCTGCACAGCTATCAAACACCGGAGTTCCTGGTGCTTATGGTCGAGTCTGGCAGCCACGCCTATCTCGATTGGATGCAGGGCGGCCTGCGCAAAGCCTGATGCCGGCTCCTCGCTGCTTGCGCAGCCCACAGTACGCCGCAAAGCTCGTTTTGGGCGCGGGTGCACAATGCCACTTCGGTGGCAGGCGCGCGGCGGCGCATTCACGGCTCTCCGGGGATGGCCGTCTGATATTCTTGGGTGGTTCGTACCTATGCGCTGGTTAATGATTGGGCTCCTTGTCTCGCTGGCGGGACTGCTCTTTGCGGCCGCCGCCGTAGCTCGTCACATCTGGCTGCGGCGCAAGAGTCCGGACGATGGAACGCCGGCAGCGCCCGGCGCCCCCAAAGGGACCGATGTGGAGCCGGAGCCATGATTCAGCGGTGAAGCGAATGTAATCGCTAGAAACTGCAAAGGTTCCATCCGCATCCAACCCAGTTGCACCTGTTGTTTGAAACACCTGAAAGGATCTGCCGAGTGTCGAGTGTCAACCAATCCGAAGCCGGTAAAGACGGCGTTATCGATATTTCTATCGCTCATAGCCCCGATTCAGATGATGCTTTTATGTTTTATGGGTTGGCTACGAATAAAATTCGCGTGCCGGGATACCGTTTTTCACACACTCTCTGCGACATTGAGACGCTCAATCGCCGCGCCCAGGAAGAAGCCTTTTTCGACGTCAGCGCCATCAGCTTTCATGCCTATCCTTACGTGCAGGACAATTACACCCTGATGGGTTGCGGGGGCAGCGTGGGCGAGGGTTACGGCCCCATGATCGTCTCCAGCAAAAAGCTCGCTCTCGAAGATCTGGATCGCATCAAGATTGCCGTGCCGGGCACGCTGACCACCGCCTACCTGGCGCTGAAGGTCTTCAATCCCGCCATCAAGACCGAGGTTGTTCCCTTCGACAAGATCATTCCCGCAATTCAGGCGGGAACCTACGATGCCGGCCTCATCATCCACGAGGGCCAGCTTACCTATTCATCAAGCGGCCTGTACAAGGTGCTCGACCTGGGCATCTGGTGGCAGGAGACGACCGGCCTGGTGCTGCCGCTGGGCGGCAATGCCATCCGCCGCTCGCTCGGCGCGGAGAAGCACGCCATCATCTCCAAGGCCCTGCGCGACAGCATTCAGCACGCGCTAGACCACCGCGAACAGGCCCTGGAATATGCCATGCAGTTTGCGCGCGACCTGGACACCAATCTGGCCAGCCGCTTTGTGAGCATGTACGTGAACGAGCGCACCATGGACTACGGCGCAGACGGCCGCGAGGCCATCCGCAAGCTGCTTGACCTGGGCCACGAGCGCGGCATCATTCCCATTGCTCCCAAGGTTGATTTCGTCGACTGATTTTCCCGCCACAGAATCTTGCCAATTCCGTGCGCAGGGAAATCGCATTTGAAAGAGCAGAGCGGGATTGTTTTGGAAGGGCACGGATTTATCCGTGCCGAAGCAGGTGGTAGAGAAGGAAGTTGGCTTTAGCCTCTGAGGGATGGTTTTCAAAGGCGGCTGAAACCTTCCCCCAGGGGCTAAAGCCCAGCAATTTTGCGGATATTTGCGGCACGGATAAATCCGTGCCCTTTCAAAGCCGCTGTTCCTCCCGATTTGGACTCCAAATGAGATTGCGCCGATTCCGTGCGCTACTGTCTTGTTTCGATACACAAGCGGCGGGCGCATGGAATTGAGCGGGCGTTCACCGGCTACCGCAGTACGTTACGTTTAGTATCGCCATCGTGCGCAATCGTCATGAGAATCGGCCAAGAAACCCACAGGCCGGCCTAAATGTTTTCTAATCCTCGCCGATCAATCCATTACGGAGATGATCTTGAGGATGCAAATTGACCCCGCTCCCGCGTTCTTGTTGGCTTCGCCCGATCCCGAGCTGCTGGCGGCAATTGAGCCGGTTCTGTTGGCTGCGGGCGGACGCCCGGTGATTGTGCTCACGGCCGAGGCTGCGCTGGGTGCCATGAACGCGCCCCATCCGCTTGGTCTGGCACTGCTCGATGAGAATCTTCCCGGCATGGAGTTGGGGCAGTTGCTGGTGGCCGCGCGGCCCAGCCAGGCGGGCTCAAGGTTCCCCATTATTCTGATCGCCGACGCCGTAAGCCGCGAACTGATTGAGCGGATGCAGCAGGGCACGATTGACGACATGATTCCGCGCGGGGACGAGAGGTGCTATTGGCGGCTGCGCGTGGAGCAAGCGCTGCGCGTTCATCGGCTGCAGCGGGAACTCGCCAGCCTGCGCGCGGCCACGGTGCTTGACGCGCAACTTGACCGGCTGACCGGCGTCTACAATCGCGACGCCCTGCTGACCATGATGTTCCGTGAGACCGATCGCGTGCAGCGCACAAAGTCTTCGCTCTGTCTGGTTCTGTTTGACATCGACGACTTCGGTCATTGGAATTCGCGCTTCGGCGGCGAGATTTGCGATGAGCTGTTATGTCAGGTGGCGGCGCGCACACGCCGGCTGCTGCGCAGCTACGACCTGCTTGGCCGGCCGGGACTGGACGAGTTCTTGGTAGTGCTGCCCAGTTGCGACCCCGCAAACGCGATGATGCTGGCCGAGCGCCTGCGCCTGGATGTCTTCAGCGAACCGTTTCGCGTAGACGGCGAGTCGATTCGCCTGTCGGCGTGTTTCGGCCTGGCTGCCAGCTACGGCCGTTCGCCGGTTGTGGTCTTGCGCGAAGCGGAGCAGGCGCTTGGCCGCGCGCGAGCAGCCGGCCCCGAATCCATCCAGCGTTGTGCTGAGCCGGGGAGCCCCGATCCGCCGCCGGTAACGTTTATGTCGCCCTCCTCCGGCGATGAGCTGGTGGCGTGGTAAAGCGGCGCGCGCTTCCGGTCTCAATCCAATCGGTAGTGCAGTCGCATTTGAAGATTTCGCTGACTGCGCACTGTTGTTTGGGGTTTGCGAGGAGGGATCAGGGGCATTTATGCCCCTGATGCGACCAGCAAAGACACTCGCCTTCAGGCGCGGGCGTTGCATTGCTTTACGCTGAAAGGCCCGCGGCTAAAGCCGTTTCCTGTTCAACAGGTTTTCAGGGGCATAAATGCCCCTGCTCCCTCCAAAAGACAGCTTGAAGCCCTTCGTCTTAACGAATCTCCACTACGACATTTGAAATGCGATTGCTCTCAATCCAATCGGATTCCAACAGCCATTTGCTCTCGGCGCAGGTACACTGGTGCCTGAAAGGAGCATTCAACCATGCAGACCAGAATTCAGGGCACCACCATGCCGGTGCTCGAGGTGCAACTCGATCCCAACGAGAGCGTCTTCTCAGAGAGCGGAGAGCTCTCCTGGTTGACGGCTTCAATCCAGATGTCGACGCACACGCAGATGGGCGGCGGCGGGGGCCTGTTCGGCGTTCTCAAACGCGTGGCCGGCGGCGGCAGCATCTTCATGACCGAGTACCGCGCATTCCAGTACCCCGGCGAAGTGGCGTTTGCCGCCAAGGTGCCGGGACACATTGTGCCGGTCGAGGTTGGGCCGGGCCAGGAGTTCATGGTTCACCGTCACGGGTTCTTATGCGCCACCCCGATGGTCTCAATCAGCGTTGGATTTCAGCAGTCGCTGGGCGCGGGCATCTTTGGCGGCGACGGGTTCCTGCTGCAGCGCCTGGCCGGGCAGGGAGTTGCATGGCTTGAGCTGAGCGGCGAGCTGATTGTGAAAGATCTTGCTCCCGGCGAGGTGTTGCGCGTGCATCCCGGCCACGTGGGCGCGTTTCAAAGCTCGGTCGGCTTCCAGATCACCACTGTTCCGGGCATCAAGAACATGATCTTCGGCGGCGATGGGTTGTTCCTGGCCATGATGCAGGGGCCAGGACGCGTGTGGCTGCAGACGCTGCCCATCTCGCGGCTTGCGCACCAGATCAACGAGTATCTGCCGCACGGCGAAAGGCGGCCGGCGCCCAGCAGCATTGGCGGCGGGCTTCTGGGCGGCATAGTTGGATCGATTCTCAGCGGCGATCAATAACAAGGCTCTAGGAAGGAAAAGCAATGACCCAGCCGCAAAGTTCCGAGCGCGACCCGCGCAAGGCGATCCTGTTTGCGTTCGCGCTCGGAGTAGCGGCCTATCTGGCGTGGGTGCTTCGCGACGAGCTGATTCTGCTTTATGTGAGCGCGCTCTTCGCAGTGGTGCTTTCGCCCATGGTGGCGTCTGTTGGCCGCTTCAGAATCGGCCGCTGGCAGCCGTTCAAGGGCTGGGCAATTCCGATTCTTCTGCTGGCTGCGGTGGGTGCGATTGCCGCCTTCGGCTTTCTTGCGCTGCCGCCGGTTATTGAAGACTTTCAACAGTTTGCCGGCGAGATGCCCACGCGCATTCCCGCGCTTGCCAAGCGGCTGCAATCTATTCCACTGGCGCAACACCTTGCGGCAAGCGACCTTGTGGATCAGGCGCAGAGTTTTGCCGGGCAGGCGGCGACCTATCTGCTCACCTCCATCAGGGGATGGGCAAGTAAGCTGTTCAGCCTGGCGATGGGCTGCATTCTCACCCTCTATTTTCTGCTGGAGGGCGAACACACCTACGCGTGGTTCCTGTCTTTTATCCCTGGCGGCAGCCGGGAGCGGCTTGACCGCACACTGCAACTGGCCCGCGCGCGCATGGACAAGTGGTTGCTGGGGCAGGGAAGCCTGATGCTGATCCTCGGCGTCACCAGCACCCTGGTTTTTCTGGCTTTACGTGTGCGCTATGCTTACGCGTTGGGCGTGCTGATGGGTGCGTTGAACCTGATTCCGGTTTTGGGCGGAGCCATCGGCATCACGCTCGTGCTGCTGTCGGCCGCCATCGATTCATGGGGCCGCGTGGTGGGCGTCGCGGTATTTTATCTCGTCTACGTGCAGATCGAGAACTCTTTCCTCACGCCGCGCATCATGAAAAACCGCGTTGGCCTGTCGGGGCTGGCCGTCCTGGCGGCTCTGCTGGTGGGCTCGGCGCTGGCTGGCGTGTTGGGAGCTATGGTTTCGGTGCCGACGGCGGTGCTGATTGAAGTTCTGCTGGAGGAGTACGCCGTTCAGGAACACCTGCCGCGAAGCTGAATCCGGTCTGGCGGCGAGGCTGGGATAAACGGATCGGAGGTGGAAGCTCCGTGCAGCCAAACTCTTTCGAACTCATCCAGCCGGATGGGGCGGCTGTAAAGGTAGCCCTGGAAAACATGGCAGCCCAGTCCCGAGAGGAAGGCGCGCTGTTCCTGCGTCTCCACGCCTTCGGCAATCACCGAAAGACCCATGGCGCGGCCGAGTGAGACGATGGTTTGCGCAATTGCGCCGCTGGTGACATCGGAGAGAATATCGCGCACAAAAGCACGGTCAATCTTCAACTGGTCCAGCGGCAGGCGCTTCAGGTAAGACAGCGACGAGTAACCGGTGCCGAAGTCATCCAGCGAGAAGCGCAGCCCATGCGCCTTCAGCGCGGACATTTTCTTGATCACGTCTTCAATGTTTTCAAGCAGCATGCTCTCGGTCAGCTCCAGGCCCAGGTTCGCGGGGTTTGCGCCAGAGCGGTAAAGAGCGGTGAGCACCTGGTCAACAAACTCCGGCTGATGGAACTGACGGGCGCTGATGTTGACGGCCACCTTGAGATGCGCCGCGGCGGGAATCGCGGACCACTTGGAAAGCTGTCTGCATGCCGTTTCCAAAGCCCATTGTCCGAGGGGCAGAATCAACCCCGTTTCCTCGGCCAGCGGGATGAACTGCTCGGGGCCCAGCAATCCGCGATGGGGGTGGTTCCAGCGGATGAGCGACTCGACGCCGACCAGGCCTTTCAAGCCCACTTGCGGCTGGAAGAACAGCTCCAGTTGATTCTTCTCCACGGCCTCGCGCAGTTCTTCTTCAATGGTTGCGCGTGCATTCACGGCGGCCTGCAGAGCCGGCGCAAAGAAGCGGACGGTCTTTCGTCCCGCGGCTTTGGCCTGGAACATCGCGATCTCGGCCTGCTGCAGGATCTCGTTCGCGTTCTTCGATTGAACGCCGAAGATGGTAATTCCGATGCTGGAACGAATATGGTATTCGCGGCCGGCGATCACATAAGGCGCGCAGTCGGCGATCGCGATTCTTGAGGCGATGTGTCCGGCCTGGTCGGCCGCGTCTTCGGCAGACTCGCTCAGATCGTCGAGCATGATTGCAAACTCATCGCCGCCCAGCCGGGCCAGCGTGTCCACATCGCGGATGCACGCAAGCAGGCGCTGAGCCACGGCGTTCAGAAGAACGTCGCCGGCCTCGTGACCGAGCGTATCGTTGAGCGTTTTAAAGTTGTCCAGATCGACGTAGAGCATCGCCTTCTTGCTGCGGTCGCGCACACTGGCCGCCAGGGACTGCTGGACGCGGTCAAGCAGCAGCCGCCGGTTGGGCAGGCGGGTCAGCGGATCGTAAAAGGCGAGCATGCGGATCTCGTCTTCGGCGGCCTTGGTGTGCGAAAGATCGCGAATCACGCACAGCAGGCACATGTCCCCGTCAATCTCCATCGCCGAACACGAAAGCAGAATCCAGATGATCTCGCCGTTCTTTTTCCTGAGCCGGAACTCGAGATCGTGGCATGGCGCGTTTTCCCGCAGGACTTCGACTAGCCGTTTGCGGTCTTCGGGATCGACCCATACTCCGAGATCGAGCGACGTGCGGCCCACCACCTCGTCCCGTTCATAGTCGAGCAGCTTTAGGAAAGCGGGATTGACGTCGACGTATGTGCCGTCGTTCATCTTGGTGATTGAGATCGGGTCCAGGCTGGTTTGAAACACGGCGCGATAACGCTTTTCCGTGGTCCGCAGTGCCAGTTGCATCTCGGTCAACTGCAGCGCTGCGGCCTTGGGAACCGAGATGTCGCACAACGCGCATTGGATGAAGGAAACATTTTCAATTTCGATGACCGACGCCGATATGCGAATCCAAACTATCTCGCCGTTCTTCCTTCGGATGCGCGCTTCCTTGTCTTTGAATTGCCCATCCTGGCGCAAGGCTTCCACCAGGATTGTGCGATCCGAGGGATCGACCCAGAATCCAATCTCCGCCGAGGTTTTTCCGATGGTCTCTTCGCGCGTAAACCCTACAATGTCGAGGAATCTCTGGTTGATATCTACGTACCGCTGCGTGTCGAACCGGCTGATCGAGATTCCGTCGAGGCTGGTTTGGAAGATGGTGTGATAGCGCGCTTCGCTGCTGCGCAGTTCCTCTTGTGCTTTCAGCAGCAACTGCTGTGTGTCCGTGCGTTCGGTAATATCCTTGCCAAAAACCGAAACGCCGATGATCTCGCCGCCATCGCGCACGGGGTTAAAGGACATCTCCAGGATGCCGCCATTGCGCATCGTGTACTCGGTTCGAAAGGGTCCCTCGGTCAAGGCGCGTCGATAGAGCAGGGGGAACAGGGCAGCTTTCTCCGCCGGCAGCAGATCGGAAGGGAGCATGCCTGGCAGCGGAGTGACGTTATACCCGTCTTCAAGCACACGCTGGAAGGCCCGATTGAATGTGACCAATCGGTGGTCGAGATCGGCTGACCATATCAGGTCATCGGTGCTCTCGATCAGCGCTAACAAGTTGGCTTCAGCCAGGTTGTTCATCGACCTACCAGGCCCCAGGGTTAAAGTGAGCCGGGCCCCCGTCAAAACTTTCAGATGTTGGTCCCGATTTTCGAGCTCTGTGCGGGATGACTTGAACGCCGATACTACGAGCGGATGCACACAGACCAAGCCGCGTGCGCCGCCTATACGCGACATTATCGGCATTTAGTGGTCCGCATTCATGGGCTCACTCGTACCACTTTCGTGGGATGCAACTCGAATGAGGACTGTACGAATCTAGCTGATTCGATTGTTCTAAGCTGGGGGGCGGTTGCGGTCTTGAGCTCCTGAAGAGCGCTGCACCGAAGTCGAGCAGGGGAAACAAAAGCATCTCTGCTCGTACCGTAGATCCAGCCGTCAAAACCGCGCCAACCGGGCTCTTTCCCTTGAGGAGAAGTGCTTCAATGACTGGCGGCCGCGCTTTTCGAGGCCGAGTTCAATCCCGCATCCACCACCGCCTTCATCACGCCGCAATCGCCAATGAAGCGGACCAGGCCGGCAGTGAGCGGCTCACCCTGACGCGCTTCGAGGCCGGCTGCGGGTCTCTCGCCGCCAGCGCCGGCCGCGTCGGCCATCTTCATCTCGCCCGTGCCCTGGGCGCCGAGAATCAGCGAGGCCAGGCTGCGCGCCAGATCGAGAGGGAAGCTCTCCGCGACGAAAACCATGCTGCCGCGCGTGGTGATTGTCACCGGCCCTTCATTGGTCGAGTAGACCTGCTCTATCGAGCCAGCCTCATTGGTCGAGGATGCTTCCGCCGCCTCGTCCTCCTTCAGGCCGGAGTACTTGCGGCCCAGGCTGTTGGCGTAGAGTTTGGCAAAGGCCTGCGCGGTGGCGGGGTTTCTCCACACCGACATATAGAACATGGCGAGCGATTTCGTGCCCGCCCGGTTTGCGGCGGCCGGGTCGGCGGCTGAAGCCGCGCTGCGCAGTTGACCGGCCCAGTAAATGCCGCCGTTCCATGCCGGAGTAAGGTCTTGCGCGGCTTCGTCGCCGCCGAACAACTCGGCCATAATGTGCACGTCGAGCTGGCCCACCTGGCCAATGTCATAGGGCACGTAAAGCTTGTCCACCAGGGGATGAATATTGGGCAGCAGAGGCACTACCGGCGTCTTGTGCGCCTCGTACACACGGGGATTGATGATCTCCCAGGTGGACGTGGGCGGATGATCGAGCGCGCCGCTGAACGCGGCCGTCTGCCCCTGGTCCATCCACAAGTCCTGCTCAAAGCTCAGTCCCTCGCGGTAAGGGAACAACATGGACTCGGAAAGCAGCAGTGGCGCGCGCGACATGATGGGCGAGTCGCTGCCGCCGGCCATCTGGTCCTTGAGCGCGTGAATGACCTCGGGGTTCTTCACCAGTGTCTTGCCCATCGGCTTCAGAATGTAGTCCATCATCACGGCCGTGGCCTGGCCCTCTGCCACTGCGTCGCGAGCGGTATCCATCTCGTCGCGGGTCAGGTGGTCGGCGTCGCCGGCCGCGTCAACTGAAACATCGTCGGGGGTCTGGTTATCCCACTTGTCCAGGTCGGAGTGCTGATCCTGCAGAGCGTGCGTCAGCTCATGCGCCAGCACCGGCTTTTGCTCGTCCACATCCACCCAGTCAAGCATGTTCACGGTCTTGGTCTTGGAGTCGTAGTAGGCCTCGATCTGCTCCTTCAGCAGCGCCAGCAGAAATGGCTTCAGAGAGAAGTCGCGATCCAGCAGGCCGAACTTTTTCAGCACGATTTCGTCGCGCTGCATGCGCTTTGAGTCCTGGTCGTCGTTGAACTTTCCGGTAAGATAGCTCTCAACCTCGGCCCGGGTGGTGAGCTGGCGCTTCACCTCGCTCTTGATCGGCAGCCCGGTCTCGTTGGACGAGAACTTGATGAGCTGGTCGACGAGCGAGAAAAGCTGCTTTGCCTGCTCCGGGGTAATGCGAGCGGCCGGTGCCTGGGACTCGGGCTGCAGCTGGCGGGCCGGAGCGGTCTGCTGCCCCGTGGCCAGGGCCGCCGCAAAAAATGCCAGCGCCGCACCGGTGATAGCGCGCTTGTGGATCTTCACGATGGTTCGCTTGCCCGCCGCAATGCTTCCGTTCACCGATTCAGCCAAGTCGTCTCCCTTTTTTCTATTGCCGATACACTGCGAAACCGCTGTTTCAATAGCTGGCTGCGGCCAGGCGTAAACCGTCTGCCTGCGGACCGCTTCCAGCGCCTCCGGGCAGCGCTCGCGTCGTTTGGGCTGGGGCCGGGATATGGGTCCGGGCTTCGGCGTGGCTCCAGCTTACTCCTCTCAAGGCTATAATCAGGATGCGGTAAGCAGCTAAATGAGACCGGAAAAACTCCCCGGACCGCAGAAAAAGTTTCTATGACTGAAACCGGCGTTGCCCTAACCACACAGCCAACTGCGCTCGCAACAGTACTGGAGTCGGCTCACATACCCCATGAGCTTGCCGCGTACCATGGCGTTCTAACCCCACATAAGTTGGACGTGCCCGAGAGCGAAATAGAGGCGTTGCTCCACGGTGCGGCGGTACACGACCTTGGATGGATGCGGCGTGTCGCTGTGCGCGGCGAAGACCGTTTTCGCTGGCTCAGCGGGATGGTCACCAACTCCGTCAACGATCTGTTTCCGAACAGCGGCGCGTGGAATCTGGTATTGAACGCGCAGGGCCGCATTCAGGGCGATCTGTTCGTGTGGCGTGAGGGCGAGGAGCAATCTGCTCTGCGGCGAAAGACCGTCAGCCCGGCAGCCGGCAAAGAACAAAAACAGCAGACTGGTGACGAACCATGCGGCGAACGTTACTCGGGAACACCTTTCGCCGGCGAGTCGGGTCTGGAGCTGGAGATTGCCGCCGATCAGCTTGAGAAGCTGTTAGCGCACCTGAACCAATTCATCATCATGGACGATGTGGAGCTGATTCCGCTGGGTGACGTTCCCATGGGCGAGCCCGGATCGGAGACCGCCATCGGCCTGACCGGACCGTTAGCCGGCGAGGTGCTGGGCCGCCTGGGCCTGCCGGCCTTTACCCATCCCTATGAAGCCGCATGGGTGGAATACAACGGGGCCGACATCCGCATCCAGCGCACCTATGGCGCGCTTGTGCCGCACTACGAGCTGTGGGTTCCCACCGCCAAGCTGGCGGCCATTTGGACCACGCTGCGCACGGCCGGTGCAACCCAGGTGGGCTGCGCCGCGCTTGAAAAGCTGCGCATTGCCGAGGGCATTCCCACCTACGGCGTCGATTTTGTCGAGCGCGACCTGCCGCAGGAGACCTCGCAGCTGCGCGCTCTCAGCTTCAACAAGGGTTGTTACCTGGGCCAGGAAATTGTGGAACGCATCCGCTCGCGCGGTAATGTTCACCGGCATCTGCGTCCTCTTGAGCTGGCCGGCGCAGTGCCCGAGAGCGGCGCGGAGTTTTTCGACCAGGAAGGCAAGCAGGAGGGCAAGCCTGCCGGCAATATCACCAGCGCCGCGGAGCTGCCGCTCAAGGCGGGAAATCGAATCTTCGCTCTGGGAGTGGTGCGCGCGGACGCTGAAGCGCACTCCCAGAGCTTTACCTATGCCGTCGGCCAGGCTAAAGGCTCCGCGCAGATATTGGCGGAACCGCCGGCGCTATAACGCAGTTCAAGAGACCGGGCCATTTGCACATCATCGTCAGGATTCGGGAGGCGGCAACACCAGCCTGCCCGTTTGGAAAACAGGAGCCATGAGCGATTCACCGAAGTTTGAAGTGATTGACCGCCGCAAGATGAAAGCGGAAGAAGAGAAGGGAACCACGCCGGCCGCCCAGGAACCTGAGCCGGAGAAAGCAACCGCTGCCCCGCCCAGCGCTCCCACTGAGCACGCCGGACCTCGCCTGGTGGTGAACGAAGCCCCGCAGGAGACGCCGGCCGAACAAGATTTGGAGATGCCTCCCGCGCCCACCGCCGAGGAGAGCGACAAGCAGAAGGCCGCCTACGACGCCTCTTCGCAGCGGCTTGAAGACCTGATCAGAGCGCAAAACCCTGCCGCCGGCGCGCCCCCGCCGGTCTCTTTCGATCAACTGGTGCAGCAGTTCTACGTCTCCGCCATGATCCAGATGGGTGCGGGCACGCAGGACGGTCAACGCCCGCGTGTGGATATTCTCGGCGCGCGCAGCACCATCGACATGCTGGCCGTTCTGGCTGAAAAGACCAAAGGAAACCTGACCGACGCCGAAACCCGCATGCTCGATACGGTTCTGTTTGAAGTGCGCATGGCGTTCCTCGAACTCACCAGCATGATCAGCATGCAAGCCATGCAGGGCCCCGTTCCGCCTCCGCCGGGCAAGAAGTAAAAAAGCGGCTTCTAGCTACTAGCCTCTAGCCGCTAGCCTGGGCCTTGCCTGAGCTAGCGGTTGCGGGCTTAGAACGAGATCGAGTGTTAGGTCGATCGCGCCGCTCCGCCGCTTTAAGCTAGTAGCTAGAGGCTAGAAGCTAGAAGCTCGCAATGGAAGGTACTCTCACATTTCTGGGGACTGGAACCTCGATGGGGGTTCCGACGCTGGGCTGCGCGTGTCCGGTCTGCACCTCGGCCGATCCGCACGACCGCCGGCTGCGTCCTTCAATTCTGCTTCGCTGGCGCGAGCCCGGCAACGGGCAAGCCGCAGTGGAGCGCTCGGTGATCATCGACACCGGCCCGGACTTTCGCGAGCAGGCTCTGCGCGCAAACCTGGTGCATGTTGACGCGGTGCTCTACACCCACGCCCATGCCGACCACATTCTCGGACTGGACGATCTGCGCCCGCTGAGCTTTATCGCCTTTCGCCACGGCGGCCCCATTCCGCTCTACGCCACCGAGGAGACCGCGAAAGTGCTTCGCCACGTGTACGACTACACCTTTTCGCCGCAGGCAACTTACATCAATCGCGCCAAGGTCACGCTTGAGCCGCTGGGCGCGCGTACGCGGGTCCACGGCGTCGAGTTCGTGCGCGTTCCCGTGATCCACGGCGATATGGAGATCTCCGGCTTTCGCTTCGGCAAGGCCGCATATCTGACCGACGTAAGCGCGATTCCCGAGTCGAGTTTTCCGCTGCTCGAAGGCGTCGAGCTGCTGGTGCTGTCTGCGCTGCGTCACGCGCCGCACCCCAGCCACGCCACACTTGAACAGGCGGTGGGTTGGGCGCGGCGCATCGGCGCTCGGCAAACCTGGCTTACGCACATCGCGCACGAACTGGGCCACGAAGAAACCAACCGTGTTTTGCCCCCCAACATCCGGCTGTCCTATGACGGATTGACGGTTCCCGTAGAATTGACGATTCCCGTGAGCGTGAGCCAGTGACCGGCATAAGCAAGCCCGGCATCGGCGGTTCCGGCGCGCCGCCGTCTCTTCGCGTCTTTCGCGGCATGGCCGGCATTCCCGTGGACTTTGGCCCGTCGATCGCCGCCATCGGCAACTTCGACGGCGTGCATCTTGGCCATCGCCAGATTCTTGCCGCCATTGCCGATGAGGCGCACAGCTCCGGCGCGCGCTCGATCGCCGTCACCTTCGATCCGCACCCCGAGCAGTTTTTGCGCCCAGCGCAAGCGCCGCGGCTGTTAACGCCCATTCCCGAGCGGTTGCGCCTTCTGGCCACCACCGGCATTGACGCTGTTGCCGTGCTGCCCTTCAACGCGGAGCTGGCCAACCTGACCGCGCGGGAGTTTGCGCGCAGCATCCTTGCCGGAGCCATGGGCGTGCGCGCCCTGCATGAAGGGCGAAACTTCCGCTTTGGCCGCGGCGCAGAGGCCGGTGTTGCCGAACTAGAGAGCCTGGGCGCGGAGATGGGCTTTACCGTGCGCGTGCATTCTCCGGTGCGGGTTCATGGCCTTGAGATATCCAGCTCCGCGATTCGCGCATTGGTGGCCACCGGAGACATGCGCCGCGCGCGCTGGATGCTGGGAAGACCCTTTTCAGTCCTCTCAACACAGGCTCGCGGACGCGGCATCGGCACCCGTTTGCTGGTACCCACCGTCAACCTTGCCCCGTACAGCGATCTGCTGCCCGCATTCGGCGTCTACGTCACGCGGCTCACCGTGAACGGCCGCTCATTTCAGTCGGTCACGAACGTCGGCAACCGCCCCACCTTTGGCGCGGCCTCCTTCGCCGTCGAGTCGCACATTCTCGACTTCGAGCCCATTGACATGGACGAAACAACGCCGGTCCGGCTTGATTTTCTGTTGCGTCTGCGCGGCGAAATCGAGTGGCCAACGCCTGAAGCGCTGAAGGCGCAGATTTTCAAAGATGTAGCCCGCGCGCAGCGGTTTTTTCGATTGGCGAAGTGAGCCAGCTCTATCACGATCAAGGGTGAATTTGGATTTCAGCCGCGGTTGACGGCTGTCAAAAGTATCGAATGTTATAACTTAAGTTATAATAAGGTGCATTGCAGGAGGCTTCCCATGCCAACGACCGCCAAAATCATCGCCATCGGTAATTCGGCTGGCATCATTCTGCCCAAGGAAACGCTTGTGCGGCTCAATGTAAAAAAGGGCGATACGCTCTACATTACCGAGGGTCCCCAGGGCATTCGCCTGCTCCTGTTCGACAAGGAGTTCGCTGCCCAGATGGAGGCGGCGCGTGAGGTGATGCGCGAAAACCGCGACGTGTTGCAGAGGCTCGCTGAGTGAAAGAGCCGGTCTGGATCAGGCCGGACGTCGTTCTCTGGATGCACGAGGAGGCGCTGATGCGCCACGGCGGCCCGGAAGGCGTGCGCGACCCTGGGCTGCTGGAATCCGCCTTAGCCCGCCCGAAGAATCTCTTCGCATACTCCGAGCAAGAGGTTCCTATCGCAAGGCTGGCGGCTGCTTACGCCAAGGGAATCATCGCCAACCATCCTTTTGTGGATGGGAACAAACGTATGGCATTCACCGTTGCCCTCACCTTTCTCAGGTTGAACGGTCTTGAAGTGACCGCGATGAAAGAGGATCGGGTTCTCACCTTCTGGCGTTTGGCCGCTGGCGAAATCTCGGAGGAGCATCTTGCGCTGTGGTTCGAGTGCAACACGGCTCCCCGCTGACCTTATGCCAGAATCACAGCCTGTCTGCTTTTGTGCCTAGGGTGTATCGACCTATACCAGTGGGCAGCGTTGCTAGTGAAAATCCGGCCAGACCCGGGGTCCCCGCGAACAGGTCTTCGTTCGTGGGGTGGAGATGAAGCCGAGCCCGAAGGCTGTGGCGGGCCCACCGTCGAGGGCGAGAATGAAGTATGGCCGGATTTTCACCGCAACCCGGAGGGACGGGGCCATTTTTCCCCATTTCGGCGTCGCTCGTGGCTAGCAGACGCCCGGTATGCGTCGCTCCTCGCTCCTTGAACTGTGAAAAAATGGCTCCCGTCGCTGCCCGCTGGTATAGGTCGATACACCCTAGCTCAGCTTGCCCGCGCGCTTTTTGCGCATCCACCACCAGCCAAAGCCAATAGCGGCCAGACCGCACACCGCCAGCACCAGGGGCCCGGCGTGGTGCGCCACCAGTTGTACCGCGCCCGGTCCCAGCGTGAGCACCAGCGCCGACAAAATCAGCCAGCGCAGCATTCTGCCCGCGAAGACCGCGATCAGAAAAGCGGGCACGCGCATCTCAAAGACGCCCGCGGCAAAGACGAACATCTTCCATGGCGTGGGCGGCGGCAGCATGCTGGGGATCATGACGGCCAGAATCTCCTGGCTCTCAAATCGCGCACGCAGCTTCTCGAACTTTACGCGGTCAATCCGCTTCAGCAGGAACAGTTCGCCGCCGGCCCGTCCCAATCCGTAGGGCAGCAGGCCGCCGATGGCCGAGCCGGCCGCGGCCATCGTGCAATAGAGCCAGAAGTGAGGTTTGTTGTTCCAGACGTACACCGCCAGAATGGCGTCCATGGGAACCGGAATGGTGGAGGAGTCAAGCAGGGCAACGGCAAATGCGCCCCAGGCTCCCAGTTTTACCAGCGCGGGCAGCGCGGCCAGCTTCCACCAGGCCATTCCTCGCACAAAAAACTGCTTCAAACAAGTTCCCTTTCCGCTTGCTTATCCGTCCATATCACAAAGAACCATTGTACGAGGCAAACCACGGGCCGCAGCGGCCCCAGCGCTTTGCGCACGGAAACGCCAATCCCGAACGCCAAAACCTGACAGCGAATCTGGATCGGGCAATCCGAGAGATGAGAGAATAGTGCTAAGGGACTCTACGCGGAGCCGGTACGGCAAATTATCCTCCGAGAGACACCAGCAGCAAATGCCCACCAGCAAAGCGCCAGCCGACGTGAACGAGCCCGGAAAGTCAAAGGGCGCCAGTCCCGAGGCGGGCCCGGCTGTGCTTGAGGATTCCGGCAACTCCGCCGAAGGCAGTTCCGATCCAAGCCATGAAAGCAGCCCATCGAGTCCTCCCGTAGTGCGCGGTTCGCGCTGGGTTGACTACGACACCCACGAACTGCTGGAGATGATCGGCGAGCTTGAGGACGAGCGGCGCTGGGCGCGGCTGCGCGAAGGCATCTGGATCGCGATTCTCTTCCACCTGTTTCTTTTGTCGGCCATCACCTGGATTCCCAAATACATTCTCAAGGTGCCCGCGGTAGTCGATCCATTTGACGCCATCAAAGAACGCAAAGACCTTACCTATCTCGATGTGCCGCCCGATGCGCTGCAGAAGGCGCGGCCCAAGCCGGCAACCAAGCCGCTTTCCAAACCTCCCGTCATCGACAAAAAGACGCTTGAGGATATGCAGAAGTCCGCTCCGCCTCCGCAGGAAACCAAGGCCCCCGAGCAGATGCAGCCTCAGCCGCAAACACCTATCCCGCCCAAGCCGCAAACCGAGTCGCAGGTGGATGCGCCGCGGCCCGCGGCTGTGCCCGCACGGCCCAACTTCGCCATGAATTCCGACAATCCCGCCGACCAGTTACGCGACGCCATGCGCAACGCCGCGCAGAGCCATGGCGCGGGAGGCCGGGGCAACCTGGGCCCGGATGTATTGACCCAGCATCCCGGCGCAGGCACCGGCGGCGTGCAGGTTCTTTCCGACACGCAGGGTGTGGACTTCAGCAGTTGGCTGCAGCGCTGGCACTACGAAACCGAGCGCACCTGGGACCCGCTGATTCCCGAAGAAGTGAATGCGCCGCTCAATAAATCGGGCGCGGTCGCCATCCAATTCAAGGTTCTGCCCAACGGACGCATCACAGACATGCACCTGGTCGGACAGTCCGGCGACGTGGCCCTGGACCGCGCCGCGTGGGGCGCGCTCACCGGCTCAAATTATCCGCCGCTGCCGCGCGACTTCCACGGCCCCTACCTGGAACTGCGCGCTTACTTCCTCTACAACATGCAGCCGCGTTAAGGCGGCTGTTTTGGCGGTATCGAGGGAGCTGCTGCGGCAGCTTTCTCAGCAACTGCGGCTACGCAGCAGTAGGAGAGACGCTCTTAGCCCGAGGTTTGCCCGGCAGCACAGCCAGAATGCGGCAGCGCTCCTTGCCTGCCGCGCTCCACGCCAGCGGCATTTCGCTCTCAAGGCACGCGCAGTCGCCGGCCTCCAGCACTTCCTCCATACCGCCCGACTCCAGTTGCAGCCGGCCTTCGAGCACATAAATCACGCCGCTCGATTCGCGAAAGCAATCTGCCGTGGCTGTGGCGCCATTCGCCGCAAAGTCGATCATGTGCGCCGTCAAATGCGAGTTCCCCGCCGCCGCATTCAATGGTGTCATCTTGAACGGATCGGGCCCGCGCCCTTCGCGTTCAAGGTGAGCCTTGCGTGTAATCGAGAGCGCGTGCCGGCCTGGCTCTGAGAAAAAGTAGCTCAAGCCAACGCCATACACGCGGGTAATCGTCGCCAGCGTCGGCAGCGTCGGAATCATGCGGTCGGTCTCCAGCTTCGACAGTAGCGCCGTCGACAAGCCGGTCTCGGTCGCCAGCCGCGACAGCGTCAAACGCTTCTGGGTGCGCAAGGTGCGCAGCTTCAGTCCAATGGAATAGGGTTCTAGCGACCACAACGCGTAAGAGACAGCCTTTGCCATAATGCTTCCTTCCACTCCCCGGCCATTTCGAATCTGGCCTCGGATATGTCATGATTCTTGCAGTACATAGGACTCAGACTTCTGAACAATGTCTGAAGTTTTTCTGCTGGTTTTTGAGCCTGCTGCGAAAAGGAACCCCTTTCTTCCATCGCATCGAAAGTGGGCAGACCGCTCCGCCGATGCGCGTTTTTCCCGCGCGCATCCGGCACATTGCAACCGCTGGGTGTCTGCCTGTCTCTGCCGGGTCTGAACGAACAAGATTCCCCATCAAAGGACGAACGCACAATGAACGAATTAAATCCTCACGTCTCCGGCCTATCCATTCGCCGGATATCCGGCCAATGTTGCCGGTTCTCTATTGCCCTGGCAGCGCTGGCGCTGTCAGTCCTCTGCGCGGCGCAAGCCAAGCCTGCCACGACGCCTGATGTCCTGGTGCTCTCGAACGGCGACACGCTGCACGGCGCCTTTGTCAGCGAGATCGCCGGCAAGGTCACATTCCACAGCGATGTCCTCGGCGATGTTTCCCTGGGCTGGGACAAGATCAAGGAACTGCACTCCAGCCAGAAGTTCGCCGTGGTCAACGACCAGGAAAAGCCCCTCGGACGCAAAGCCGAGCGCAGGATGGTTACTGGAAGCATCGATGTGGTTGACCAGGCCGTCACCATCCGGCCCGAGGGCGCGCCGGCCCAGGCAGCCATTCCCGTTGAGCACGCGCAATTCATCATGGATGCGGCCACGCTCGACAAGCAGTTGAACCACGAGCCGGGCTTCTTTCAAGCCTGGACCGGCGCGGCCACTGCGGGCGGCACGCTGGTGACTGCAACGCAAAACCAATACACCTTCTCCGGCGGCATCGGCCTGGTGCGCACGGTTCCCAGCGTTAGCTGGCTGCGAGTGCGCAATCGCACGGCGGTGGACTTTGCCGGGTCAATTGGCAAGACCACCCAACCGGCCTATACCAACCCCGGCCCGCCGCCTGTACAGGTGGCCGCAGTGGTTACAAAGACAGCCATCTACCACGCCGACGCCGAGCGCGACGAGTATCTCTCTCCAAGGTTTTTCGCGCTGGCGGAAACCGCGTTCGACCACAACTTTGCCCAAAGCCTCAATCTGCAGCAGATCTACGGCGGCGGCTTGGGCTGGACGGCCCTGAAGACCCCCACGCAGGAAGCCGACCTGAAGGCCACCATCCAGTATGAGAAGCAGCAGTTCTTCGGCAGCGGCTCTGGCCAGAACCTGGTAGGTTCCACGATTGCCGCAAGCTATCTTCTGCATCTCAAGCGACTTACCTACACTCAAGGGCTTTCGTTCATCCCCGCATTCAACGACGCTCATGCCTATTCTGTCAACGAATCCGACGCCGTGGCGTTTCCTGCGTACAAAAACCTCAGCTTCTCCCTTGGCACTCTCGACAGCTACCTGAACGACCCGCCTGCCTCTCTGCCTCCCACAAAGCGGAACTCGTTCGAGTTCACGATGGGGTTTACCTACGCCATCCGGTCGAAATATTGACCAGAAATGGGACACTTTTAGCGCCTGGAGCATTTCTTCTCTGGATTTGGAGCGCACGGAAGCGGTAAGGTTGACGCGGCTGGCAGGGAGCGGCAATCTCGCACGCCAACGGCCACTCTGAAACAGCAGCAGAGATGCTCTAAGTGCCTCGTTTCCAATCGATTCGCACGGTCAACGATTCACCGCATATTCTCTTCATAGAGTGAGTCTTCTGCTCCGATGTCCGCACAACTTGCGGAGTGGTGTTTGCCGGAAGTTTTCACCTCAAACGCCTATGAATGTTCAACATACGGAGTTTTTCGCATGTTTACTGTATTGATACTAAGTAACTAGTTTCCGAAGCATAAATCTGAAAAAAATTCTGAGAAAACTTGCCACTCCCCCGGCTTTACCGGTCATAATCAAATACAAATACAGCTCATTTGAAACGCAGAGTTCAAAGAGCCCGCTGTACCTTTTTCCCTCAGATGTTGTCTGCCGCGCAGGGCCTTGAGCCTAGCCGGCGCCCCCGAATGCGCAACTGCAGCGGGGTAACCTCGGCCTACTGGTAATCCAGCATGCTGAAGAACTGCGTTGGGTACGATGCATCAACGTACTTCTGTTGTTCCCGGCACTGAAACCCCGGGATTCTCGTTCGCAGGTTTCCGTCTTGAGCCGGATGGCACGCTCCTGCGCGGAGAAATGCCAGTCCACCTGCCTCCTAAAGAGCTGGCGGCGTTGCGATTGCTGGCAGCCCACGCCGGCCGCATTGTCACCCCGCTTGAGCTGCGTCACGCTCTTTGGGGAGACGTGCACGTGACCGACGACAGCGTACTGAAATGCGTCTCGTCGCTGCGCTCGCGCCTGCACCCGGAAGATTGCATTCAGACCGTATACAAGCGGGGTTACCGCTTTACGCCGGGCGTAAAAACCCACGGCAACAGCCTGGGGGGCGGCCTTCCCCGTCTGGTGATTCTGCCCTTTGCCACCGGCTATGGAGTGCCCGAGTATCTGGGACCGGTTCTTGCTGAGGAAACCATGGCGAGGCTCACCAACTCTCGTCCGGCGCAGGTGAGCGTGCTGGCCCAGGACTCGGTATTCACCCTGGCGCGCCGTGGATTGACCGCTCAGCAAACCGGCGAGGCCCTTCATGCCGACATGGTTCTGGCCGGAACCCTCAGCGCCCTGCCCGCAAACTACCGGCTGCGCGCAGAGATGATTCGCGTGGAAGACGGCGTGCAGATATGGGTTGAAGATCTGCTCGTAGACCGCGGGCGCACCGCCGGCCTTGAGGCGGAGCTGAGCGACCGTCTGGCCTTTCGCCTCGGCGTTCCTGAAAAGCCCACGCCGCTCGCGCCGCGCCCCGGTCCCTTGCCCGCAGCCGGCACCGAGCCGCTCCCTGCCAAGCCGTTGGAAGGCGTGACCATCTCCGCGGTCGCGGCGTCTGCCGCAGAGAGCGCGCCGGAGCAGGAAAACCCGCAATCCCGGCGCGAGGCCTATGAGATTTTTCAGCGTGCGCGCCATGAGTGGCAAACTTTGCAGCGGCATCGCATGCAAGACGGGCTGCAGCACCTGCTGCGCGCCACCGAACTCGATCCAGAACTGATTGACGCCCGCATCGATCTGGTGAATGTGTGCGTCGCGCAATCGATCTACGGCTACATGTCTCCGGCCACCACGGCGGAGATCGCGCGCCGCGCCATCGAATCGATTCCCCCGCCGCTGTTGCGCGCCGATGCCGCCTTGCCGGCGCTTGGCTGGATCGCGTTCTACTACGACCGCAATCTGCCTGCCGCGCTGCGCAACATGGCTCTCTCCGCCTGGCTGCCTCACGATCCGTGGATTACCCGCGCGCGCTCCATGTTCGCGCTCAGCCGTCATCGCTTTGGAGAAGGCGTCGACCTGGTGCGCGGGGCCATCCAGCTAGACCCCTATTCGCCGTGGCTGCAGGCGCACCTGGCCTGGATTCTGCATCTTGCCGGCGAGGCAGGTGAAAGCGTGGAGCAGATCGAGCACTCGCTCAAGCTCTTTCCCGAGCATGAGAGCGCCAGCATTTATGGCGCCATCATTCTCGCCTTCAACGGTGAGGCCGCACGGGCCGTTGAGATTGCAAGCAGCCTGGTGCAGCGGCAGCCTTACTTCGATCCGGCTGCCTCCGTCCATGCCTATGCGCTGGCTATGGCAGGCAACACCAGCGAGGCTCAATCCATCCTGGAACGGCAGCAATGGCTCGGCCGCGAGCGCTACCTGCTCAAGACCTTTATGCCTGCTGCTTACGTGGCGCTGGGCGAGTTTGACTCCGCAATCGCCGAATTGGGCGCAGCCGAGCAGAACCGCTGCCCGTGGTTCTTCCAAACGCTTGCCGATCCGCGCCTCAAGCCTCTCGCTGATCGTCCCGAGTTCGTGCAAATGCACGGCATCCTCGCCGGGATGGAAGCGGAAGCCGGCATCTCGCCCGACCTGGAATCCTGATCGATCAAGCGCAATAGGGATTCCAGTGCCCGGTCTTGCAGAGAGCAAATTACGATGGCAACCACGCTGGCAAGTCACGCCGGCAAGCACCAAATGACCTTCGTGCGGTGTGAGTTGAATCACACTACACCAGGGGCTGCACGGCGTAAACTTCCGTTCGGTGTTGCACGTTCAAAAGCCTTATGCCTGTTGAAGAGAAGCTTTCAACCGTGAGCTACGCGCGGGGGCCAAGCCGGCCGCTGCTTGATTTGACCGTCGGCGATCTTCTCCATCGCACCGCGGATCGCTACCCCGATCGCCTCGCCGTAGCCAGCCTTCATCAGCAAAAGCGCCTCACCTGGGCTGAACTGGACGCCACGGCCGATCGCGTGGCGCGCGGGCTGTGGTCGCTCGGCATCCGCCACGGTGATCGAGTCGGCCTCTGGTCAACCAACTGCATCGAATGGGTCATCATGCACATGGGATGCGCGCGCAGCGGTGCGGCCCTGGTCAACCTGAATCCAGCGTACCGCTCCCACGAACTCGAGTTCACGCTTACCCGCTCGCGCATGAAGGCCCTGTTTCTTTGGCACAAAGACAAGCGCGCCGACTACGAGGAGATTCTTGGCCGAGCCTGTCACGGGCTCGATCTGGCGCTCGAACACACCATCTACTTCGATTCGCCCGAGTGGCTTGCGCTGCTTGACGCCGATGGCCGCCTCCCCGATCGCGTCGCTGTCGACGATGTCGCCAATATCCAGTACACCAGCGGCACCACCGGTCTGCCCAAGGGCGTGCTGCTTACCCACCACAACGTGGTCAACAACGGCCAGTTCCTCGCCCAGGGATTTCACTACACCGAGCAGGACAAGATCGTCGTTCCCGTGCCCTTGTTTCACTGCTACGGATGTGTCATCGGCACCATGACCGCCCTCAACACCGGCGCGGCCCTCATCCTGCCCAATTGGACCTTCGATGCCCGCGCCACGCTGAGAGCCGTGCATGAAGAGCGGGCCACCAGCGTCTACGGCGTTCCCGCCATGTACGTGGCTGAGTTCGCGCTCGACGACTTTTCGAGCTACGACACCACCAGCCTGCGCACCGGCATGATGAGCGGCGCACCCTGCCCGGTGGAGCTGATGAAGCGCGTGCTTGGCGAAATGCACTGCCGCGAATTGGTTATCGCCTACGGACAGACTGAAACCTCGCCGGTGGTGACCATGAGCGACGCCGAGGACACGATTGAAGTGCGCGTCAAGACGGTGGGCCGGGCCATGCCGCAAACTGAAATCGCCATCCGCTCGCTCGATACGCAGGAGCTGTTGCCCTATGGCCAGCAAGGCGAAGTGTGCGTGCGCGGCTATGCGCTCATGAAGGGGTACGACGGCGATCCTGACGGTACAGCCGAGGTGATTCAACCCGACGGCTGGCTGCACACCGGCGATCTTGGCGTCATGCGCGAGGATGGCTGCATTCACATCACCGGCCGCTCACGCGACGTGATCATTCGCGGCGGTGAAAACATTTATCCCCGCGAGGTCGAGGAGTTTCTCTACACTCACCCCAAGATCGGCGAGGTGCAGGCGGTGGGCATTCCCAACGCGCGCCTGGGCGAAATCGTGGTTGCCTGGGTGCGGCTCCTGCCCGGTGTTCAAGCTAGTGAAGAGGAGATCAAGAGCTTCTGCCAGGGCCAGATCGCTTACTACAAAATCCCTGAGCACATCCGCTTCGTCACCGAGTTCCCAGCTACGCTTTCAGGCAAAATCCAGAAATACAAGATGCGCGAGTTCGAGATTGAAGACCGCGGCCTTCAGGCCATCGCAAAGACGGCGACAGCATAGCCGGATTGAGACGATCGCGTGCGAGTTCTGCATCGCCGCGCAAAAGAATTGCCCCGCCCGGCTTAGCCGGTGCGGGGCAAATGTACATCCAGGACAGCAGATTCAATTCGTCGAATGTGAACTATTGAGCTTTCTTGGCGACAAACTCTGTCGGGGGGCGATCGCCGCCCGGCCCGCCCGAGCCGAAGCTGCGCGTGAACTTGATCGTGGCTCCATCGGCCTTGCCGGCGTAGTGGATCGTGAAGTTGTTGTCGCCGAAGGTGATTACCTGGTCAAAGGAGAGGCTGTCGCCGTCGACCTTGCCGTTGGTAATGTCGTTATCGCCGCGCGGCGTGGTCACCTTGCCGGTAAGGGTTGCGCCATCGACCTTGAAGTCGAAGCTGATCGTTTGCGGGTTTCCGTCGCGGCCCGGGACTTCGCCGGTCCACTTTCCGTTAAAGTCTGCGGCTAGCGCGCTCATTGAGCCGAGCGCGATGAAAGCAACTGCAAGCGCGATTTTCTTGAGCATTCAACATTCTCCTGGCGATCACGTTTGCGATCGCGTTACGGAATCACGGCATCTTCTGGATCGCGCCTGCCCCAAAACACGCACTCAAGTTTCCTTTTCATCTGGAAAAGAAAGCCGCGCGCATCTCGCATAAGGCCCAGGCGCATTCCGAACACGCTAGAGCAATCCGTCCAGTAAAGAGGGACGAAGTCCGGTGCGGATAAGACCCAAGAACTGAGGAAAAGTGGGTAGATTGGCAAACCGCGCGGCAACCGCCGGTCGCTACTTGACCAGCCCCTCGCGGTGAATCCGCTCGACGTGCTTGTTGTACCGGCCAAGCAGTGCGTTCCAGCGCACAATGGCAATCTCTTCAAGCATCTTCATGCCGTCTTTCAGGTAGCTCATGCGGGTGCGCTCGTCGTGCGCCCAGCTTACCGGCACTTCGGCAATGCTGTAGCCCCGCTTGACGGCGATGAAGAGAATCTCGGGGTCGAAGCCCCAGCGCTCAATGGTCTGCAACTGGAAGATGGTTTGCGCGGCTGCGCGCGTAAAGGCTTTGAATCCGCACTGCGTATCGGCAAAGTGCAGCCCCATCACCAGGCGTGTTACGCCGTTAAAGCAGCGGCCGAAGAACTGCCGGTAAAGCGGCTGGCGGATGGTCTGGCGATTCCGCTCCAGCCACCGCGACCCAATGGCGATATCTGCGCCGCCGGCGATGGCGTCAAACAGCCCTTGTGCCTCTTCCATCGGCGCGGACAGGTCGGCGTCGGTAAACATCACCACTTCGCCAAGCGCGTTCAAAAGACCGGATCGAACGCTGTACCCTTTGCCGCGATTGCCGGGATTCTGCATCAGACGGACCTCGGGAGCGTGTTCGACAAACGCACGCACCACCTGCGCGGTGGCATCGGTCGATCCGTCGTCGACCACAACCACCTCGGCGGACCAGCCCCGCGCGCGGATGCAGCTCACAACCGACTCAAGCGTCGCCGGAATCCGGTGCGCCTCGTTAAAAGCCGGGATCACGATGCTGTAGTTCGGGTAAGGCATTGAGGCCAGGGTCTCTGCGCTGCCCCGGTGTGGTTCCAGCCAGGTTTTTCCCAGGGAGACTCTGGATATCATACTGCAAACCGGCCGCGGCTCAGCCTGGCCCGCGCCTTCTTTGCCCAACTTGCTGATGCACAAAGGCTAGAATGTAACAAGAGGCTTGATTTTTCTGCGCCTTACCGGTGAGAATCCGGTTATGCTGTGAAGCGGAGGTCTAACGCGCATGACAAAGGCAGACCTGGTAGAAAAGGTAACCGCCTTGGGCGATCTAACGCGCCGCGATGGCGAGGTCATTGTTGAGACAATCTTCGATTCCGTGATTGGCGCCCTGCAGAGTGGCGACAAAATCGAGATCCGGGGCTTCGGGTCTTTCCGCATCCGCCAGCGCAATCCCCGCATTGGCCGCAACCCCAAAACCGGCGAACGCGTTGATGTCCCCGCCAAACGTGTTCCTTACTTCAAACCGTCAAAGGAACTGCGCGACCTGGTGAACCCTGGCGAGGCCGCCAGTGCTTCCTGATCGCTCTTAGTGTCAACAGGAAAATCTCAGCAAACATCCCGCCCAACCTCCCAGGGCGGGATTTGCTTATGTGCGGCTGCTTCAGCCTCCGATTCCAATCACCGCCATCATGCGCCCGGCGTATCCATGCGAGGCGCGATGAGAGAAGAACAGACCGGTCTCGCAGTTGGTGCATCCGCCCACGGCGTGGATAGACCGCGCCCGCAATCCCGCGGCCAGCAGTTGACGCCGGTTGGCTTCAACCAGGTCAAGATGCAGGCTGGGCCCGATCGGCGAGTGGCCTGGGGCGCGCTGAGTAAGGAACAGCATGGGGTATTTGTCGCGCACCGCATCCGAAGAGTAAACCTCGCGAAAAAGCTCCAGTGCGTAGCTGAATTGCGACTCGAACTCCGACAGCACTTCTTCGCCCACCGCATAGCAGCAGGCTCCGATGCCGGGCCCGATCGAGGCCACCAGGTCTTCCGGCTTCGAGCCAAACTCCAGCCGCATCCGCCCCACGCCCAGCTCCACAATGCGCTTTACGGTGCCGCGCCAGCCGGCGTGGAATGCCCCCACCACCCGCTTTTTGCGGTCTGCCACCAGCACGGGAATGCAATCGGCCGTCTGGATGCCGATCAGCAGCCCCGGCTCGCCGGTAATCAAGCCGTCGGCCTTCCACGGCCGCTCGCGCCCAGCATCGGCCGCCGTCGCCGTCCGCACCAGGTTTGAGTGGAACTGCCGCAGAGCCACCAGCGGCGTCTCCGCGTTGCCCGTCACCGCCTCGGCCAGCAAAGCGCGGTTGCGCATCACCGCCTCGCGCGCGTCCTCGGCCGTAAAGCCCAGATTCAACTCCCCCGGCCCATCCTCAGGGCAATAGGCGCGGCTCACGCCTCCCTTGCGCGTCGCAAAACCATGCCAAAGCCAGGCCATCTTTTGCCATGCGGGAACCTTGAGCAAAGCAACGCCGTTGGCGGCAACCCATGGCGCGGGAGCGGGCTTTGCAAGCTCCTCGCTGGCCGCTCGCTCAAAGCGGTGCGGCCGGACTACGGAACCCGATCCGCCGCGCAGGCTGCGCACCAGGCCCGCCTCGTTAAAGAGCGTGTCGAGATGATTCACAGCGGGTTCGTTCGTATCAGGCTCGTTCAGCTCAGGTGCGGCGCTGGCCGGGGCGGCCTTGGGTCGTCCGGTCTTGTGTGGTTCGGCGTGTGCCATGTGAATTCGATTTTAGCCGGAGGGCAGCAGAGCCTGTGTACGCTCACAAGACGTCTGCCCAAGCGGGTCAATCTCATTTGGAATCGGAATCAAGAACAACAGAGGCTTTGAAGGGCACGGATTTACATGTTGGTGAAAAGCTCCGGATTTGGACCGTCGGAGGGAGCGGGAGGCTTTAGCCTCCTGAATGAAGTCCCTCAATTCAATGCGGCTTTAGCCGCGGGCCTTTCCTTCTGTCTGTCAAATTCCTTTGTAGCAAGATGTAAATCCGTGCCCTTCAAAACAATCCCTTACCGCCTTTTCAAATGCGATTGCCGTGTCTGCACAGGGGAATCCACGGGCACACGTCAGCAGTGAGAGCGTATGGGCCTACCTTCCGGTAGGCCCGCTCGAGAGGCATATTTGGGAGGGGATCCAGGGGGAATTTGTGAGAAGAGGTCCAACAACGGACCTTCAAGAAGGAGTGAGTACCTTGCTTGGGTAGGATTTTCGGGGAAGCCTCTGCTAATTACCTATTAGGATGCCTTGTAAAGCAAAAGGTTGCAAGTGGATTACTCTCATCCGCAGGATTATTTTTCCCCGCCTTCGCCCGCCCCGACCGCCCGATTTCCATCCCCGCCTGCCAAAAGCCAACCTCAACAAAGCATTCCTCTTGCCACGCGGCTGGGAAAGAGGCACTCTTGAGAGTGTGAAACGCCTGCTCTACCTCCTTCTGGCGCTGATCCTGGTCGCGGGACTTTACGTTCTTTACCAGCACCGCGATCTTCTGGGATTTGGCCCGCATCCGGCCGGCGGCAGCCAGCCGCAGACGGCCGCGTCCGGCGCTGCCGGCTCATCTCCGCAAATCGTCTGGCAATCCCTCGACCACACTCCCGATGGCTTCAAGGTGGACATGCCGCAGGATGTAAAGCAGATCGAGGTTCCGGCGTATACCGAGCAGGGCGGCGTTGAAAATGTGGACATGATCTACGCCTATCCTGACACCAATACTTCCTACTCCGTCGCCTGGAAGGCCGATCCGCCCGTGGAGCGCTTCAACCGCAACGTCCCCGACAGCACGCTCGACATGGCTCTTAGCGATGCGCTCGCACGCTCGCAGACCGTCCTCATCGATCAATCCCAGATCAGCCAGCAGGGCTTCCCCGGCCGCCAGTTCTCCGCGCGCAACGCCAACGGAGGCGTATTGGTCACACGTCTGGTTCTGGCCCGCGGCCGACTCTACATGCTCACGGCCGCCTTCCCCACAGAAGGCGCACGCCGCGACGAAGATGTGGCAAGGTTCTACAACTCCTTCACCGTAGTCGGCGCCGAACAACCGTAACGGCGGCCTCTCGATGAAACTACCGGATAGCCGATGAATCGCCGGGTGCCCCAGGTCTGGATTTTCAGACCTGGGAAACCACCAATGCTGGAGTCTGTTTTATCCCAGGCGCCCAAGGGCGAGGCACCTGGGGCACCCTGACTGTATTGCTAAATCAAGGGTGGGCCACCTGGGCGTAAACGAAGAAAGGTCGCTAGAGGGTGCTCACCTTGTGGCAAGAAATGCCGGGTGCCCCAGGTCTGGATTTTCAGACCTGGGAAACCACCAATGCTGGAGTCTGTTTTATCCCAGGTGCCCAAGGGCGAGGCACCTGGGGCACCCTGACTGTATTGCTAAATCAAGGGTGGGCCACCTGCCCGTAAACGAAGAAAGGTCGCTAGAGGGTGCTCACCTTGTGGCAAGAAATGCCGGGTGCCCCAGGTCTGGATTCTCAGACCTGGGATAGCACGAACCCACGAACGCCTATTTCGCCTGCGCCGCGCGTCCCGCGATCTTCGCAACCATGTTCGTGATCAGGCTGACCGGCAAAAACCGCACCAGAAACGCCGTCAGCCGTCCCTCTACATTCGCAATGATCGTCCGTTTCCCACGAACCAGCGCCTCGATCCCCAGGTGCGCCACCTCGGCCGCCGGCTGCACCTTCCGCTTGAAGGCGCTGGCGCGCGACACCTCCCAGAACTCGCTCTCCGTCGGCCCAGGGCACAGCGTCGTTACCTTGATGCCGAACTGCGCAACCTCCGCCGCCAGCGCCTGCGCAAAGAACCGGTCGAAGACCTTTGTGGCCGCGTAGGTGCTCAGGTAGGGAACCGGTTGAAAGCTCGCCGTCGAGGCCACCACCAGCACCCAGCCGCGCTTGCGCTCCACCATGCGCGGAACAAAAAGCCGCGTCAGATGCACCACCGCCTCGCAGTTCACGCGAACCTGCGAAAGCTCCTGCTCCATGGGGGTTGAGTAGAACGCGCCAAACTGCCCCAGCCCTGCGTTGTTGATCAGAATATCTACCGCGATGCCCGCGCCCTCGGTCGCATCGTAAATCTGCTGCGGCGCTTCACGATCGTTCAGGTCGGCGGCCACGATGCGCGTCTCCGTGCCGCGCGCCGTCAGCTCCGCGGCCAGAGCCTCAAGCCGCTCCTTGCGCCGCGCCGTCAGAATCAGCTTTGCGCCGCGGCCGGCCAGCTCCCGCGCCAGCTCTGCGCCAATGCCCGCCGAAGCGCCCGTCACCAGCGCCCATCTGCCGTTTAACTCGGACTTGTTTGCCATCGTGGGTCCATGATAAGCCGTCAAGATGAAACCTACGTTTTGTCGCGCGTGGTCCGCTTTTTCGCCGGTTTGCGATTCTTTTCCATGCGCAGCTTCCACGCTGTCTGCAATGCGCCGCGCAGTGTGTCCTCATCGGCCGGCTTAAGCCGGATGTGCGTCATGCCCATGCGGCCCCATCCGCCATGAACGGGAAGAAACAGATCGGGCCGGCCTGCGATAAACTCCGCCTGCAGTTCGGGAGTGAGCGACAGGTTGCCGTAGCCTTCCTTGACCGACGCGAGCGTAGCAAAAATGCGCCCGCCCACGCGGAAATCTATCGCGCCAAAGTGCGAGCTTTGTTCCGCGCCTTCGAAACTGAGAGCGATGCGGCGGAAATCCTCCGGCGTCATTTTGCAGCCTCCAGCGCCTCGCCTTCAAACTCTTCCGTGAGCCATGTGCGAAACGCCTCAAAGTCCTCGTCGCGGCCCAGAAAGTCGCGCACCAGCACGCGTCCCGGCTTTGATCCGCCCTGTTCCAGCACCAGCTTGCGGTAGCGCGCGCCCGCGTCGCAGCCCAGCGGATCGGCCACGTCGAACTGCGCATAAAAGTCCAACGCAATCACTTTGTCGAACATGTAGGTGTAGTAGTTCGACGAGTAGCCCATCAGGTGTCCGAAGCTCGCGTACATGCGGTTGCCCTCGCGCCAGGTCCACGGCTGCAGCGCGGTAAATAGCCGCTTCGCAATCTCGTCAGGATCGATGCCGGCAGGGTCCTGGTCGTGCAAGTCAAGCGAGAGCGTGGAGTAGTAAAGCTGCGACCGTATCCAATCTGCTCTGCCAAATGCGCCCGCGCCTTTCATCTTCTTGATCAGATCCGAAGGCAGAATCTCGCCCGTCTGGTAGTGCTTTGCAAAGTTCTGCAGCAGCTTTTCGTCGCGGAAAAACTCTTCGAGCATCTGCGACGGCACCTCAATAAAGTCTCCCTCGGTGGCGAACCCAGAGAGGCCGATCCACTCCGTCTGCCCGCCCAGAATGGCGTGCATCAGGTGGCCGAACTCGTGAAAGAAAGTCACCACGTCGGAGTATTGCAACAGCCCAGGGTCGTCATCGCCACCCGCCGGGAAGTTGCAGATCAGCGCGGCCTCGGGCATGGCCCCGCCGCGCACGCCGGTCACAATCGGCGCGGCAGAGAACCACTTGTCCTTGCCTTCGCGCGGATGCATGTCCAGATAAAAGCGGCCCACGTGCCGGCCCTGATCAAACACATCGAACACGCGCACTGCCGCATCCCACGCCGGCACATTCGAAGGCTTGTACTCCACCTTGAACAGCCTGGCCGCCGTCTCCAGCACGCCCGTCTCCACCTGTGCGTAGGGGAAGTAGGGCCGCACCGCCTGCGAATCGAAGTTGTATTGCGAGCGGCGGAACTGCTCGTACCAGTAGCCGCGGCTGGTAATGTCAATCTCCGCCAGGCCGGGCTCACGCTGGCGCGCAAAGTTGAGAATCAAATCGTACTCGCGCCGCGCGCCGTCCACGCTGGCCTCGTTTAGCCGGTTAAGAAACGTGCGCACATTGGCCGCCGAGCCCATCATCTGGTCCGCCGTGGCCAGGTCGGCCCAGCTGCGCACGCCCAGCACCGTGGCAATCTCTTGCCGCACCGTCAGCAGATCAAGCAGAACCTGGCGGTTCACCGGGTAAGCCCGCGTGTTGTAGGCCAGAAACATCCGTTCGCGCAGCGCCGCGCTGGCGGCAAAGGTCATCACCGGCTGCATGTCCGGCGGGTCGGTGGTCAACGTGACCGTCCCGTCCGCGCCCACCGGGTGCCGCGCAACGTAGTCCTCCGGCAGGCCGTCCAGCTCGGCGAGCGTCGCCTGGATGGTCTTGCCCCCCTCCTGGATGTTGCGGCTGAACTCGAGCGAGAGCCGCGTGGCCTTCTCGTGCAGCGTCTGCAGGTGGTCGCGCGTCGGCTGGTCCTTGTCCACGCCTGTGAGCCGGTAGCTCAGCAGTGTGCGCTCCACATAGTGCCGCGTCGCCGGGCTGGCCGCGTCCAGATCGATGCCCGCCAGCGCCTCATAGACCGCGCGGTTCAGGCTCAGGGCGCTCGCGGCCATGGCTATCCGCTGCGCTTCCTCCTGCGCCTGGTCGCGCACCGCCTTGTCCGCCGCAACGGAGTTCAGCACGCCGGCCTGCGCTCCCGCCAGGTTGAGCTGCTCAATCGCCCGGTCGTACAGCCGCAGCGTGTTTTCCACCGTGCGCGGCCCGGCCACGGCTAAAAGCGCGTCCAACGCCGCCTGGAGCGCCGCCAGCCGCGCGCCTACCCATGTTTGGAGTGCCGCGGCCGAGCTGGCCCCGCCAGCCTCCCAGCAATGCAGTTCGTTGGTCGGGGGGATGGCTTCAAGGGTGTCTTTGACGTTCATGTGGCGAATTCCTCCAAGATTTTAGGGCCTGTTCACACTATAGGGCGTGATCAGACCCCGGGTTGCCACAGCCGGGCGGGCTGGGTTACTTTCAGGAGGACCAATCCCGGCGAAGCTTCTGGAAAATCTACTGTTGCATCCGAAGCGAATCGCGCTTAAGATGCGTCAATTAACGGATATGCAACGTACTGCGGCCAACACGATTGAAACAGCCCCGCCCCCGGCAGCCCAGCGTCCAAGGCTGGGCAAGCTCTGCATCGCCGTTCACGGCGCAACCCCGGCTGAGCTGTGGCAGCGGGCCGCCGCGGCCGCCGAGGACACCAAGTTTCTTGAGCTGCGCCTCGACTTCCTGCCCAAGCCCGCCGCGGCCATCCCCGGACTGAAAGATTTTTTGCTCGCCCACCGCAATGTCGCGGTCATCGCCACCTGCCGGCGCAAAAAAAACGGCGGCAACTTTGACGGCGCGCTCACGGCGGAGCTCGAAATCCTGACCAAAGCCGCTGAGGCAGGCAGCCTTATCATCGATCTTGAAGTGGAGTCGGCCGAGGAGTGCAAGCCGGCGCAAATAGCCCGCTTCCGTGCCGGCATCAAGGCCGCGGGCGCGGGGCTGCTCATCAGCTTTCACGACTTTACGCGCACCAAGGGCCTTGAACAGGCGGCGGCTCGCATCTTGACCTTTGAGCCGGACTTCGTCAAGGTGGTTTCAACCGCGCGCTCCCTTGCCGACAATCTTGCTGTGCTGCGACTCATTGAGGACCGCTCGCTCTCCTGGCATGTCGTAGGCATCGCCATGGGCGAGGAGGGCCTGTTGAGCCGCGTCTTGGGCCCGCGTGCCGGGGCAGCCTTCACCTTTGCCGCGCCCGACGACGGCGCAGGCACCGCTCCCGGCCAGGTAAGCGTGCGCACGCTGCTCGATCTCTACCGGCTTGACCAGCTCGATCAGGCCACGCGCATCTTCGGCGTGGCCGGCAATCCCATCGCTCACTCGCTTTCGCCGCTCATGCACAACACCGCCTTCCGCCGCGAGAGCGTGAATGCGGTCATGCTGCCCTTGAAGGTGAAGGCTCTCGACGACCTGCTCACCGTGGTCCGCGAACTGCCCCTCGGCGGCGTGGCCGTAACCATGCCCCTCAAGCAGGAAGTGCTGCCCCACCTGGCCAACATGGACCCGCTCACCGCACGCATCGGCGCATGCAACACGCTGCGCACCGGCGCTGATGGCAAGCTCTACGGCTTCAATACCGACGTGGCCGGTGTTGTCCGCCCGCTCGAAAAACGCCTGCGCCTGAATGGCGCGCGCATTGTGGTGCTGGGCGCGGGCGGCGCTGCGCGCGCGGCCATCTTCGGCCTCGTCGAGCAGGGCGCGGACGTCTACGTCGTCAACCGCACCCACGAAACAGCGGTTGCCGTGGCCCGCAAGGCCAAGGCCCACTCGCTCAAGCAGGAGCAGCTCGCCAAGCAGAAGTTCGACGTGCTCATCAACACCACCCCTTGCGGCATGGCCGGCTTCAAGCAGGCCATGCCCATCAAAGAGAACGAGCTGAACGCCGGCCTGGTCTTTGACATGGTCTACAACCCGCTGGATACCCCGCTGCTCAAGCTGGCGCACTCCCGCGGCCTGAAGGTCATCGGCGGCATTGAGATGTTTGTGCAGCAGGGCGCGCGCCAGTTTGAAATCTGGACCGGCAAGCCCGCTCCTGAAGCCGACATGATGCGCGTCGTCGAGCTGGCCCTTCGCCGCAAGGTATAGCGAGCCGAATCTCAAGTCGTCTTCAAAAAAGCGACTGTCATCTTGAGCGAAGTTTGCCGCGTCTTTTGCGGCAAACGCAGTCGAAAGACCTGCGGTTGTTCTTCAGCGGGCTTCAGATCGACTACAGCAGCGTCCGGTTTTGCGAAGACACGGCCTTTTTCCCTGCAACAAAAATCCGCGCGGCCTCAAGCCGCGCGGATCGTCCCTCAAGAACCAACTTTGCTTTATTTCCCGGCCAGCACAACCTGTGCGGGCTGTGCATTCATCCGCCGCACCAGCGCCGGCACGCCAAACGCGACTCCAAGCACCAGCGCGGTTGAGGCAAGATCGTTGCGGTAGAAGGGAATCGCCGCCACATAGCACGTGCCAAGCCCGGCCAGCGTGCGCGGATACCATGTGCTGCCGGCCCACACCGCAAAGTTTGAAACCACAAAGAACGATGTCGGTCCCAGCAGAGCGCTGGCCAGCACGCGCTTGAAGTTTGCGCTGCGGCTCAGCAGAATGCGTCCCAGCACTATCGCCGCCAGGTACCAGGTCCACGTGGTCAGGTAGGCCTCATAGCGGAACGCGTAGTGGTAGGTGAAAACTGTGAGGTAGTAGTCCGTGGCAATCAAAACCGCCACCGGGGCCAGCATCTCGCGCCACGAGCGCCGTGCGCCAAAGTAGAGTAGTGCGCCGCCCACCGCGGTAAAGTTCAACAAGCCGGCATGGGGCATTACCCGCGTTAGAACGGCAACCAGCAGCAACAGATATGCGATCATGCAAACCTCATTCTTTTTGGTGGGATTAGGATCCTCGCCTGAGCAGGGTCCTCGGAAAGCGACACTCTGCCTCTTTCATTCTGCGGTCCACGGCCCGCATGGTCAACCCGAACCGTTCCACAAGGCCAACAAATATTTCCATTTGGAGCAAAAACGCTGCGATTGCGGCTATTTTTGTACTTTGCCGCCCATTCCTTCTCCTGCATCGTCGCGATTGTCCACGATATAAACCCATCCTCCCAGGGGAGAATTGCCTGCCCCGATGCTGGCAGGCAAGAACGAGTAGTCAAAGCGCAGATCGTTGAACTCGACCGTTGTCCACGTGCGGCCAGGCGTCAGCCTGGGTGGGGCCAGTGCGGCCACCGGCTCCTGGCCCGTGTCGCGCACCACGGCCCACCTGCCCCAGTCCAGATACACGCGGCCCAATTCCGTCTGTTTGGCGGCTTCCACCGCGGGCGTATCCCTCGGCTTGTAAATGGTGTCGTGCTGTGGATCGCTCACCACATCGCCGGTCCACGTATTCACCTCCGCCATCTGGTAGGCCCCGGCGGTTTCAAGAATCGCGTGCCAGCGGTAAGGGTTTACGGGATACGGCTCGAGCGCCATCCTCACCACCGGCTCCGGCGTTATCTGGATGTTGTTGAGCAGCGCCAGGCCATGCGCATGCTCCGCCCAGCGCACGCACCACAAGGCCGTCATCCCCGCCAGCGCAAACACCGCCCAGCCCTGTCCGCGAAACCGTGTGCGCCGCGCGCCAATCTCCGCATCGGCAAGCGAGAAAAGCCAGGGCAGAACAACCGCCGCCAGCAGCAGCGCCCAAATTACCGGCTCGGCGATAAATACAAAGCTCCCCGCATACCAGCGCGGGTTGAAAGGGAAGAAGGGCCGCAGTCCGTAGTTGTTTGTCCAGTCCAGCAGCAGGTGGCTGAGCGCCGCAATCAGGGCGGTCAGGTAGAGCCAGCCCCAGTGAACCGGCTGCCGGATTGCAGTAGAACTAGCCGGGCTACTTCGCCGCCGCGACTCGCGCCACCGATGCACGAGCCACACCACGCCCACAACCACCGCTGCAACCACCGGCACTGCAATAAAAGTATGCGTAATGCCGCGATGACGCTTTAGCTCTTCCACCGGGCCGGCCAGGGACCACAGCACATCAATATCCGCGGCCTCGGCGGCCAGCACGGCGGCCAGCGTGGCGTACGCGGTTTTGCGGTTCAGTCCCGCCCGCGCAATGCAGGCTCCGGTCAGAAAATGGGTAACGGGCTCCATCGGCTTGTCACCACCATACTACTCAAGCGGCGTCCCCTTATAATTCGGCCAATGGCTGAAGATAAAAACTCGCAGCATCCCGCCGAGCGCGCCGCCCAATTGCGCCACGAACTCGCCCGCCACGAGCAACTCTATTACGTCTTTGATTCGCCTCAAATTTCCGACGCCCAGTACGATGCGCTGATGAACGAACTCAAGCGCATTGAGGCCGCGCATCCTGAGCTGATCACTCCCGACTCGCCCACCCAGCGCGTCGGCGGCAAGCCCGCCGAGGGGTTCAAAAAGGAGCGCCACTCGCGCCCCATGCTCTCGCTCGACAACGCCTACTCCGCCGAAGAACTGGCCGAGTGGGATCGCCGCGCCCGCGAGCTTGCCGGCAGCCTGCCGGTCGAATACACCGCCGAGCTCAAGCTTGACGGCCTCAGCGTCGCTCTGCGCTACGAGCCCGCCGGCGACGGCTCCGCGCGCCTGGTACTCGGTCTTACCCGCGGCGACGGCCAGGTAGGCGAAGACGTCACCACCAACATCCGCACCATCCGCAGTGTGCCGCTCGCCATCAAAGCGGAACAGCTCCAAAAAGCCATCCTGCCGCAGGCATTTGAAGTGCGCGGCGAGGTGGTGATGCCCGCCGCCGCATTTCTGCGCATGAACGAAGACCGCGAACGCGAAGGCCTTGCGCCCGCCGTCAATCCGCGCAACGCCGCTGCCGGAACGCTGCGCACCCTCGATCCCACAGTCGTCGCCGGCCGCGGGCTGGTCTTCTTCGCCTATTTTCTGATCGTCGAGGGCGAGTATTTTTCGAAAGGCCAAACCGCTACGCTTGAGACGCTCACCGCGCTCGGCTTCCGCGTCAATCCCCATCGCCGCCGCGTTCACTCCGTCGACGAAATGATGAAGTTCATCGACGAAGCTGAAGTCGACCGCCCGACCCTCGGCTATGACATCGACGGCGTCGTGCTCAAGGTCGACGGTCTCGACGCGCAGCAGCGCCTTGGCTACACCGGCCGCGCGCCGCGCTGGGCCATCGCTTACAAGTTCACCGCGCAGTCGGCCGTCACTCAACTGCAGGACATCCTCATCACCGTGGGCCGTACCGGCAAGCTCACGCCTACCGCCATGCTCGCGCCAGTCTTTGTAGGCGGCACAACGGTAAGCCGCGCCACGCTCCACAACGCGGACTTCATTGAGCGCCTTGGCCTGCTCATCGGCGACTGGGTCAAGGTGGAGCGCGGCGGCGACGTCATCCCCAAAGTGGTCGAGGTTGTCGATGACGCCGAGCATCCGCGTGGAACCCGGCGCTTCGCCTATCCCGCCGAGTGCCCCGAGTGCCACAATCCCGTTGTCCGCCCCGAGGGTGAAGTGGACTGGCGCTGCGTCAACGCCGACTGCCCCGCCATGCTCCGCGAAACCCTGCTCCACTTCGGCTCGCGCGGTGTCATGAACATCGAGGGCCTGGGCGACGCAGCCGTGGCCCAGTTGCTTGAGCGCGGCCTGGTAAAGAGCGTCGCAGATCTCTACTCGCTCACTGAAGAGCAGATCGCCGGCCTTGATCGCTTTGCCGAAAAGTCCACGCGCGCGCTGCTTACGGAGATCGAAAACTCAAAGAAAGCCGGCTTGGCGCGTGTGCTCATGGGCCTCGGCATTCGCTTTGTTGGCGAACGCACGGCAGAGCTTCTGGCGCAGGAGTTTGGTTCCATCGACGCGGTAATGGCCGCAAGTGCCGAAGAGCTGGAGCGCGTGGAAGAAGTCGGTCCACGCATCTCCGAGGCCATCCTCGAATTCTTCTCGCGTCCCGCCAACCTGCTGCTGGTCGAAAGCCTGAAGAAGGCTGGAGTGGACATGACTGCCGAGAAAAAGCAGCGGTCCGCGCAACTGGCCGGGCTCACGTTTGTGCTTACCGGCACACTGCCCACGCTCTCCCGCGGCCAGGCCAAACAAATGATTGAAGACGCCAGCGGCAAAGTCTCAGGCTCGGTGAGCAAAAAGACCAGCTACGTGGTTGCGGGCGAAGATGCCGGCTCAAAGCTGGAGAAGGCGCAGGAGCTGAAGGTCAATGTCATCGACGAAGCGGCATTGATCGCGCTGGTTAAAACTGAGGCTCCGCTGACCTAACCGTTTCAGGCCGGATCAACGGAGGAATCGTAGGTTCGCTTCGCTCAACAGCGGAGCGCGCACCCACAAGCAGCGGCAAAACGGCAATCAGGATCAATACCAGATCCATCCACATGGCAGCCTCCTCGTCCGGGGCCCGATTTTTTTGTACTACCAGTGTCGTGACCGTGCGATTTTGTAATTAATCATCAAACTTTGGGTGCCCCAGGTCTCGCCTTTGAGACCTGGGAGACCACTATCCACACGGTCGCACTCCCAGGTAATCTCTTACGCCGTCGATCGCCGCCGGGCAATGTCCGGCCTGCGCTCCACGGCGCGCATCTCGCGCTCGCGTTCCCGCTCCCACGCCTCCGCCCGCCAGCTCGCCGAGGCAAAGCGCGCCTCGTCGCCGGAGTTGGTTGCTTCCTTGCGCGCTTCCACGTGGATCTTCGCCGGCATCGCCAGCACGTCGGTTTGCGGCCTGATCGCCGCCACCGGCGGTAGCGCGGCCACCGGCGCACTGGCCACCGGAATGGGATTCGCCACCGGCGTAACCAGCCGCGCGGAAGACTCAAATTCAACGTGCGCTGCTTCCGAGGTCAGGCTCGTGTCTGTCCTGGCCGGTCGATCTTCTTCATGCTCGTGCACTTCACTCGCTGCACTCGATAGCGGACGCTGCGCAATCGACTTCGCCATAAACTCGTCCATCAACTTGTGCAGGCAGGTTTGCCCGCACAAATGCTTCGACCCCGGCCGCAGCCGATTGCGCGAGTTCCACCCGCCAACCCGCAGTTCGCCCCCCTGCTCGTAAGCCACAAACCAGTGGTTCGTCTGCTTTTTCTCAGACGCGCAAATGTCGCACGATATTGCCTGCCGGATCACCGCAATTCCTCCAGTCCGCACAGCCTTCCCGCGGTTCGACGAACTTCAAGCGCCGCTCCCGCTGGCCGCCGGCATTGCTGCTCCGGCATCCTGCCTGTGCGCCTCTTCAAGTCGTCTACTCCTATTTCATCGGGTATCCGGCGAAATAGATGAGAGAAGCTGTTCAGTAATCCTCGATTGAGTCAAATTGGAACAGTGTGTGCGCAAGTGTCTTGATTCGGAACAGTGGAGGACCCACATCAGCACGGCGGAGAGCGCACAAAAAACTGAAGGAGCGCCAAAGCGCTCCTTCAGGATGAAACCACACTTCACATTCGATCCGAATCATTGCCGCGGAGCGAAATACCCCTTCTTTGCGCGCACCTGATACCGCCGGTCGTTGCAGAACAGATAGATGGTTCTGAACGACCCGTCGTCTTTGAAATCGGCGGGCGAATAGGTAAGCGCGTACTGGCTGCGCAGCTCCTCTTGAACGTCTTTAAAGCTGTTTGAGAGGTCCTCGGCCAACTGCGGAAAGAACACCCGGCCGCCGGTATCTTCGGCCAGTTGCGCCATCACCTTGTCGCCCTCGCCGCGGCTTGGCGTCCAGTTGGTGCTGATCGAGTAGATGATCGTCTCCGCGCGCTGGCACTCCTTGATCGCTTCATCCAAATGAACGCGGCTCTGATCATCGTTGCCGTCCGAAAGCAGGATCATAGCCTTGCGCACCGGCTCCTGGCCGCGCGACTCGTCCAGCAGCTTGTCGCGGCAAGCCGTGTAGACAGCGTCGTAGAGCGCCGTGCCGCCGCCCGATCTCAGCCGGTTCACGCCCGTTGCCAGGGCGTCCAGGTCGTTGGTCCAATTGGCCGTCACGGTCGGTGTTACGTCAAAGCCCATCACAAAGGCGCGGTCGCTGCGAGGCTTCAATATCTGCAGCAAAAACTCGTTGGCCGACTGCTGCTCAAACTGAAAGCGCGATTTGATCGAAGACGAGGTGTCGACCAGCAATCCCACGCGCAGCGGCAGATTGATCTGCTGGTGGAACGAGGTTACGTGGTTCGGCGCACGCTGGTTATCGAGCAGGGCAAAGTCGCTCTGCTTCAAATTGGGAACATAGTGCCCGTGCTTGTCGGTGACCGTAAAAATCAGGCTCACTTCGTTCACATTCGTCTTGATGGTGGTCGCGCCCACGTCTACGCCGCTGTCGCCCTGCG
>Ga0302319_10001896_pt1 | contig 46186 bp, 40 predicted proteins | sample Bog_T0_2_FD_203319 | JGI IMG/M metagenome (GOLD analysis project Ga0302319, IMG submission 203319) | Peat permafrost microbial communities from Stordalen Mire near Abisko, Sweden - Bog_T0_2 | ecosystem: Environmental > Terrestrial > Soil > Wetlands > Peat | place: Sweden: Abisko, Stordalen Mire...
TCAAATGCCGTCAATACAAGTTTGCCATTGCTCATAATTCCAGGTTACCAAGATTTTTTCGGATTTGCTTCTCCAACTTTGCTGACTTGGAAAATTGCTCTTCCAAGGTGGAAGTGAGCCGTTCCATTTTTTCCGCGAGCGGTTCGCCGTCGGTTTCAACTTCTTCCGCGCCGACGTAACGCCCCGGCGTCAGGACATGGCCGTGACTGCGACTTTCGTCGAGCGTGACGCTTTTACAAAAGCCGGGTGTATCCTCGTATTTTCCCGCACCTTTGTCGCCGCGCCATGCGTGATATGTTCCGGCGATTTTGGCAATGTCGTCGTCGGAAAGTTCACGATGCACGCGGTCAACCACCGTACCGAACTTTCGGGCATCAATGAAAAGCACTTTGCCACGACGGTCTTTGAATCGGTTGTTCCGTTTGTCGCGAGAAATGAACCACAGGCAAACCGGAATTTGCGTGGAATAAAAAAGTTGTCCTGGCAGCGCCACCATGCAATCCACCAGATCGGCATCAACGATGGCCTTGCGGATTTCACCTTCGCCGGATTGATTCGAGGACATCGAGCCGTTCGCGAGAACGAATCCGGCCATGCCGGTCGGCGCAAGGTGGTGGATGAAATGTTGCACCCAGGCGAAGTTGGCGTTGCTCGTGGGCGGCACGCCGAATTTCCAGCGCACATCCTCGCGCAGCCGGTCGCCGCCCCAATCGTCGTCGTTGAACGGCGGATTCGCCAGAATGTAATCGGCCTTCAACTCCTTGAAGGCGTCGTTCTGGAAAGAGCCTTGTTCGTTCCACTTGATGTGGGCTTCGATGCCGCGAATGGCCATGTTCATCATGGCCAGCCGCCAAGTGGTGTAATTGGATTCCTGCCCGTAAATGGAAATGTCGCCGATGCGTCCGCCGTGGGATTCCACGAATTTTTCGCTCTGCACGAACATCCCGCCCGAACCGCAGCACGGATCAAACACCCGGCCCTTGTAAGGCGCGAGGATTTCAATCAGCAGCCGAACAACGTGGCGCGGTGTATAAAACTGGCCGCTCAGCCTCCCTTCGGCGCTGGCGAACTGGCTCAAAAAATATTCATACACGCGACCGAGAATATCTTTGGAACGGCTTTCACGGTCGCCAAGCCCAATCGTGCCGATGAGGTCAATGAGTTCGCCGAGTCGCTGTTTGTCGAGGGCCGGGCGGGCGTATTCCTTGGGAAGCACGCCTTTAAGCGTGGGATTGTCCTTTTCCACGGCGACCATCGCGTCATCGAGGTCTTTGCCGATGGTAGGCTGCTTGGCGCGACCCTGCAAATAGGACCATCGCGCGATTTTGTTGACCCAAAAAACATTGAAGGCGGTGTATTCGTCCCGGTCCTCGGCATCGGCGGATTTGTCTTTCTGTAAGGCCGCGTGCTTTTCCTCGAAGGCGTCGGAAATGTATTTGAGGAAAATGAGGCCGAGGACGACGTGCTTGTATTCGCCAGCGTCCATGTTGCCCTTGAGCTTTTCAGCAGCGGACCAAAGGGTGGCTTCAAAGCCAAGGGCCGAGCCAGTTGACGGGGATTTTTTGCTGACAGGTCGCGGCATGGCCGGAGTCTGTCAAAGCGCGGCGCAACTGACAAGAGAGCGTGACTGATTTGAGATGGGGAAATCACGGGCGGCAATTCCAGCAGGGCGGTTAATTGCCCATAAGCGTCATGCGGGGAGCCTTCTTCACAGCGGCTTCCGGTATTCGGCACGATTTATCCCTTCGGCACGTTAATCTGGAAGCCTCTTCGAGGTTCGGCAGAGCTTAAGGGCGTCTTCCTTCGAAGGCAGCAATATCTCCGGCTTGATGCCGAGGGCTAACGCCAGACCAACAATCTCAAAATCTCCGATCCACCGGCGCTGATCCTCGATCTTTGCCACGGTATCGCGTCCGATATTCCAGCCGATAAGTTGGCATCGCGTGGCAAGTTCAGGCTGAGAGAGCTTTAATTTGTAGCGGAGCCTTCTGATCCTCGGTCCAATGGCATTTCTCGGGGATTTCATGAGCGTGCTAGAATCGGCACTTGACCTTATAAAGGAGCGCTGATTGCATCGTGCCCAAACAAGCACGACAGAGGGCACCATGATCGATCTTCTTTACGCCGGATGGAAAGCCGCTCAGCTATGGGCAAGATGGCGCGAGAAACCGCCCGAAATGGTAGAAGGGTCCATTGAGGATGTTCGGGAGCTTAGACAGCTTGCTGAAGCCCTTTACGACGATAATCAGCGCCTTATTGGAATAGCTCAGGAGCAGGAAAAAAAGATAGCCTCGCTTAAATCCGGCATGATTGCCCTTGTCTTCTTTTCCATCATACTAAATGCCGTGATCGCATGGGGCATTTGCGCGTACCTTCAACACTAAAGAGTCATCATGTGGCCTATAATAATCGGAACAATCACAGGAGCGCTGTGGCACGAGCACGATAAGAAAGAGAAAGAAAAGGCTGAACAGGCTCTAAAAAATGCTTCGCTGGATTCTACGCCAGCACCGGCTTCATCATCAGCGGAGCTTGCTTCTTCCAAGCTGGAAGCATTGCGCACATATCTCACGGGAGCTGGATTTGGAGATAACGATCCGCTGAAAAATTCGTTTTCACTTTGGATGACTAAAGGGGACGTTAACGGACAGACTGAATTCGTCGTAAAGTCCGTCAATGGCCATCTTAATGTCAGCGGCGCTGGCGATGTTGACCCATTGCGAGAAGAGTTAGCAAAATTATGGCTTGCCCGTAATAAAGAGCAAGTTCTCGGCTGGCTCCAATCCCATGAACGACATGAAGTGCCGCGCATTGTGAAGAAAGAGTCGTCTGTGGTTACAGAGCCTAAACCTCCTACCACCAAGAAGGCGGTTCGCTTTTTTATCTTCAAACCCGGAGAGGAAGAAGCGCAAGGCCCGTTCGACTTAAACCAGATTGAGGCGCTACGCATGTGCGGAGTTGTTACTGCGGATACTCAGTTCTGCCGCGAAGGGGAAAACGAGTGGAGTCAGTCCCTTGACGTGTGATCCTCCGGCTTATGCTGGGCGGCGATTCCAAGCAGCGGCGGGAGGATTCCCACGGTCCACGGCCAAAAAGCAGCCTATAGCCAGCTGAGAGGGTGCTGGGCGCGAAGTGCGCGGGCACCCGCGAATGCTTTGCAGATCCCGCCAGGAATGCGTCATCCCCAGAGAAGCGAAGAATATGGACGCATCTCAGAATCGTTATAAACAATGGCGTCTGGACGATCTCCGGCTAGCAGGAGCGGTGCATCGAGATCAACAACATCCGCCGTTTGCGCCAGCACCATTGCCGGAGCCATCGCCAACGAAGTCCCCAGCATACAGCCGCACATGAAGAGCATCCCGTGTTCTCCGGCGATCTTCCTCGCCCGAAGCGCTTCGGTAAGTCCACCCGTTTTGTCCAGCTTCAGATTCACTCCATCGTAGCGATCACGTAATGCCTCAATATCCGAGGCCACATGCACCGATTCATCTGCGACCACCGGCAGCGGACGCCGCGTTTTTGCCAGCAGAGCATCCCGCCCCGCTGGCAATGGCTGTTCCACGAGTCGCACGCCCAGCCCCGCCATGGCATCCAGCAGATCGGTTAGTTCCTCTGCGGGCCAGGCTTCATTGGCATCAACTATGAGTACGCTCTCCGGAGCTCCGCGCCGAACTGCTTCAACACTAGCTATCACAGCATCCCTTCCCGTCTTTACCTTCAGCAAAGGGCGATGTGCATTATCTCGCGCACTAGCTTCCATTTTTTCGGGAGTATTAATACTAATGGTATAGGTAGTGGTCACTGGCTGAAGTTTTGGAAGGCCGAGAAGCTCAGTGATTCGTTGCCCGGATTGCTTGCAACAAAAGTCCCAGCATGCGGCATCGAGCGCATTTCGCGTCGCTCCGGCGGCCATTCCGGCAAGGAGTTCGTTAATGTTTTTACCCCGTCGGAGCTCGCTTGCTATATCCTCCAGTTCGCCCACCGATTTTGCCGCCGACTCGCCGTAACGCCCACAAGGCGTTGCCTCCCCACGCCCTGTCACCCCATCGGCCTCCAACGTACCGACGACAACCTCTACTTCAGTTTGGCTTCCACGTGAGGTCGTAAAGCGTCCGGTCACAGGCCACTGCTCGGAACGGACAGTCAGTTTCATACAGAAGCAATAATACCAAAGTTGTCATTTCGCAACGTGGCCGCTCAGCCGGATACGGTGTATCCGCCACTGGGCCACGAGAACGCTACGCTTCCACCTCTTGGCGGGCGGGCGTCAAACCGATGACTCCGTTTCTCCTCATTCTGTGTGGGGGCTGTGCCATCCAGCAGGCGGGTTCTTCCATACGCCTTGTGGCTTATCGTTCTCGTCTCCATTCGGCCTTCGAATGATCTTCAATGGGTCTATTTCAGCGAATCCGATTAGCGCCTGTGGCTGGCCATGAAAGTGCACAATCTCCCGTCGATAGTCCTTTTTTAGAGGCGCGAAGAAACTGCTACCTCCATAAGTGCCGTTATTCACGACCAGCACGCCTTGATAGAGATGGTAGTTCAGGCTTTCGGCGAGGTTATCGAACGTGGCGACATCGGTGTTTAAAGCACAAACCGCGTAGAGGTCGTTTCGGTCTCGTAAGTCGGCCACGAGTGCGGTGTCAGTTGCATCATAGCAGACAGAGGCGCTGAGCAGGAGCGGGGGTCGGTCTGGGTTGGAGTGCCAACGGTAACGAACAATCCACTGGGCAGGGCGAAAGGGTGTCACGAGTGATCCAAAGGCATTCACCTCGGCGGGGGCGAGGTGCGCTTTGCCCTGCTCAACTCGGCGCACCTGGAGGCCGTGCGCTCTACTCCACTCAGGAATCAGCCAAAGTGCAGAATTGATGAGAGGAGAATTGGGACGAGCGTCACGGGGATGATAAACCAGCCCGACGAGCATGATGCACCGAAAATCTCGAACGATGGGTAGAAGCAGGGCGTCCACATCGTCTGAATGCACCGCAAGTTCTGGCATGATTAGCCAGTCCAGATTGGGGCGTCGCGGACCTGCGCCATGAGGGTGAGTAAGTCGAACCCGCAACATCTGACGCACGCCTTGAAGCACGGTTCTAAGGTGCAATCGGTGTCGGAGCCGCGTCGCGTTCGCATTGAGTTGCGTATCGGCGATAACGAAATCCTCATCCGAGGGAACCACGGATTGGACGATACCAATGCGCAAAGGACGCTGCCATTCTTTCGGCGGCTTGTCCGGCCATGGAGCCTCCTGCTCAAGAAACAGAGTCCCTGTCGCCTTGCCCCGTTGGCGTAACAGTTCCCGCCGTCGCTCGACGAGCTTGGCCCGTAATTGCCGCACCGTCTGCGCGGAATCCAGACTTCCACAACCCGGCCAACACAGTAACTCCATCAACAGTGTTTCCACCCATGTCGAAAGAGGTAGCCAGTCGGGGCCAAATGCAGACCGCCCACTGAACGAACCATAGCGACCTTGCTCCCAGTGCGAGATTGCTGGCCGGTAGCGGGGCAGGGCCGATGAAGCCCTCACACGCGGGACTGGTCGGAGATACTCCACACTTCCGGTGAGAAGAAATCGAAGAACCTGCCCAACTTCGACACGAATCTTCTCGTCATCGGATTCACACCAATCTGGAGGTGCAAAGTATTGCCCTCCGCCAGCCGCGCTTTCGATCCTCACCGTACCGCGACGAATGCGTTGCTTGAGTGGTCCCACTCTTACATCCTCTAGGTCACAAAAGACCCGCCACGGTGTCAGGACTCCTTGAGGATGCTTTTGGCGTACTTTCAGAAGCTCGGACGCCAAAATTACGAGGTTTGCTTCTTCGTGCCAGATGTTCGCAGTTTCTGAAGTCAGATTGGCTATGCAGACTCGTCCGGTGGATTGCGCGCCACTGTCTTTCACAAGACGCAACTTCGTCGCAGTCGCAGCAAGCTGGCGATGACGTTCCACATCCATGTGTTCCCAAATGCTCTCAGCAAAAGCGGGCGAAATGTCGGCGATTGCTTCCAGCAACCGTTCTTCGCAGTGAGCCGCAAGAAAGGACGTGGTTAATTCCGCACCGCCAAAACAACGGGCGACCAAGATATGAAACCTTGCCCTGTCCTTCATATGGGCGGCAACATCATTGCTGATGAACTGGCAGAGACTCCAATACCGCCGAAGTATGTTTGCTCGTCCTGGCAACCTGGATAGCTGGAATACGATAGCAGGCGCGGCCTGCCTGGCAGCAAGGTAGAGCAGGACTTGCTGAAGCAGATACCACGGGAATCGTTGCGGCGAACTCACTGTCTCGCACGCGGCCCCAGAGATTTGCTTGGCCTCCGTGAGCAAGACCTCGTGGTAGCCTGCAACATCCGAAGACGACGGGAGAACTTCTTCTTCCGTAACAATCCCTGTTTCAGTAGCGCCAGCTCTGAACAGCTCCGCAAGACAATAGGCCATCACTTCGCGGCGTTCCCCACGGACGTCGCCTATTTGCCATGAGGGACGCAGTCGGGAGAGAATGCGTTCGATGAAATCCTTTCGGGGAAACATATCCACGGCGATTCGTAGAAGCCGAACTTGCGACGGGTTCGCTTCCCACGCTTCCAAAAGACCGTTGGCAAAGATGTGCGCTCTCTCATCAAGCTGCTCGCGGCTAATGAGCAGTTCTATATTGGCAGAGTCGGCGTCATCGTCTGTCTGCCACTGTTGGCCTTGCGCCAACATTTCACTTTCCAGGAGCGGGCGAAGTGAGCGGAATGTCCTCCGAAATCGTCCCGCAGCGAACCTCGCCGCAGTGTCGTCCCGCATGTCGGAAATGCCGCGCAGAATTGTCGGAAGTCCGGGCTCCGGTTCTTGAGCGTCTGTCGAATAGTGCCTCTGTGCGTGGAAGAATCCCTCAATGGCGTTGATGAGTTGAACGCCCTGTTCAACGTCAAATCCGCCGGAGAGTTCATGCTGAATTCGCGACGCTGTTTTCGATTGAGGAACTAAAAACCTCGCTTGCCGGTTTCTGACGACGGCCTTGGTCTTCGGCAGCTCGATGAGAAGATTAGTTTCCTCCGAATCAAGCTGCTGGTTCAACCACTCCGTGACTCTGGTTTCAATCTCTTCCTCCTTCTCCTCCATCGGCACGTGAAGAACAAGACGCAGGTCGTCCACATAGCGGCAAGCGTCTATCAGAACCGCCGCTTCGCCAGCAATCAGCGGGGTTCCCAAACTCTGTGAAAGCCGCTCGTCGAATGGCAAGAGGACAACATTCGAGAAGAAACCGGCTGCGACCAAACCCTGTGGCAACGCCACGCGGTCGAAGCTCTCAATCTCGGCAGCTTTGCCATAGGCTGCGGCCCGTCTGGCGTCATGCCAAGACCAGTTAAACAGCTTGGAAGCAAACGCTATGAACGCTTCTTCCTCTGTTCCGTGCCCGAGTGCGGCAATTCTTTGGGCGAGAAGTTCCGGACGAACACGGTCGTAGAATCGAGACAGGTCAGCGTTCACAATGGCCGTTGCAAAGCCATCTGGGGGGTGAGAAGCATCGGCGACTGCATCAGGTCGAGCCAAGAATCGCTGGTAGTCGGTGGAATAAACGCGGTAGAGCTTCTGTGCTCCCCAGCGATGACGTAGGTTCCCAGACTGCTCATCGTGGTCGCAAAACAATCTGTGACCGTAACTGAGCAGGCGCTTGCGGTCCTCTGCCGTTTTCGCGCTCCGCGTCGGCTCGCCTTGAATGGTTTCCACCCGGTCTGCGAGGCATAGCATTACGGCTGTGCAGACCACTTGGTCAGCAAGGTCCACGTGCGCCAATGGGCGGATTTTGACCTTGGGTCTTTTACGGCCTTTGCTTTTGGCGGGTTGCCAAACTCCCTTGGTCGTCTCCCACGCTTGCGACTTCGGCGCGGGAACCATCCGCAGCGGCGTGGTCGTCCAATTCCCCGTCTGGAGACGCAGCCGAATTTCGCTGATAAACTCGGGTAAGCGCAGCGCCTGCCAATCCAATTCGAGCGTATCAGCATACCAATTGTGCGAACGAATATACGAAGCGGTTTTCTTCCACGCTTGAAAGAGCACACTTTCGCTCTGCAAGTCGTGCATCAGCGGTGACAGCGAATGTTTCATCGGTGTGGAAACGTAGGATGTCTCGCCTTATCCCCAAAAGCACCTTTAACCTTTGCTCAACACAAAATCCTAGGATTTGATGCTGGGTAGGACTCGATAACGGCTGGTCCGTCCTTCGCCGATCTTGGTCAATTTCTTCAAATCAACCAGCTTCTTAATGATGGTTTCCACCGTGCGCAGAGGGAAGCCATCCATCGTGCACGATATGCATACCTTAAAATCCATTGAGCTAAGGCTAAAACGCAGACGCTCCGATGATCTAAGCCCTCCCGGCGTAAGGGAAACCAGAGATATCCGCGACAGACGGCAAGGCCGTTCCTGAGCCATCCTGAACGCAATGCGGGGCATGTTCTGCGGGAGTGTCATGCAGGCGTCATGCAAAGCTGATTTTTGAAGTTAGAAAGAGGATTTTACCTCTAAAAAGAGGTGGCGGAAGGGGTGGGATTCGAACCCACGGTGGCCTTTCGGCCACGGCAGTTTTCAAGACTGCATCCATAAACCACTCGGACACCCTTCCTTGTGGAACAAGGCAAAGACTACCGTCGAGACACCGCCGGAAACAAACACAATCGAAGATAGACGCCGCTCCCATCCATCTCATCCGTCCTATAGCATCGGTCTATGACCTGATATTCTCTGCCTGCATCAGCACCTTGCGATCCGCATTGCTTAAACATCCTCCTTTTTGATTAGCTTCCGAAATGAACCCGCCCGAACCGGCCATCTTAATTCCTCATCGGGACCTTCTCGGCCAAGTCCTGAATCAAGCGGGACTCCTCGGGCAAGGCTGCGAAATCGGCGTGCAGGAAGGCAAATTCTCCGAAGTCATCCTCCAAAACTGGCATGGCCAAAAACTTTATTCCCTCGATCCGTGGCAGCACTTTGGGGAAAAAGAATACCTCGATCTGGCAAACAGGGACCAGGCCGCCCAGGACCTGCTCTACGAAAACACGCAAAAGCGCCTGGCCTGTTTTGGCGAACGATCCGTCATCCTGCGCCAAACATCGGTGAAAGCCGCCGAGGCCTTCACCGCGGAGCAGCTCGACTTCGCTTATATCGACGCCCAGCACACCTACGAAGCCGTTGCCAAGGACATGCGCATCTGGTTTCCCAAAATCAAACCCGGCGGAATCCTCTGCGGCGACGATTACATTCCCGACGGACTCTATACGTTCGGACTCTTCGGAGTAAAACGGGCCGTCGACGAATTTGCCGCGCGCCGCAACCTTCAAGTCTTCATCTCCGGCGAAGTAAGCCCCGATCCGAAGATCATGGCCTTTCGTTCGTGGTTTATTGTGAAGAGTCCGGCGTCGTGAGTTGGCGGTAGCCGTCGCATGAGGACATGTCCCCCGGACGCTGGAGTCGCGTCAGCGACTCATTAAAAAAGCCTGTCATCCTGAGCAAGCCGGGCTTGTCCCGGCGCTGTCGAAGGACCTCTAACTATTAGCTCGCTGCACTTTTCCGACCCGAGCATCTCGGTATCAAATCCCGCCGTGATCTCTTCAAAAAGATCGTTCCATCGGGGGTTTTGCTTCTCAATTAACGCGATCTTCTTTTCTCTGCGCCATCCCTTCAGCTGCTTCTCGCGAGCGATGGCACTACGAGGGTCAGGATAGTCTTCATAGAAAATAAGTTTTGTGACCTGATACCGCTTGGTGAACCCCTCAACAAGTCGTTCGCGGTGTTCAAAAATACGTCCCTCCAGATTGCTGGTAACGCCGATGTACAGCACGGAGTTGCCTTTGTTTGTTACGATGTACACGTAATACATTGGCTGAAAAAGGCAGGAATAGTTAGAGATCCTTCGACAAGCTCAGGATGACATTATTCTTTCAACAACAACTCCGCCAACTTCGCGGGCACATTCTTCGCGCGCATCAGCGTCTCGCCGATCAGCACCGCATTGATTCCGCAGGCGCGGACACGGCGCACATCCTCCGCCTCCTTGATCCCGCTTTCGCTGATCGCCACGGTGTCGTTGGGGATCTCCTCCGCCAGCGTCTCCGTCGTCGCAAGATCCACCTCGAACGTCTTCAGGTTGCGGTTGTTGATCCCGATCATGTCCGCGCCCAGCTCCAGTGCGCGCTCCATCTCAGGCAGGTCGTGCACCTCCACAAGCACATCGAGCTGGCATGCTTTCGCCTTGTCGTAGAGGGCGCGAAGCGTCGCGTCGTCGAGACTCGCCACGATCAGCAAAATGGCGTCCGCACCCGCCACCACGCTCTCGTAAACTTGGAGTTCATGCACGATGAAATCCTTGCGCAGCAACGGCAGATCAACCTGCTCGCGAATCTGCTTCAGGTAGGCGAGATGGCCGCCAAAATATTTCTCGTCCGTGAGCACGCTCAGCGCATGCGCCCCGCCCCGCGCATATTCGCGCGCCTGCGAAAGCGGATTGAAATCGGGCGCGATGATCCCCGCCGACGGCGACGCCTTTTTCACCTCCGCGATAATCGCCACGCCATCGCCCAGTTGCAGCGCCGCGCGAAACGGCCGGAAATCATTCCGCAACAGCGCCTGCTTGCGCAGTTCGGCGGCAAGCGGCTCGAGCCGTTTTATTTCTTCGGCTTTGCTCGCATTGATTTCGGCTAATTTGTTCATGGCTGAAAATGGGACAGATGGGGCTTATAGGACTAATACGACAAAAGAGAGCGGAATCTACTCCTCATCCGTATCCGTATCGGAACGCTTCTTGCCGCGCAGCTTGGCTTCGATGAACGCGTTCAGCTCACCGTCCATCACGGCCTGCACGTCGCTGGTCTGCTCGCCGGTGCGGAGGTCCTTCACCATCTGGTAGGGCTGGAAAACGTAGGAGCGAATCTGGCGGCCCCAACCGATCTCGCCCTTCTCGCCGTAGTGCTTCTCCATCGCGGCGCGCTGCTTGTCCAACTCCAATTCGTAGAGGCGGGCCTTGAGCACGTTCATCGCCGAGGCCCGGTTCTTGATCTGCGAGCGCTCGTTCTGGCAGGTGACGACGAGGCCGCTCGGAATGTGCGTGATCCGCACCGCCGAGTCAGTCGTGTTGACACCCTGCCCACCCGGACCGCCCGAGCGATAGACGTCGACGCGAATGTCCTTTTCCTCGATCTTGATGTCGATGCTGTCGTCGACCTCGGCAATCACATCGAGCGACGCGAACGAGGTCTGGCGCTTGCCCGCGGAGTTGAAGGGTGAGATGCGCACGAGCCGATGGACGCCGTGCTCCGCTTTGAGCCGCCCATACGCGAATTCGCCTTTGACTTGCAGCGTAGCCGAGCTGATGCCCGCCTCGTCGCCGGGCTGGATGTCGAGCATCTCGGTCTTGTAGCCCGATTTTTCCGAGAAGCGCTGGTACATGCGCAGAAGCATGTTCGCCCAGTCGCACGCCTCAGTGCCGCCCGCGCCCGAGTGAAGCGTGATGATTGCGTTGTTGCGGTCCATCGGCCCGCCGAGGAGCACGCGCATTTCGAGCGCGTCGAGCGACTTCGCCACCGTGTCGAACTCGGCCTGGAAATCCTTCGCCGCCGATTCGCTGGCGTCCTCAACAACCAGCTCCTTGAGCGTCTTCAGGTCGGCGATCTTTTGATCGAGATCCTTCAGCGGATCGAGCTTGGCCCGAATCGCATTGGCCTCGCCGATGACTTTCTGCGCGGCCTGCGGCTCGTCCCAGAACCCGTTTGCGGCCATTTTGGCCTCTAACTCTGCAAGCTGTGTTTTTAGCGTGGGCAGGTCAAAGAAACCTCCGCAACTGCGCAAGGCGCGTTTCGAGGTTGCTGACGTCGGGAAGAGGAATCGTGGCCATAAATGAACTTTAACCGAAGCGGGGGGCGCTTTGACAGGGAGAATTTCGAGAAAGCAGCCGGCCAGCTTTTAGAATAAGTAGGATGCAATTTAATTGACCTACTTAAAAAATAATGTATGACTATTCTCATGCGAGTAAGCAATGTCTCAAACGTCGTAACCTTTACCACCAAAGGCCAGGTGGTCATCCCTTCCAAGGTGCGGCGGGAATTTGAAATCAAGGTGGGCACTCGCGCGGCGGTGATCTTAACGCCCGACGGAATTTTGCTCAAGCCGGTCACGCGGGAATATATCCACAGCCTGCGTGGTTCGTTGAAAAACAAAAAAGTATGGGGTGCGTTCCAAGAGGATCGACGCTGGGAGCGTGAGCGCTAAAATGACCGCGAAGGTGCTGGATAGCTGGGCGTTGATGGCCTTTTATAATGGGGAACCGGCGGCGGACGCGGTCGAGGAAATTCTTTTTCAAGGCTCCCAACGGCGGCACCACCTTTACATGAGCGTGATCAATTGGGCTGAAATTTACACCGCTTATGCCCGAGGTGAGTCGGTGGCGGCAGCGGAAGCCAAGGTTCGTGAAATGGCGACTCTTTCGATTGAGATTGTCGGCGTAAGCGAGGATTTAAAACTTGCCCGCCAGGCGGCAATCTACAAGGCGCGGGGCGGTATTTCCTACGGCGATGCCTACGCAGCGGCCCTGGCCAAAGAAAGAAAAGCCGAACTTGTCACGGGCGATGCCGAATTCAAAAAGCTCCAAAAGGAAATTAAAATCCACTGGCTGGCTTAGAAGAATCACCCCAACGGGATTCGAACCCGTGCTACCTCCGTGAAAGGGAGGTGAGCTAACCGCTACTCCATGGGGTGTTCCGACGCGAGCCGGGAACTATAAGCGCAATGGCACCCGGAATGCAATCGTCGCGTTTCTTTTCTGACCGCATTCTTTTTTTTCCTCGTTCCCAAGTGCAGGAACGAGGAAAGCGTTTTTTTGGCTACGCACCCGCGAAATTCGCGGTAAGATAAGCGACCCATGATTGCGCCGCGCGATGATTTTCCCTCCGAGTTCGAGCGGCAGGTGAACCTCGCGTTCGGTCCCGGCGGCCTGTTGTCGAAGTCGAGCCAGTTTGAGTACCGGCCCCAGCAGCAGACGATGGCCTCCGCCGTGGCGAAGGCCTGCCAGGATCGGACGCATCTCATCGTCGAGGCGGGCACGGGCGTGGGCAAGAGCCTCGCGTACCTCGTGCCGTCGATTTTTCACGCGCTGGCCGAGAACCGCAAGGCGCTCATCTCGACCCACACGATCAATTTGCAGGAGCAGCTTTTCCACAAGGACATCCCGCTCGTGCAAAAGCTGCTGCCGACCGAATTCAAAGCGGTGCTGCTGAAGGGCCGCCAGAATTATCTTTGCCCGTTGCGACTGCAGCGCGCGATGAGCCACGGCGGCGAGCTGTTCGCCTCGCGCGAGCAGGACGAGATGAAACGCATCTGGGAATGGAGCACGCGTACGCGCGACGGCACGCTCTCCGATCTCGATCCCGCGCCCGATCCGGCCGTGTGGCTCCAGGTTTGCAGCGAGCCGCACGTCTGCACGTCGCGCACCTGCGGCCTCGGCACCGAATGCTTTTACCAGCGCGCGCGCAAGGAGGCCGACCTGGCGAAAATCCTCGTACTCAACCACTCGCTCTTTTTCAATTTCCTCGCCGGGGCGGAAGGCGAGCTGGCCGAGCGCGGCTATCTTTTCCACAACGACTTCGTGATTTTCGACGAGGCCCACACGCTCGAAGGCGTCGCGGCGCGCCATCTCGGCCTGGAGATTTCCCACGGCAGCCTGCGCTATTTGCTGCACCGGCTGTTCCATCCGCGAACACAGAAGGGAATCGTCGCGGCGATGCACAGCGGCGACGCGATGAAGCTGGTGCTCGAAGCGGAGGACGAGTCCGATATGTTTTTCGACCGGCTGGAGCGGTCCCTCGATTTCAAGCGCGGCAAGGAACTCCGCCTGCGCGAGCCGGGCATCGCGGAGAACACGCTCGACCTGCCCCTCACCCGCCTTTACCGCACACTGGCCGACGCCGCGCGCGACGTCGAAGACGAGATTTTCAAGGCGGAGGTGCAGGAGGCGGCGCGGCGGGTCGAAGGCCTGCGCGTCGGGCTGGGCGAATTCCTCGGCCAGACGCGCGAGGACCACGTCTACTGGATCGAGCGGTACGAGAAGCGCGACACGCACCTGACGCTCACCGCCGCGCCGATCGACGTGGCCCCGCAATTGCGCAAACTGCTGTTTCGTCCCGACAACACGGCGATCATGACCAGCGCGACGCTCGCGGTGGGCGACGGGCTGCGCTATTTCGTGAACCGCGTCGGAGGCGAGGACGCGACGGCGCTGCAGGTCGACTCGCCCTTCGATTACGCACGGCAGATGCGCGTCTTCATCCCAAAGAAAATGCCCGAGCCGGCCGCGCGCGATGCCTACGAAAACGCGCTGGCGCATTGGATCAAACACTTCGTCTCGATGACGCAGGGCAAGGCGTTCGTGCTTTTCACGAGCTACCAGACGATGCAAAAGCTGGCCGACACGCTCGCCTCCTTTTTTCGCAGCGAGAAAATCACCTGCCTCGTTCAGGGCGGCTCGCTGCCCCGGCACCGGCTGTTGCAAAAATTCAAGGCCGATCGTGACTCGGTCCTCTTCGGCACCGACTCGTTCTGGCAGGGGGTCGATGTGCCGGGCGAGGCGCTCAGCAACGTCATCCTCACGCGGCTGCCGTTCGCCGTGCCGGACCATCCGCTGACGCAGGCCAAGTGCGAGCGGATCATCGCGGAGGGCGGCGACGCGTTCCGCCAATTCTCGCTGCCCGAGGCGATTCTGAAATTCCGGCAAGGCGTGGGGCGGCTCATCCGCACGCAGCAGGACAAGGGCATCATCGTCATCCTCGATAACCGCGTCCTGACCAAGCCCTACGGGAAGGCGTTCCTCGCTGTGCTACCGAAATGCCCGGTTGAGGTGGTGGAGTAGGTAGCCGTCGCACTCCGTGCGACGGGCTTTTTCCTGGAGGGTCAGCAACTCTGGCCTGAGCCTAACTTCTAAACATCATGCCAATCGCACACGAATTTCAAGCCGCTCAATCTATTTTACTGTGAGAAGAGAGTACGCTTAACGCTCTCTGTAACTATTACCCACAAGATTTTTTTTAATCCTTCCTTCGATCCATCGGCGGCTTTTTTGAGGAGTTTCTTATAACGAACAACTGCCAATTCTGTCTTGGGTGATTCGCGAATTAGATCTGGTAGAGTGGATTTCAGTGCCTCTCTGTCAGCTTCCTGCAATTCGTCCATTTCGGAGATCAGTTCCTTTGCGGCCTCTATTCGAGCACGTGTCCAAGGATATGCGTTACCGCATTTATGACAAAATCCAGGTGGCTTTGTAATTGGCTGTCCCTTCTGCCAATCATCGTAAAGTCCAAGAAAGAGTAGAGCTCCCCTGATGGCCTCATTGCATTCGGGGCAAGCATAAATGCCGACTGCGCCGCATTGAGTGCAAAAATCAGTGGTTTTGTTCCTCGTTCCCAAGTTGCACTTGGGAACGCGCTTGTTGAGGCAGTTGTACTGCCGATCTGCTGGGAAAGCAATTGGCTCGAAATGGAATTTCGCGAAGTGCAACGGACGTGTCCAAGTGCAACTTCGGAACGAGGAGCAACCCTGAAAGGGTTGCAAGCATATAGCCCAGGTTTGCGGCGTTAGCCGCTACCCTGGGTAAGAGCAAAGAGCGGCCCAACCCTGTAGGGGTTGAAGCAATTTCTTCATGAGTTTGGTTCGAGTTTGGTTCGAGTTTGGTTCAACCTTTTCAGGGTTGATCGCGGCGGGACTTTACCCAGGGTAGGCGCTGCTCCGCCAACCCTGGGCTATATGATTCCAACCCCGTTGAGGTTGGGGAAAATGCGATGGCTACCGATAATGGATCAGGCCGGAGGCTGACCCTCCAAGGTTGGAAGCCCCGCATTTTTTTTCAGAGGAAAAAAAAGATTTTAAGCGTTTTAGGCTTTGCAAGGTTACCGCCTTGGCCGAATTCCTGTTAGGATCGCGGTATGACAGCCGATTTTATCTCAATTCCCTCGTTCCCAAACTTGCTGCCCTCCGCAGGAGTTTGGGAACGCGATTGTCTGCTCAACCCTATTGCATTTTCCCTAATTTCCCATGAACCCCTTAAGCGAATCCCATTCGCCTGATTCGCTCCATTCGCCTGATTCGCCTGATTCGCTTATTTTTTTTCACCCGAAAGCCGAATCTGCACGCCGCAAGCGGCGGAAAATTTTTCCTGAGAGATTAAATATGAATCGGTTTGCCTTCGCCGGCGAGGGCGGCTTCGTGGACCATCTCGGCGAGCGTCGGATGGGCGTGGATCATGGAGATCAGCTCGTCCGTGGTGGCTTCGAGGGTGACGGCGAGGCCCAGCTCGGCAATGAGTTCCGTTGCATCCGCACCGATGATATGCGCGCCGAGGATTTCCCCGTGCGGCTCCCCGAGGATGAGTTTAACGAAGCCTTCGGGGTCGCCCGCCGCGACGGCTTTGCCGCTCGCCTTGTAGGGGAACTTGCCGACTTTGAATTTGAGGCCCTTTTCCTTGGCCGCTTTTTCGGTGATGCCGATGCTGGCGACTTGCGGCTGGCAGTAGGTGCAGCCGGGGAAGACGGTGACTTTGTGCGGCTTCTTGCCGGGGACGAACAGGCCTTCCACAGCCTCGATCGCCTCGTGCGACGCGACATGCGCGAGCCAGGGCGGTCCGATGATGTCGCCCGCGCCATAGATGCCCTTCACGGAGGTCTCGTAGCGGTCGTTGGTCTTGAGGTAGCCGCGATCCAGTTCGAGCTTGAGGCCCGGCGGAAGAAGGCCTTCGAGGTTGGCCTCGACGCCGATGGCGACGAGCAGCTTCTCAGCTTCAAAGGTCTTGCCGCCCGCGACGGTGAGCTTGACGCCCTTGCTGCCGACTTCGGTCTTTTCGACCTTGGTATCTGTGAAGATTTCGATGCCGCTCTTGGTGAAGCTCCGCTTGAGCAATTCTGCGACTTCGCCGTCCTCGACGGGGAGAATTTGCGGCAGCATTTCGAGAATGGTGACTTTCGATCCGAACGCGTTGAAGAAATAAGCAAACTCGCAGCCGATGGCCCCAGCGCCGAGGATGATGATCGACTTGGGCAGCGTTTTGATTGCGAGGGCCTCGCGGCTGGTGAGGACTTTTTCGCCGTCGGTTTTAATGCCGGGCAGCGCCTTGGCCTTCGCGCCAGTGCAGACCAGGATCGCCTTGCCGGTGAGGGTCTGCGTTTTGCCGTCGAGGCCGGTGGCGATGACTTTCTTGATGGGGCCGTCGGCGGGGGTCTGGATTTGCGCCCTGCCGAGGATGTAGTCGACTTTTTTGCTTTTGAAAAGGTACTCGATGCCCTTGGCCATTTGGTCGGCGACATTGCGGCTGCGGCCCATGATCTTGGGGAAGTCGAATTTGACCTCGCCGGTGATCGAGAGGCCGTAATCGCCGACGTGACCGAGGAGCTGCTTGATTTCGGCGCTCTTGAGGAGGGTCTTGGTCGGGATGCAACCCCAGTTGAGGCAGGTGCCGCCGGCGCGTTCCACTTCAACGCAGACAACTTTTTTCCCGAGCTGGGCCGCGCGGATGGCCCCGACATAACCCGCCGGGCCGCCGCCAATCACAATGAGGTCGTAGTCCATAAAGCAACTAGCCTAGCACAAGTTCCGTGCCAGAAAACTCACAATTGCTCTTGAGGCGAGCTTCCGTGAGGGAAGATAGGAGCATTTTTTGAAAGATCGTAGGGATCGGGCGGGACCGATGGGGTGGAGTCTTGCGGGGACGCAGGAGGGTTTAATTCCAGAACGCGGAGGAGATAAGCCTTTGTGATGCGGTAAAAAATCACGAAGGCAATGAAGGCAAAAGTCGCACGGTAGCTAAAGCCAGGCTCACTGCCTTGCGCAAGAAAAGGAGCGTGGTCTCCCACATGGTTTGCGAGGATTTTAGGAAGATTCAGGGGCAGGAGATGATAGAGGGTGCTGGCGGTTAAGAATGAAAATATAAAGGTAAAATTAGCAACCGAGACGGGATTGATTTTGCGCCACATATCCCAGCCGACCTTTGCAATAACGCCATAAAAGAGCACCGAGATCAGCATGATCGCGATTCCAAACCAGCTTTGATTTTCCGGATGGTGAAAAGCGAATACCACTCCCATGACCAGCGCAAACGCCACAAAGAATGCCGAAGGAATCGCGATAATAGCCCCCGTCCCGCGAATAAGCCACCTGAGCGCGGGGTGCGATGGGGATTGTTGAGGAGCGGCGGCGGGCATCCTCTCCACAGGCTATGGGCCGGAACGTTGAAGGCAAGGGGGAATACAGGAATAGTTAGAGATCCTTCGACAAGCTCAGGATGACAGGCTTCTTTAATGAGTCGCTTGCTCAGGATGACACAAAACTCAATAAAGCGACCTCTGGGCGACGGTTGTTCCGGCGATGTAATCGTGGAGGCAGCGGTCGTCGTAAAATATGGGCGTGACATCGATGAGCGCGTAAATGCCCGCCACGTAGAGTACGTCGAGAGATTGGTGGGTTACGATACAGAAGGGAACGATGGTGTAGAAACCGTGGATCACCAGCCTGAGGAGATAAGCGCCGAATCCACACCTCATATGGGTGTCGACATCAACAACGCGAAGTCCAAAAAAGCCCTTGCCGAGGCTTCGCCCCTCGAACGACTGCCACACTTGCACGAGGATGAGCCCGATATAGTAGACATCGATGCCAAACCAAAACCAATAATTCGAGTCGTCTCCAGCCTCGGAGTTGAGAATAAACCAGCCGAACAGATAGATGAGGATGTTGGGAACGAAGACCATGAACAGGTCGAATAATGCGGCCAACAGGCGCTGGAAACGGACTTGATGCATGAGCCGAAATTCATACTTCGGATAATCGTCCTCGTCGTAGAAAGGCTGCGCGGGCGGCGTCGTCAAAGCCGCGAGTTTAGCGGCCAATGGGGCGGGGAGTGCCGACGCCGACGGCACGGGTTGAGCAGTCGATGGCGCAGGTTGAGTCGGCGCGGGCGACGGCGAGGAGGCCGGTGGTTCCTGGGAAGTACTGTCCGCCTTTGTGGCTGGCACTGCGGGCGCGGGGCTGGAGAAGAGTTCATGCAACGGCTTCCATTCCGGCATGCCTGCCTTCCAAAACAAAGTGTCACGGGTCAGGAGGCCCTGCTGGAGCAAGTCCTGAACGTGGCTCTCCTCATGGACCACTTGCTGGCCGTCTTTCAGCAAAACATAAATCGTGCTCATTACAAAAAGACGCGCCCCACCGAAACAAGACGCATTGGGCCTTATGATGTCCCGAAAACCGGCTCGGGTCACGCCGAAAGGAGCTTATTCCGGGGCGCCTAATCCGCGGCCAAACGCTTCCGAATCGGCGCAAGCACGCGGTCTGCCACCGGCTGCAAGAGCGCTTCGTCGCGGGTTTCCACCAGCAGCCGGATTTTGAGTTCGGTGCCCGAGTAGCGGAGCAAGATGCGCCCGGTCGAGCCGAGTTCCTTTTCAACGGCGTTCACGGTCTCGGTCACTTCGGGCAGTTGCTCGAGGGGGATGCGTTCGCGCACGTTGAGGTTGACCAGAAGCTGCGGATACTTTTTCATGCCGAGCCGCAACTGGCTGAGAGGCTGGCCGGTCGTCTGCATGATCCGCAGGAGTTCCAGCGCCGTCACCAAGCCGTCGCCGGTGGTGTTGTAATCGCGCAGGATGACGTGCCCCGACTGCTCTCCGCCAACGTTCAGGTCGTTCGCCAACATCATCTCCAGCACATAACGGTCCCCCACGCCTGCGCGCAAAACCTTTCCACCCGCGGCGGCGAAACATTCATCGAGACCGAGATTGCTCATGACGGTGGCGACGATGGTGTTCTTCGCGAGCTTGCCACGTTTGAGCATGTCGAGCCCGATCACGGCGAGCATTTCGTCGCCATCGAGAAGGGAGCCGGTCTCGTCGCAGCAGATCACGCGGTCGGCGTCGCCGTCGTGGGCCAGACCGATCCGCGCGCCAAAATTGCGCGTGGCTTTCTGGATCCATTGCGGATGCGTGCTGCCGCAGCCCGCGTTGATGTTGACGCCGTCCGGCTCGACATTCATCGCGAGCACTTCGGCCCCCAGTCTGCCCAAGACCATCGGTGTCGTGCCGTAGGCCGCGCCGTTTCCGGCATCGACCACGACGCGCGAGCCATGCAGGTCGAGCCCCTCGCCGTATGCCTTCACCGCGAGTTGCGCGTAACGTTCCGTGCCGTTGGGCCAGATCTCGATGCGTCCGATTTTCGCCACGCCCGGCGGACGCGGCACGCCGTTGAGCATGAGGCCCTCGATTTGCAACTCGAGCGCGTCGTCGCATTTCAGGCCGTCGCCCTGGAAAATTTTGAGGCCATTATCCTCGAAAGGATTGTGCGACGCGCTGATGACCACGCCGGCGCAGCCGTGCAATTTCCGCAGCAAAAACGCGATGGCCGGAGTCGGCAGCACGCCTGTGAGTAGGACGTCCACGCCCATGGCCGCGACGCCGGCAGCAACAGCCTGCTCCAGCATCGGCCCCGAAAGCCGGGTGTCGCGACCGATGACCACGGGTTGGTTGGGCTGCCCGAATTTCGCCGCAACGGCGCGGCCAAAGGCGACCGCCATTTCGGGCGTCAACGGCCCTTCATTGGCGCGTCCGCGAATGCCGTCCGTCCCGAAGAGCCGCGATTGAACTCCCATAATTTGTTAAAATTTTGCCGTTTGCAAAAGCTGCCATCCGCAAAAATGCTGTCCTGCGCAGAACCTATTTCGGATTGTTGATCGAGACCAGTTCGACGCTAAAAATCAGCGTCGCGTTTGGTGGAATCACATCGCCTTGGCCCTGCATGCCATAGCCGAGTTGCGCGGGGATGATGAGCTTGCGCTTGCCACCGACTTTCATCGTCGAGAGGCCTTCGTCCCAGCCTTTGATCACCTGGCCGATGCCCAAAACAAATTGGATCGGCTGGCCGCGATCATAGGAGGAATCGAATTTCGTGCCATCGAGCAACTTGCCTTCGTAATTCACGAGAATGCGGTCGCCGGTCTTCACCGCCGGGCCCGTGCCGACGACGATGTCGACGTACTTCAATCCCGAAGGCGTCGTGACAATCGGCTTGCCGGTGTCTTTGTCTTTCTCGACGGCGGCGGGCGCGGAGGCGGTCGCCTGGCTGTTTGTCGAGGCGGGGGCGTTCGTGGTCGCGGGACTGGAAAAGAGAGGGTTCATCGCGCCGAACGACAACGCAGCGAGAAACATTCCGTCAAAAATGAATCGGCGATAACGGAGGGAAGGAAGCAATTTCATAGAGGGGCCAGTTGTAAGGCAACTCCCGGAAAAAAGCGAGAGTTCGATAAGGGTAGGGATGCGAGTCCCTTCGCGTCCCATCAGTCGCCCCGTTGAGGCTACGAATGGGAATGAGAAAAAAGGCCCCGTCGCACGGAGTGCGACGGCTACCCAGCCGCATTCCAGAGCCGCGCATAGACGCCTTTGCGCGCGAGCAATTCGGGCCCTGTGCCCGACTCGACGACGCGGCCTTCTTCGAGGACGTGGATGCAGTCGGCGTGATGAATCGTGGCGAGTCGGTGCGTGACGATGAGCGTGGTGAAGCGGCGCATTAACACGTGCAGCGTGCCCATGATTTCCGCCTCGGTTTCGAGGTCGAGCGCGCTGGTCGGTTCGTCGAGCAACAGGATCGGCGCGTTTTTGAGGAACGCGCGCGCGAGGCCGATGCGCTGCTTCTGGCCGCCGCTGAGCCGCACGCCGCGCTCGCCGACCTGTGTCTCGTAGCCGCGCGGCAATTTCTCGATGAAGGCGTGCGCCTGCGCTGCTTCCGCCGCAGCCTGAATTTCCGCGCGGGTCGCATCGGGCCGGCCGTAGGCGATATTTTCCAGCACCGTGCCCGAGAGCAGCAGCGTGTCCTGCAACACCACGGAGATGTTTGCGCGCAGGGATTTTTTCGTCACGCCACGCACGTCGCCGCCGTCGATCAAAACGCGGCCAGCGTTCGGATCATAAAAGCGGGGCACAAGCGAGAGGAGCGTCGTTTTTCCCGCGCCGGTGCCGCCGACCAGCGCGACGGTCTGGCCCGGCTTCACGCTGAGCGTGATGCCGCTGAGAATCGGCTGCTCGGGCTCGTAGGCGAACCCGACGTTCTCGAACGCGATCTCGCCACGCGCGCGCAGCATCGGCTTGGCGCCGGGCATTTCGGGCACGGAATCCTCGGCGTCGAGAATTTCAAACACGCGCTGCATTCCCGCCGCCGCGCCTTCGAGCGCCCACGCGGTGTAGCTCAATTGTTCGAGCGGCTGGTAGAGCATCGCGACGTAGGCGAGAAAAAGCGTGAGCTGGCCGACGGTGAGCCGACCGTCGAGAATGTGGAGTGTCGCAACGTAAAGCACCAGCGACAGGCCGAGCGCCATGACGCCGGAAACGGCGAGGCTCGAAATGGCGTTGGTGATGGTGAGGCTCAAGTTGGCCGCGTAACTCTGCCGGGCCTCGCGCACGAACTCGCGCACTTCGTATTCCTCCTGGCCGAAGGCGTGGACGATGCGGATGCTCGTCAGCCCCTCGCTGGCGCGCGCGAGGACGTCGCTTTCCTCCTGCTGCAGGGTGGTCGTCTGCCGCCGGACGCGCGCGGAGAAAAAATAAATCGTGAACCACAGGAGCGGGAGGATGAGAAGCGACACGCATGCGAGCACGGGGTCCATGGCAGCCATGAAAGCGAATGTCATCAACAGCGTGATGACGGAGCCGAAGACCGTGTCGAAGCCGCGATTGTAGAAGGTCTGGATCGCCTGCGAATCGTAGGCCACGCGAAAGGTCGAGTCGCCGCTGCGCCGCCGATCGTGGAAATGGAGCGGCAGGTATTGCAGGTAGGAATAGAGCTGGGTGCGCAGTTGCAGCAGCGCTTTCAGGCCGATTTCGATGGAGACGTAATTGCGCCAAAAGCCGAGCAGTCCGGCCAGCAGGTAGATGACCACCATGGCGATGGCGGCGTACAGCGCGGCGTGGCCCTGCGAAAAGGTGAGACCCTGCCAGTGGACCTGGCCGTCCGCGCCGACCTTGACGACGTGATCGATGACCCACTGAACCGGCACGTATTTGAGTAGGCTGAACGCCACGCCGACGACGAGCAGGCTCAGGCTAAAACAGATCGTGCCCAGATAGGGCCGGTAGTAGCCGATGACGCGGCGGTAGAGATTCATGGACATTTCAAATGTAGCGGCGGTCCATGAGCGTCGCACTTCAAATGTTCCGTCATCCTGACTGCATTTATATAGCGACGGTTCCTTCGACAGGCTCAGGACAAGCTGCGACCGCCGCTGCAACCGAAACCGATTTGCCTTGCGCCGATGCCGCCTTTGCCGGGATGATTTTCGCCCTTATGGCAGATCCCACTACAGTTGCAAAGATGGAGAAGATCGTCGCCCTGTGCAAACGCCGGGGCTTTATTTTTCAGTCGTCGGAGATTTATGGCGGCCTCAATGGCGCGTGGGATTACGGTCCGCTCGGCGTCGAGCTGAAGCGCAACCTGAAGGATTACTGGTGGAAGTGCATGACGCAGTTGCGCGACGACGTCGTCGGCTTTGATGGGTCGATTTTGATGAACGCCGCCGTCTGGAAGGCGAGCGGTCACGTCGATACGTTTTCTGATCCGTTGGTGGAATGCATGCTGACGAAGAAGCGGTATCGCGCGGATCAGATCGAGCCGCAGAGCGGGACGGCGTATCACTATAAGGGAATCACCACAACGTTTAGAGAAGGTAAGACGCTTCTGACTCCTAATGACGATCCCATACCAGGTCCCGAGAGGCCTGTCATTATCCCATTTGCCGTCCTCGTACCCAAGGGTAAGCCCGAGGCCTCCGCGCAAAAATTGGCCCGACAGTTTTACGTTCAGCGCGGTTATGACGAAGCATATATCGTCTCACTTGATCTGGAAAAACCTCCCGAAGTCGTAGAAAACTCGACCAAATTCAACCCCGAAAACGGCGCGCAGCTCAGCGAACCACGCGTTTTCAACCTGATGCTGAAAACCTACATCGGTCCCGTGGAGGATGCTTCGGCTATCACCTACCTTCGCCCCGAAACGGCGCAGGCGATGTTCGTCCAATTCAAGAACGTGCTCGAAGTTTCGCGCAAGAAACTGCCGTTCGGCATCGCGCAAATCGGCAAGGCGTTTCGCAACGAGATCAATCCGCGCAATTTTACTTTCCGCTCGCGCGAGTTCGAGCAAATGGAGCTCGAGTTTTTCGTGAAGCCCGATACCGGCTTTGAGTGGCTCGACAAATGGCTCGAGGAACGGCTCGCGTGGTACGAGGCCATCGGCATTCCGCGCTCGAAAATCCATGTCCTGACCGTGCCCGAAGCAGACCGCGCGTTTTACTCGAAGGGCACCTACGATCTCGAATACGAATTTCCATTTGGAATCCAGGAGCTCGAGGGCATCGCCTATCGCACCGACTACGATTTGAGCCAGCACCAGAAGGCCAGCGGGAAGCCGCTCGAATATTTCGACGAAGAGACGAAGACGAAATATATTCCACACGTTGTTGAGCCAAGCGCGGGCGTGGACCGCACCGTGCTGGCCGTGCTCTGCGAGGCCTACGCGGAGGAGACGGTGAAGGACGAAAAGGGCAACGAGGAGACGCGCGTGGTACTGCGTTTCGCGCCACGGCTGGCGCCGGTGAAGGCGGGCATTTTCCCGCTGCTCAAAAACAAGCCCGAGTTGGTGGCCAAGGCGCGCGAGGTGCAGAAGGCGGTGCAGCCGCTGATGAAGGTCGCCTACGACGAGGCCGGTTCCATCGGCAAGCGTTACCGCCGCATCGACGAGGAAGGCACACCGTTCGGCATCACCATCGATTTCGAGACGCTGGAAGGCGTGAAGGAGGCCTGCACGTCCGCCATCGGCACGCCCATCACCGCAGGCCAGAAAGAGACCGTGACGTTGCGACATCGCGACAGCATGAAGCAGGAGCGGATCGCGATTGCCGATGTGCCCGCGTATTTGCTGGCGAAGATAGCCTGACCCGCGAACGCCATGTCTGCGTCATCCGAAACATCGGCAGCAGTTCCCGCGCGCGTGAACGTGCTCGGCGTCGGCGTGCATGCGCTCAACCTGCCCTCGGCTGTCGCCGCGCTGGGAAGCGCGATTGCGACGCGCACCAAGGGCTACGTCTGCGTCACCGGCGTGCATGGCGTTTCCGAAGCGCAGGAGAATCCCTCTTTTCGCGCGATACTCAACCACGCTTATTTGAACACGCCGGACGGAATGCCGATGGTGTGGATCGGGAGATGGTTCGGGTTCGGGGAGATGAAGCGCGTTTACGGGCCGGACCTTCTTCTCGAAGTCTGCGAGGCTTCCGAGTCGATGGGATGGCGGCACTTTTTCTACGGCGGCGGCCCCGGCACCGCCGACGCGCTGGCCGCCACTCTTCTGGAAAAATTTCCGAAGCTTCAAGTCGTGGGCACGCACACGCCGCCCTTTCGGCCCCTGACGGCGTCCGAACTCGAAGCGCTGCAAGCGCAAGTGGCAGCCGCGCGACCGGACATTTTCTGGGTCGGACTCAGCACGCCGAAGCAGGAAAACTTCATGTCGTCGCACCTCGCGCTGCTCGATGTTCCCATCATGATCGGAATCGGCGCGGCGTTCGATTTGATCAGCGGCAAAGTCCGGCAATGCCCGCGCTGGATTCAAAAGACCGGTTTTGAATGGCTCTATCGTCTGATTCAGGAACCGCGCCGGTTGTGGAAACGCTATCTCAAGAATAACCCGATTTTTATTTGCCGCCTGTTTCTCCAGCTTTCGGGATTGCGGCGCTACGCGATCGACGCGGCCTGATCGCTGATCGCCCCGTGTAAAAGAGAGCTCCGGCCGGGGTGCGACGGCAACTTATGACTACTTCGGCTCGATGTTCACCTGCTCGACGTCCAAGGGCATGCCTTCGAGTTGGAGTTGACGCCGAATGGCTGCAGCGACGAGTTCCGGTTCGATGATTTGCATGCATTCGCGCCCGAAATCGCAGCGAGTCCGCTGCCAGCAAGGTGAGCAATCAGTGTGGCCCACGATGTTTTCATTCGCGCGATAGCCAGAGACCATCGGTTCCTCTCTACCTCCGTAAACAATGACGGCCCGTGTATTGACGGCGCGCGCGACGTGCATTAAAAAACCGGCTTCTCCCAGAAATACGCTCGAATTTGCCACGATGGCCGCCGATTCGCGCAGAGTCGTGCGCCCGCGCAGATCAAGCGCGCCGCGGATGGGCGGATCGTCCGCCATCCCGAGCTGAATCCACTGCACATCTTTCCGCAAATCATCTGCCACTGCCTGATAGCGTTCTGCGGGCCACTGCTTGTTTTTCATCGCGGCCAAGCCAGCGGAATGGATCACGGCCTGCGGGGAGTAGAGGCGGCCTTTTTCGATTTCCGAGGGGAGCAAATAGATGTAGGGACGCAAATCAACGGGGCCCGTCATGCCCGCCATGCGGCACATGGTCTCGATAAAATGAGCGGCAAAATTGACGTCGCGATCTGTGGCATCGTCATAAGTCGCGTATTGAGGGATGATGCACTTGTAACCCCAATGCTGCAACCTGCCGACTGCGGGATATCCGAGAGTGGAGACTTCCGCTATATCGGGATTTTGTTCATACAGCGACGGGTACTGGGAGAACATGACGATTTTCCCGGCGCCCCTTTTTTTCAACTCATGGGCAACGGCGGTGCAGAGAAGATCGTCGCCAAGACCGTGCCCAAAAAAAATGACGTACTCGGGCTGGCCAATAAACAGGTACTGGGAGCGGGCTACCGTTCTGGAGATATCCTCTCTAAAGCTCATGGCAGGTCGGCAAACTTCGGAGGACAATTTGCATTCAAGCTTGATGATCGAAAAAGGCGAGCGCGGTATTTTTTATCCTCACTACCTTTTCACCTTGGCGGATTAAATCGCAAACGTAACGAACGACATCCGGATGACGCTGGTCACAATCATGAATAAGAAATCTGGATCGCGGGGCGGCGACGGATAGGCACTTTTCCGTATCGTTCCTGGCATATTCGTAGGTGTGGGCCCCGTCGATAAAGAAAAAGGAAGCTCCCTTTACCGGGGCAAAGTCCCACTTGGACGAGTCCGCAAAGTGTTGGACGATATTTTTAATTTCGGGCAAGGAAGCATAGGCCTCACCAACGCGCCTCTGTTTAATGAGATGAAAATCGTCTTTAGGCATCGCGCCCAACTCCTCATGGTCCGGGTCGAAGTCGAGCGGCAAATCGACCGTGTGAATAATTGCGCGAGGCGCATTGAGGGCCATTGCCACCGTGGTTGAACCGTTAAACGTTCCTATTTCCAGAACAAGATCGGGTTTCCAGTCGTCCAGTAGGGCGAGAAGGCCCATGAGGTCCAAATGAGGCAAGGCTCCGTCAACGTAGCGTTGCCTGCCATCCACCTTGACGATTGGAAATTGAGGCACCACGTCGCTAATATTGACTTCCGGTATCGTTGACAACTGCTTCAGTACAGCTGGATCGGCCTCAACGGGCTTTCCGAAAGGGTCTATCGCATCATAAGCATCAACCAACCTCCGGGCAGCTTCCCTCGGGCCATAGCGGAAAGCCCGAACAATGCCGGCTGTATTCAACGCAAGGGCCGCTTTGATTATTTTTTTCATGGAGCGTCGTCAATTCAACTTTCAAAATTATTTTTCCTGGTGATTTTCCACAAAAAATTTCGCCGGATGCGCCAGTCGGTGCCAAAGATAATAGCGGGGCGGCTCATGATGATTTTCGGAGGTATAGGGCTCGACAAATAGATTTTTTACGAGGTCGTTGCGGACAAAAAACGCATTGATCCCGGTCAGATCACAGCCCACCAGACTGTAGCCGAACCGGGAGCCGAGCTGCTCGAACGCCTTCAGGCTGGCACCGAAGGCCTGCGTGTTATCCCACGTTTTATCGGTTTGCAGGGGATGAATCCACGATTGGTCGGCAGGGAAAGCCGAGTTATATTCCACGACCACAACGCGGGGGCGAAAATTTTTGAGCGCTACCCAGATGTGATAGGCATTGAGGTCAATGTCGAGTGAAAAAAGGTCGATTTCCTGCGGCACGGCCAACTCCGCGAGGAGGTCGTTGACGTTCGCAGGTGAAACAAAAGCCTGCTTCACTTTGAGTCTTTGGGCGGCATTGGGCATTTTCCGCAATTGCGTGAAAATCGATTCACAGCAGACCGCATCGGCCTCGATCCACCAGCCCGTCCAGCCTGCGGACAAAAGAAGGGTCGTGTTGTTTTCCGTGCCGTTTCCCACGCCGATTTCCAAAAAGGTTTTGCTCGTTGTCCCGATCCGCCGAAAAATCTCGGCGATCATTCCATCCTCATAGTTTTGTGACCAGCATTGGGCTCCGTGCGCGAGGAGACGCCGCGGATCGCGGTAACGCTCATTTCCCGCCTTGATCGCCTCCAGTGCCTGGATGACAGTGCCGGATGCCATCAGCTGATGCTGGCACCCCAGGTTCGCCCCTATGTCATGCAATTCGCGGACCACCGGCAGTCTGCGATAGATGTCAAACAGCCATTTTTTCATCGGTGGGTTCCTTCGTTTATCGTCTGATTTGTCACAGGTTTGATGAGATCCCATGCGACAGGGACTCTCAGTACGCCCCAACGCTGGCTTTCCATTGGGAGATTGGGATTTTCATCAACGATTTCGGGCATCAGAAGACCCTCGACGCTATCAATGCATGTTCCGTTATCGACCAGGGTCAGTGACAAAAAGTAGGATTCCATTTTGAAAAAGCGCATGGGCACGTGAAAACGCAGGGTGTATTCCCCCAGCGTCAAATCGGGAAGGTCATGCTGATCGGAATAAGCTTCGGAAAACACTCGAAGACCTTCTCCATGAATCACCGCCATCGAGAGGTTGAAATGCCGCAGAGGCTTCTTCGCCAGAAAGTCCATCTCGACTTCCAGGACGTCGCTCAGACGCACGCATGACGCGGGCTGGCCGCGGCCGTCCGCGAAACGCACCCGCTTGAGGAAGGCGCCCTCGGGGGGGCGAGTGCGCGGGTAGTCGATAAGATCAATTGACGCGTGGGATTCCGCGTCGACGCCCTTGCCCAGGTAGGCGCTGATGGCCGCGTGGGGATCACCCTCATAGACCATCTTTCCCTGCTTGAGAAAAATCACCCGACGGCACATTTGCCGGATCGCCTGCATGTTGTGGCTGACGAAGAGCACCGTGCGGCCTTCCTTCTCGGAAACGGACTGCATTTTGCCGAGGCATTTCTTTTGAAACTCGGAATCGCCGACAGCGAGCACTTCGTCCACGATCAGGACGTCCGGTTCGAGATGCGCGGCCACGGCGAAGGCGAGGCGGACATACATGCCGCTCGAATAGTGCTTCACCGGAGTGTCCAGAAATTTTTCCACCTCGGCGAAGGCGACGATTTCGTCGAACTTGGCCTTGATCTCCGTCCGCTTCATTCCGAGGATGGCACCGTTGAGATAAATGTTTTCGCGCCCGGTAAGCTCCGGGTGAAAGCCGGTGCCGACCTCGAGAAGACTGGCGACTTTTCCCTCGAGCTCGATGCGTCCCGTCGTCGGCTCGGTGATGCGGCTCAGGAGCTTGAGGAGAGTCGATTTGCCCGCGCCATTGCGCCCGATGATCCCGACCGACTCGCCGCGTTTGATATCGAAGGAAACATCTTTCAGCGCCCAGAATTCCTCCCGTGAATTCGAGCCGGCGCGCGCGGAGTCCTCGGCCCCTTTCCCGAATCTGCGACGAAGGCCGCGAAATGGCGCCAGCGCCGCCTCGGTGAGCACATCGCGCAGGGCGGTGTATTTTTTGTGGCCGCCTCCGCTCGTGTGGCGAAGGAGATATTTTTTTCCCAGATTTTTGACGCTGATGGGGATGTCGGACATGTCGCGAAAAGGTTAACGATGGGTTCTAGATGATGTCCGCAAAGGTGCGTTCGGTTTTACGAAAGTACCAAACTCCCAACAGCACAAGAAAAACGGTGACGGCGAGCGACTGGACAAAGCTCGGCAGGGAGATTCCCCCTTTTCCATCCAGGAGCGCCCAGCGAAATCCGTCAATGACACCGACCATGGGGTTGAGCGAGTAGAGCCAGGTCCAGCCCGGAAATTTGTCATGGATCATCGTGCTGGCCCAACCGACTGGCGAGATGTACACGCCGAGTTGGATCATGAAGGGAATGATATAACGGAAGTCGCGATACTTCACGTTCAGGGCCGTAATCAACAGGCCGGGCCCGAGGGCGGACAAAAAAGCCAGAAGCATGAGAAACGGGACGGCTATCAATCGCCAGGTGGGCACATAGTGGTACCACGCCATCATGAGAAGAAAGAGACCGAATGAAATCAGAAAATCGACCATGGAGGTGACGACCGCGCTTGCGGGCACGATCATGCGCGGAAAATAGACCTTCGAGATGAGGTTGGAATTGGTAACGAGGCTCTGGCTGGCCGCCGCCAGAGAAGCCGCAAAAAATTGCCATGGAAGTGTCGCCGCGAAAACCCAAAGGGGGTAAGGAACGCCATCGGACGGCATTTGAGCCAGCCTGCCGAAGATGAAGGTGAAGATCAGCGTGGTGAGTAGCGGCTGGATGATGGCCCAAAGCACGCCGACGGCGGTCTGTTTGTATTTGACGGAAACATCGCGCCACGCGAGCACGTAGAAGAGTTCGCGATAGCGCCAAAGATCGTGCCAATACTGCCGTTCCGTATGGCCGGATTCGATGATGAGGCGGGACATGGGAGGAGTGCCTGAAATTTATTTAACGTTAAGAGGAATATTTGGCCGCAATCCTTTTAATCATATGGGGGAAGAGGCTGGCGACCAAGACGAAACGTCATGAGGATGCGGGTTTTGATGCGGGCCGCTCCATTTCCTCGAAAATTTTCAGATAACATTTCGCCACCATCTCCGCGTCAAATTTTTGGAGAGAGGCCTGGGAAATTTTCACCGGATCGCGCTGGCCGGCCTCCCACAGGTCGACTTCCGCGATCAGGGCGTCCGTCATGTGGTCAGGCGTTCTCAAGTAGGATGGGGTGCCGGACTGGGAACCGGCAAAATAACTCGCGCTGGCGATTTGCGAAGGCCCGACGACGGAGCAGCCGCAACATAACGCCTCCGCCGCAGCGATGTTGAAGGTTTCGCAGTGGGACGTGAGCAGATAAATTTTGGCTTTGCGGTTCCACTCGGAAAGTTTTTGATGATCGAGAGGTCCCGCGAGGACGAGGCGATCCTGCAAAGCGAGAATTTGCCTTCCGACTTTCGCGGAAAAGCGGGGCAGCCCTCCCACGACCACCATTTTCCAGTCGGGCCGGATCGCGAGAAACCGCCTGGCGATTTCGAGAAGCAGCGGCCAGCCCTTGACGACATCGTCCCAGCGTCCCACGGCCACCACGATGTTTTCCTTGATATCCCCCGGCGCCAAACGCATCTGCAACGTATTCACCGGATGGGAAATGGTGACGACTCGCGGCATGGGCTCAGCTTCGTAAAGGCGCAGAAACCGTTTCACCCTCGCCACGGCAAGCGGAGTTTCCGCGGCAAAAACAGGAACACGAGACATGCCTCTCACCATTTTTCTGTCGAGGATATCGGGGAGCGAAAATACGGCCACAGCCCGCAAGATCGCCTTGATGACAGCCTTGGCTTTTTTATGCCATGGATCGGAATAAAGATAATTGACCGAGTCCCGCAGCAGATACCGATAAAACCAAACTTTGGGAGATTTAACGCCGTCGGTGTCGAGTTTTTCGATCAGCGGTTTTTTGAGAGAGAGCGCGGTAGTGCGAACCGCTTCGTAACGGCAGGCGCCCCAGGTATTGATGATCACTGCGTCGGGCTGCTGCTTTTTCCACCATGCCGGATCTTCCAGCTCTTTCAGGGTCGCCCGGATAACAGGCTTGTCCGGGCCCGGAGTTTGCCATGGATCGTACAAGGCGACCAGCCACGCGTCATGTCCCATGGAGCGCAAGGTGCGGACAATCAAGCCAAGATCACGATTCCAAAACCCGTATTGATCGCCATAAACCAGCGGGAGAAGCGCAAGAATACGAAGACGCTCCCGGCCACCATTGATCTCTAAGGCTTCATCGATCATATTTTTAATTTAGCCCGCCATTTCCTCCAGAACTGCCACCGTCGCCCGGGCCACGGCTTCAGCTCCCGTGCGCTCCCGCCAAACCGACGCGATGGTCTCGGGGTTCCGCTTTCCATTCGCCCAGCACCCGACTTCACGATCCAGGGTTTCGAGAAAAGCTTTCACGGTCCTGACTCCCGCCACATCCCCGGATTGGGATTCGGCAAAATAGAAGGAACTCGGAACATCGTTCGAGCCGACGACGGAACATCCGCAACAGAGCGCCTCGGCGGCCGCGATGCAGAAGCTCTCGAACCGGGAGACCATCAGGTAGATTTTGGAGCGGTTGTACTCGACCGTAAGTTTCTCATGGCTCAGCCTTGCGTGATAGGTGACCCGCCGCTCCCAATCGGTTTGTGGATGACGGCGTTCCGGCACGCCCTCGCCCACCACCGTGGCTTCCCAGTCGGGATGACGTTGAAGAAAGCCCTTGAGAACCTTTTCCAGCATGGGAAAATCTTTTTGGTAGGATGCCCAGCGTCCCACGGTAATGATGCGATTTTCTTTGGCCATTCCATCGTAGTGAATGATCTTCTCATTCACAGGGTGGGGAATCATGGCGATGCGGTGTTTTGCGCCGGAAAATGTTTCAATCATTTGCTGGATGCGAGCGACGGCAATGGGCGATTCCGCTGTCAGGGCCGGCAAGCGCCTCATCGTTGCCACCATCCGGACATCCATGAGTCCCGGTAATGAATAGAGTAACGTGGTGCGCGCTGCGGCAAGGAGAGGAGCCAGCCAGCCGGCGTAAGCCGGAAGCCTGTCCAAATAGCCCCCCAACGCGCAGATAAAATAGGGCTTCGGAAAGAGCCGGGCAGAACGCATTCCGTCCGTATCCAACCGCTCCACCACCCGGGGTGTGGCGGCCAGTGCCGCTTGACGTATGCGATCGTAGCGGGGAGCGCTCCCCAGGCCGAGGACAACGGCATCGGGTCGCTGGGCTTTCCACCATTCAGGACGACTCAGCTCGTCCAATGAAACTGGGAGCACTGGCTTATCTTCAGTAACGGTCGACTCGTCTCCCAGGGCGATCAACCATGCATCGTAACCCATCTCGCGCAATGTCAGTACCATCAACCCGGCGTCCCGCGTCCAAAAACCCCAGTTGGGGCCATACTGAAGAGGCAGTACAAACAGGATGCGTTTCATAAAAAAGGCGTCTTGATCAACCCAGGGTATAAGAGGCCTTGGTAAAATCTTCCGTAAGTTGGCGAAGTTCTTTCACCGCACGGTCAACCGTCTCGACCACGCGGACGACATCGGGCCGGTGCGTATCGTTGGCCACGATGAAGGTGGGAACATGGAAGACATTCCACCGCTCGCAGTTGTCGAGCCGCCACTGGCCATCGGCCCAGATCAGCAAAGATACGCCGCACAACTGCGCCAGGTGCATCGGGCCGCTCAGCTCGCCCGCAAGAAGACGGGCGGACGAGATGGCAGTGATGCTCGTTTCCAGGTCGTCAGAGCGCAAATCTTCCACGCCCGCCGGACAATAGGAGTAGCGCGGATGGCCGATACAGCAGACGGAAAGCCCGCGTTCACGGCAAAGCGCGGCCACGCTGTCGCAAAGTTCCTGCGGATAATTCCGCGTCTGGTCCGGCCCCTCTTTTTTCACCCATCGAAAATGAAAAGCCACATCGCGGTAGTGGCCGTCCAAAGGATCTTTTCGCAGCAGGTCGAATTTCGCGGGCAGAATAAATCGCTGGTGATACCGCGTGCAGAGATGTTGTGCCGTGAGGATGTCGTAGTCCTTCAGTCCTAATTCCTCCGCCTTCGCGCTCGCCATCGCCTTCAATTCCGACGGGGTGAAACGGCCATGCCGGTAGCCCGCTTTTTCGAGTGGCACATCGTGGGTGTGTACCTGGCATCCCGGATAGAGCGCGTCGCGGCCGGGAAAGGTGATCACATGGACTTCCCGGTAGCGAGGAACCTGCGCGCGGACCCATGCCTGCCACTCCATCAACTCGTGCCCGAATTCGCCCATGTAGGGGCCTGCCACGAGAACGCGGCGCGGAAAGAACCGCATCCGAAGTCCCTCCAGCGCACCCACGATTTTGTCAGCGAGGGTGAATTTGTATGTCACATTGGGCGCGCCCATTTCGTCACAAGGGTAAGGAGTTCCCTTGAGATATAAATGGAAATTTTTTTGAAAGAGAACGCCGGACAGGAAAGCGGCGGACGTGTTGTTAACGGCGGGATGACGGTCTCGCGAGCACTTCCCGATAGATTTCGAGATGCTTCTCCGCGATGACCCGGGGATGGTACCGCTCGGTCATGATTTGCGCCGCATCGCGGGGACGGGGCCAGCCCGCCTGGATCCAACGCACCAATCCCCCCTCCAGGCCGGCCCAGTCGCCGGACGCAAAGAGCTCGGCGCCGTCAACCGACTCCGCAATGTCAATGATGCCGCCGACGCGAGAGCCGAAAAACTTGAGATTGCGGGCCATCGCCTCCGCCACGATCAAGCCGAAAGCCTCTTCCGTGGGGAAATGGACGCAGCCATCGGTGTGGTCGAGCGTGGCGATCAGTTCATCCACTTCCTTGACGCCCGAGTAAATGGCGTAGCCCTGTTCAGCGGCAGGACCAATGGCATCGAGAAATGTCCGACCATACGCGCCATTCTCATCGAGCTGCCCGATGAACTCCATTTGAAAAGAGTGCCCCAGATCATGCAGGCGCTTGAGAATCGCCAGGAGTTCCACCTGCTGCTTGCGGGGGGAAATCACGCCCACATTAATCAGGCGCGGCAGGTCGTTCGGAGGGCGTTCCGGTATCGGGTTGAAGAACGCGGCGCGCAGGGGATTGGAAACCCTCCACGTCCGCGGGTTCCTTGGACGCACAAGCGCCTCGGTGTAAGCCGAGTTGCACAACACGCCGCCCGCCCTTGGTATGGCGATATTTTCAATAAAACCGGCCAGCCAGAGATACGTTCCCGGAAAGGCCCTGAATTGCCGGGCCAGCGCGGCCATGTTCCCATGAATGGTGACCACGTTGGGAAATCCGGAAAACACGGCGCTGATATTCTGGTCCCTCTCCGAGCCCTCGCCATGCACGATATCGGGCTGGATTTCCCGCAGCTTGCGGCGCACCGCGCGAATGCAACCCTGATAACCCGTGCGAAGCCATCCGATCTTCGGCACATACAGGCTGTGAAAGAAAATATTCTCCGCGAGTTTGGCCGGGGATTTCATCGGGCGTTGCGTGCACGATACGATATGCACCTCAAGCCCGGGTTGGTTCGTGAAGCCTTGCAGCACGGCTTCGGGCGCCGTCCCGAACCAGGGCGTCTCTTTTTCGTATGCCCGATGAGGCTCACGATCATCGGTAATCAGCATGGCGACTTTCATGTACGAAAATGAGGATATATTTTCGTACAGCGGCGTCCAATCTTAACTACCAGATGGCCAACTCGCTGTAATCATATGGATTTCGAGCAAACTCGCTTGCGCCGGCAAGAATCTCATGGATTCCTAAAGACGAGGGATAAAAGCCCCACAAATAACACGACATCCCCTTTCATGAGATAAGGAGCGAGACGCTCAGCCCTAGATGAGTGGCCTCTCAACTTCTGGTTAAACCGCTATCTCGACGTCAACCACTCTTTCTCGAGGGTTTGATGAACGGCCAAGGTATTCATCTCGTCGTGGATAAACAAGTATCCCTTTTGCTTCAACAACTCGGATAGCTCCCTCATCGCATGTGCGCTCAGATGCTTTTTTTCAAAATTGATACAGTTCGGCAGAACGGGCAGGTCCAAGGCCATTTTAACGATCTCAGCATCATAGCCTTCGGTATCAACCTGCAGCAGGTCAACCCCAGCCAACTGGTGTTTCGAGAATAAGGTCTGGAGCGAAAGGCTCGGCACAACGATTTCTTCGATATCGTCCAAAGGCACCCCGTGAACCTGAAGATGCTTTTTGTGGAGCGACGCGTATAACATGCTTTCTTCCGGCGGAAGCCATCGGCTCGTTTGTTTCACCCCGTACATGGTCGCCGTTCCGTCATTGCGTGATATTGCTGCTTGGATAACAGTTACATTAGGTATCTCTGAATAGGTCTTTTGCAGCTTGCTATAGGTACGAGGCATGGGCTCAACCAGCAATGCACGCATTTTTCCATGGCGAATAAAGCTGTAGAGAGGATCGCAGACGGATCCATCACATGCGCCAATTTGCACAATTGTCACCGAATTGTCCCTCGCAAGATAATAGGCCAAAAGCAGCCTGACCGCATCCAACGTGGCATTAGGCAACCTCTTTCTGATTTCATAGGGGGTGAAACCTAATAACTTTTGAATGGCTATTTTAGCAATATTCATGCGCTTCAGGATTTGAAGTGTGAGTCAGGACCTCCTCGGAGTAAAGCTATAGTGTTTGCCGTAATGGATGGCCGCGCGTCTTATTTCCTATCCGACGAGACAGGACGTTGCGCCATCTTGGATAGATCATCCCTTGTCTTCAGGAATTCTTCGATCTCCTTGACTGGATGAATAAATGCGTATCCTGCATCCGCTATCTTAATGGCCTCAGCGCACGAGAATACAGGCCGGTAACGGACTTGTTGAAAAACATCAGAATGCTTATCGAAGCTAAGAAGGCGAAATCCCTTCAGAGCGGCTACCGTGGGTACAGTTAACTCAAAGTTCATGGGAGCCAGTTCGTTTCTAAAAGCGGATGCGGCGTCAAAGCAGGTGCGATGAAAAAAAATCCCCGAACCCAAGCAATGGTAAACGGGTTTACGGCCAACCCTGTTAATCAATGGCATTTTCTCCAGAATTCCCTCCATGGCCGCATCAACAAGGAACCCGTTATTGGACAAAGAAACGTCCCTGATCAGCTTTCCTCCAAATCCCACCCCCTGTGATTTCATTAACGAAATCAATCCCTCAAGATAGGCCTCTTTTAAAGGTAGGAGATCAAAATCCGAAATAAAAATCCACTCCGGATCGATATTCGCAGCCTCCAGGAAATCCCTTACCCTTGCAATGAGATCATAGTAGGAAATTCGATTACTCCTCCCGCGCACGCTCGGATCCGGTATAAAAACTTTGTTTGAGTGGTTAATCTTGGAAAAATTTTCGGCCGTTCCGCCATAGGCGAGAACTATTTCATAACCTTTCCCGACCTCGTGCAGATGGCGGAGGATCAATTCGGTTTTTTGCGGTGTTAAATGGCAGAGCACCACATGCACTGTTAAGTCTCGGCGCGAAGGCTCCAGATGAATCGGCTCTCCATCGGTAACAACTACGCTGGGAGCAGTTTTGATCCGCAACGTATATCGTGTACTATAATCGATCTGTAAAAAATCACGTTCGCTTCCAAGTAAATGAAGCTTTTTTCCCCAAACGATGGGAAAAACTCGAAGTGACTTTCCTTCCGTGCCCTCAATTTGCACTTTGCGACCAAAAAGTCTTGTGATAACGATAACCAGCCACCATTGCAGGCGATGAAGGGAAAGCGGTTTTCGGTTGATCTTAATTTTGCACAAAAATGGATCGACGAAGTTTTTCATAGTCGTCCCGTGTCGCTCCTATTCTGGCTGCATGCGGCATCCAAAACAAACGAAAAGCAAAGACTCCTATGGCAGCAGGGACCAAGTCGCATCGTTTCTCAGTTTTTCGCCTGCGGCGGCATCTCGCTGATCTGGAAAGTTGGAATAATCTGCTTGGCGAAGTCGACCATGATCGCCTCGGTCTGGTCGGCATTCAGGCCGTCGGGGCGTAGGTTGTCCGTAATCAGGGAGAAAAAGCTGACGTAAGCCCAGCGATGAGCGCGGTTATGCATCACGCGGTCCCAGTTGCTCATAAGGACGCGCTTCACTTCCGATGGAGTGCTCACATTTTCACCCACAAACCAATAGATGTAAAAAGCCCGGACCGTGACATGTTCATCATTCTTGGTTGTGACCAGGCGCTCCAGGCTAAGCTTGCGGGCGAACATATGGTGACCGGAGAGCAGCGGAACGGGAATGTACTCCTGGCCTACGATGTTCCACCCCTGCCCGGTCAGGCAGCCTTCGGGACGATGAATGCTCCGCTCTTCGGCGCCGCTTAAAACAATCGAGCAGTTGATCTGGTGCCCGTGGCTGTCGTCGTAGGACCGGCGGGCGAACTCGGTGTCCTTCGGCAGAAGATCGTGTTCGATCTGGGAAATCTCGCCTTGCTTGCCGAAATAATCGCCGACGACCACCGGCAAATCCATGACCACCCCGGCCTTGGGTTGGATGTTCACCGGCGGATTGTACCAATAGGAGACTCCGACCAGCGCGGCAAAAAGCAGGACGAGAGCGGAGCGCCACAGGGGAACCTGGTCCGTGACCTCCGGCGCGTGAGCGGGCCGTAGCCCCAGCGAAGTCTTATCGGTGACCGGGACGGATGCCGGTTCGGAGAATGGGGGTGACGCGGACATGGAAAAAGATTTTGAATTACGCCGCGTGATCCTCGGCATCGGAAAAATCGGACTTGGAATTCCATTTCCGCGTCAACAACGACGCCAGGACAAATTCCGCCCCCAACGCAACCCCATAAACGAGAAAGCCGCAACCTTCATGGAACCACGAAGGCTGCTCGCCCGTGCCAACGGCAAACTCACTGCCGAACCAAATGCTGCCCAAAACCAGCATGACAACGCGGGCGAGGTTGCCGAGAATCGCCAGCGGAAATGCGCTGAAAAAAATAAGCCACTGCTGCCAGAACCGGGGAAGAAAAAGATAGCCGAACAAGGCCGAGAACATGAGCAGGGCGAAGAGCGAGCGAATCCCGCTGCACGGATCGGCAATATCAATATGGAACCGGGCCCCCGCTGGAATGTTACTGAGGATATCCGGCGGCGAGAGCAGGCCCGTTCCATTTTGAAGGCAGGGAATCCCGATGATCGGAAGGACATGCGAAGCCATCGTGCTCATGACCATCCGCAGCGGGAACGCGATGATAGGATCGAGAAAAGGCACGGGCCAGGTAAATACCAAAAAGGCCCACGGAAACAGGAGTATCCGGAATACGGCCCAGCCCCAAAACCAGAGAATCGTGCCGGCGATGAGTATTTGCAGGGACATGTAACCGAAGTATTGGTTCTCCGCCCGCAGCCCAAACCAGTAGACAGCAACTCCTAAAATAATCAACGCGAGGCTAAGATTGCTGCCGCTTATAGGTGCTCGGGCAATGTCTTTGCGCCGGTCCCAAACCAGATAGGCAAAGATAAGCGGAACGAAAAGACAGTAAGTGAAATCAAGCGAGGCAAGGTTTTCAGTGGCATGCCCAAAACTGGCCATGCTCCAGATCAATTGCGCCAGGGATTTCTTTACTTCATACAAACTCGCGCTGTATGGAATCAAAAAAGCGAGGATGAAAAAGAAGATCGCGCCACTGGCAAGTGGAATGCACCAACGCTGCAAGTTATTGCCGATCAAACGGTTCATGCCAGTTTAAGGGTACGTGTTTTCCGAGGCTGATGCAAGCTTAAGGGATGGATTACCGCTGTAAAAGAAGGTCGTCGTACACAACTGATATTTCCTTCAGCCATCGGCGATGCGTAAAGTAGTCCTCCAAATGTTGCCGACCCGCCAATCCCATGGCATGCGCTTGTTTGGGGTTCGACAGCAGCCCGTCGAGTTTATGGGCGAGGTCCTCCACGTTCCATGGATCGGCCAAGGTTCCGTCAACCCCCTCGCGGATTAATTCGGGAAGCGCTCCGATGGCGTGGGCAACAACCGGCCTGCCGTGCGACCAGGATTCCAGAACAGTCATGCCAAAGGGTTCCATCCAAATGGAGGGCACAACCGAAAAGAGCGATTCCTGCCAGTATTTCCGGTGCTCCGCTTTATTGACAAAACCGGCGAATTCGACTCCCTTGAGCCCTTTGGCCTTTCGCTGCAGGTTCGCTCTTTCCGGGCCGTCGCCCATGATCACGAGCCTTCTCTTTCCGCCCTCAATCCGTTTCCAGGCCTCCAGCAACTTGTCGACACCTTTTTCGCGGGATAATCTTCCGACAAAAATCGCGGTGGGGGATTGGGAAGGTGGGAGAGGAGGGCCTTCCGGTTCGAGAAAATGATGAATGACTTTGATTCTATCCTCCGGCATTCCCATGCGGACATGCTCCTTCTTTTGGGCATGGCTGATCGCAATCCATCGAAAGACCTTCTCAAATAATGGCATGTTGCGGACGCGGTTCGTAATCAGTCCCAGCCACCCGCTTTGGAGATGGCTGTCATGCCAGCAAGCAGTTTGAAACGCCGGCCAAAATTTGCCCGAGATGCACCGCTGGCACGGCTGGCCATGGTTCAGGAAAAAACCGTTAACACAACCGAGACGATAGTTGTGGAGATAATGAACGATCGGAATTTTTAGTTTAAAGGCCAATTCATAGACGACAGGCGACATGGCCGGGAAAATATTGTGGATTTGCCACACATCATAGTGGTTGCTGGCCTGTAACAGCTTCAGTCCCGATTCAACCTCGGAATTATGGAGTGATTTCCACGGAATCTGCAATTTGGGCAAAATACCTTCGCCAGCCAGTTGGGCGCTGGAATAGAAGAAATAGCTCACATCATGGAGATCCTGGAGAGCATCTCCGATCCGGGTGATGCTCCCTTCCTCACCGCCATATTGGAGATAGCGATTGAAAATCTGCAGGATTTGCAAGCGGCGCGCGGACATAGGAGGAGAAAACAACTACGACCCAAGTCTCATGCGACGGGGATTGAATGCGCAATCGTTTTTTCAGTATTCTGGAGAACCGTGACCATGACGCGGTTCTGCCCCCTACCGAGACACATGAGCTGCGCAGTCATTTTTTCCGTGCTGTCGAAAGGGTAGATTTCCAGTTCATACGTTTCATTCGTATTGGCTTCAAAGATCGTAAAATAAGAGCGAATGGACTGGCCTTTCATCTTTTCCGTCAGAAAGAAATTGAAGTAGCTCTTTCCTACGATTTGCTCGGGAGTTTGATTGAAAATAGGCGTCACCGCATCGTTCGCGTAGACGATATTGCCCGAGGCGTCGGAAAGGATCACCGGCGCGGGCAATTTGCCGAGAATCGTCCGGAGCCGCTCGAGAACTCGCTCAGTATCCGTCCGATAATAAGCCAGGTAGATGGCCATTCCGCAAAGCAGGAGAAAAAGACCCATGCGCTGGAAGAGCCAAAAATAGGGATGCGGGCTGACATGAACGTGGGCATCGTGATACCGGTGGAATTCGATGAGGGCACATGCCGTCAAGACGCTGTAGACCCCACTGACCGCGATGACCAAAGAAGGGCTTTGACGCAGAGAAAGCCCCATCAGGATGATGCCCAAACAAAACGGCGTGCTGACTGTGGTCGGATCCAAGGGATCGATCACGAAAACCGTGAGCAGCCCCATAACAAGAGCGATGCAAAATTTGGAAAAAGTTGAAATCTTCAAAATAGCTCTCCAAATAAGAAACAGGACGATTGCTCCTTTTTACACTCTGTCCACTAAATATAGTTGAACGTAATTAGTCAAGGTAAAGACGCCATTGTTACAGTTTGATGACAAAGCATGTTTGTCATAAATCCGTCGCGATCTCTTCTTATTTCGATAAGCTCTTACTTCATCCTGGAGGTCCAATAGAAAGTCGGGTGGGAGACCTCAAAATGAATCCGCCTTTGCGGACTCGACTGCGTAAAGATGTCGTAAGAAAAGGGGCTTAGCGAATAGATGCCATTCCAGAAACGCCGGAGGCGGTGAAGAAGAACCCATGCCGGACGCAAGGCCTGCACCCAGCGAGGCGCCTCTTTCAGCAAGGCTTCACGTTCCGTGCGGGCTCGCGGATGAAGGCTGAGATTCTCGCCATTATCGATGAAAGCCGCCGTGTATCGCCGTAAAACATCCATGCGCACCCCGGCCCGAAGCATGCGGACAATCAAATCGGAATCCCCAACGACCTTCCACCGCGAATCGAGCGAAAAGCCGCGTTCCTTGAGAAGGCTCCTGCGAAAAAAAGTCGAGCAACTGAACGTCTGGAGATGGCTCGTCAGCGTGTGGTAAAGGTGCGGGGGCAGCACGCGCCGGCTGCAGAGATACTTCCCGTCGTTATCCACAATGATGGCATCGGCAAAAAGAATCTCGACCTCCGGGTGAGCGCGAAAATAGTCGGCGACTTCCTTCAAGACGCCGGGCAGGTACTGCTCGTCGCAATTGAGCCAGCAGAGCACATCCCCGGTCGCCTTCTCCCAACCACGGTTGATCGCATCATACATCCCCTCGTCCTTTTCGCTCACCAGCTTGAGATGCGGAAAGGGTTTCACCGCCTCGGCAACTTCCGGCCCCGACAAGCTGTCCTGCACAATGTGTTCAATCGCCAAACCGGGAGCGCCTTGATCGGCAACGGACGCCGCGCAAAAGCGAAGCCACCGAGGCTGCTTGTAACTGGGCGTGACAATGGAAATCGTGAAAAGACCGTCGCTCATGGATTTGGATCAGGGACTTTATCACAGGGATGGCGGACGAATGAAAGCCCGCAGAAATTTATGTCGGAAGTTCGCATGAAATGGACTCCTTGCCGCAGCCCAAAATCGGAGGCAAGAAGGGTGCATTACCATTGTCAAGGATTGATCGCCTCGACAAGTTAAGTACAACTTTCATATCCAAGGCCCACAAAAAAGGTGCTTAGAGCCAGTTTTCAAGATTACAAGTTTGTAATATGCGCCAAGTCTGTACAAGAAATGCATGGTCGTTTTTTCTCCCGAAAATAGGCAGAATGTCGCATTTATGGACACAAAAAAGGGTACTAATTGCCTAAGCGACCATACCAAGAGCCTATAAGCAATAATAAGCACGCACTTAATGACTTTCAATTCTACACGCCGACTAAACGTTTTTGTCTTGTTTCTTACGCAATTAGATGTAATAATAAGGTCTGATATTTTTGTCCTTCCCTCCGCTCAAGAAGCGTCCTAATCTTGTCGAGATGGGCATGGTCGATGCGTGAGTCACGCGATGCTCAAATTGAGGAAAAACAATGATTAGCCAACGCACTTCCGGTTTGTACCACCTTGTGGTGCTCGTGCAATGCCTGCTGATCACTCTTTTCTACTGGTCGCTCGTAACGGCTTTTTATCGCAGCCACGCCGCGTTTGACCTCGAAGCTTATCGCCCGTACGCGATTCCATATCTCTTCGCCATGATCGGTCTGCTGGCCGCCGCCGCTCTGCGACCGGACGCCTTGGCCAGCCTGTTTCGCAAAGACATCGCGGCGATCCACCGCGAGTCATTCCGCCAGATCAGATATGTAATGGCGCTTCTCTTCGCCTATTTCCTCACGGCCAATCCGCCGCTTCTGGACTTGAAATTCGTCGTGGGATTCTTTTTCGTGAGCTATCTCATCCTGCTCCTGACCCACTGGCGCCTGCCGGCAATTATCACCAAGTACGCCTTTAGCGGAGCGCGGGTCGAGCGGACGCTGATCGTGGGCACGCCCGAGAAAGTGGCGGAACTGGGCCTTTACCTCGCGCACAAGGAGGAGATCGGCATCAAAACGATCGGCATTGTGTGCGACGACATCCCGCGAGGCCTGTATGGAAAATACCGCGCGCTGGGCGAGCTCGCCGATTTGAAGCCGCTCTTGAAAATGCACAACATCACGCAGGTGATCGTGGCCGAGTTCCCCATCTTCAAGAACCAGTTGCAATACCTCACCGACATCTGCCAGGCGCAGGGCGTGCGATTGCTCGTGGTCAACACCCTGCCCTCGATGTTCATTCACAAGGTTTCCATGTTTGCCGACGATGGCTTGAATTTTATCGGCCTGCGCGAAGAGCCGATGGAGAACCCCTATCACCGCCTGCTTAAACGGACTCTGGATCTGGCCGTGGCGATTCCGGTCGTGTTCCTGCTCCTGCCCGTCACCTCGCTCATCGTGGCCATCATCCAAGCGATCCAGTCGCCCGGGCCGCTCTTCTTCGTCCAAACCCGGGCGGGCTTGCAGAACCGCACCTTCCGTTGCTTCAAATACCGGACCATGCACGCGACAAATCATGACGCGGGCGTCCAGGCCAAGGTGAACGACAGCCGGATTTATCCCGCCGCGCGCTGGCTGCGCCGCTTGAGCATCGACGAGCTTCCTCAATTCATCAACGTGCTCCTCAACGACATGAGCGTGGTGGGGCCGCGCCCGCACCTGGTCGAACACAACGATAAATTCGCCAACATCACCCAGAACTATCACATCCGCGCCTTCATCAAGCCGGGGATCACCGGAATGGCGCAGATACGGGGCTACCGGGGTGAAATCAGCTGCGAAAGCGACTTGGAGAACCGGATCAAGTCCGACCTCTACTACATTGAAAAATGGAGCTTCAACCTGGATCTCCTCATCATTCTTCGCACGGTCATGACGGTGATTATCCCGCCTGCGACCGCTCGGTAAGCGCGTCGCACATCATTATAATCAACGCGCTTTGTCGGCAACCGCCTCGGAAGCCGATCTGGAACTCGCAGCCGTCGTTGTGCCCCTATTCTTCAGTGCCGCGAGGGACTGCGGACTCAGCAATACGCCATCGACACACCGCCAATCCTTCGGCGGCTTGCGCCCCATTACTTTACCCTTCATCCAGCCCCAAGTGCTTGCGGCATTGCGAAGATAGCGCAGGGGAGCGGCGGATACCGGATGCGGCGAAAATAAAATCAAGGGCGGCACCAGCGTGGTCAGCAACCACCGCCGGTACAAGTGAGGAGCCAGCCCCATTTCCGCCGAGCCGTAACCATAGCCGCTCATCATCTTCAAGTAACTCGCGAGGTCGGGCCGTACTTCCCAAGTGACCACGGCTGAAGGCTGATAATAAAACCGCATTCCCACCGACTCCAGATTGGCGTTAAAGAGCGCATCTTCCGCGGTCAATGTCAGCCATTCCGGATAACCGCCCACGACTGCCCAAGCCTTGCGCGTAAAAGCAATGTTGCGGGAAGAAGGAGAGCAAACACCTCCCTCGACATACTTATGCTTCTCTGCTTCGGGGTCGATGAACCGCTCCACAGCTTTTTGGAACGCGTTGGCGGCCACCACGGGACACCATCCTCCCACGACATCAACGTCTGTGTTTTCCTCAAACGGCCTGGTAATTTCCTCCAGCCATTTTCGATCCGGGAGCGATCCGGCATCGGCTGACGCAATAACCTCGTGCGTGGAATTTTGGATGGCGAGATTTCTGCCTTCGGCAATATTGCACCGCTGAATAATAATATGCGGCTTGGGAAAATTTCCGCTTTCAAATCCTTTCCGCAACAAATCGACCGTGCCATCCTTGGAAGCGGCATCCACAATAACAAACTCATCGGGTTGAACGGTTTGGGCTTTCAGGGCCTCAATCCACCGTTCAATGGACGCCCCCTCATTGTACACTGTTGAAATTAAAACCCGTTTCATTATTGGCAGACTTGGTTCATCCGCTTTGGAGTTTGGCATCGTACGGAGGGGGTGCGGAAAACACAAGAGCTGATATGACCCATTGCCTGTGCAGCTAGATTTATCTCAATTTTTTTCGTTGGCTCTCTATTCAATTACTTTGCATGCTCTATCCATAATATGGATGGATTTCCCGCCGTGAACTTGAGAATCCCAATTTCTCCGGGACAATTCCCAGCAATAAACTTTCAAGCGACAGGGAAGCAAGCAGATGGCAAGTCGCTTTCGGGGAAATCAGCATGAAAAGCGGAGTGTCCATCGTTATCTGCTGCCACAACAGCGCGAAGCGGCTTCCGGTAGCCTTTCGTGGGAAGTCGTGGTGATCGACAACGCCTCAACCGACGACACCGCTGAAACGGCCCGGCGCTGCTGGCCGGTGCCCGCTCCGGCACCCATGCGCGTGATTTCCGAACCTGAAGCCGGCCTCAGCCATGCCCGGATCCGCGGCATCCGGGAGGCGCATCATGAAATCATCAGCTTCATAGACGATGACAACTGGGTCGCCGCAGACTGGATCGAACGCGTGAACGCAATTTTCACGCAACACCCGGAAATTATCGCTAGCGGGGGAAGACTTGAAGCCGTGTGTGAGATCGAGCCTCCCGTCTGGTTCGAGCGCATCAAAGGATTTTATGCCCTGGG
>Ga0302319_10001898_pt1 | contig 46179 bp, 34 predicted proteins | sample Bog_T0_2_FD_203319 | JGI IMG/M metagenome (GOLD analysis project Ga0302319, IMG submission 203319) | Peat permafrost microbial communities from Stordalen Mire near Abisko, Sweden - Bog_T0_2 | ecosystem: Environmental > Terrestrial > Soil > Wetlands > Peat | place: Sweden: Abisko, Stordalen Mire...
AAATCCCCGGGCCCTGGAGAAAGAATCCTTCCTCTGGGAAGGCGCCGCGTGTAGGTTGGCGCCGGAAACCGTGCCGTCCGGCGCCCATGAAAATCCCCGCTTCACTCTGCCTCGCCCTGGCGTGGGCGGCCCCGGTCATGGCCGACGCTGAACCGGCCGCCGCCCGCTGGCTCGCCGGCGCCGAGGTCGCCCCCGCCTTCGCTGCGCCGCCGACACGGGCGCAGTGGGAATCCGACCGGCTCGGGGTTCGAGCGGAACTCCTGCGACTCCTGGGGCGGCTTCCCCCGCGCCCCGCCGTCCCCGCCATCAAGACCCTTTCCCGCGAGGACCGCGGCGACTACGTTCTGGAGAGATTCCAGTTCGACAACCTCGCCGGGGCCACGGTGCCCGGCTACCTCCTTCTGCCCAAGGGAGCCCGCTCCCGCTCGCCGGCCATCCTCTACTGCCACTGGCATGCGGGCGAATACGACCTCGGCAAGGAGGAGCTCTTCCAGGACAGGCACACGCCCGAGCCGCCGGGTCCCGCCTTCGCGAGGCGGGGCTATGTCGTGATCGCCGTCGACGCGAGCGGCTTTGGGGAGCGCAACGGCACGGGCCCCGACGGCCCGGCGCAGCGGGGCAACCCGGCCGAGGAGACGGCGGCCAAGTTCAACCTGTGGGTGGGGAGGACATTCTGGGGGATGCTTCTCAGGGACGACCTGATGGCGCTCGACTACCTGGCAGGCCGCCCTGAGGTGGACCCGGCGAGGATCGGCGTCACGGGCATGAGCATGGGCGCCACGCGCACGTGGTGGCTCATGGCGCTCGACGAGCGCCTGAAGACGGGGGTCGCGATCGCGTGCATGACGCGCTACCAGAACCTGATCCTCCACGGGTCGATCCACGAGCACTCGATCGGCTACTTTGTCCCGGGGATGCTCAACCACTTTGACAGCGAGGCCGTGATCGCGCTCATCGCGCCCCGCCCCGTCCTGTTCCAGACCGGCGACCAGGACGGCGGATCGCCGGTCGACGGCATCCATGCGATCGAGGCGGCGGTGCGCCCGGTGTACGGGCTCTACGGGAAGGCCGACGACTTCCAGAGCATCGTCTACCCGGGCCTGGGCCACGTCTACACGAAGGAGATGTGGGCGCGGACCCTCGCGTGGATGGACGAGCGCCTGGCGAGGTGACGTGGGATCAGTCCGACCCCGATGGGGGCGGGGCGGGGGAGGACGGCGCCGGGCCGCCCACCGGCGTGGCCTCCATGATTTCAACCCGGGTGCCGTCGGGATCGTAGCAGTTGATCTGGCGCTTGTGGTTCTTGCCGATCCGGGCCGGGTCCGGGGGTTTGCACCCCTCCGGAAGCTTCCTGTCCTTTAGCTGCTCTGCGACGGCCCCGGTACTCGCCACTTCAAGGCACAGGTGGTGGAGGATGTGGAGCTGCTCGAGCGTGGGCTCCTTCTTGATGAGCATGAGCTCAATGTAGTCGGTCCCTTCGGGCACCTTCTCGGTCACCCAGCTCAGGGTGACGCCGTCGCTGCTGCCCCGCCAGGTCTCCGAGAGCCCCAGGGTGTCCCTGTAGAAGGCGAGGGACTTCTCCAGGTTGCGGACGGTGATCCCCGCGTGGCTCATGCGCGCGGATACGCGCGTCTGGGGTGTGAATTTCCCCGCGTTCCCGAGCGTCCAGCCGTCGGGCTCATACTGCACGAATTCCACGATGTGGTGGTCGGGATCCTCGGTGAAGAAGTTCAGGTTGCCGATGCGGCCCTTGCCGGCGGTTGCAGGCAAAGCCTTTCCCCCGGGTGCGCGGACACCCCTGGCCCTCAGGTACTCGAGCATGGCCTTTGCGTCATCGGTCTCGAGCGCGATGTGGTAGAGGCCGTCGCCGCCCGGCGGCGTGTTCGCCGAGATCGGGAAAAGCTCAACGCTCTGGCGGTCGTTTATCTTGATCCACGCTATCGAAACGCTGCCGTCGGCGTTTGCGAGGGAGTAGGGCTCGGCGAAGCCGAGGTAGCCCGTGTAGAACGCCCGCGACGGTGCGAGCTCCTTCACCCAGAGGGCGACGTGCGAGAGGCCCGTTATCCTGGGGCGAACGGGCGTCCCGGCAGGTTCGTCCCCAAGGAGGCGTCCGGTGGCGAGGGCAAGGATTGCCAGCGCGAGGCGTCGGTTACGAAGGCGGATCATGGGTTCCCAAGGCCAAGATAGGGGGCAAGGATCACAGTCAGGAGCCTAGGGGCGGCGGCTAGCCCCGTGCAGCATGAAAATCCAGGGTCCCAAAGGCCCTCCGGAAACCTGTTGCGCAGTCCCTGCGACGGCAGGGTGGGGCGGGACTTGTGAAGTTGGTCCGGAGCCTGCTTACCTCAGTGCATGGAAAACGACCCCGTCCTGCGTCCACCCAATGGCCTGGTGTATGGTCTTGAGGACCGCATGCCGCCCGGGCCGGCGCTCCTGGTGAGTCTCCAGCAGGTGTCCGCGATGGTGGTGGGTGTCATCACCCCGGCGCTCCTCCTCTCTAATATCCTTAAATTTTCGGCTGCGGACACGGCCTACCTGACCAGCATGGCGCTCGTGGCGGCCGCCCTGGGAACGTTTCTCCAGACGACCCGGATCGGGCCCATCGGTTCGGGGCTCTTGAGCGTCACGGGGACCAGTTTTGCCTTTATCCAGCCGCTGATGCAGGCCGGCAAGGTAGGGGGCCTTCCCCTCATGTTTGGAATGTCGCTGGCCGCGGCGCCCGTGAACCTGCTGCTGGCCCCGTTCCTGCCGAAGCTCAGGCGCCTTTTCTCGCCCCTGGTGTGCGGGATCGTGGTCCTTTTGATTGGCATCTCGATTATCCCGGAGGCGATGTACGGCATCATCGCCTCTCCAGGGCCAGGCGCCCCATCCTGGGCGGGCGCCGCGGTGGCGGGCTGCGTGATCGCGGCCGTTGTCGCGGCGCAGGCCGTTGGCCAGCCCTGGACCCGCCTTTCCGGAATTCTCTTTGGCGTTGCGGCCGGCTACGCGGTTTGCGCCCTCTGCGGCTGGCTGCATGCACCCCCCCCGAACGAGAGCGGATGGGTCACACTCCCGCGCATGGCCCCGCACGGGCTTTCGTTCCGGTGGGAGTTCCTCCTTCCGTTCGCCTTCATCTACGTTGTTTCCGTGATCGAGTCCCTCGGGGACATGACCGCAACGGCTCAGCTTTCGGGGCTCAAGACCCGGGGCCCGGAGCACGGCTTTCGCATGCGGGCGGGGATCTACGCCGACGGCATCACGACCGTCATCTCAGCCCTCATTGGGTCGTTCCCGAGCACAACCTATGCGCAGAACAACGGCGTGATCCAGATCACCGGGGTGGCGAGCCGGTACGTCGGAAGGTGGATGGCCGCGATTCTCGCCCTCCTCGGGCTCTTCCCGATAGTGGCACGATGGGTCACGGCCATGCCGCCCGCTGTCCTCGGAGGGCTTGCCCTCATGCTTTTCGGGTTGGTGTCGGTCGCGGGTCTTCGGCTGATCTCCCACGCAGGACTCAGCCACAGGAACGCGCTCGTCGTGGCGCTTGCCCTAGCGGTCGGAATCGGTGCGCCCTCTCAGGGCCCATGGCTGGAGACCTTGCCCCCGGTGCTGCACGCCCTGCTTGAATCCGGTGTCGCGGCGGGAGGCGTCGTGGCGCTGCTCCTGAACCTCCTCTTGCCCGGCGACCAGGAGTCGCCGGTGGCATTTGGCACGGAGTGACCCGTGACTGTTAGCAGCAGGCAGGGAGTCCCCAGCCCGAGCAAAGGGCTCGACGGAACGGCGGCCCCGGCACATCCCTATCTGGAGCTGCCCCATGATTCGCATTGAGACCAAGGACGGATGGACGCTCGTGGAGCACCCCGAGCACGCGCGCCTCGCCGGCAGGTTCGCCGCCCGCTGGGGAAACGCCGAGTTCTCCGTTCCGGAGCCGCGCGGCGACATCCTGGAGGCGGTCGCGCGCCACGACGACGCCTGGTCCGACCGAGACCGGCTGCCGTTCCTCACCCGCCAGGGCCACCCCAGCGCCTTCTCGCAGGAGCTCGTGGGCAAATACAGCGCATTCGAGGAGATAGACCTTGCGGACTACCTCGGGGTCCGCGGAAGGGCAGCGGAGGTGGTGGCGGCTGACAACCCATTCGCTGCGGTCATCATCTCCATGCACACGGTGGATCTCCTTACGACGCACGCCGACCTGAGCGGCCTGAGCGAGGCCGACCGCGACCTCCACAGGAAGTTCATCGAGAGCCAGCGCCAACGGCAGGCCGAGCGCATCCGCGCCCTGTCCGCCTCGCCGAGGTCGGCGCCGTTTTCCTCCCCCGGGGGCCTGAGGCGGGCCTTTGAGTTCCTCCAGGCCTGCGACAGCATGTCGCTCACGGTCTGCTCACGGTATCCGCGCCCGATCCCGCTAAGGCACCTCCATCCCCGGAAGGACGGGACGCTGGCCGTGATCGAGTGCACGCCCCTTGGAAATGATACCTACCGCCTTTCCCCGAACCCGCTGGACAGTGACGGCTTGGTGTTCGACCTGCCGTGCCGCCACGTGCCCGGACGGGAATTCGCGAGCCTGGAGGCATTTCGCTCGGCCTATGCCGCAGCCCCGGTTTCGATACTTAAGGTCACGATCCTGGCATGAGGCGCCTTCCTGAAAACAGTCCGGCTGCCTGAACCATGGGATCCCTCCGCGACTTGATCGTGCTCGCAGGCCCCGGCTTGGAGCCGTGGCGCTGCAGGAGCTTTGATTGGGACGACAGTTCGATCACGGCCATAGACCGGATTGAGCCCGTGCTGGCGCTTGAGCGCGGCGCCCTGGTTGTGATCCCGGGCCTCTACAATAGCCATACGCACATGGGGGACTCGTGCATGCCGGACGGTGCCACCGGGCTCACGCTCGAACAGGGCTTCTTCCGGCCGGACGGCTTCAAGTACCGCAGGCTCGCGCAGATCAACCGCGAGGAGCACCTGCCCCACGTCGTCAATCACCTCCGCTACATGGCCCGCACGGGCACGGTGGGCCACATCGATTTCCGCGAGCAGGGGCCCTATGGAAGCGAGCTCCTGCGGGAGGCCTCGCGCATCACGGGGGTCGAGTCGGTCATCCTGGGGCAGTTCTCCGGGGTGCCCTTTGGCGAGCGCGAGCTCACGGCCAACCGCGCGCCGCTTCCCGCTGAGAGCCTCGGTGAGCTTGAGGCCATCCTTTCGGTCGCGGACGGATTCAGCGAGAGCACGATGAACGATCTCACCGACGTGGCTTGGGGCGAGATCCGCGGGCTGACCCAAGGAGCGGGCAAGCTCCGCGCCATCCATTGCCTTGAGAACGCCGGCTACCGGGAGCTGAGTGTTGCGCGCACGGGACGCGGGGATCTGGCGCGCGCGCTCGAGATCTACGATCCGCACCTGATCGTCCATATGACGGTGGCAAGCGCTGATGAGATTGAGCTTCTCGCATCCTCGGGAAAGACCGCGGCGCTCAATCCGCGGGCCAACGCGAACATCGGCCTGCCGATGCCGCCCGTAAGGGACCTGATGGAGTCCGGGGCGAACCTTCTCCTCGGAACCGACAACGGGCTCCTCAACAGCCCGAACCTCTTCGCGGAACTCGACTTCACCTACAAGCTAGCGAAGAGCCAGTACGGGGACGCCGTGAAGCCGGACCCGCTCGCCATCCTACGGATGGCGACCACAAACATCTCGGCCGTGCTGGGCAGCGGCCATCCGGGTTTCCTCGAGGTGGGTCTTCCCGCGACGTTTGTCGTGCTCGACTTCAACCAGCAGCACCTCAAGGCCTCCCAGCATATCCCCGCCTCGATCGTGACGCGTGTCACGCCGGAGGACGTGCTGGCGACCTTCCGCAACGGCCACGCGCTCTACGAGTCGGAGCGGATGGACGCGTTGTCGCTCTGAGCGCCCGACGACTGAAAAATGTCCAGCGGATCCCACGCCCACCACCTTCTCGACCGCTCCCAGTCGTGCAATCGCTGGAACCGGGACTACGCGCCCGTCCTCACGATCGATCCGGGCGACACGGTCTCCCTCGCCATGAAGGATTCCAGTGACGGGCAGGTCCGCCCTGGCATGTCCCTGAGCGAGTTCGCTTCGATCGACAGGTCCCGGGTGCACGCGCTCACCGGCCCGGTGGCGATCAGGGGTGCCGGGCCCGGGGACGCGCTTGAGATCGATATCCTCGAGTTCAAGCACGAGGGATGGGCTTGGACAAGCATCATGCCAGGCCTTGGCGCCCTGGGGGACGAGTTTACCGAGCCCTACCTGCACATCTGGAAGCTCGAGGGCGGCACGACGCGCAGCATTCCGGGCGTCACGCTCGACCTCCATCCATTTTGCGGGATCATCGGCGTCCAGCGTGCCGAGCAGGGGGAATTCCGGACGCGCCCACCCGGGGCCTTCGGGGGCAACATGGACGTGAGGCACCTGGGTGCCGGCTCCCGCCTTACGCTGCCGGTCTTCGCGCCGGGCGCCGGCCTCTGCGCCGGCGATGCGCATGCGGCCCAGGGCGACGGCGAGGTGTCGATCAACGGCATGGAGGCGCCGATGACGGTCACCCTGAGGGTCCACCTGAAGAAGGGCGTCGGTCCCTCGGGACCCTACGCTCTGGTCCCGCCGGCACTCCTGCCCCCGCGCTACGCCACCAAGCCGTTCCACGTCTTTGTCGAGTCCCATGAGGATCCGATGGAAGCCGCCCGTGCGGCGGTCAGGCGCGCGATGGCGTACCTGGGCGCGCGGCTTGGGCTATCGCGCGAACTCTCGCTGATCCTCTGCAGCGTCGTCCTGGACCTAAAGATCAGCCAGATGGTGAATGCGCCCATCACGACCATCTCGGGTTATATCCCTGAGGCGATTTTCGATTGAGGGGTGCGGCCAAACTGTCAGGAAAAGGCTCATGGATCCAATCGAGGAAAAACTGAAGGAACTGGGTCTGGAGCTTCCAAACCCGCCGGTTCCAGCGGCCAGCTACCTACCGTTCCGCATAAACGGCACAACGCTCATCCTCTCGGGCGTCATCAGCGCGCGCGACGGGGTTACGATACACGCCGGGCAGGTGGGGAAGGAGCAGACGGTCGAGTCGGGATTCCTGGCGGCCCAGGTGTGCGCCCTCAACACGCTTGCCTCGATAAAGGCGGCCCTGGGCCGGCTGAACCGCGTGCGGGAGTTTCTCTACGTGGGCGGCTACGTCAATGCCGTCGCGGGATTTGACAAGAGCCCCCAGGTCATAAACGGCGCAAGCGACCTGTTTGTGGCGCTCTATGGCGAAAGGGGCCGCCATGCACGCGCTGCGATCGCGGTCGCAGGCCTGCCTCGAAACGCGACGGTAGAGATCCAAGTGACGGTTTCATTTGAGTGATACCGAGGCGGCCGGAGGCCGCCTCGGCTGTAAGCGGAAAGATCGAGAATCTTAATATTCGGCAGCGAGCCTGGGACGCGACAGCTCCGTCCTCGCTGAAATTCAATCACTTGCGAACACGCGCCATGTATGCGAACATGTATCCGTACAAGTATGACACTCCATCTTGCGAATTCCGTGTAAAATAAGTGAAAGAGACGCTGCGCATATTGACATCGGATACCGATTGAGTGGATTTCGCGGCGTGCCAAGGACGGCCATGTTTTCGAGGTGGAATGATTCCGCCGATCGAGTGAAATCCGAAATTTTCGCTCTCTGGCGTCGCTTTCCCGACCTTGTTTCCTGCAGGAAGATCACCCGTCCCCCAGTCGCTAATCCAAGAGCGAAAGTGTTTAACAACGGGTATCTGGCACGGTCCAAGCAGACCGGCGTCTGCATTAAGCAAATTTATGACGGGCTTCGATCGTGGGGCGCGAAGCTACTTATAATAATAGCGGGATACACGTCGTGGCGTTGGCTAGAGCCACGCTGCGTCACGGATGCAATACATCCGCATCGTACACTATAGTAGAATGAATCGAGAAATATTAGGGAACCAATTCAGGAGTCAGCGTACAGTTGCGGAATTATGCCATGCTTTGAGCAGGTTAGTGATTGGCATTTTTGTTATTTGCCCCCCGGGAGGGACTCGCCTGGTCCGAAACGAGTCGTCGGTAATAGAATGACCACTACACACATGAACACGGGGGCTATATATGAATGCGACACTAAGTTCGGATCCAGTGGGGATTCCTCACGAAGAGGTTTCATCGCTGCATTTTGCGCCGCAACTGCCTGGGTTAGCAAAGGCTAAGGATTCAGGGAGCAGCGCGGCAGCGCCTAGCGCCAATGTTCTGACTGCGGCGATCCCGCATGGGATCCCGCCGCGAGAGCAGGCGTATCAGATCAGCGCGTTGCTGCTCATCGGGGATTGGGCTGTTGCCTCGTTTTCGATTTTTGCGGGCCTCCAGCTGCGGGATTGGCAGCGAATTGGCTCCATCCTGGACGCGCAGCACCATGTGATGTTTTCGTCCATGTTGACCCCTTGGAGCGTCATCGGCGGTGCGGCTTTCACATGGATGATGCTGATGCTTAAGACCTATGATGTCGCAAACATCTATCGAATGCAGAGGTTGCTTAAGAACCTTGTGCGAAGCGTGGTGCTTTGGTCGGTGGGGATATGGGCCTATATAGGCCTCTTCCAGATTACCGATTTTACCCCGCGACTAGGAGTTGTATATTGCGCGGGAACGTTGGGGGTATTTATGGCGATTTGGAGGCTTATCTCCTTCATGTTCCTGATCCAGCCCTCCATAAAGGAGAAGGCGAGCTCGCGGGTGATCGTGGTCGGATGGAACGACAAGGTTACGAGCCTGAGGAAGGCGATGCGCCAAGACCTTGCGCAGCTTGGGGAGATCATCGGGTGCGTGCCCCCTCCCACGGGACGTTTCAATACCAAGCCGCCCTACGAGGTGGCCGTCTTGGGGGACTACTCGGCCCTGCCGAGGCTCGCAGGGGAGTGCGGCGCAAATTCGATTATCCTTGCCGACTGCTCGAGCCCATCGGGAGAGATACAGCTCCTGGCAAAATTCTGCCAGAGAGAGCTTTTGGGGTTTCAGATAGTTCCGGAGTATTTTCCGGCGCTGACGTCGGGGCTGCAGGTTCAAACATTGAGTGGTGTGCCGTTGCTCGGCGTGAGCGAGCTGCCCCTGGACCGGACGAGGAATCGCGTGATTAAGCGTGCCATGGACATCGTGGGTTCCCTTGTGGGCCTCGCCCTGTCCACGCCAATCGTAACGTTGTTCTCTCTGATCGTGTACATCGAGTCGCCCGGTCCGGTCTTTTACCGGCAGCGGCGCACGAGCAGGGCGGGCAGGACGTTCGTCATCTGGAAGATAAGGAGCATGAAAATGAACGCAGAGACGGGCACCGGGGCCGTCTGGTGCAAAAAGGAGGACGACAGGCGCCTCAGGGTTGGCGCGTTCATGAGGAAATATAACGTAGATGAGCTCCCTCAGTTCTGGAACGTATTTACCGGGGACATGAGTTTGGTGGGTCCACGGCCAGAGCGGCCCGAGCTCATCGAGAGGTTTAAGGAGGAGATCCCTAATTATAACGCGCGCCACGAGGTGCGCTCCGGCCTCACGGGTTGGGCACAGATACATGGGCTCCGTGGTGATACGGACCTGACCAAGCGTATCGAGGCGGACCTATATTACCTGGAGAATTGGAGCGTGATGCTGGACCTCTACTGCATCGCCGCGACGTTCTTCAAGAACGCGAATGCGCATTGAGCCGAGTGCCTCCTTACATGCCTCGATTCTCTCTCATAGTGTTCGGCCTAATCTCATCCATGACGCTCGCATACGGCTCGTTATGGGAGTCTCCGGATTGGGCTCTCACTAGCAATCTCGCGGCATCGGCCGGCTACGACTCGGATCTCACGCTCTCCAACAACGGCCCCGCAGACAGCTTTGTCCAAGCTAGCCCCAGCCTGACTCTCAAGCGGAAAAATTCCAGCTCCGACATCGAGCTCATGGGAGACGTCACAGCGACGGACTTTCTCGACAACAAGGAGCCCCAGCACACCGACTACAAAATCGTCGCAAGCTATGACTACCCAAAAGCTGACAATGTGGTTCCGATTCTTGAATCTAGCGTCCAATGGACCCAGGTCACCGAGGCCAACGAATGGCTTGGGCTTTACGTTAAACACGACCGCGGGTCGGCAAGCGTCGACGGCTACCTTCCTGTCACCGGTCGCCTTGGTATCAGGGCCACGGCTGACTATACCGTAGACAATTACGTTCTTAGCAGGCTGAACGACTACCGAAACGGCCGGCTTTTTGTGGGGCTGGCCTTCCAGAAGGATTCCGGGACCGAGGTTTCACTGAACGTTGGCGGTGCGTTGGGCTCCTCGATCCCAAACGACCAGACGATTTTCGGCGGGCCGGTTCACAGCAAGGAGGAGTCTGTGACAGCCCGCATCCAAGGCGAGATCACCCCGAAGGTCTCGGGAAGCGCCTATATTGGGTTCAGCCACGTAAGCTACTCGGGGGCCTATTCCGACCGCGAAAACCTTCCAATTGGAGGAGCGGACCTTACGTGGGGTGTCACGACCCGCACGACAATCGTGCTGGCGGCCTACAGCGGGGCGGATTTTTCGCCCGACGGGCAATCGGTCCGCACGACCCATTCCTTCCTATCGTTCACCCACGTGATCGTGGACCAGTGGCAGATAACCCTACGCGGAGGCCCAATGTATTCGGTGTTCAGTCGCACGGTGCAGCTGAATACCGACACACTTTGGGATATTGGCGCGAGCCTAAGCTATCAGCCGTCAACTCGGTTCCATGTGGACCTGGGTTTCGCCTACAACCACCAGAATTCCGACGCCTTGAATAACCAATTCCAGCGAGAAGCAGTCACGCTAGGTGTCTCCTACAGCCTGTAATAAACATGAAGACTTCAAATCTTAGAATCGGCGATCTGCGGCTAGGATTACGCAACGGTATCGCACATCTTGCCATTGCAGCAATATTCCCGTTCGCGACTCTCGGTGCATTAGGTGCCGACGAGAACATGCCCGCACAAGCGGAACCTACGCTAGGAGAGGTGGGGGATTATCGAATTGCTCCCCGCGACAACATCCAATTCCAGATCTTTGAGGAAACGGACTCCCTGCTACTCCAGAGGGTGTCCTCGGCCGGCGAGATCTCGATTCCCCTGATTGGCTCCGTGAAGGTAATAGGCCTCACGCTACGCCAGGCGGAGGCGCTCATAGAGAAGCGCTACAGGGACGGGGGGTACTTCCTGAAGCCGCAGGTCATCCTTTCGTTTGATTCATATGCGCCGCGCAGCGTCTCGGTATTAGGCCAGGTGAACAATCCCAACCAGATCGATTTCTCGATCGAGCGTGGCGACATCGGCATCCTCACGGCGATCACCCGGGCGGGCGGATTTACCCGTGTCGCGCAAACAGACGCCGTCAAGGTCATGCGCACAGTCGCCGGCAAAGAGACCTCTTTCACCGTCAATGTCTCTGCCTACCTGAACACAAAGGAGGCGGATCAACAGTTCAAGCTGATGCCTGACGATATCGTTTTTGTGCCCGAACGCGTGTTTTGAAACCTAACCGAACCATGGAACTAGAATCTCCCTCATCAGCTTCCGCGCAGAGTCCTCGGGACGGCGCTGCAAACGGCAACTCCGTTTCTGCGACAGCGAGCGTCCCACCGTTCCCCTCCCGGTTCACCGGTGCAACGTTCGCACCCATGCCTACGGGCGCTCCGTTCTACGGCGGCCAAACGGCCTCGCCGTTCGGGGGTGCGATGACCGCGGCCCCGTTTGGAGTCGCCCCAAACGGGCTGTCCCTACAACAGCGCCCGAGCGACGACTTCTCCTTTAAGGACCTCGTCGAGATGGTCTCGCAGGCGATCTTGGTTATTCGCTCGAGGTGGTACTGGGGGCTCTTTGGTGCGCTTATTGTCGGCGGCGCGCTGGGTTACGTCCTTTTCAAGAGACCCGTGGAGTATACCGCAAACACGGCAATACTGGCCCAAAGCACACTCGATAAGGTTATCGGAACTCAGGCGGACACCGCTGACTCCTCCGATCAGGCAAAGGAAAACAGCCTTCGTAACCACCTCTCAATGATGACGAGCCGCAAGTTTCACATGCGGGTCCTGGCGGCCTTCACATCGGACGAGAAGACGCGGATCGCGGCTCCCTACCTGAAGTCGGGCTCGGTCGCCGACGACGAGTTCTTCCTGGATTTCCTCGACAACAACATATCCGTGGAGCGCGAGCGCGGGCGCGAATACTATACGATATCGGTTAATCACATGGTTCCGACGACCGCCATGCTGGTCGCCGATCGATTCGCGTCCGAGTACCTCGCCTACGTTCAGCAGGAGTACAAGGAGGCGAACCTAGAGGGCTACGAGCTTTTGGAGAAGCAGGCGGAGGCCCTTCGGGCTGACATAGCTAGGAGCGAGTCCGCGCGCCTCGATTATCAGAAGAACAACGGGATCATCTCCCGCGCCGACAACCAGGGCATCCTTACCGAGCGGCTTAAGCAGCTGGATGCCGGCATGACGGACACGAGGATCAAGAGGGTGGGGCTCGAGACTCTGGCGAAGCAGGTCCGTGCCGACCGCGCTAAATCCGAGTATCCGTGGGATGATACGTACCTGGCGACAGCGGGCAACAACCAGCAGCTTCGGCAGGATCTCGACACCCAATTGGCTCTAAGGGCGGTTGCGGCGGGCCGCTATGGGCCGAACCATCCGAAGCTCAAGGACATCGACGCCCAGATTAAGGCGATCCAGACCAGCATCAGGCGCAACTTCGACGATGCGACGCACGACCTCGACTCGCAGGTCGAGGTCGCGATGCGTACGGAGCAACTGCTCAAGAAGGAGTTCGACTCCGCCTTTGAAAGCTCGATCGAAATCGAGAAGCTTGCGACGAACTACGAGATCCTGAGCGCGGGCGTCGACTCAAAGAAGATATCCTTAGAGGAGCTGGAAAAGAAGATCGGCGAGGCGTCCATCTCGAGCAAGCTTCCGGCGGACTTTATGGAGGTTGTTGACCCCGCATACCTCGTTAAACACAGGATTCCGCGCCAGGTCCTCTACGGCATCCTGATAGCGTTTCTCTCTCTCGGAGCGTTTGTGGCGTGTCCGTTGGTTGCGAGCACCCTTGATGAGCGCGTTACGGGCACCGCCGATGTCGAAAAGACACTAGGACTCAACCTAATTGGCGCAATCCCGGTGATGAAGCTGAGGGTCGAGGACCGTGCGCATGTCGTCCGCGACAAGGTGGACATCGTCATGGCCGAAGCTTTCCTCGGAATCATTGGTCAACTGGAAATAGGCTCGGGGCAAAGATACCCTAAGATCGTTCTGGTCACATCGACGCTGCCAGGGGAGGGCAAGTCGCTCGTGGCCTCCAACCTAGCAAGCGCCTACAGGCAGCTGGGTAAGAGGACGGTGCTCGTGGACCTTGATCTGCGCAGGCCGGTACAACACTCCCTGCACGGCGTTCCACTCGAAACGGGATTCCTCGCTTGGGCTAGGATGGGGTTTCCGATGGACAACGTCCTTGATCCGATGGGGCCCCTCGGGGTCAGGACGCTGGCGGATGGCGTCGATCTGATCGGCGCAGGCGGCAGCGAAGAGCAGCCGGGCCATTTCATCATCTCGAAGTCGGTCGAGGGTCTGATGGGCATCTTAAAAGGGGTTTACGATGTGGTGATCCTCGATACTCCCCCGGGTGGCGTATTTCAGGATGCGCTCGTCCTGGGGCGGTACTCGTCTGACCGCGTGCTGGTTGCGCGCGAGAGCGTGGCCCCAACGGTGCAGGCCAAGAAGATCATAGACGATTTTGCCAAGGCTAATCTCCCGTTCCACGGGCTTGTCCTCAACGGCTTCATTCCGGCAACAGCGAACAAGCGGCTCGCGTACACCTACAAGGCTGCGAGCAAGGGTTACGGCTACGGGGGGAACAACGGAAAGAAGCCGAAGGCCCCGGGTGCCAAGCCGAAAAACAACGGAACGGTCGTTAGGCCCAAGGCCGCAGCACCCGCTGGGCCGGCCGCCGTGGGGACATAGGTTTTTTGCAATTTCGTCGATTGGGTAGCCGCGGGCCAGTTTGCGTCCGCGTTTCGGTAGTCAATGCCACGAAAGATCCCATCAGCTTCATGCTCGTCGCTTCAGACTCGGAAAAGCCGAAACGGAAGCGACGGGGCGAAGCTCGGGCTGATGGTTGATTCCTGGCGAAACACGCAAGAAACCAGGTACCCCATAGAAGGCTAAGCACAATGAAACACAGCGAGCGAATTGATGTTTTCCGGGGCAGGAGCGCTGCCGTCATCGGCGACGTCATGCTCGACCACTATATCTGGGGGGACACACACCGGATCTCGCCCGAGGCGCCGGTGCCGGTGGTCGAGGTCTTGAGTGAGTCTTATACGGCCGGCGGAGCGGCCAACGTTGCCCTAAACCTTGCGGCTCTCGGCATAAGGACCAGCCTTTGCGGCGCCTACGGGACCGACACCTCGGGCTTCAGGCTCGCCGGCCTCTTGGCGGAGAAGGGCGCGGTGCTTTCACAGGAGCATGCCTCCCATGATAGAAAAACAATAACAAAGACGCGGGTGATGGTGCAACGCCAGCAGATGTGCCGGATCGATGTTGAGGACCCGCCGGAGAGCTATGCAATGAAGAGCGGTCGGACTTTCAACCACACACTGGGCGCAGTAGAGGAGGCGAAGGTGGTCATCCTCTCGGATTATGCAAAGGGGGTCCTTACTCAGGGACTCGTAGATGCGGTCTGCGCCTGTGCGCACCGAAAGGCATGCATCGTGGCGTGGGATCCGAAGCCGCGTAACCCGATCGTGCCGCCGGTACTGACGGTCCTTACGCCGAACAGGTCGGAAGCCTGCCAGCTTGCGGGAATTCCCGAGCCCAGGCACGGAGGGCCGTTTCCCGCGGCTTCGGTCGGAAGCGCGATTTTTGAACGGTATCGCCCGCAGTTCCTCGTGGTCACGCTGGGTCCCGACGGAATGATGCTTTACGAAGGTCCGGACCGGCGCCGCCATCTCCCGACGATGGCCCGCGACGTTTTCGATGTCTCGGGTGCCGGTGATACTGTCGTCTCGGTTCTTGCTGCGGGCCTGGCTGCGGGATGGGACCTTTTTGAGTCTGCAATGGCTGCAAATGCCGCAGCCGGGATTGTTATTGCCAAGGTCGGTACGGCCACGGTCGACGCAGCAGAATTGGCCGGCGCCCTTGAGGCCTCAAACGTCCGGTCTGAGCGCAGGGACTCAAAATGCATTCCGGCGTGAACGAGGAGTGTCCACGACGAACCGATGATTAGGCGGATCCAGAACAGCAAGGCAGCCCAAAACTTCGGGTGGCTCGTGGCCGACCGCGGGATACGCCTGCTTGTCGGCGTCGTCGTGGGAAGCTGGGTTGCGCGTTATCTCGGCAAGCAGGAATTCGGGCTCCTGAACTACTCAATCGCACTGGTCGCGATCTTTGCCGCTCTTACCCCGTTAGGGATGGATGCGCTCGTCGTGCGCGAGATCATCCAGGATCCAAAAAAAGGGGGGCGCTGGATTGGCACGACGCTTGGATTCAGGGCAATCGCCGCAATCATGGCCATGGCCCTTGGGTTTGGAATGGTGACAAGCCTAAGGCCCCATGAGCCCCGGGCTTGGGGTCTCGTTGTGGTGCTGGGTATTGGGACGCTCTTCCAGGCGTTGGAATCGGGCGAATTGTGGTTTCAGGCGCACATGCAGATGAGGAGACTGGTGGGCCCGAGGGTGGTTTTGTTTCTCCTCGTTAGCACCCTAAAGGTCGCCGCCGTACTTCGCGGGGCCGGAGTGCTTTGGTTCTGCGTGCTAACGGCCTTCGAGCAGGTGACAAGCGGGGTGGTGACGTTGATCCTTGTGAAAAGGTCCCTCGGCCGGGGTAACCCCATAGTTTTGGAGATCACGCGAGGCCTTGGGGTGCTCCGGGAGTCCTGGCCGCTGGCCGTTTCTGCACTTTCCGTGATCATCTACATCAAGGTTGCGCAGCTGATCCTCAGCGGACTTCTCGGGGATGCGGCGCTCGGCGTCTACGCCGCCGCCATACGGCTTCCGGAGGCTGCCAGCTTTATTCCTATGGTGCTTGCTTCCTCGCTGCTACCCTCACTCATGCGCAGTCGTGGCGAGGGTCCCGAAGCATACCGGAATGCCCGGATGCGGTTCTTCAGGCTCAACGTGTTTGCAGCCCTGCTCATTTGCCTCCCGGTCTCATTGTGCGCCCCGATGATCATTCGCCTGTTGTTCGGGTCAACTTACGCGGAGGCCGGCCCAGTGCTGGCAGTATACGTATGGACCCTGCTTTTCATTTTCGTGGGCGTGGCCCGTGGCCAACACCTGTTAAACGAACGACAGACCCAATTTCCACTCTGGTATTCGCTACTCGGGTTGGTGGTTAACATCCTTTGCTGCTGGGCGCTGATTCCGACCTATGGACCGATGGGTGCGGCTCTGGCGAGCGTCGCCTCTCAGGTCGTCGCGGCATTCCTTTCCTCATTTGTCCACCCGAAGACCAGAGACGTGGGCCGAGAACAATGGCTGGCAATGCTCACTCCATGGCGATTTTGGATGACCACTTGAAGGATTTGCCGGGGGTCCCCAGGTTCCGAAGAGCACCTTTTCCAAGGCAGCGGGAATCCCGAGATGCGAAGAGTCAGGCAATAGTTGAACAGCGGGACCATCTCGGGTTCCTGGATGGAATCCGGGGTTGGATGTCCGTCTGGGTGTTCTTGGGCCATTCGGCTTCCACCGTGATGTTCAAGTTTCCGGTTCTGGATTCACCGGCAAAGGCAGTCGACATCTTCATGGTCGTTTCCGGTTTCCTAATGATGTTCCACTATCGTCTGCGCGCAGGGCGGGATCCATGGGATTCGCCGGCTACTTGGAGGAAGTTTTGGGTGCGGCGGCTCCTAAGAATAGCTCCGTTGTATTACATCTTATTGGTCATAAGCATATTGGGATATGGCTATTTTCGGGATGAACAGGCGACGTTCACCGGCGGGATGGCTTCGATGCATCCGGCGGCTCGGGCTCTTGAGGACGACGTCCTCCACTTCACCTTCCTGTTCGGCCTCTTCCCGAACCACTGCGCGACAATGCCTATCCCGGATTGGAGCATATCCCTGGAGATGCAATTCTATGCAATCTTCCCGTTTCTTGCGCTCGCAACAAAGAGGATTGGGCTGATCTCCTCCGGCGCAATTGCCGGGTTGGTTACCGTGGTATCGGTGAACCTTCTCTGGGAGGTCTACGGCCTCGGTCCCCCGAAGCTGCTTGGATCCTTTCCCCAGCCGTCGCTGATCCTTCTGAAGGCAGGTTTCTTCTTGTGCGGGATGATGGCGGCCGAGGCGATGGAGCTTAAAAGAACCAACACCGGGAACGCCGCCCGTGTGGCGCTCGCCTCATTCCTGCTGGCCGCGGTCTTATCGGGGAAGCTGGTGACTGCGATAGTCGGGTTGATCGTGCTGCTCTCGTTTTCCCAATCGGGCTTCGCGTCCCCACGCCTTGACAGGACCCTGAGGGTAGTGCGCGGCTTCCTTTGCTCCAAGGCCAGCCGATTCCTGGCCTCGCGCTCCTACTCCGTCTACCTCGCACACACCCTGGTGCTCTTCTCGACGGGAATGCAGTTGAACCGGCTCCGTTGGTTCGAGCAGGCGCCGCCGATCCTGCGGTTCGCTGCCCTGTCCGCCGCATGTGCCGCGGTCCTAGCGCCAATCACGTGGGTGCTTCACCATGCGGTGGAATCGCCGGGAATAGCGCTCGGCAAACGGCTCACCGAGCGGCGCCCGTCCGATGTCCTCCGTGTCAGTGCTTCGGCCGGCCTATGAAATCCGCTGTGGCTTTTATCGTATTCAACCGGCCCGAGTGCACAGCACGAACGCTTGCAGCGATACGGCAGGCGAGGCCGCCACGGCTTCTCGTTATCGCAGACGGGCCCAGGGAGCACAGGCCCGACGACACCGAGAAATGTGCCGCCGTCCGCAAGCTGATAAACGACGGGGTCGATTGGCCCTGCAAAGTGGAACTCAACTACGAAGTGCAGAACTTGGGTTGCGCAGCCCGGGTATCAAGCGGATTAACGTGGGCGTTTTCACGGAGTGAGGAACTTATCGTGGTCGAGGACGACTGCCTGCCGGATCCGTCGTTCTTCTGGTTCTGCGACGAGCTGCTGGGGAAATACGCCGAGGATGCGAGGGTCGGGCAGATCTGCGGGTGCCTGCGGTACTTCGACCAGATTGAGCGCCCCACGAGTTATATCTTCAGCCGCTATGGTCCCATTTGGGGATGGGCCTCGTGGCGGAGGGCCTGGTCATCCTACGACCTAAAGATTTCATCGTGGCCCAAGCTCCGTGCATGCGGCGGCCTTCGTGCGGTAACACAAGGGGAGGCAGAGATGGCCTTGAGAACGTCTCTTTACGACCGCCTGCACACCCACACTCCCGACACGTGGGATTTTCAGTGGGGCTACGCAAAACTTTCGCAGGGTATGATGAGCGTCATGCCGTGCAAGAACCTGGTAGAGAACATCGGCTTTGGTGCCGACGGCACTCATACGACGTCAAATGACGAAGGTGGATTGAAGCGACTCAGGGTTAATGCCCCTATCGTTCACCCCGAGTTCGTACTCCCTGACCTTGAGTTCGACCGGGCTTACGCAGGGAGATTCACCACTGAGGGCTCGCCCTCAATCTGGCGCCGTGCCGTGCGGAAGTTCCGGAAGATCACAACACCCAGCAGAAAACCGATGCTGCGATGAGACTGCGTGTTTCGATAATCACCACGATAAGGCACAACGTCGGGGACGACTTCGTGCGTGAGGGAATAATTCACCTGCTGACGAAGGCCATAGGGCTCTTCGAGATAGATCTCATCAACAAGCACCTGCCCATAACCACCCGGCAGGAGCTCGCATGGATCCATTCGACCGGCCTTAGCCAGCAGCTAGACCGGCTTGGCGACGACTTCGCTCTCAGGGCGACATCCAGGCTCGACAAGTTGATGCCGGTCGTTTCTACGACGGACAAGGTCCGGCGGGCCAACATCTTAGTGCAGTCCGGCGCACCGGTATACTGGACAGACCCGAATGGTGACTGCGCCCACACGGAGTGGTGGGGGCCGCTGATTGAACGGCGTTGGCTGCCCGTGTCGAAAGGCCGAGCCTTCCTAAATCTCGCCGGCGGGACCTGCCAACACTACGACAGCGACGGCAGCGAGTTCTCGAGCAAGCCCGCGGTGCTTGAGCACATAAGGAGATTCTACGATATGACGGCTCTCACGACCGTGCGGGATGAGTTGAGCCTGCGGGTCCTCGAACAAGCCCAGAGGACGGGGATCCTCCTCCCGTGCACGTCGATCTTCGCAGTCGACAGGCTTGGCATACACCCGCAGGCGGGTGAGTTCGTGGCGCTCAATTATATGCCCGCCGCAGGTCACTACTATCTGGGGCAGCCGATCGACGCGGGAACATGGGAGAAGCGCTTCGTCGCGCTTGCGAGACAGATTGCCAAGGACGAGCGCGTCATGATGGTCTGCCATAACGCAAAGGAGCTCGAGGCAGCTATTCGCCTGGTGCCAGAGATAGAGCGCTTCCACTCAGGGGACTACCGGGACTACCTGAAGCTCTACAGCCGTGCGAAATGGGGGTTGCTGAACCGCGTTCACGGGGCCTTTGCGTTGGCGAGCCTGGGCAAGCCCGCGGCTGTGGTCGGTTCCGACACGCGCGCGCGCATGCTCCGGGTCCTTGGACTTCCGGAGGTCTTCGTGAACGACGCGACGGAGGCATGGGCCGAGAAGACCATCTCCGAGCTGCGGTCATCCGCCGCCACATACCCATTGAAGATGGCCGAGCTGAAGGCCAGGACCGCGACAGGGTATTTGGATCAGCTCCGCGTGGCGCTGAGGGCATTTGCACCGAACTCAAATTGACATGATCATGGCAGACGACCGCAGATCCCTTGCCGTCTTCCCCGTGGGACGTTCGCCGGAGCGCCGCCGCCTCGGGTCGCCGATCAGGAAAGCTGCGGTCTTGAACTGGGTCTTCTATCGGTTGGTGGGTGGCTCCCGGCCCCGTGCGTCGGCTCCAAAGTGGAAAGTTGGGATTTACAAATACGACCGCTTGGGTGACTTCATCCTCTCGATTGGGGCCATTCGGCAGATTATTGATATCGCCGGCGAAGAGAACTGCGTTCTTCTCCACAGCGCCTATGCCGCAGACGCGGCGCGCAGCGAATTTCCAAATCTGGCAAGGATTGAGCTGCCGGTGCTCGACAGCCGGCTTTGGAACACCTGGCGGAAGTTGCGTGATCCGTCATGGCGAGAAAGGATTGGGGGTGGCGTCGACGAACTGCTGTGCTTGAGGCATTTTCGGTCTCCCCATGACGAGGTGGCCCTCCAAATGATCCCATCGCGTGTCGTGTGGGCTGCGCGCCACAGGAACGCATTCCCGCACGACGGCGAGCTGATCCGCCGCCGGTACGAGGCGGACAGGATCGTCGACCGAGGCCAAAGCGATGCGGACCGGGGCGTCTGTGAAGACCTTAGCTGCCACTTTGGACTTATCGCGAGTTGGGCGGGCAAGGCGATAGCATGGACCGATATACTGCCCCGGATTGACCTCGGGCCTCGGTTGCGCCGTGACGAGATGGTCATCTGTCCGATCGCTAGCCAGGCAGTACGAGACCTTCCGATGCCCGCCGTGTTATCCGCGGTGAGGCATGCGCGAGAGGCTTGGGGGCTCCGTCCCCTCCTCCTGTCGCCCCCCGGTGTGGCAGCCTTTGAGGCCATCAGGGAGCAGCTCTTAAAGGAGGGCGAAAGCGTCGAGATCCGCGTGACCCATGGGTTCTCGGAGCTGCTCGAGAGCCTTGCGGCGAGCACGCTCGTGTTGACGGCGGACACAGCGACCGCGCATATGGCCGCCGCTTTGGACATGCCGATGGTTTGCCTCCTGGGCGGCGGGCAATACGGCGCGTTCGGGCCATGGCGCCGTTCGAGGCGCCAGGTCTGGCTTACCCATCACGTACCGTGCTTCCAATGCAACTGGCTCTGTGTGCAAGAGGGACCAATTTGTATAACACGGGTCTCCGGAGAGGAATTGACGTCGGCGATCGACGCCGTGCTGCGGCATCCCGTCCCGGCGGACGCAGCGGCGGGAGAGTCGAGGGGTCCCGGCGAACCTTGGTAACCAAACAACGGCCATGTTCTCATATGCGCTAGTCTGTGCCTTGGTCTTTCCGCTGGCCTGGACCATTTGTAACGGGCCCAAGATCGCGTTTATGCAGGTGGCGGCAGGATGCATCGCCCTTGCGTGGCTCGGGCTGAAAAAGGATGTGTTTATCCTCTTTAAGCTTAGCCCGTTCATATTTGCGGGAATTCTATACGCGTTGGCCGCCTATGTCTCCAACGAGCCAAGAGACACCTATCCCTACCAGGCTGCGATGGTACTCCTCTTCTACGGTCTGCCCACTGGGCTCTGCTTGCGGAGGCTTGTGGCCATGGGGAGCGGCCGAGCAGTCGCATGGGCGCTAATGTCCTTTGCAATCGTGATGTCCATAGTCGGATTGATCATCCTGAAAAACCCCGAGGTGCAGCGCATCACTGCCGAGTCCACGGGCGGCTTCCAGCGCACGAACGGTTCGGACACCGAGGTCATCGTCTACCTGAGGTATTTCTCGATCACCAACGTGATCATAGGAATCGTGCCGTTCACGCTATTCGCTCTCGCAGCGTTTCCTGCTGCGCTCACGGAGCGAAGCATATTCCTAAAACTTTTCATCTGCGGAACGGCGATAATCGCCGCCTATACCAATGTGCAGATCGCCACTCGAACGACGCTAATGGCGGCGGCCCTATCGTCGGTGTTGGTCATGGTGCTGGCTTTCCGGTCGATGTCATGGAGGAGATTGCTGGGGTTTGGAGCATTCATGTTGGTTCTCGCGGGGGCCGGTATCGCGTATGTCACCCATAAGTCCGACCGGTTCTATTACCTCATGGACCGTTTTGCGGCCATGGGCAGCGACAGCCGGTTGGGTATCTGGTCGGAGGCGATCAAAATTCTCCAGCGCACCCCAGACGGCCACGGCATCAGGCAGTTGCAGAGTCACGAATGGGCCCACAATCTCTTTCTGGATGTTGGGCTCACCGATGGATGGATAGCCATTGTCGCTATGGTGCTGCTCTACGGGGGCGCCTTCTTCCTGGCTTGGAGGTGCGTCCGGACCGCCAATTTCTTTGATTCTGGAGCCAACGTCATAATGTTCGGCTGGTTGATGGCGTCGTTTGTCGCGAGCATGATCCTCCCGCCGCAATTGGCGTTCTTGGCGACGATGCATATTTCGCTCGGATTCTTTGCACCGTACCGAGTGCCTGCGTTGGCGGCCAAACCTGAATGGCCGGAGATGAGGCAGCCTGCGCGAATGGCGTATTAACGAGTGTTGATCGGTGGCAGCGACCTTTGCGGCAGGGAAAGAGGGAACCACTGGGCTTCCTCGTGTCCGGCTTAAGATAATGAATGCACCCCTGGTAGACGTCATCATACCGAATCGTAACAAGGTTCAGTACCTGCCTGCGACCCTCGCGTCCCTTTTGGGCCAGACCGAGACCCGCTGGAGGGCCATTGTCATTGACGGCGAATCTAGCGACGGATCCGCTGAATTGCTCCGAGCAGCCGCCGAAAAGGACGCGCGAATCCATGTGCGGTCGGCAACCCCGACCGCGTCTATGGGCCTGACCATGTACAGGTCATGGAATCACGGGCTGCTTGGGGTCAGGGCACCCTTCTATGCCGTGCTTACAAGTGATGACCTTTGGGAGCCCACCTGGCTCGGGCGCGCGGTTCAGGGCCTAGACGAACACCCATCGGCTGTTGCAGCAGCGGCGAGGGCCATCTGCATCTCGGCAACCGGCGTCGTCGAGGGGCCTACCTATGCCTGCCGCCAATTTGAGGGCTCGTTCTCGTTGGGCGAGGGCAAAGGATTCGCCGTCTTATCCTCAAACAGCTGCGCCCTTCGCAGCCTTCTGTTCGGTCCCGTGTTCTCGACGATCCACTCAATGGTATTCCGGCGCAGGATCCTCGAGGAAGGTGTCATCTTTGCGGAGGATGTAGGTTACCTTGCCGATATAGAGTACTACCTGCACACGTGCTTGTTGGGAGACATCGTCTACGACCAGGACTCAAGGGCGCTGTTCAGGCTCTATCCGGAACAAGCCTCGAGCGAGGCAAAGGGGAGGCGCGTTTCGGTACTATGGGGAAAGGTTGTAAGGAGAAACAGGGACCTGGTGGCGCGCCAACTCGGAATACCCGCTCAGGAGATAAGGCGGGTGACCGAGGAGATTCTTGCCCGGCATCAGTTCATGATGACAAAGCCAGACAAAAACACGATTCGGAGATCCAAGATCTCCGCAGCGCTCAAGATGCTTATGGCGTGCCTCGGCTCCCCCCGCCTCGCCGTGGACTATGTAAAATGCCGCGCGAGCAAAGACCGATTTCTTGCAGACTCTTCCGCCAAGATGGCGAAGAGGATGGCAGCTGCCCATGCGTTTTCCTGAGACTATAGCTCCATCCCCGGAATCAAGCGGGCCCGAGGAGGGCGATTTCTCGGGCGAGCGGGAGCTCATGAGGGTGCTCATCGTTTCCTCAAATTTTCCACCGAATGGATGGGGCGGAGCGGAGGTCGCCGCTGACGGAATTGGCCGGTGGCTGGTGGGTGAGGGCCACAAAGTGGCCATCTACACGGACTCGGAACGGCCGCCAGCTAACGCCAAGGGGCAATGGAGCGACTACAGATGGTATGCTCCTAGGAAGCACGTGTGGAGTCACAGGACTCATGAGCACGCCGGGAAGAGCGCACCCCAGAAGGCCCTCTGGCACCTGCGCGACCATGTGCCCGGCAGCGGCATGAGGGACTTTGGATCAACGGCCGAGGACTTCAGGCCCGACATAGTCATGGTGCACCTGGTGCCCGGCCTAGGGGTTGGTATCTTTGGATACTGCGCCGAGCACGACATCCCCGTCCTTTATGTGCTGCATGATTTCTGGCTGACATGCCTAAGGAGCTCGATGTTTTCAAAGTCGGGCGTGGTCTGCGATCGCCCCGAGCTGCTTTGCAAATGGTCGTCTTCGGTCCGATGGGGACTGCTTTCGAGGGTGGGAAGGTTGGGCTTTTGGGCGCCGTCTCGCCGAATCGTCGAGATACTTAGGGGGCACCTTGGGGATGTGTTCAAAGATGTGCTCGTCGAGCGCAACGTGGTTGACCTGGCCGATTTTAGCAGGCCCGAATACGCCCCCTCTGCTGGCCGAACCCGGTTTCTCTACGTTGGGAAGGTCACCGAGGCCAAGGGAGTGGCATTTCTCCTTGAATGTCTCTCGGGCCTGGCAAAGGAAATCGATTTCGAGGTGAATGTCTTGGGCGGCGGCGACATCGAGGCGCGGCTGAGGCTTTTGTACGCGGGAGATGCACGCATTAGGTTTCGCGGGGTCTGCTCCCGAGCGGAAGTAGTCCGGTATTATCGGTCGTCGTCGTTCCTCTTGGTGCCCTCCCTCTGGTTCGAAAACTCGCCTCTCGTCGTATACCAGGCTCAAGCGGCGGCCCTTCCGGTCGTGGGATCCGATTCCGGAGGAATTCCCGAACTGCTCGAGGATCGCGCCGATTCCTTGGTGCTTCGCTCCGGAGACCGACAGGCATGGATGTCATGCCTCTCCGCCTTGGCGACCGACCGTGAGCGCGCCTCCAAGATGAAGACTGAGGCCATGGCGCTCGCGAGCAAGAGCGGCGACGAGATCAACGCCCGAGGCCGAAAGGTCGTAGAGCTATGCCGCTCTCTGATCGCGCGCCGGAGCACGTGAACTCGGGCACCGAGCAACAAGAGGGCCTATTCCTATGAGCCTCGTCATCCGCAAGGCGCGACCCAAGCTGATCGTTGACGGACGCATGCTCTTCTCTTCGGGTATCGGTCGCTACCTCAGGGAGATATTGCTGCGAGTTCCGGAGAGCGTCCCGTTTTCGATCGAAGTTGTCTGCAACACGACTAGCCAGAGGGACTGGATCGAGCGGTCCGTGCCCTCTGCCGTTCCGTTGCTCTCCCAGGCGAAAATCTACTCGCTCCGGGAACAGTTGCTGGCGCTTAAAATGCCGTTTGGAGCCACTTACTGGGTTCCCCACTATAACGTCCCGAGGCTTTGCAGCTGCCGGCTCGTGGCTACTATCCATGACGTAGCACCTTTGGCGCTCCCGGAAGTCTTCAGCGGGCTCAAACGGCAGTGGGCGGCGCGCTTCTACTTTAACAACGTCAAGCGCCGGAGCAGCCACATTATCGCGGTATCCCATTTTACAAGCAGCGAGCTTCAGAGTCGCGGGTTGGCGCAGTCCGGCAGTATCTCTGTGATTGAGAACGGCGTCGGCAACTTTTGGTTTCAGGGCCCGGTTGCGGAAGGCAGGCGAGACGTTCTCCTGTTTGTGGGAAACCTCAAGCCCCACAAGAACCTGGGCAGGCTCATTGATGCGGTCGAGATCGTCAGGCAAACGCACCCAGTTGAACTCGAGGTAGCCGGGAAAATAGGGGGCTTTAGCACGGGTCTGGATGACCGAGTAATTAAGAGGCTGCGGTCCACGCCTTGGATCCGGACTTTAGGCGAGGCGTCCGACGAGGAGCTGCGTGGGCGTTACCAGCAGGCGCGCGCCTTCATCTTCCCGTCGCTTTACGAGGGATTTGGCCTGCCAATGCTGGAGGCGATGGCCGCGGGTTGTCCGGTTGTTGCTTCCCGGGCTGGGGCCCTGGTCGAGGTGGCGGGCAGGGGACGGGAGCAAGGCGGAGTGGTAGACTACTTTGATCCGCTTGATGTCCACGACATGGCGTCAGCGATTACAAGGAACTTGGCCATGTCTGGGAGTGAAAAGGAGCGGATCCAGGCCGGGGGGCGGTCGATCGCCTCCAGTTACACCTGGGAGAGGGCCGCCAAGGCCACGTGGTCGCTTCTCGTAGAAAAAAGTGCAGCGTGAAAAACCCTGATAAAAACGAGCGAATCGCCCTGGTACACCACTGGATGGAATATTTTCGTGGCGGGGAGGCGGTCCTGGAGCAATTCGGCAATCTGTTTCCCGGCGCGCCCATATGCATCCTCGTCTACAATGAGAAGCATCTGCCCTCGTCACTCCTGTCGCATCCCCTGCACGCGAGTTTGTTGCAGCGTTGGTCCTGGCTGAGGCTGCATTTCCGGAACCTGCTCCCTGTTTTTCCCGAGATAATTCGCAGCATGCGTCTGCCGACTGGGACCCGGTTTGTCCTCAGTAGTGACGCCAGCATGATCAAGGGAATCCCGACAAGGGGAGCCGTTCACGTGTGCTACTGTCATTCGCCACCGCGGTACCTCTGGGGGCACGAGGAATCCTACATTGACTCACTCGGCAAGCGGAGCCGCCTGGGGCGCTTTATCTTTTCGGCGGCCCTTCCGCGACTGCGCGCGTTCGACAGGCGAATGGCGCAGCAGGTTGATCGCTTCGTTGCCAACTCCCGCTGCGTGCAGGAGCGCATTCGTCGCTGCTATGGCCGTGAGTCGGTGGTCATCAACCCCCCGGTTGACATAGGACGGTTCAACTGGTCGCGAACGCGGGAACCCTTCTTCCTAATCGTTTCGGCGCTTGTTCCCTACAAGCGAGTGGACCTTGCCGTTGAGGCATGTTCGCGAGCGGGCCGGCGACTTGTCGTCATCGGCACTGGTCCGGAGGCACCCGACCTAAGGCGCTCGGCCCATTCCTGCATTGAATTCCTTGGGTGGCAGCCGGATACGGTTGTTGCCGATCACCTGGAGCGATGCCGCGCATTCCTGTTCCCGGGTATCGAGGATTTCGGGATTACCCCTTGCGAGGCTCAGGCGGCTGGGGCTCCGGTGATAGCGTACGGCGAGGGCGGCGCGTTAGAAACCGTCCAGGAAGGCGTTAGCGGTATCTTCTTCAAATCGCAGACCGTCGAGGGCCTGATCGAGGCGATCGAGCGCTTTGAGAAGATGCCCCCGTTTAGTGCACAAGCATGCCGCGCAAACGTGGAGCACCTATCGCCTTCGCGCTTTAGAGAAGAGATTAGGAGCTACCTTATCGGCCAATACCCGGAGGTTTTCGAGGGCCATGATTGGTCGGAGGCAATAGGAGCGAACCCAGTTAAAGGTGCATCCCATTATGAGTGACGATAGGACGGGCAACGACCAGCGATCCCAACAACGGCAGATGTCCTTATTTCGAGCTGCCTGCTGGGGCCTCGGCCTAATGGGCCTCGTGGCGGGTGCACACCTAACGCTCAGAAAGTCCAGTGACTTAGTCTCGGTTTGGTGGGTTCCGGCGTTTGTAGGGCGCTGGACGGATCGCCATGGCCAGCTTCGCAATCTTCCCGCATACTTTATGCTGGGCTGCCCCTATATGGCCGTACTCGGAACGGTTCGCGCTCGGATTCTAGCCGTGATCCTCCTGGGGCTATTCGGCACGGGCCTCGAATGCGCCCAGCTTTTAATACCCACCCGGTGGTTTGACCTGGTGGATATCGCGCTCAGCTGGGCGGGCCTGATCGCGGCATGGGTCGTTTTCGAGGCCCTGCGGTGGGGCATTTATAGGCGGACGTGGATTCCCGTGATTAAGCCGATGTCATCCTGACGGGAACCCTTCGGGTTGCTCCCAGAAACCTAGCGATGTCAAAAGAGGCTATTTCAGAAAACCATGAGGCGCGGGGCGGCAGGCCGCCCAGGATCCTGCTAGTCGTCGAACCGGGGCTTGACGGGGTTTTCCGCCATGTCGAGGGACTCGTCACCTACCTGCTGGAACGCTCCGTTGAGGTGCACCTGGTCTATTCCACACGGCGTTGCGGCGCCGCTATGCTGGCGTTGGTCGACAAGGTGAGTGCCTCCGGCGGGGAGGTCATGGACCTTCGCGTTTCGAATTCTCCCACGGTGGCCGACTTAGTGGCGATCTATCGGCTCGTTGCTTTCGTGCGCAGGGTGCGGCCGGATGTCATACATGCCCATAGCTCAAAGGCTGGCGTGCTTGGGCGAACAGCGTCCATGATCACGGGTTGCCCGCGTTGTTTCTATTCGCCCCAAGCCTACTACGGGATGGCCAAGCCGCCCTGGCTGAAGGTTCGGTTCTTCAATTGGATCGAGGCAATCTTCGGTCGTTACGGCACCACAATCGCCATTTCACAGGACGAAGCCCGCTTCGCCCGGGAGGTCCTCGGCATAAATGATGCGCGCATAACCGTGATCCCGAATCCCGTGGACTCGACCCGATTCAGGCCGGCGACACCGGAGCAACGGAGAGAGGCGCGCATAAAATTTGGGATCCCTGAAAGTGCCGTCGTCCTTGCGACGGTTGGCCGCATGTGCTGGCAGAAGGATCCCGAGACCGCATACGCGGGAGTCGCGCCTGTGTGCAAGGAGAATGCAAACCTCCTCTTTTTCCACTTGGGTTGGGGGAAATGGAGGGAGTATCTGCTCGGGCTCGGCCAAACGCTCGAACTTGGCGCGCACCTTCGGATTCTGGACTATACCGACAATCCCAGCGACTTCTACCACGCGATCGATGCCCTCGTGATCTCGTCGCGATACGAGGCGGGCTGGTCTCTCGTTTTCCTCGAGGCCATGGCGTGCAATCTCCCGATCGTTTCCGCGACATGCGTGGGGATGTCCGACATAGGGCGCGCAAGCCTCTCGCATGTCTGGACTTTCGACCCAGAGGACGTTGCGGGGTGCACCCGGGCCATCAGGCAATGGCTTTCCAGCCACCGCGGGGAAATTGGCGCGGCCGCGTGCAACCATAGGAAATTCGTCATGGAGCGTCTCTCCCCCGAGAGATGCTACGGCGCAATCTTTGGGCTCTATATGGAGTCCCCAAAGGAAGCTGGCGTTCTCAAGCACGGCTGAGGGGCGCATAAAAACCATTATGGTCGCATTCCCCGGAAATTCCCCCCCATTCCCTATGTCAGAACACTCGCATTCCCCGGATGCCTCGTCGCAATGGCGCGCGCTCATCGGCAACTGGGGGCCGATGACGCTTTGTGCAGTAACCGGGTTCCTGTCGGCGTTCACCCTTTCAGTTGTCGGCCAGCTGCCGATCGGCGAACTGGTGCTCCTGATGGTGCTGCCCTGGGTGGTGATCAAGGCCGTGCACAGGCGCGGATGGCCTTGCCGCATCCAGCGCCTCGGCTGGTTCAAGCTCTTGGTAGCCCTCATGGGCCTGATGGCTGCGGGTTATATCGTGAGCGACCTTTACCGGGGCACCCCGGGCGACAACCTCGCTCGTGGATGGGCCAGGATTGGTTTCCTCGGCGTGGACCTCGTCACCATCTCGTTTCTCGTGAACAGGTCATGGGGACGGCTCCAGGTATTCCTGCTGATGCTCTACGTCGGCGACTCTGTGAGCGCGATGATGGGGGAGCTGACGGTCGAGGATTGGTGGAAGTTTGGCATCGGGCAGACGGCAACAGCCCTCGTCCTTTTTGCGATCGCGGGCAGAAACATTGTCATCCAAGTCGTCATCACCCTCTCCATGGCCGCCCTCAGCTTCGGGCTGGGGGCCAGGAGCATGGGTGGGATATGCCTCCTGACGGCGGGACTATTCGGGATTCATTATGCCAAGGGCATCTGGAGGCCGATAGCCCTGTTTGGATCGCTCGGGACTTCCGTGGCGCTGCTGATCGCCGCGAACACGATAATCCTCAGCAACCAGGAGCACCAAGGTTCCAACACGGAAAGGCAAAGTATGCTGGAGACGGCGGCCGAGGCGTTCATCACCTCGCCCTTTATCGGCCAGGGTTCCTGGTTCACCGCCACGCAGATGCTTGCCCGAATCGAAGAGCGCAGGGCCTACCTGGACCCCAAGTTTCACCACTACACGCCCGAAGAGGCTCGGAAGATCTCCATCCACTCGCAGATCTTGGTCGCCCTGGCGGAGGGCGGCATACTCGGGGGAGCGTTTTTCATAGGCTACGCTGCGCTCCTCGCAAAAACGCTTGGCACGCTCATGAGGCGATCGGTTCCGTTCGTGGCGTTGAACGCCTACATCGTGTTCACGGGTCTCTGGAACCTGATGATGAGCCCATTCTCGGGTGCGGCGCGCGTTGAGATCATCCTGATCGCGTGCACAGCCCTGCTCATGATCCTCCAGCGCCAGGGCGAACTGCCCGAGGACTACCGTGAATAAGAGAGTTCTATTTGTCGGCGTCAGTTCGATGAAGAACCACGCCGGGCAACATAAGCTCTACTTCCTGGCGGACGCGTTTGGGAGAATGGGGCTGCCTGTCACAACCTTGGTGCCCGATTTCGAGGAAAACCGCGCGTTCTTCTCTGACAAGCCGTGGGTGGAGGCCCTCTATTACCCGCACCGACATCCGCTGGCGGATGCGTGGCACAAGTCGCGCGTGCTCGGCGAGGACCGCTGGTCGGCGGTCTGGATCGTGGGTGTTGGATTAAGGAGCTGCGTGTACCGAGGCCGGCGCCACAGGCATATTCCGATAATCAAGGATTTCGACGAGTTCCCTTCGCTGATAGGCAGCTTTGGCCGCATCCGGCGCATGTACCTCCGTCTCATCGAGTGGAGCATGATCCGGCAGGCCGACGGCTTCACCTGCGCATCGGCGTTCCTTGAGGAGACTGTACGGGCCCAGCGGCCTGAGATCGCCGGGCGCCTGTGCCGGTTGGCCGTTGCCATAAGCGAGAACGAGCACGTTATCGACGCGGGGCTGGTTGCCAGGATACGGGCCGCCGATGCCGGCAGATCGACTCTTCTCTATGTTGGTTCCATGAACCGGTTCTACGAGGACCAGATCAACGAGGTCATCGGGTTGGCCGGCGAGATTTGCTCCCGCGGTTCGAGCGCCCGCGTTAGAATCCTCGGAGGCGGGCCCGACCTGGGCTATTTCAAAACCAGGGCGGATAGGGCCGGAGTCGGCGCAATGCTGGAGTTTGCAGGGCATGTCCGCCGGGAGGACATCGCTTCCTTCATGGAGGCCTCCGAAGTCCTGATATTCCCCTTCCCGGTGAGCCCGTTCAACCTCTCACGGTGCCCCACAAAGGCATTCCATTACGCGGCGGCAAACCGCCCGGTCGTGACGAATCTGACCGGGGAGGTGGCTTCATTGTTTGGGAGCAACGCCTTGTACTATCCCGAGCACGACATTAAGGCCTTTGCTGACTGCTGCGTCACAGCGTTGTCCCACCGTGGGCATTATAACAACGGGATACCCTTTGAGACGCTTACGTGGAGGTCGCGGGCATCGCAGCTCTCCCGCTGGCTCGCCATTCGCGGCTGGCTGCCGGAGGCCTTCTCATCCGATAACCTCATCCCCGCCGAATCAAATCGGACCCGATCGTAGCGTGGCCTTTGGTTTCGCTAGCACAATGACGGGTAGGTTCCCCCTGGGACCAGTGTTCCGGGTGACGTTTGCGATTGCCGCGGCCTGCATGGCGGCGGATTCCTCGGCCGATATCCTGATTGACTCGTTCGATGGCAGAAGCACCGCTGCGCCCTGGACGTTTTCCAATGGCCCCGAATTTCCGGGAGCCTCCGGCTCCCTGAGCATTGGGACGGGCTATTCGGGCCAGGGCGCCCACATTGCATATGACTTCTCGATGGGAGGAAGCTATGTGGGGGCGTTTCTCAACCTGGCAACGCCGGTCTCGGCTGCCGCAATCAGCCTTTGGGTAAGGTCGCCGGCGGATATATTCGTGACACTGCGCGTAACGGACTCGACCGGGCAGACGTTGCAATACCTCCTCAGCAGGCCTGTGTCGGCGTCCCCCGACCCGACGGTCTGGTACCAGCAGATCGTCGCGTTGGATGGGCCCTCCCTCTGGTACTCGGGCGCGAATGACGGCGTCCTCCACAATCCGATAAAGACGATCGGCGTGCTTGCGGGATCGCCCCCGATCGCTTCGCCGGTGGACTCGATAGACTTTGACCAGGTAATCGCCGTCAGCTCGACGGCTTACACATTGAGCCCCCAGGCAGGCCTTGTCCCCGGGCCGCCCGGCAGCGGAAACCTGCTTTCAAGGATGGGTGTCGACATCCATTTCACACAGGATTCCACCGCCCTTGATGCCGCGTCCTCGGCTGGGTTCTCCTGGGTGCGAACCGACCTGACGTGGTCTGCCGTGGAACAGACCGCCAATGTGTACAATTGGGGGGCCTATGACGCGCTGATCTCGGCTGTGCAGTCTCTGGGCATGCACACGATCCTGATCCTTGACTACGGAAACACATTGTACACCGGCGGATTCACAACGCCCCCTTCCTCGGGTGCGGCCATCAGCGCCTTCGGAAATTTTGCCCAGGCTGCGGCGGAGCATTTTGCGGGGACCGGGACGCGGTTTGAGATCTGGAATGAACCGAACATCAGCAAGTTCTGGCCGCCGAATCCTGACCCGGCCCAGTACGCGGCGATGGCGACCGTGGCGGTGGGCCGCATTCACCACGGGGATCCCAACGCCATGGTGACGACAGCGGGCCTCTCGGGTTTCGACTTCTCCTTTGCTCAGGGCCTCGTTGATGCGGGCGGCGTGGTTGGGGCGGATGCAGTGGGGGTGCATCCCTACGGGATCTCGAACCCCACGGGGCCGTTGGTCGACGACTTGGTGCTATTACGGAGCGTCATGGGCGGTGGCCCATCAGAGGCTCCGCCCGTCTGGGACACAGAATGGGGGTTCACCTCGACCGACTTTTCTCCTGCGGGCACGTCCGACGGTCATGATGCGGGGGCACAGGTGCGCCAGGCTGTGCTGGCATCGCGCGAGATACTCTCGGCGTGTGCCGTGGGGTTTCCCCTCTACGTATACTACGACATTAGGGACGACGGAACGGACCCGACCAACCGCGAGGACAATTTCGGGCTTCTCGCCAGCGACTACACGGATAAGCCGGCGATGACGGCTGTTCGGGCCCTTGCGGCGGTGGCGGGAGCACGGACATTCAGTGGGTTTATCCCCACCTCGACCACCGGCCTTGTGGCGATGCGTTTTGATGGAGCGGCCGACGAGACCGTCGCTCTGTGGGATTACACCCTCAACTCGAAGGTCACGGTGACGGTCCCTTCGGGAGCGGTGGTGACGGACCTCTATGGCAACCCCGTTGTACTCCAGGGATCCAGCCTTGTGGTGACCGAGGCGGCGGGGCCGGTTTATGTCCGCATCCCGACGGACACCCGGATAACGAACCTCTCCGTTCGGTCGAATTCCGGAGCGGGAAGCTCACAGTTGATAGCCGGATTTTCAATCGCCGGCGGCTCGAAGACTGTTCTCATACGCGGAGATGGGCCTTCGCTTTCATCCTTCGGCCTCCAAGGCGTGCTCCTGGATGTGAACCTAGTCCTGCTCAATTCGGCGGGGACGGTTATAGGGCAGAACAACGGGTGGGGCGGCACCGCGGTGCTGACTGCAGCATTTGCCCAGGTTGGAGCCTTTTCGCTTTCGGCCTCCTCGCTGGACTCGGCCCTTCTCGAAAATCTGGGGCCGGGTTCCTATACCGCCGAGGTTGTCGGAGCAGGGGGCGGCTCCGGAATTGCACTGGCGGAGATCAACGATGCCGACTTGGGCCTGACGCCTTCCCGCCTGACGAACGCGTCCGCGCGCACCGCGGTGGGATCGGGCCTCAATGCACCATTGGTGGGCTTCGTCCTAAATGGCAGTGGAACTGAGCAGCTCCTTGTTCGCGCAGTCGGCCCGGGCCTCGCACAGTTTGGGGTTACAGGGGCGCTTGCGAATCCGGTTCTCACGATCTACGACGCGAACCAGAACACCATCGCAACAAACTCGGGGTGGGGCGGTGCGGCCGCCTTGGCCACGGCGTTCTCCCGGGTGGGCGCTTTTGCGCTCCAGCCAACGTCGGCCGATTCGGCCCTGCTAATCTCCCTTCCCTCGGGTTCCTACACGGCCCAGGTCACAGGTCTCGGCGGAGCCAGCGGGGTTGCGCTTATCGAGCTGTACGAGGTGCCTGTTGGCAATTGAACCGCCACAGGCGCTTAGGGACCCCCTCCTAGCACACGTTTCAAGGGCGGCACCTTTTTTTGGTTCATCAACCTCCCGCCGGAGGCCCCGCTGCAGGTCGGCACTGCCTCGGCGACACAGGGCTTCTGGCCCGAGCAATTTTTCTTGAATATCGTCATACTTAACGACGCAGCGTTCATCCGGGGTGGTGCGGACCGGGTGGCGTTTGACAGCGCCCGGGGTCTTGCCGCCAGAGGGCATAGGGTATTCCTCTTCACCGCGTTTGGCCCGGTTGCGCCCGAGGTGAAGGCGCTCGAGGGAGTTAAGGTCACCTGCCTTGGAAGCGCATGGCTGCGCAACGAGAGAGGCCCGGCGGCGGCCCTTCGCGGCATCTGGAACAGGCCCGCGGCAAAGCGCCTGAGGGTCCTGCTCTCGGATCTCGATCCGGCAAACACCATTGTACACACGCATCTCTATGCGAGCTCCCTGTCGGCGTCCGTGATGAGCGCGGCCCTGTCGGCTGGTTTCCCGACACTGCTCACGCTCCATGACTATTTCATCACATGCCCAAACGGGGCCTATTTTGTCTTCCCCCGGTCGGAGACCTGTGGCCGCCGCGCGCTCAGTCTTCATTGCCTCACCTGCCATTGCGACTCCCGCAGGCGCGTGCACAAGGCATGGAGGATAGCCCGGACTTGGATCCAGGGCCGCGTGGCCCACGTCCCCGAGCGCCTGACGGCGTATGCGGCCGTCTCGGGCGCCTGTGCCGCACTGGCCCGGCGCGACCTGCCGGCGTCCGCGAGGATCGAGATAATCCCGAACATCGTCGCCGTGAACCGCGATAAACCGGTGGATGTCGCGCTGAACCGGTCCTTCGTTTTCACGGGCCGATTCGAGGACTACAAGGGTCCACAGCTTCTTGCACGCGCCGCTGCCCGCCTCGGCGTGCGCGCCGTGTTCTGCGGCGCCGGGCCGATGGAGGCGGAACTGCGGAGGCTTTGCCCGGACGCCACCTTCACGGGCTGGCTCCCGCCCGATCGGATTCTTCAGGAGCTGGGTCGAGCACGCGCCTTTGTGTTCCCGTCCGTGTACCGGGAGACATTTGGCCTTTCCGCTGCGGAGGCCCTCGCCCGCGGGATACCCGTGGTAGCGTCGCGAGGGACCGCGGCCGAGGAATTTGTGATCAACGGCCAAAATGGCCTGCTCTTCGACCATAACTCGGTGGACGACCTCACGGCGCAGCTGGCATCCCTGTCAGACGACGCGCTGGTCGGGAGGCTCGGCGCCGAGGCGTACCGCAGGTACTGGCTAGAGCCCCTGACCGAGCAGGCGCACATCGACAAACTCGAGGGGCTTTACAGGTCCGTGACCAATCCGGGATCCCGCGCCCATGCCGCGGCCCGCGGCGTCTTGCCGAGCGAAGCAGGGGTGCATGCATGAACGATAGCTCGGTGATTGCTGAGCCTCTGGTAGCCAGGGCTGCCCCGAAAACAGCCCGGAATGTCTTCTGGCTTCTGGCTGAACGCCTCCTTAAGGCCGTGGGAGGCGTGGGGATGGGAGTGCTCATTGCGCGCCATCTTGGCCCGGATCAGTACGGCAGGTATGGTGCAGCAATCGGGCTGGCGACGCTGGCGAAGGAGGCGGTGATGATGGGCTTCGACCGCATGATTCGGCGCGACCTTGCGACGCACCCCGAGAGGTCCGGGCGGATTATCGGCACCAGCATAGCGCTCGGTCTTGCGACCGCGTTTGCCGTGGTCCTGGGCCTGACGGCCCTTGCCGGGCATCTTGTCGACGACGAGGCCACCCGGCGCCTGACACTCATTGTGCTATGGATGGCGTTGCCGCAGGCGTTCTTCGCCTGCGAGATTTGGTTTGAAAGCTCGGGGCAGACCCGGCCACTGGTCTGGACAAGGAACGTGGTTTGGACGGCCGCGCTGGCCTGTCGCTTGGTTCTAGTATTCGCCAACGCCGGCGTCCTCGCATTTGCGGTCATCGCGCTGGTCGAATGGGTGGTCACTTACGGGGCGGTCTTCGTGCTGCTGCGCGAAATGCACGGGAACGAGATCCGGTACTCATTTGACTTCAGGCAGCTTGCCGCCTGGTTCAAGGAGGGTTGGCCGTTTGTCCTTATCGTGGTCATGGGCTCGACTGCCGACCGAACCATGGTCCTCGTGGTTCACAACCTGGCACCTTCCAGCGTCGAGGCCGGATATTTGAACGCGGCCCTGCGCATAACCGAGGTGTGGTGGTCGATGTCCACGATTGTGGCCGCCGTGCTGCTTCCGAGGATAGTGGGACTGCAGAGGTTGGACCCGGTGCGGTGTGCCCGTGCCACGCAATTGTATGCGAACGCCAGTCTCCTCGTGGGCACGGGTGCTGCGATCGTAGTATCGCTCACAGCGCCGATCCTGGTGCCGCTTTTCTTTGGGCCCGCCTACGCACCCTCCGCGATCGTCCTCGTGATACTGGTATGGGCTGGCCCCGCCGTGTACCCCGCAGTGTCGCGGTCGCAGCTTCTCGTGAGCCGCGGCCAGCCGTTCCTCGACCTTCCGACCGTCGCCTGCACCGCGCTGCTGCAGGTTACCCTCGCCGTGAACCTCGTCCCGAGATACGGCGCAATAGGTGCGGCGGTGGGCATCACGTCTGCCCAATGGCTGGGTTTCTACGGGATGTCCCTGATCGTGCCGAGGCTTCGCAGGGCGAGCCAAGCCCAACTGGCCGCGTTCCCCGCGCTGGTTTCCCCTTTGGAGACCCTGCGTGGATTGAGCGGGTTTGTGGGGGCGATGGTGGGCCGAAGTTGAGCCGACGGTCGGATTATTGTCGGATCGACGGCTTTTGATCGGCGGCGGTGGACGGGGGCTCCGCCAGGTCGGCGCGTAGAACGGACTCCACCTTGTCGACAACAGTCAAATGCGTGACGTCCAGGAGACACTCGACGCGCTGGCGCGAGCAATGCCACCCGCAGTTGAAACAGGGCAGGGGATGGGTCACCCACCGCTGCCTGGAGCTCCTTTGCCACGGTGCGAAATCCCCAAAATGGCCGCCGCCAAGGAGGCCTACCATCGGGGTGTCGTATGCGGAGGCAAGGTGGGCGGCGAAGGTGTCCACGGAAAGCACGACCGCTGCGTCCGACACGGCCTCGGCCAGCTCGGCTATGCCACCCGACCTTACCGCAGCCGTCCTCCCGGAGCGCTCGGCTATGGCTCCACCCAGGGCCCGAGCTCGGCCAATCTGTCCGGGGCCAACCCAGATCTCGACCTGCAGGCCGCGGCCCAGGAGGTAGGCGCCCACCTCGCACCAGGCATCGTCGTGCCAGTCCTTCATCACCATGGAACTGAATGGGGCGATGACTGCCCTCGCCGAAGTGGGGTGCGCCCTCACCGCGAGCCGGGGCAGGAGATCTGCCGTGCTGACGGGGACGAGACCGAGGCCTGCGAGAATGTAACCGTGCCGGGTGATCTCATGAGGAACTTCCGCAAGGGTCCCTTGCCTGGATACGCTGGACAGCGCGTGGATCTCCGGTGCCAACACCCGGGAAAGCACGAAATCTCGGACCGGTTCCTGCATGTGGCGCAGGCAGACCAGCCTCCGCGCCTTGTAGGTGGCGAGCAGCCGGGAAATGCGCCATGCCCGCCTCAGCTTTGCGAGGAGTCCCGATGGCTCCAGGTCGAATTCCTCGACTGCGTAGGAGGGCCGGCGCCATTGCCTGAATGCGTTGCTTTCGGTGGCGACCCAGACCACCACCTCTCCTCCAGCGGCCCGCACGGATTCCACGATCCGGTCAATCGTTGGCTCGGCAAGCAGCCAGTCGCCGAGTCGGTCAGCCTTGTAGATGATGGTGTCGACCCTGCGCCCGCGCCCGGACAGCAAGGCCCCCGCGCGCATGAGCCCCGTCAGTACCCCGACCCCGGCCCACGCAAGCGACTTTGCGCTCGGGGCCAAAGGGGCGGCGCGAACTGGGAGATTGGACTCAGGCATCACTTAGTTTTGCAGGTAAGGAGCACTCAGGAGCTTTGCCCCGGCACTCGGATGAACCGGCGGGCGAAAGCTGGGTCTATGCGCGACGATTGCCGACACACGAACATGTGAGCGCGTTCCGTGCCCAACTTTCTAGGCAGGGGGAGAGCGGTGGTCGACAACGGTTAACTCCATGAATGTGAAATTATTGTATAGAATTGTGATGTGCTGCACAGGCTTGGGGGCGGCGCGGCTTTCGGCGCTCGATTTGTTCGTGTCGCCCTCTGGTGATGATACGAGCTCGGGTGCCGCGAACGCGCCCCTCGCAACGATTGCCGGTGCGCGCGATGCGATCCGATCGCTCTGGAATGAAAATGGTCTTCCGAAGGGGGGCGTCACGGTTTGGCTGAGTGCAGGCTATTATAATAGCCTTTCAACCATAGCGTTCGATGAACGCGATTCGGGAACGGAAGCCTCTCCCATCGTCTATTGCGCGAAACCCGGCGAGCAGGTGTTTATCACTGGAGGAGCAACTCTTGATCCGTCGTGGTTCAAGCCGGTTACGGCCAGCACGCCCGAGTGGGGGCGCATCGACCCCGCCGCGCGGAGCAACATTGTCGCCGTGAATCTGGCTGAACATGGAATCACCGACTACGGGAGCATCCGCATGACGGGCTTCAATATGGATGTTCCGGCCCCTATGGAGCTCTTTTTCGGGGGCCATCCCATGGAACTGGCGCGCTGGCCAAAGGCCGGACAGCCGCCCGTGCGCACCGCCTCGGCCCCCTCGAGGACAGAGTTCACCTATGCGGGAACCCGCCCGTCCCGATGGGTGGAAGATAAAGATGTCTGGCTCCATGGGATGTGGAACACGACCTGGGCCGACTACCACATCAGGGTGTCGTCGATCGATCCGGTGACGAAGACGATTTATCTCGCGGAGCCGCCCGCCCAGTTCGGACTGGGCGCGAAGCGCCCATTCTACGCCTACAACATCCTGGAGGAGCTCGACCAGCCGGGAGAGTACTACCTGGATCGGCCTAGCGGCATCCTCTATTTCTGGCCCCCAGGCGCGATCGCGGACGGGCTGGCACAGGTGAGCATCCTCGAGGACAGCCTCCTGAAATTTGACGGCGCCTCATTCGTGACGCTGCGGGGCCTGACCCTTGAGGCGACCCGGGGGACACTCCTGACGATTCACGGCGGACGCCACGTGCTTGCCGTGGGGTGCCTGCTGAGAAACGGCGGCGAGTCCGGCGCAGAGGTGTCGGGGTCTGACAACGGCCTTGACGGCTGCGAGGTCGTGGATTGCGGGGGCAGCGGAGTCAGGATTAGCGGCGGCGACAGGGCGTCCCTGACAGCCGGAAACAACTTTGTCAGCAACAGCCGCATCCACCAAACCGCAAGGATAGCGTGGACGGAGCATCCCGGGATAAGCCTAGAGGGCTGCGGCAACCGCGCGTCGCACAACCTGATCGACGAGGTGCCGCATATCGCGGTCCTCTTCACGGGCAACAACCACGTCATTGAATACAACGAGATCCGGCGGGCGTGCCTTGAAACGAGCGACAGCGGCGTGATCTACGCCGGTCGGGACTGGGGCTATCGAGGGAATGTCATCCGTTTCAATTTCATCCATCACATCGACTCAAATCAGCCTGGCATAGGCGTTGAAGGCGTGTATCTCGACGACTTGATGAGCGGGACGACGGTCCTTGGAAACGTGTTCTACAGGATAAAGGACACGGCGATCTTCTGTGGCGGGGGTCGCGACAACCTCATGACCAACAACATCATCGCCCGATGCGGCATCGGTCATTACGATGGAGATTACGCTCGAGGCCACGTCGACAACCAGCTGCACAGCTCCTGGAACCTGCTTGAGCGCCTGGCGGCCGACGGGATCCAGTACCAAAACGAGCCATGGTCTTCCGCCTACCCAAGCTGCGCTGCGATCCCGAATTCATGGTGGCTGATCCAGGACGGGCTCTGGCGCAATCCGCAGGGTTGCGTGTATTCTCTCAATGCAGGATGGGACAATGGCCGCTGGCTCGTCGAATCCAACGTGACGCACACCGGTGTGTTCGGCGCCTATAAGGCCATGACGGACAATACTCCGAGTGAGCCGCCGCTCTTTGACGACGAGGCGTCCCTGGATCGCAGCCGAAGACCGGCCCGGCTTGCCGCCTCGGTCACCGGCTTTCAGCCCATAGCCTTCGCCACGATCGGACCCGCGCCGATCGACCGCGCGGAAGCGACGCGTCGGCCCCCGGCACCCCGGCTTTCCAGCCCGGCAGCCTCGCCGACGAGCGTGGATTTCAGGTGGACGGATTATGGCAACTTGCCTAGCTGCCAGGAATCCGGATTTGAGCTCCAATGGCGCAAGGACCTTACGGGGCCCTGGACCGTGCTCAAGTCGCTCGGCCCCGATTCGGTGTTTGCAACGGCCTCAGGCCTCTCGCCCTCACAGACCTTCACCGCAAGGGTCCGCGCCTACAACGCGGCAGGTGAGTCCTTCTCAAACCCTGTCGAGGTTTCGACGAGCGCTCCCCCCATGGTTGCCGGACCGGCCTCCCGATTCGAGGCCGAGACTTCGATGTCGGTGCTTCGCAGCGCTGGGGCGAAGGGGAAAGTCGGGGTCATTTCCAGCAAGCTTGCGAGCGGGGGCAAGTGCGTGAGCCTCTTTAACCCGGGCGACGCCGTTCGGATACGCTTCAGCGTGCCCGCGGACGGCACCTACCGTTTGGGAGTTAGGGTTCGATCGGGCGACTCAAACCTTCCGATCGGGATGTCCTATTGGCCGGACGGATATGAATTTGCGCTCGATGGGGGAGAGATCTTGCTCAGGGGCGAGCCGTCTTCGGTGTCGGATATCGATCCCTCCTATGGCAATGCGTACTGGGGAACCATGCTAAGCGGTCCGCTCAAGCTTTCTGAGGGGCTCCACACCATTGACGTGGCATCAGGCCAGGTTTGGGCGATGGTTGATTACGTTGAGGTGGCGCCCCTATCAAATCCGTAGGCAAAGGGCGGAGGGAGGCGCTTTAAAGGTGCGGGTTGAAAGCCCAGAAAGGCGCCGCTTAATTTTATGGGCAAGAGCATAGACTATCACGGCGGGTGGATTCCATGGTCGCGTCATGCGGCGCGGGTGCTCCTGAACCGCGCGTGGTCGGCGCTACTCAAGGGGGGCCTGGCAGCTGCCGGCGAATCCTTCAATGTCGATTTCACGGCCCGGATCCTCGGGGGGCGCCGCATCGCAGTCGGGCCGCGTTTCCATGCCACCCGAGGGCTTAAGCTTGTGGTAACGCCTTCGGCGCTTGGAGAAACGCTGATCAAGATCGGAAGCGGCGTGAGCATAAATGAGTACGTCACGATCACGGCCCATGATCCGATCGTCATTGGGGACAACGTGCTGATCGGCTCCCGTGTTTACTTGGGCAATGTGAACCATGGCCGTTACGGAGGGGAGAACCCAAGCAACCCCACGGTCCCTCCCAACAGCAGGCCGCTGCTCGGGTCCGGCCCCCTTATAATCGGCGAGAACGCATGGATAGGGGAGGGGGTGATTATTCCCGCGGGAGTCAGGATCGGCGCCAGGGCTATCATCGGGGCCGGATCCGTGGTTGTCAGGGACGTCCCGCCGGATACGATAGCTGTCGGCAACCCGGCAAGGGTGGTGAAGGAGTTCAACCCAGTCTCGAAAACATGGGTGCGCCCACCGGCCGCGTGACTTGCGTGCGTCCGCGCGGCGCACCACGGCGCGTTTCAATTTCGAATTGGCGCTTCGCTGTGACGGCTGGTGTAATCCAAAATTGGAAGCACTTCGGCGCGAGTCGGGCCTAAAATTCACACATTAATAACACTGCTCGAATATTTACATTTTGGTAACGCGCTTGGGGTGAGAATGTGCTTCGCAGGCGCGGGCCGGAGCCGAAAGTTGGCTCCACATGCCAAAGCATCTGCTTGCGCTCTTTATCTTTACCGCGTCCGCGCTCAGGATGGTTGCCCTCGATCTCTACGTGTCCCCCTCGGGGAACGATTCGAATTCGGGAAACATCTCCGCCCCCTTCGCGACCATCCCTGGCGCGCAAAATGCGATTAGGTTGCTAAAGGGATTGAGCGGTCTTCCCGCGGGCGGAATCAACGTATGGCTGGCCGCGGGCACCTACAACCAGTCGACCTCGATCCAATTCGAGGCAGCGGACTCGGGCACCGCTGCGTGCCCCATCGTCTATGCCGCGGAGCCTGGCCAGCAGGTCTATGTCACGGGCGGGCTGACTCTCAATCCATCGGGGTTCACCCTGGTCACGAGCGCCTCGCCGGTTTGGTCGCGGCTCAGCCCGGGCGCGCAGGGAAACCTGTACTCCTACAACCTCGCAGCCCAGGGCATCACCAATTACGGCACCCTAAAGAGCGGTGGATATATCGTGAACACGGTGGCGGCCATGGAGCTATTCTGCGGCGGCCGCCCGTTGACCCTTGGCCGATGGCCCGCGGCCGAACAAGGCTTCGTGGCGACGGTCTCGGCCCCCTCGTCGACCCAGATCACCTATTCGGGCACGGAGCCCACCAGATGGACGCAGGCCCAGGACGTGTGGCTCCACGGATTCTGGGGAAGCACATTCGCGGACTACCAGATCGACGTCGCGAACATCAACGCGGCGGCGCGGACGATCACATTCAAGAGCGCCCCCGCGCAGTATGGGACCGCCGCCGGCCGTCCGTTTTACGCCTACAATCTCCTCGAGGAAATCACTGGGCCCGGGGAGTATTATATAGATCGGGTCGCAGGCATTCTCTATATGTGGCCGCCGTCGCCGATTTCGGGGATACTGGCCCAGGTCAGCATGATGGAATGCAGCATCGTGCGCTTTGACTCTGCCGCCTACATCACGCTTCAGGACATCACCTTCGAGGTTGCCCGGGGGCCCCTCCTGATGATCAACGCGGGCAACAACATAACCGCCGAGCGCTGCCGCTTCCGCAATTCCGGGGAATACGCCGTGCAGATCCAGGGATCCTCCAACGGCCTCGACCAGTGCGAGATCGTGGACTGCGGCGAAGATGGGGTTAGGATCGCGGGCGGAGTCCGTGCGTCGCTCACCTCCGGCGGGAACTTCGTGACGAACTGCCGGATCCATCAGGTTGCACGGATCAACTGGGGCGACCATCCCGGGATTAATTTCTACGACGGCTGCGGCAACCTGGCCGCCAACAACATGATCGACGAGATTCCCCATGAGGCGGTCCTATTTGCAGGCAACAACCACACCATCCAGAACAACGAGATTCGCCACGTTTGCCTGCTGACCAGCGACGCCGGCGCTATCTATTCAGGCAGGGATTGGGGCTACCGCGGGAACACGATCGAGTCTAACTTTCTGCACGATATAGTGTCTTCACAGCCTGGAAACGGCGCCAACGGCGTCTACCTGGACGACCTCATGAGCAGCGCAACGATAACGGGAAACGTGTTCTACAATGTCGCCGGAGGCGCGATTTTCTGCGGCGGCGGGCGCGACAACCTCATGACAAACAACATCATGGCCCTATGCGGGATGGCGCACTACAATGGGGACTACGCCCGAAACAGCATCACCAATATCCCGGGCGACTCCTTCAACCTACTTCAGCGGCTCGCGGCCGAGGGCATCCAATACCAGCAGCCCCCATGGTCCACGGCCTACCCGACCTGTGCCGCGATCCCCACTTCGTGGACCCTCGTGAACCAGGGCCTCTGGCGCAATTCGCAGGGCTGCGTGTTCAACTCAAATGCCGGCTGGTCCAACGCCAACTGGATGGTGGAAACGGACGTTTCGGGAACAGGCGTATTCGAGGTCTACGCCTCGATCGCCAACAACAACCCCACGGAGCCACAGCTCTTCACCGGCGCTGAAAGCCTGGACAGAAGCCTGAGGGCGTCGCAGATCCAGTCCTCCGTCTCGGGCTCGCAGCCCATAGCCTTCGCCGCGATCGGCCGAAACACTGCGGGGCAGGCTTCCCCCACGCTCGCGCCTCCCGTCCCGGTGCTGACAGCCACGGTCGCCTCGAATTCGGAGGTCGACCTAGCGTGGACGGATTATGGCAACCTGCCCAACCAGCAGGAGGCCGGGTTTGAGCTGCAGCGCTGCAACGAGCCGAGCGGCGCGTGGCAGGTCATCCAATCGTTCGGACCCGACGTCGACTACTGCGCAAGCACCGGGCTCGTCCCGTCCATGACGTACTGCTACCGCGTGCGGGTCTTCAACGCCATCGGTTCGGTCTACTCAAACGTGGTCGCCTCGACAACGCTTGGGCCGAGCTACGTGCCCGGCAGCGCCACGCCTACCGAGGCGGAGTCGGACTACTCGCTCGTCTCTGATCTTTTGACGAACGGCCCCGTTGGCGTGGTGACGGCGGCGATGGCGAGCGGCCAGAGGGCCGTCAGCCTCTTCACGCCGGGCGACACGATCGCGCTGCCCTCCAGCGTCCCGTCGGCCGGAACGTACCGTATTGGGGTCCGGGTCAGGTCCGGCGACCTGAACGTGCCGATCGGCTCCTCCTATTGGCCGAACGGCTACTCGTTCACGCTGGATGGAAGCGCGATCGCTCTCACGGGCGACCCGACGACTGTCATGGGTCCCGACACCTCGATGGGGACCGTCTACTGGGGGATGATGTACAGCGCCCCCGTCACGCTCGCGGCCGGGGCGCACACGGTGGATGTCATCTCCAACCACCTGTGGGCCGCGGTGGATTACGTAGTGGTTGCGCCCTTCGTTCCTCCACCGCCGCCCGTCACGTTCGGGGGCTGGCAGCAGGTCCATTTCAGCATCGACCAGTTGGCGGTGTCCTCCATCTCGGGATGGTCGGCCACGCCTGCCGGGGATTCGCTCGACAATCTCCTTAAGTATGCTCTCGGGCTTAACCCATGGTCCGCCGTCACGGGAAGCGGTGTTCAGATATCGACCTCCTCGGGCGGCGAGCCGCAGCTAAGCTACTCAAAGCCGGTGGGGCTGACCGACGTCTCCTATTATGTGGAGGTCTCCAACGACCAGGTGACGTGGACCGCGCTTCCCCAAGTTGACCAGGGCTCAAGCAACGGGGTTGATGTGGAGCAGGCGACCGACTCCGGGCCGCCGCATTCCTTCATAAGGCTACGCGTTACATGCTCGTCGTGGACGGCAAACACGGCGGCCCTTTCGTCTGACTCGATCACCACACGTGTGGAGGCCGAGACGCCGCTCAATGTCGTGACCAGTCTCGGGGTCAAGGGGCCGGTCGGCGTCGCGAGCGACCCGCTGGCAAGCGGGAAGCAGTTCGTGTGGCTTTACGACTCAGGCGACGCCATTCGGGTGAATTTCCTGAGCGGAACCGGGACCTACCGGATTAGCGTGCGCGTCAGGTCTGGTGATGCATCTGGACAGACCGCGTTCTGGCCCGGCGGCTATGGCGTCCTTCTGGACGGCAACCCGCTCACCGTTACCGGTGACACGACGACCTTGTCCGCGGCGGACATGTATTATCCTACGACCTTCTGGGGGACCTTGAGCAATGCCTCGGTGCCGCTCGCCGCAGGGACCCACACGATCCAGATCACGAGCAGCCGCAATTGGGCCATGGTCGACTACGTGGAGTTCATTTCCCAATAGCCCGTATCCGGCGCAGGTTCGGGCCCGCGCTGCCGCGGCATGGACCGGATGCGACCTACGGGGTGCCGTCTATGGTCGCCCTCAGGGAATCGAACGCCTCCTTTTTCCGAGCGACGGCCCACCGGTTTTCCGCGTCCCGCGTCACGGCCACCAAGCCGTACGCCGGCGTGTCGGCCAGGTAGGGCTCGTCAAGGAGCTCGTAGACAAAAACCCCGCTGATGCCTGGATTGCGCGCAAGAAGGGCGATGGAGGTCCTGGCATAGTCCGAGAGCTCCCTCTCCATCCCGCCCGAACTTCCGCCCCTCTTGCTCGTCTCTGTGATCCAAAGCGGCTTCCCGTAGGCCCTGAGGGTTGCCACCAGGTCGGTTTGACCTTGGACGCGTGTCATGTCCCCCATCTCCGAATACCAGTGCCACGCGAGGATGTCGAAGGGGACGTGGTCTTCCCTCACCAGGCGGTCGACGAAACCGGTGTGGAGCCATCCTGCCGTGTCCACGATCGTTTGGGCTCCGATATCGGCCGACTTCACGCCTTCGCAAAGGCCCATGATCTCGGCCCTGGCCTTCTCATAGCGATCCTGCGCGTAATCATCGGCGGAGCTTCCGTCAGGCGCATCCCACTTCCACGCCGTGCCGCCTCGTGTCGTCTCCCCCTTGCGAATCATGGCGACAGCGTC